>WNFO01007973.1_pt1 | contig 15232 bp, 16 predicted proteins | sample 5400251 | NCBI WGS metagenome assembly WNFO01 (sample SAMN13153354, study PRJNA577476) | soil metagenome | isolation source: 100 cm saprolite under Madrone tree | place: USA:California | collected 2016-06-14 | reverse complement strand
GGGTAGGGTTCATTGGTGAGAAGATGTATGCTACAATTCGGGTCATTTTTTCGTAATGTATCAGCGGCTGTCGTTCCTGCTATCCCGTTGCCAATTATCACATAGCGTTTATCGTGTGTTGTCAAATGCAAGGTCTCCTTGTTCGGCGTATTCTCCCTGTTCAGCATGGATGGATACGAGGCGATTCTAGCATAGTTTGGAGGAGAACGCCAGAGAGTAATGCTGTCAATGCGCAGGACGCAGCGCCGCCACGATCATCGCCACTATGCTTAAGACAAAGGAGACCAGGAAGGCCAAGTGCAGGCCGTGGAGGAAGAGCGCGAGGGCGGATGGAAATTGACTCATACCTCCACCGTAGATGAATACTTGCATCATGGCTGCGATAGGCACTGAACTCAGGGCGAGGGGGAAGACGATGGCGATACTGAGCATCTGGCCTGTGTTATTCAGCATGCTGAGGATGCCTGACGCGGCTCCGCGCCTCTGAGGTTCAACGGAACTCATGATGGCATTGGTATTGGGCGAAACAAAGAAGCCAGAACCTCCACCCATCAAGGCCATGAAGACGGCCAGCAACCAGTAGGGCGTGGATGGCGTGATTGTGACAAGCCCAAGTAATCCCAGTGCGGAGATGCCCAGCCCGACCGGTGCCAGTATTTTTGAGCCTATGCGGTCCGACAGTCTGCCGCTCAATGGGCCGATGATCATAAACGCTGCGCCAAAGGGTATTAAGAGTAAGCCCGCCCGCAGAGGGTCTTGCCCGTAAGGGCCTTGCAGGAAGAAGATGAGCAGGAACAAGACGGCGCCACGAGCGATACCGTTAAGTAGTCCACTCAGATTTGCGAGCAAAAACAGGCGATGGCGGAAAAGCTGCAAATTTACCAGCGGCTCCTTGATGCGCGGCTCTATTATCCCGAATAGTATGAGTCCGAGAATGCCTATTGCCAGGATGGTATAGGTGGTGGTCTGGCCAAGCAGGGGGAAGGCCAGGAGGCTTAATGCCAGCAGAGTTCCGGCCAGGCCTATGGTCAGGGTGATAGCGCCGAACCAGTCAATATGCTGGTGCGCGGCCAGCTTTACCGGTTCACGCAGGCGCCAGGCACCCCAAAATGCACCGATGATGGCAAGGGGGACATTAAACAAGAAAACCCAGCGCCATGACAACTCGGTCAGCAAACCACCAACAATCGGGCCAATTAAGAAGCCAGCAGCACCTGCGATCTGATTGATACCCAGGCCAAGTCCCACCTGCCCCTTGCGAAAGGCGTCTGTCACAATTGCGGTACTATTGGTGACAAGCAGCGCACCGCCCACGCCCTGAATTATGCGGCCAAAGATCAGGTCGCTACCGTGAAACTGCGGCTGTGCCAATCCCGAGATGAGCGATCCAATGGCGAACAGGACGTAGCCACTGATGTAGAGATGTTTGCGCCCCCATATATCGGCGAGGCGCCCGATCAGGGGTGTCAGCACGGTCGTAATCAGCAGGTAGCCTATCAATACCCACATAATGGTGAAGAAAGTGGTATGCAATTCGGTCAAAATATTAGGAAGTGCTATCAGCAGCGCCGATCCCTGGATAGAGGCGAGCAGGGCACCGACGGTCGTGACGGAGAGCGCCGTCCACTGGTAGCCATCCTTCTGCTCTGGCACACCTGCTAGAGGGCTTGTTTCTTTTGTTGTACCAGCGGCAGTATCTGAAGAAGAGGAACCAAAAGTACGCATAAATTTCCTTCTACCTAGTAACTAGACCTCACGTCGCGTTAAAAGTATAGCTATCACCAGCATAACAGTGGTAAATGCAATTAGCACTGCAAGATCTAATGGGATCGTGGCTACATTGTACTCCAGTAGTGTACCGCGGATGGCGTTGACACCGTAAGTCGTGGCTATACCTCAACCAGGTGCTCGAGCGCGGGTAAGGCTGCTTGAATGCTGGTGCGTTCAGCTTCGCTCAGGCGGTCGAGGCGTCGTTGCAACGAGTTCAAACTGGCCTGGCGAGAGACATGCACCGCCAGGCGTCCTGGCTCGGTGGGTTTGACCCATACTGTCCGCCAGTTCACGTCGTCGTGACCCCGCTCGACATAGCCCTGGGCAAGCAAGCGTTTGACCATTGCTGTGGCAGTAGAGGGCGCCACGGCGAGGTGCTCTGCGAGTTCCTGCATCGTGCAGCGGTCATGCTCGACAAGGACGTGCAGGAGTGTCAACTGTCCAGGTGTGGCACGCAGCTCGACCACCTCACGCCAGCCAGGGCAAGCCCCGGATGCATCATCCAGAGGCAGGTCGGCCCCCAGGCGTCTCAATAATTTAGGTGTGATATCGAGGAGCACCTCTGCCAGGTCTGTCTTATTACGTACCTGTTCGTGTGCCATCCACTTATTTCCTTACCATCATTTCGATAATCTAACAATATGATATACGAAATGAATGTGGTAAGTCAAGTGTCATTCACCACCGCCTTCCCGAACCAGGACGGGGTAGACGGTACTGACTGGGCAGAGGTCCGGATTGTCACCGAAAAATCAGCGATACTGCTCATCGGGCCTCTTTCCCGAAAAAATTTCGAGCCTCTTCTCTCAGAGCAGAACGTGGGCTACCTCTGCGGTCAAGCCTTGACTAACCGTAGAGGTAGCCCACGCGGCTCGAGTATGTGTGGCCTGCTACTTCAGAAAGTAGTCACTGACTGCATGGGCGACCTCTCGCGGGGCCTTTTTGTCGATCCCAAAGTGGTCGAGCTTTGGAAACTCCTTTGTTTCAGATCGTGGGAAGACCGCTGCAAGCCGCTTCATGCTCCTCTCTGCCTGTGCGGTATGGTCTTTCCCGCCATACATGAGCAGGACGCCTGCGGATATTTCCTGATAGTTTTCATAGCTATTGTCAAGGCGAGCCACTTCCTTATGTTCGCGCAGATTTTCCTGGAGGAGACCCAGCCTCTGCTTGCGCTCGTGCGAACTCATGATAAGCGGAAGCAGTAGCTTCATATACCAATGTGGTATTTTGCGTATGCGCTCAGGACCCATACCGATGAGGAACTCGACAAAGGCACCGGCGTAGTCCTTCTTGGCAAGTTTCTTCTCGTAGCCAGGCATCCAGCCCATCGGGATGGACCCATCAATAGAGACGCCAGGTTCGTAGACAGCTATTTTGGTGAGAGCCCGGTTGTTGCGGGCAACTTCAAGGGCCACGAGTCCACCGAAGCTGTGGCCAACAAGCAAGGACGCGCCGGTCTTTTGCTGCAAGGCGAACACATCCTCACGTTCTTTGAGCATGCTGTAATCATCACCTTGTGGGCTGCTCCTACCTCGCCCGCGACGTTCGATGATGTGGACGGTAAAATGCTCGGCCAGAGCGCTCGCGAAGGCAGCGTAGTCGGCAGCCATGGAGAGTGCGCCGGGAATAACAAGAACCGAATATCGAAAAGCACCAGCTTCCTGATATAGATGGACCCATCTACCAAATCACGATTCTAGAGAACTACAGCAGAGCCATCCTGGCCAGTAAGCTTTCCCTTACACAGAATCAGTGGGACTACTTGGAAGTGTTGTTTGAGGCGCTCTCGACGGTGGGCGTGCCGAAAGGCATGGTCAGTGATGGAGGTGGGCAGTTTTACTCGAATCAAGCTATGTGCGCATATAGGATGCTTGACATATGCAAAGAGCGTATTTGTAATCCAAAGCAATCACATCTGTACGACATTGATTGAGGTACCAGTTTGTGTTTTTCCGCAGATCCAGGGTGGTGTGCAGGAGCGTTGTGTGTTCAGGCAATGCCTCGGCCAGAGGTTCGCCGGTAGGTGCAATGATCATGGTCGAGCAGTGCTGATTGGCATGCGCAACACTTTCTTTACATCAGGTTATCTTCCTCCCCATAATATCGATTCTCACCTATTTCTTTTGGTTGGGAGGGCATAAGAAAATGGCTTCGTCGTTGACGTTGTTGATATAGGAGACCATTCCAGAGCAAGGGTTGTTCATCTCCACTCCTGAAAAACACAACAGTCAGCCCCTGAAATGGAATGGTCTCTTTGTATCAGAGTATCTCAGCTTTTCTGGCCCTCTCACCAAGTTGACAATACCCAATTTGTACCGAAGACCCCACAAAACCACAAACAGTCAGTCTGGCAACATTCCCAACGCTGCCAAACTGACTCTCCCTGTCTATTCCTTCATCACAACCATAATCATCGCATCTGTCACCCTAACCATTATAGGCTTCTTGCAGGTCTTTTACGGCGATCTTCTTCATTTGAAGCATTGCTTGCACGACTCTTCCCGCCCTCGCAGGATCCTTGTCTTGAAGCATTTCCTCCAAAGCATTGGGAACGATCTGCCAGGACAAACCATATTTATCTTTCAGCCAGCCGCATTGTCCTTCTTCTCCGCCTTTGGTAAGCTTCTCCCACAACGCATCGACCTCTTCCTGCGTCTCGCACCTCACGAAAAACGATATGGCCTCCGTAAAGGTGAATTGCGGCCCACCGTTTAACGCCATGAAATCTTGCCCTTCAAGCTGGAATGTCACTGACATTACCTTTCCCTCAGGACCGGGCATCGTACTCACGACTTTTGCATCCTTAAAAAGAGACGTATAAAAATGTGCTGCCTCTTCAGCTTGATTGTCGAACCACAAGAATGGAATGATCTTTTGCATCGAATCTCCTCTAAATGATCTTCTCGTTTGCTTTCCAGGAAAAAACCGCTCAGGACTGAGCAACGGTTATAGTCATCTTGTCGAGGTACTGCCTCAGGCCGACGTTGGATACGTCGTGCGCCAGATCCGATCTGGAGTCCTCTTCCATGACGGCCATCTTTGTTGTCCTTCTGTATAATACCCTAAGCAAAGAATGCAGTCTTGTATCAAATGGCAAGTTCAGGCTGACTCAAGCGAATGATTTGAGCAGGCGTATACCCGATAAATTGCTTCAGCGATCTGGTCAGATGCGGCTGGTCGAAATAGCCAGCCTCATCCACGGTGTCGAGGATCGAAACCCCTTGCTGTAAGAGGGCCTGTGCATGCTGGGCGCGTTTCACTTGCCGAATGCGGCTGGCGTTCAAGCCTGTCGCTCGCAAGAAACGATGGCGCACGGTGCGCGATGGCATCTCTTCCTGGTGATCCTGATGATCTTGTAATGCCGCGTTCACGACAGGATCACATGCCAGCACACCAGCGCGCACAAGCCTGTCTACAAACGTGTCCGCATTTTCATAATCGGGGAATTGCCACGCGGAACCGTCGAGCCAGAAAGACCTCCTTGCCGCTCCGGGCAGGATCGTCTCTCTATCCAGCAAGTGCCTTGTGGGCAAATGGGGCAGAAAGGTGCCAAGCTTGAATTTGATCCACAGCAGTTCAGCGCCTTCGGTGTAAGAGATCGCACCAGCGCTCGTCCATGGTCCGACGACCAGGAGATCGACCTTGCCATTCTGTCTGCGCAGGACCATGTGCCAACAGGTCTCGGCGGGACGGATAGTAGAACCATCCAGAGCCGTACGACCACGCGTAACGGTTTCGACATAAGGCGAGTCCGACAGTCTTTCCTCAAAGAAAATGCTCATGTTGCTCCTCCTCATTGGAATGAAATGGGTGGAAAGAGGCCAATTCCTTTCGCTGCCCAAACTGGTCACCAGGCGGCATCAGCGGTCACATGATAGCACGCGTGACCAGAAAAAACTTCTCCTATCTTGCTAATCCTCCCCACATGCCCGTGCAAAAATCCTTGGCGCACCCGCCTGATACAACATGATTTACGGCGTGACAATTCGCCACTGGCGACGACCCAGAGATTGGGCTTACCTCCATCAGAGAAGCCATACTATCTTCTGTCAACCAACCGACGAAGGCCACACTGGGAGAACGACTCTCTACGGGCTGAATATGTATACAGAATTCGATAGTCGTCCTAGATCTGAAGATCTGGCCTGGCTCGCGCAAATGGTCGCCAGGCAGCAATTGCGGACGCCAATCGAGGTTGAGGCTTCCTGGCACGACATTGGTGAGGTCGCGCAACGCTTGCGGCAAAGACAATTCACCGGCAAAGCTGTTCTGCATCTGGCGTAGATAATCCATCTGAAGCTGCCAGAGATCCAGTTGTGGGCTGCGAAAGTGCGTCTCCAGGCGGCGAGCATTTTTGACCTCGGTGATCTGCTGGTCTGAGTCCAGGCGAACGGAATACAACGAGAGGGTCGTCGCCTGATGTTCGACTTTCAGCGTGTTCTCCCCTGGCCCTTCCGATAGAACGACGATCACTTCAAGCGTACTCAATCCTCCAAAAGTTTGCAAGGAATCGATGTTTCCTTAGCCAGTTTGGAGTACCCATTTACGTAAACCGATTCATGATGTGGTCTCTGTCGGTGTGCTTTGACTGGCAGGGGTAGAGAGATTTTGAACTCCTGGAGTGATCCGGCTTTATGTCAATGGAATGGTTCATGCTACGGCCAAGCCCATTGTGATCGCAAAGGTGGTTGGAACTCCGAAGAGATGGAGCTCCATCAACCTCGTTGCGCAACTCGTGGGCGGGAGAACCATTAGTGTGTCCTGTCACCGGTTGCCGGAGCAGCATTCCAGGTGCCGGAGGCCCCGGCATTTGGATCGCACTGATTTTGCATGTTCAGGCTGCAATAATTGCCATTGAGGTCGCCATTCGATTGCACCCAGCCCGAAAAATAGAGTGGGCTAGTATTTTTACCTGTTACAGTGAACTGGATGAATGTGGACGTGTTGACGGTCCCGGTGAAGGGGCCGCTGCCCGAAAGCGGTTGGTGTACCGTGAAGTGGCCGCTGATATTGCCCTGACCTGGTTGCTGCTGAATCGAAAGAGCCATATTTGTGGTGATGTTGTGTGTTGTATCATCAATTGTACCGTTGTAATTGCCGGCCACATCTGGGTAGGGGCTGGGTGTAGGCGTAGGAGATGGTGTAGTCGTGACTGTCGGGCGAGGTGTTGGGCTTGGAGTAGGAAAAGGAGTACGTGCAATAGTGGGCTGGGAGGTCGATGTGGCTCCTGGAAGAGGCGTTGTGGTGACGGTGACAGACGCTCGTGTTGGATGAGAAGTGGGAGAAGCCGCCGCGGTAACAGTAGCAGCCACACCGGCCCGGTGTGTTAGGGCGGCAGGGTTTGCGGCTGGATGAGAGGCAAGATAGGCTAATAAAGCTGCCCAAATACCAGAGGCGATAAGGAGAACGAGCAAGACAAGTAACATCGCCCTGGATTTCCTGGAACGGCGAATGGGCGCTTGTTTGTGGTGGGTGAGAGCGGCAGGGGTGGAAGTATCGTTTTCCATTTGGTTTTGGGGAAAACGTGGTTGAGAAGCCGGGGCTGATGGAGCAATAACCGGCGTGTTTAGTGGTCTCCACGTTGGCTCAGTCTCGAAGGCCTGCCAGAGCCGTTCTACAGTTGGGAAACGATCATTGCTGTTTATGGACAGGGCACAGTGAATGGCGTCAGCGATATGCTGCGGAATGTCAGGGTTAAGCTGGTTGAGCGGCTCTAGCGGATCGGCATTGCCGTCGCCCATGTGCGTAATGCGGAAAAGGGCATCGGCGGGAATCGAACCGGCCAATAGCGTATAGACAGTTGCACCCAGTCCATAGATATCGCTGCGCGTGCTGGTACCTGTACTGTACTGCTCGGGGGCTGCATATCCTGGCGAACCTGTACGAAAAGCAGTTGTGGTGCAATCGGGATGGTATTCCTTCGCTATGCCAAAATCGACCAGCACGGCGGCATCACCGGATGCCGGGACAATGATGTTGGATGGTTTGATATCCCGGTGCAGAACAGGAGGATGCTGGCAGTGTAAAAAGTGCACTGCCTCGATGATAGGGACGAGGGTCAATAAAACCTGGGGTAAAGAGAAACGCTTTCCAGGCTGCTGCTGGCGCAAAGCTTCCAGATTTGGCCCCTCAATGTAATCCATGAGCAAATACGCTCGATGAGGTGCATCGTCCTCGAAAACACGGTAGACACGAGGAAGCGAGCGGTGATCTAAGCGCTTGAGCAGCTCGCCTTCAAAAAGAAAGCGTTCCCAGTCTTTCTTTGGCGGGTTGACTGCTTCTTTAAGCGCGTAGAGATTGCCCTTGACGCGCAAATCTCTTACCAGGTAAACTGCGCCAAAGCCGCCTTTGCCAAGCAGACCTTCTACAACGTAACGCTCACGTAAAATACTACCCAATGGGATAATAGTTTGCACTTCTTGCAAACGGCACCTCTCGGTTACATAAGCACGGCAAATCAGACGGTTTCTATGCCATGGGGATTAATGGGCATATTCTTCTTCCCTGCCAATTAAACGTAAGTTTTGCCAGATTTCTGCGCTAAATGCGTTCTATTTTTCCCTCGATCACCGAATCATCTTCATTGATTGAGTACACCCTGGCATAGGGTGGTTCGGGGTAGTACTGGTGAGAGAAGATAATATAGTAGAGTTTGTTGCGTTTCGCCCACTCTTTGTCGCGTTGGGAGGGATAGGCTTCAGATTTGGGGTGCGAGTGGTAATAGATCATCTCGCCATCGTACTCATCGATATCTTCGTAGATACGCAACAGGTCAGCATCACCAATGATGGAGAAATCATCGGGGTGCTCGGCAGCATTGGCGGTCGGGTAGTGTTTGACTACTCGACCATCCTTTGTGCCTAACGCTCCACAGGCTTCGTTGGGGTAGCCCGCCATCACATGTGCCGCCATTTCGGTGTAAATGGCTTCAGGAATACGGACGACGAAACCGGCTACCATAACAATTTGGCCTCTAAGTCGTCTTCTAGTTGATCGAGGTCGCGTGTCCAGAGATCTTCGCTCAGGTATTTCCACCCACCGTCGGCAAGGATTACGACGATCTTGCCACGCTCCTGGCTTTCGGCCACACGCAATGCCGCGTGGAGGGCTGCGCCACACGATGGCCCGGCAAAGATGCCCTCTTGATCCTTCAACTGCCGTGTCCTGCGTATAGCATCTCTGCTGGATACCAGAATCCTGGCGTCAAGCAGCGATTGATCGAGCACCGGGGGCACGAAACCATCTTCGAGGCTACGCAAGCCCTGCACGGCATCACCCTGTAGAGGCTCGGCGGCGACAATCCTGATGGCAGGGTTGTATTCTTTCAAGCGGCGGGCGTTGCCGGTGAGGGTGCCGCCGGTGCCAAGGCCAGCTACGAACACATCCAGGTCGGGCAGATCATTGATAATCTCTAGCGCTGTGCCTTCGTAATGAGCACGAGGGTTCGCATCGTTGCCGTACTGGTAGAGCATGACGTACCTGTCGTCTTTGCTTGCCAGGTCCTGTGCCAGTTTTACAGCGCCATTGCTGCCCAGGGTGCCATCGGAGAGAATGATCCTGGCGCCGTAGAGTTCCAGCATCTGCCGGCGCTCTTGCGTCACATTGTCAGGCAGCACAGCGATAAAAGGATAGCCCTTTACACGGGCGATCATCGCCAGTGCAATGCCGGTATTGCCACTGGTCGGCTCCAGAAGAATAGAGCCAGGGGTCAATCTTCCGCTTGCTTCCGCTTCCTCGATCATCTTCTTGGCAATGCGGTCCTTGATGCTGCCGGAGGGATTGACACCCTCCAGCTTGGCAAAAATCTGCACGCCTGGACGTGGGCTGAAGCTTTTTAACTCTACCAGCGGTGTATTTCCGATAGTATCCAATATGCTGCTGTAACGCATCAGTTCATTCCCGGTTGTATTAGCGCCCACCAGCCATGGCAGGCAACAGGATGATGGTATCAGCGGGACCGACATGTGTTTCCAGGCCCTGCAGATAGCGCACATCCTGGTCGTTGACGTAGACATTGATGAAGCGGCTGAGGTTTTCCTCCGGCTGAATCTGCTCTTTCAGCGCCGGAAAACGAGCGTACAGGTCGTTCAAAACTTCCGCAAGATTACTTCCCTGGGCGCTCACCTGCTTCGAGCCACCTACCGTGGCTCGTAAGACAGGCGCAAGACGTACCGTTGCCATATGTTACTCCTTTTTACCAGGTTCTCGCTTAGCTTACTGGAAGCGCACAGACATCCGCATAGGTTGGCAGATTCTCTGGATGGCCATGCTCGCCACATGCCGGACACTCGGGATCGCGGAAGAGGCGCAGTTCACTGAATTCGCCTGCCAGGGCGTCATAGGTCATCAAGCGGCCAACCAGTGGATCACCGATGCCAAGCAAGAGTTTGATGGTCTCTGTCGCCTGCAACAGGCCAATGATGCCAGGCAATACGCCCAGTACTCCGGCCTCAGCGCAACTCGGCGCAAGCTCGGGAGGCGGCGGCTCGGGATAGAGACAGCGGTAGCATGGCCCATCATAAGGTTTGAAGACGGTCAATTGGCCCTCGAAGCGGAAGACGCTGCCATGAACGACGGGTTTGTTGGCGATCAACGCGGCATCGTTCAGCAAATAGCGCGTGGGGAAATTGTCTGTGCCGTCAATAATCACATCGTAATCCGCTATGACGCGTGCCACATTGGTTTCATCAAGACGCTCGATGTACGTGATAACCTTCACATCGGGGTTCAGCGCTTCTATCGTTTCGCGGGCCGATTCGGCTTTCAACTGGCCAATGCGCTTCGTGTTATGTAAAATCTGGCGCTGCAAATTGCTCTCATCCACGACGTCAGCGTCAATAATGCCAATCGTGCCGACGCCAGCGGCAGCCAGGTAATACGCGGCAGGAGAACCGAGACCGCCAGCGCCTACCAGCAGGACATGCGCATCAAGGAGCTTTAACTGGCCCTGTTCACCCACTTCGGGTACGAGCAAATGGCGGCTGTAGCGCTTGGACTGGGCCTCACTCAAGGTGCGGGGCTGCACAAACGGCAATCCACCGCCCTTCCACGTACCAAAGCCACCCGACATAGAGATTACATTTTGATAACCCATCTGCTGCAAGGTGGTTCCGGCGATGAGCGACCTCACCCCACCGGCGCAGTAGAGCACGACCGTCTTTGATTTATCGGGAACAGCTTCTTCTACCTGCAATTCGAGGAAGCCACGGGGTACATGGAGAGCGCCTGGAATATAACCCTCGTTCCATTCGTGCTTCTCACGTACGTCTACAAGGACGATCTCCTGGTTTTCATGGCCAGATTCATGCTGATTTGCTAGGGCCTCGTGTACCTGTGAAGGGGTCCACTCCGGCACCTGTTTGCGAGCTCGCCGCAAAATCTCGCGAGATGCATCACCCATGACAAATTACCTCTCGATATTGTTGACTAAGTGTATCAACTTACTATTTATTAGTTCTTACAAAAAGAGTACCACGCACATTTTTTGTTTGTCAAGGAAAGTTGAGCCTATGCAGGTGCTAACCTTTTGTTAGTCAGGACATTCAAAATGGATAACATGAGTACCTGCGAAATTATTCCAGGAGATTGCTTGCAATTTCTGTTGCTGCCTGATAAGCTGAAATGAGAGCGATGTAAGGCTCAAGCTCTAGCAGAGAATTTTCCAGGAGAGAACAGCCATGACTGAGACAGCCGATATGGTCATTATTGGGGGGGGAGTGATGGGCGCCAGTATCGCCTATCACCTGGCAAAGCAAGGGGGTGGCCAGGTGATGTTGTTGGAGCGGCAAGCGCTCTGCAATGGCACATCGGGGCGCTCGGGGGCTATAGTGAGGCAGCATTACTCAAATGACTTCACGATCAGGATGGCAAGGGAGAGCCTTGCAGTTTTCCAGCACTTTGATGATGTGATTGGGGGCGATTGTGGCTTTCTCACCACGGGCATGATCGTGATGACGGATACACAAGGGGCTGAGGCTTTACGCGCGAATGTGAAGATGCAGCAGGGGCAGGGTGTTGAGACAGAATTGGTCAGTCACGCGGAGGTGCGCGAGGTAGCTCCTGGATACAACAGCGAGGGTGTGGAACTGGCGTGTTATGAGCCGGGGACGGGTGTGGCAGACCCTATGGCGACAACGCACTGCTTCGCGCGGCGTGCCCGCGACTACGGTGTAAGCATCCGCGAGTTTGTAGCTGTGACGCAAATTCTGGCAGAAGCGGGACGTGTGACAGGTGTACGGACATCGCTTGGAGATGTGCATTCACCTGTCGTCGTGCTGGCTGCGAATGTGTGGAGCGTTGAGCTGGCACAAGCGCTGGATATTTCATTGCCGATCACGCCCACACGTCACCCGATGGTAGCCCTGCGCCGCCCTGATGATTTTGGGGGCCGGATGGGATTACATGCTGTCGGGCTTGACTTGACACGCCAGATTTACTTGCGGCCAGACGTTGGTGGAGTGACGCTGGTTGGATCGACAGAGAATGTCTTAACGCCGAGCGATCCCGATACGTATGCTCAAGGGCTGACAGAGCAGGAAATTGCGCACTTCCGCACGATGGCGGCAGGCAGTATGCCCGCACTTGCGCGCGCTGTACCACGCGGTGGGTGGGCCGGTATATATGATGATACGCCTGACTATCACCCTGTGCTTGACCGGCTGCCGGGGTATGAGGGTTTGTACTGCGCGGCTGGTTTCAGCGGTCATGGGTTCAAGTTATCGCCTGTTGTAGGGCAGTGGATGGCACAGTTCGTTCTGACCGGCAAGAAACCTGGTGACATGCAGCATTTTGTCTTCGATCGATTCAATGCCGGGCGGGAGATACGTCCGCGCTATTCATCGGGTGTGCTTGGATGATGCAAGTTGCCTATTACATCGGGATAGCAGAACAGCCAGCAAAGGCCGATGATGAGGTTTAACAAGCGAGATCGGTCTTGTCATGCTGAGCACAGCGAAGGATCTCTGTGCCCATCGAGCCAGATCCTTCGCTTCGCTCAGGATGACAAGACTTCGCTCAGGATGACAAGCGCGGCTTTGGTTGTGAACGTTCATGGTCGGCCAATAGCCCGTCGATGCGCTCTCCGGGCCGATAAATCGGCGGTGCGCCAATAAATTGTGCGCCTACGTGGGCCTAGAGGAATTGATCGCGCTGCCTTTCTTGTTCTATGTGTTGTAGCTACGTGTGTTACTTCACATTTTATTGAACATGCAAGGAGAATTATGATGCGTCCAGACATTGTCCCAGGCGCGCGCTTTCCCGACTATGAGTTGACCGACCATACGAAAACACGCCGCCGCCTCAGCGAGTTACAAGGCATCGATCCAATGATTCTGATCCTTTCACGGGGGCACTTCTGTCCCAAGGATCACCAGCAACACCTGGCGCTGGCCGCTTTTTATCCAAAGATCGCGGTGGCCTACACGAAGATTGTGACCATTTCGACGGACAATATTCTCGAGAGCAACGAGTTCCGAGATGCTGTGGGAGCGCAATGGCCTTTCCTCTCGGATTCGGGGCGCAAAGTGCAGCAAGACCTCGACATACAGGAGTACACGGACCCGTTCCACAATCCGATGATCCCGCACACGTTAGTGCTCGAGCCGGGGCTGGTGATCTACAAAATCTACAATGGGTACTGGTTCTGGGGCCGGCCTGCGCCTGAAGATCTCTGGCAAGACTTGCGAGAAGTCACGCGCAAGATTCGTCCGGACTGGGACCTCGCAACGCCAGGGCTGCGCGAGAACTGGGAGCAGGGCGATAAGAAACTGCACTTCCCTTATCGGGAGCGGGAGGCAAAATAGCCAGGTGTAAACGCTCTTCCTAAATACTTCCAGGTTGACCATGCCTCGTGGTATATAATGATTGAGGCCTCTATGGCTTTGTGCATAGCAGTCAGATCATTTACCATATTTTGAAAGGCAGGAAACAAGATGCAAATGGATGGCGTACACATCACGTGGCTAGGACATGCCACCTTTAAGGTCACGACTCCAGGGGGAAAGACCATACTGATTGATCCCTGGACTTACCACAATCCGGCGTGCCCGCAGGAACTCAAAAAAGTTGACAAGGTCGACCTGATGCTGGTCACGCATGGTCACTTTGACCATATAGGCGATGCCGTTGAGATCGCTAAGGCCACCAAACCAACATGCGTTGCCATTGTGGAGCTAGCAGGCTGGCTTGGGTCGAAAGGAGTCGGGAATACCGTCGGCTTCAACAAGGGCGGTACCGTAAACATCGATGGGATCAAGGTTACGATGACGCATGCAATCCATTCGTCCGGCGTCGAGGATAAAACGTACGCCGGCGATGCCTGCGGGTACGTGATTGAGTTTGAAAATGGACGTAAGCTCTATCATGCCGGCGACACGTGCGCTTTCAGCGATATGCAGATCATCGGCGAACTCTACAGGCCAGACGTGGCACTGCTGCCCATTGGTGACTTCTACACGATGGGGCCGCGAGAAGCTGCTATCGCTGTGCGTATGCTGGGTGTAAAACACGTGATCCCCATGCACTATGCCACATTCCCCGCCCTCACAGGGACGCCCGATGCGTTCAGGGCGGCTCTGCAGGCGCTCGGTCTTAACGAGGTCGAGGTGGTCGAAATGAAGCCGGGGCAGACAGTTTAGCGCAGCCCGAAGAGAAGACTCGCGAGATGCGATGAAGTGCAACAACCTGCTACCCGTACAGGATACCTCGCGCGGATAGCAGGTTATCTGCGCTAGCACTACGATTCCAACATATCGTCTGCCTTGAGTTGTGCCAGCGCCTTTTGTGCGGCAGTCGGTGTACCCACTCGATAGGCTGCGCCATGCATGTGCTTTACAACTGGTTCCAGGTAGGGTTTCAGCTTAGGATTGTGCTGGACCTGGTTATTCAATACGTATGAGGTAGTCTCTACCAGCCAGGGCGACATCTCTGCCTTCATCAGCAGCTGGAGCACCGGTTCCGTGCTCAGTCTACCAAAGTGGACCAGGCCTTTAGCGCCCATCCAGGCTACTGAATGATCGGAGTCAGAGAGAGCAGCGACTAACACCGGCAATGCTCGACGGTCATGTATCGCTCCCAGAGCGCGCATAGATTGCCAGCGCACCCAGGCTGTATTACTTGTACTCGCCTCTATGAGTGCTGGAACTGCCGCTCTGCCCAGGCGCACTAAGGCTGAGAAAATCTGGCTTCCCACCTGTTCATCTGATCCACGAAGCGCGTTGAGCAGGGGGGGCACGGCTGCTGGATTACCTACACGTCCCAGGGCCTTGGCTGCCTGCATGCGAACAGAAGGAAGCGGGTCATTCAAAGCCTCGATCAGTACGGGGGCTGCAACCGGACTTTCAAGGATGCCCAGGATATAGATGGCGGTCTCACGTACAGCGGGCCGTTTATCACGCGCCGCTGACATTGCTACGCGCTGGGAACGTACGGAATCGATGCCCGCGCCGGGTAGGAAAAGCGTACG
>WNFO01003798.1_pt1 | contig 15232 bp, 10 predicted proteins | sample 5400251 | NCBI WGS metagenome assembly WNFO01 (sample SAMN13153354, study PRJNA577476) | soil metagenome | isolation source: 100 cm saprolite under Madrone tree | place: USA:California | collected 2016-06-14 | reverse complement strand
GCCAGCGACACCATGCCCAGGAAGGCGGCGGCCATGGTGATCGAGCGGCGGGAGAGGCAAAGCTGGGTTACATTCATCCGTTTCATCCCTGGTCAGTGTCAAAGGCGCGCGCGCCAGTTCGTCGCGCCAAAGCCATCTAGGTTTGTTGGGGGTACCCGATCCTGTGCCGCCCAATTGCGCTCAATTTGCGGCACTCCATAATCAATTTGTGGCACTGCAGCAAACAAACCGTTAACTCGCAAACGCCCATTCGGCAACGCTCGACGGCACTTTTCGATCACGGCGGCATGGCCGGTTCCATGCATTTTGCCGCCACATTTTGACCTTGCTGTGTGATTGATGTCACATTTCGGTTGTAACGTTTTCACGCCGCATTTCAAAGAATTATAGGTTATCGAAGACGCATCGGCAGCCACGGGTTGCGGATTGGCGGGCTTATTGGGACCTGTGACAAGGGAGCGCATGGAAAGAATCTGCAATGAATCTTCATCGCATTCCCCGGCAGCCTGCCGAGCCCTGACCACCCGCAAGGACGGCGCGTTGCCCTATGATGCCTGGGACCCTCTGTCGCGCCGTACCGGGCTACCGTAGGTGCGCGACCAGCGTGACGCTGAAGTTATTCGACCCTTCTGTTAAAAAAGTCAGAGGTATTTTATTCCGGTTGGCGTGCGTTTCAAGGACTTGCACGCCTTCCGAACCGGCGGGCGGCAAGCCCTTGATACGGATTTGGCCGGGTAGACGGATCTGCGACAAGATCGCACGGGAAGAGACGCCATGAGATTTCGAGACATCGCCGGGGCCGCCTACCGTTCGCTGACGGCCCGCAGGGACGGCCCGTCGCTGTACGACGTCTGCGACCCCGTGCTGCTCAAGCCCTCGGGCGGCGACCCGCATTTGAGCAAGTTCTACCGCACCGCGCTGGGCAATCCGGCGCTGCGGCCGCTGCTGCGCCGGACCGGGCTCCCCGAGCTGCGCGACCCACGGCGTCTTCAGTCGCTCAGCCAAGCCCTGATCCGGGCGCGCGACGATGAGACGCCGGACTGGGCGGCGATCGGGCAGCCGGTCGCGGCGCTTTTGGACACGATAGATCTTGAGCACCCCAAACCCGGGCCCGCGCCGGCGCCGGCGCGCGCGCCTGATCTGGCCGAGATCGAAAGCGTCATCCGCACCTGCGGCGGGCATCTGTTGCGATCGTTCGGCCAGAACGGTTTCATTCCGACCTATGCTGCCTTCAACCTGATGGGCGACCCGGATGTCGGCGGCCGCGAAGTGCTGATGGCGCTGAATGGTCTCGATGCGCGCGGCTACAAGAATTCGACGCTGCTGTTCAATCTGGCGCGGGTCTTCATTGCACACTCGCCCGCCCGCGCCCTCATCAGGCCGGCCTGGACCGGCATCGCCGAGCCGATGTGGCAGCCGATGCAGATCCGCCATCGCTCCGCCTATTACGACGCGTTCTTCACCGAGGCGCTCTTGAGCTTTGTCGACACCGGGCTCGCCTCACGGAGCGAGACCGCGGCGTCGCGCCGCGCCATCGCCGAGATGGTCGATTTCTGTCTCACCACCAGCCGGGAGGATGTGCGCGGGCAGGACGGCCGTATCGTCAGCGTCGTCACCGCGCTGGCGCCGCTGCCGCATCCGCGCTTTTCCCGGTTCTTCTCCCAGATCAAGCAGGATCTCGGTTTTGGGATCTACGTTCCGGATTGCGATACCACGGCTTGCGCCTTCTCGGCGGCGACGCAGGCCGGCTCCAATGATCCGATCCTCGCGCAGCCGTTGCTCGATTTCTATGCCGGCTACCAGGTCGGCGGCGGCGCCAACGAGCCCAAGGTGACCGTGCCGCTCAATGACAACATCGATTATGAAGGCGGCGTCGTCACCTGGATCGACAACCTCGCCGGCGAACGGCCGTTCGGCAACGATCTCGATCCGACACTCAATCTCGACATCCTCGAAGTCAGTTTTCGCAATTTGGCGCGATGGAAGATCATCGAGACCCCGCAGCGGCTGGACACCGTTCGCCGCATTATCGGCTTTCAAAGACGGCTGGTCGCGAGCGGCGCCTTCACCAATCCGCGCTCGCACATCTATTACCTGCCGGAGCTTTATTGCGCCTATTTCGGCCGCTGCTATGCCGCCTTCTTCGCACTTCCCCCTGCGGCGCAGAAGGCGATCGACCCCGATGGCGCGCACGAATTCATCCGGGCCAAGGTGCTCGTTTACGTGCAGACTGAACTGATCGCGGGCGAAATGAACGCGTTCGATGCGGCGCTGGCGCTGATCGCGCTTTGCCATCTCGGCGCGGATGCAAAAACCTTCATCCCGGCCCTGTATTGCATCGTCAGCAGTCTCGGCGAAGGCGGCCGCCATGGACCGTTCAAGGCCTATGAGTGGAACAAGATGAAAACCCCGACCCGCATCCTGGTCGGCGGCCCCGAGGCCACCTCGGCGTTCGTGCTGATGGCTCTTGCGCTGGCGCGCCGGGTGATGATGCGGGAAGCGGGTTTGTAGCAGGGTAGCTTGGCACAAACTCCCAGCGAGTCGTCCCTGCGAACGCACGGACCCGTCACCCCTGGCCTCAAAAGTGAAAAAGGTGTCTGCTGCTGTGCCGAAACGACACTCCGCGCCGTATGGGTCCCTGCGATCAGGGACGACCCTTTGTATAGCTTGTCATCGCATTAAGTTGAAAGCGACCGCCCGGCCGGGCGCTGGTGTGCCAACCGAATCCCCACCACAATCCGCCCGCATGTTAATATCAGCCCAGTTTGAATCCGGCCGTTTTGGATGTTCATGAAATTCCTGTTCGCGCTTTTCGTATTTCTGCTGCCGGCGCTGGCCGAGGCGGCCGACGTCACCGGCGTTCCAAAAATTATCGAGGGCGATCAGATCCAGATCGGCAATAGCCGCTTCCGTCTGGGCGGGATCGATGCGCCCTCGGTCGACCAGCTTTGCCTCAACCATACCGGCGAGCGCTGGACCTGCGGCGTCGCCGCGCGCGACGAACTGATCAAGCACGCCGACAACAAGACCTGGACCTGTCACACCCGTCAGGTCGTCGACCGGCGCGGCCGAACCGTGGCGAGATGCGAGGTCGACGGCGCGGACATCCAGAAATGGATGGTGAGGAACGGATGGGCGTTATCTTATGTACGCTTCTCCCATGACTATGATGACGACGAGAAAGCCGCGCGCGAGGCCAAGGCGGGGATGTGGCAGGGCGCCTTCATCGCACCCTGGGACTGGCGGGCCCGCAACAAGAAGACGGCCATTCTCGGGGCTGCCAAGCCGGTCGAGAACGCCAACACGATCCTGCTGGCGTCTGCGTCAGGATCGGTCGCACCCTCGCCCGACTGCACCATTAAAGGCAACGTCAACCGGGCAGGCGAATGCATCTATCACCAACCCACCAGCCGCTGGTATGCGAAGATCAAGATGCAAATCTCAAAGGGCACGCGCTGGTTCTGCTCGGTCGACGAGGCCGAAGCCGCCGGCTGCCGCGAGACCAAGCGGTAAAGTGTTTCGAGCGAAAACACGTCAAAACAAAAAATAGAGCCTCGGGTATGATTCAATCAGAACCGGGGCTCTGGAAGCTTTTCTTAGCCATCCAACCTGCGTAAAACCCCCAGATCGAAGTCACCCGCAGGTCCTGCTGCACCTCGATCCCGCAACAGGCCATCACACCAACAAGGAAAACCGACAATGACCGTTCGCGCGGGCCGGGAATTTCTGGCGATCCCCGGGCCCACCACCATGCCCGACGAAGTGCTGCGGGCGATGCACCGGCCTGCGCTGGACATCTATTCCGATCAGATGCTGCAGATGACCGACAGCCTGCTGCGCGATCTCTCCAGGCTGTTCGCGACCAAGGGCCACTCCTACATCTACATCGCCAACGGCCATGGCGCCTGGGAAGCGGCGCTGAGCAATGTGCTGTCGCGCGGCGACAAGGTGCTGGTGCTGGAGAGCGGCCGGTTCGCGATCGGCTGGGGCAACGCCGCCGCCGCCATGGGCGCCGAGGTCGAAGTGCTGAAGGGCGACTGGCGGCGCGCGATACGGCCGGCCGAGGTCGAGGCCCGCCTGCGGCAGGACAGGGATCACAGCATCAAGGCGATCCTGGCGGTGCAGGTCGACACCGCCTCCGGCGCCATCAACGACATCGAAGCCATCGGCAAGGCCATCAAGGCCGCCGGTCACCCCGCTTTGTTCATGGTCGATGCGGTGGCGTCGCTCGGCTGCATGCCGTTCGAGATGGACGCCTGGGGCATCGATGTCGCCATGTCCGGCTCGCAAAAGGGCCTGATGGCACCGCCCGGCCTCGGCTTCGTCGCCGCCAACGACCGCGCCCGGCACGTGCACAAGACCGCCGGCTTGCGGACCCCATATTGGGACTGGACCGAGCGCGAAGGCGAGGAGCATTACCGGAAATATGCCGGCACCGCCCCGGTGCATCTGCTGTTCGCGTTGCGCCAGGCTATCGACATGCTGTTCGACGAGCAGCTTCCGAACGTGTTCCAGCGTCACCGCCTGCTGGCCGAAGCGGTACGCCGCGCGGTCGCGGTCTGGGCCGAAGGCCAGGTGCTCGGCTTTAACATCGCCGAACCCGGCGAACGCTCGGACACGGTCACCACCGTTGTCATGGGAGGCGGTCACGATCCGGCGGCGCTGCACCGCTTTTGCAAGGAAAAATGCGGCGTGGTGCTCGGGGTCGGGATCGGCGAACTCCAGGGCCAGGCATTCCGGATCGCCCATATGGGACACGTCAATGCACCGATGATTCTCGGCACCCTGGGCGTCGTCGAAGTCGGCCTCAATGCGCTCGATATCCCGCACGGCAAGGGCGGCACCGAGGCCGCGATCGACTGGCTCGGCGAAAGTGTGGGCGCCTAAAGTTAGATTCGTGAACCTGCAATCGTCGGGCCGCGTGCCCTCACACAACCCTCTCCCAACGGAAAAGGGAGCGGACTGCCATTGCCGAGACACGGAGCCAATGCCCTCAATGCAGCTGGATCAGACTCCAAGGGTACGAAGCCTTTTCGACAGCGCTATATTCGTATATTGATCCAGCGATAAATAAGAGGCCGACGACGGCGCGGCATAGGGAGTGATGTGATTGGCGTCCGTTGAATTGCGTGGCCTCACCAAGCGGTTTGGATCGCTTGCGGTGGTCGATGACGTCTCGCTGCGGATCGACCATGGGCAGCTGGTCTGCCTGTTAGGCCCCTCGGGCTGCGGCAAAACCACGACGCTGCGGCTGATCGCCGGCTTTCTCGAGCCCACGGACGGCGAGATCCATGTCGGCGACCGGCTGGTGTCCTCGAAGGCGCGCACCCTGCCGCCCGAGCAGCGCAAGATGTCGATGATTTTTCAGAGCTACGCGCTGTGGCCGCACATGACGGTCGCCGAAAATATCGTCTACGGGCTGCGCTTGCGGAAGATCGACCGCGCGACCATCGCCGGGAAATTCGAGGTGATCCTCAAAGCCACCAAGCTCGAAATTCTCGCGCAACGCTATCCCGGCGAATTGTCGGGCGGACAGCAGCAGCGCGTCGCGCTGGCGCGGGCGCTGATCGTCGAGCCGGAGACACTATTGCTCGACGAGCCCCTGTCCAATCTCGACGCCAATCTGCGCGAAGAGATGCGCTTTGAAATTCGAAGGCTGCACGACGAATACCGCTACACCACGGTGTACGTCACCCACGACCAGTCCGAGGCGATGACCACAGCCGACCTGATCGCGGTGATGAATTCGGGGAAGATCGATCAGCTCGGCACCCCGGAAGATATTTACGACCGGCCGCAATCGGAATTCGTCGCGCGCTTCATTGGCGCCAGCAACGTGATCAAGGGCACCGCGGCCGACGAAAATCATGTCGCGTTCGCGGGCGCGACCTTGCAGGTGGTGGGTGCAAAACTAAAACCCGGCCAGAGTGCGGCGGTCGCCATCCGCCAGCACGATATCCAGCTTTCGACGCAGGCGCCGCAAGCGCCCGGGAATACCGTTAAGGCCACCGTGACGCGGCAAGTGTTTCTCGGCGCCAGCCGCGACTATATGGTCGAAACAGCTGACGGCACGACCTTGCGCGTCGTTACGCAGACGGAAAATGCCGTTCCGGCGGGTACCGAGGTCTGGCTCACGCTGCCGCCCAATCGCTGCCGGGCGCTGAGCCGATGACAATGACGAGCCGGAGGACGCGATGAAACAGCGAAAACTTTCCAGGCGCGCGGGCCGCAAGCCGCTCGCCGAGATCAGGCTGATGAAGGAAGACGCCGAAGGCGCGGAGAAGCAGAGCGAAGAGATCAAGGCGCGTTACCAAAAACTCTTTCACGTCTGACGCAGAAAGGTGAGACCGATGCGAAAGAGAATTTCCCGGCGCGACCTCATCAAAGGCTCGGCAGCGCTCGGGCTCACCGCGTTCGCCGCGCCGCTGAAGGCCGCGGCACCCGAGCCGGTGGCAATCACGCCCGGCCTGATCGAGGCCGCGCGCAAAGAAGCAAAAGTGATTCTGTATTCGTCGATGGATCTTCCGGTCGGCGAGAAGCTCGGCAAGGCGTTCGAGGCGCGGTATCCCGGCATTGCCGTGCAGATCGAGCGTTCCGGCTCGGAGCGTCTGTTCCAGCGGCTGGATCAGGAATTTGCCTCCGGCATTCGCGCCGCCGACATCGTCAACAGCTCGGACGCCTCGCACTTCATCTCATGGAAGAAAAATGGCTGGCTGGCGCCGTTCGTCACCGAAGACATCGCGCGGCATTTTTTGCCGGACTATCGCGACCCCGACGGCATGTTCGCGACCTCGCGGATCTGGCTGTCGTCCATCGCCTACAATACCAACCTGGTGAAACCCGAAGACGCGCCGCAAAGCTTTACGGATTTGCTCGATCCGAAATGGGCCGGCAAATTGGTAAAGGGCCATCCGGCCTATAGCGGCACCATCATGACCGCGACCTTCCAGATGGTCCGTGAGCTCGGCTGGGACTACATGGAGAAGCTGTCGAGGCAGCGCGTGATGCAGGTGCAGTCGTCGACCGATCCACCGAAAAAACTTTCGCTCGGCGAACGCGCCGTGATGGCCGACGGCAACGAATACGGCATCGTGCTGCTCAAGGAAGCCGGTCAACCGGTCGAGCCGGTGTATCCGATCGAGGGCGCGCCGACGATCTCGGGGCCGACCGGAATTTTTGCCACCGCGCCCCACCCCAATGCTGCGCGGTTGTTCCAGGCGTGGCTGCATACGCGGGAAATCCAGCAGTTCTTCATCGACTTCACCGCGCAGTATTCCGTGCATGCGCAGGTGGAGGCGAAGCCGGGCCGGCGGAAGATTTCCGACATCAAGCTGATGAAGGAAGATGCCGCTGGCGTCGAGAAGATGACGGAAGAAATCAAGACGCGCTACGCGAAATTGTTTCGGGTTTAGATTCGCCTGGCTAAGCAACTCACCACCGTCATTCCGGGATGCGCCAGTTGGCGCAGGCCCGGAATCCATACTCCCGGCGGGGGTTACGGATTCCGGGCTCGCGCTCCGCGCGCCCCGGAACGACGAAATTGTCTCTAGATTGGCAAACAACATGACCATCACCGCTGGCCTCGACGCCACCAAAGGCAAGATCGACTGGACCAAACCGGTGCTGGCGCTGTTTGCGGTGTGCCTGATCCTGCTGATCGTGCTGCCGCTGTCGTGGCTCGGGATCTACAGCGTCATCGACAAGGCCAATCACCTGACCTTGCAGAACTTCGTCACGCTGTTCACCGACCCGGATTTCCTCGATCCGCTGCTGACCACCGCGATTATCGCCACCACCTCGGCGACGATTTGCTGCCTCGTCGCGGCGCCGATGGGATGGCTGGTGTCGCGCACCAACATGCCCGGGCGGCAATTCATCCGCGCGCTCGTCACGGCCTCGTTCGTGACGCCGCCGTTTCTCGGCGCGGTGGCCTGGGAATTGCTGGCGGCGCCCAACAGCGGATTGCTCAACCAGCTCTATCGTGTTGTCACCGGCGCGGAATCCGACGCGCATCTGTTCAACATCTACTCGATGACCGGGATCATCTTTGTCATCTCCTGCTATACGTTTCCGTTTGTGTTCGTTCTCGTCGCCAACGCGCTGGATAACATGCCGGGCGAACTCGAAGATGCTTCCGCCATTCTCGGCGGCAAGGCCTGGACCACGGCGCGGCGCGTCACGATCCCGCTGGCGCTCCCTGCTCTGGTCGCCGGCGCGCTGATCGCCTTCCTGCAGGCCATGACGCTGTTCGGTTCGCCCGCGATCCTGGCGCTGCCGGCCGGCTTCCACACCATGACCACGAAGATCTGGAGCCTGTTCCAGTACCCGCCCAAACTCGAACTTGCCGCCGCCGCCGCGGTGCCGCTGCTGCTCTTGACCATCCTGCTGCTGCAGGCCCAAAAGTTCATTCTGGGCCGGCGCGGCTATTCGGTGGTTGGCGGCAAATATGGCGCGCCGCGCCGCGTCGAAATGAAGAAGTGGCGCTGGGCGGCGCTGGCGTTCTGCCTCGTGCTGCTGCTCAATCCGGTGTTCCTGCCGTATCTGGCGCTGCTGAACGGCGCGCTCTCGCCGAACGCCACAACGCTGGTCACGCCGTCGACGTTGACGATGCATAACATCGTGTTCGTGTTTACCGAACTGTCCTCGACGCAGCTTGCGCTCAAGAACACGGTGATACTCGGCACCGCGACCGCGACCATCGGCACCATTCTGGCGCTGGTCATCGCCTACGTCACCACGCGCCACGCGATCGCGGGGCATCGCGTGCTCGGCTTTCTCGCCACCGCGCCGGTCGCCGTTCCCGGCATCGTGCTCGGTGTCGGCTTGTTCCTGAGCTACACCCGGCCGCCATTCGTCTTGTATGGCACGCTGTGGATCCTGCTGATCGCGTTCCTGACTATCAACCTGCCGTCGGCGTATCAGCAATTGCAGGCGGCCTTCGCCACCATCCATCCCGAACTCGAGGATGCCAGCCGGATTCTCGGCGCGACGCGGTTGCGGTCCCTGCTCCAGATCACCGCGCCGCTCTTGCGCACCGGCGTGATCGCGACCTGGTGTTTTATTTTCATCGGCGTGATGCGCGAACTGTCCGCCGCGATCGTGCTGTTCACGTCGCAGACCAAGGTGCTCAGCGTGCTGATCTACGACCTCAACGAAAGCGGCGACCTCGCCGCGATTTCGGTGCTCGGGATCGCGATGCTGATCATCACCTTCGCGGTGGTGCTGGCCGTCAACCAGATTCCTGTGTTCGGCGGCGGCGCCGGCGCGCGGCTGCGCAATTAACTCTGCCGCGCTTCGCGGCCCCTCTGGCAATCCACCGGATCGAACCGATATTGGGGGCTGCGGCGGTGTCCGCCCGCGAACGAGGACCCAAGTGACAAAACCAATCGATACAAAGAATTCACGGCCCGCACCCTCCGCGCCGCGCCGGCCGCATGCATTCACCACCCACGGCATCACCGTTGTCGACGATTATGCGTGGCTGAAGGATGCCAACTGGCAGGAAGTGCTGCGCGATCCCTCAGGTCTGGACGCGGATATCCGAAACTATCTCGAAGCCGAAAATGACTATACCGAGAGCCTGCTCGGCCACACCGCGGGCCTGCAAAAGACGCTGGTGAAAGAAATGCGCGGCCGGATCAAGGAGGACGATTCCAGCGTGCCCGCACCGGACGGCGCTTACGCGTATTTGCGCAAATTCCGCGACGGTGGCGAGCATGAGATGTTTGGCCGCCGCCCGCGCGACGGTGGCGAGATCGAGATCGTGCTCGATGGCGACGAACTTGCGGCCGACCATGAATATTTCAAGTTCGGTGGCAGCCGGCATTCGCCGGATCACCGGCTGGAAGCCTGGAGCGCCGATATCAAGGGCTCGGAATATTTCACGATCCGCGTCCGCGACTGGATGACGCGCGAAGACGCCGCCGACCTGGTCGAGGAAACCGATGGCGGCGTGGTCTGGAACGCGGACGCGACGGCATTCTATTATGTGAAGCTCGACGACAAACATCGCCCGATGCAGGTTTTCCGGCATCGCCTCGGCACGCCGCAGGCGGCCGATGTTCTGGTCTACGAGGAACGGGATTCCGGCTGGTTCACTCATATCCACGAAAGCGCCAGCGGAAGATTTTGCGTGATCGCCGGCGGCGACCACGAAACGTCCGAGCAGCGATTGATCGATCTTGCCGATGAGCAAGCAAAGCCGCGGCTGGTGGCGGCGCGCGAAACCGGCGTGCAATACTCGGTCGCCGACCGCGGCGACGAATTATTCATTCTCACCAACGCCGATGGCGCGATCGATTTCAAGATCGTCACCGCGCCGCTCAGGTCGCCCGAGCGCGCGAACTGGAGCGACCTGATCCCGTACCGCGAAGGCGTCTATATCATCGATATCGAGCTTTACGCCGGCCACCTAGTGCGGCTGGAGCGCGCCAACGCCTTGCCCTCGATCGTGATCCGCGATCTCAAAACCAGTGACGAGCACGCCATCGCCTTCGACGAGACGGCGTATTCGCTCGACACCATGGGCGGCTATGAATTCGACACCACGAATTTGCGGTTCTCGTATTCGTCGATGACGACGCCGTCGGAGGTCTACGATTACGACATGGCGAGCCGCGCGCGGATCTTGCGCAAGCGTCAGGAAATTCCTTCCGGCCACAATCCCGCCGAGTACGTCACCACCCGCATCATGGCGACCTCGCACGATGGCGCTGAGGTTCCGGTATCCATACTTCACGCCAGGGATCTGGTGCGCGACGGCGCAGCACCGCTGCTGCTCTATGGCTATGGTTCCTACGGCATGGCGATGCCGGCGTCGTTTTCCGCCAACCGGCTGTCGCTGGTCGACCGCGGCTTTGTCTACGCAATCGCGCATATCCGCGGCGGCGCCGACAAGGGCTGGGGCTGGTATCTCGACGGCAAGCGCGGGAAGAAGACCAACAGCTTTGACGATTTCGCCGCGGCCGGCCGCGCGCTGATCGATGCCAAATATACCAGCGCAAAGCACATCGTCGGCCATGGCGGCAGCGCCGGCGGCATGCTGATGGGCGCGGTCGCCAATCGCGCCGGCGAATTGTTCGCCGGTATCGTGGCCGAAGTGCCGTTCGTCGACGTGCTCAACACCATGCTCGACGACACGCTGCCGCTGACGCCGCCGGAATGGCCGGAGTGGGGCAATCCGATCGAAAGCGCCGCCGACTTCAAGACCATCTTGTCGTACTCGCCCTACGACAATGTCGCGGCGAGAAATTATCCCGCCATCCTGGCAATGGGCGGGCTGACCGATCCGCGCGTCACCTATTGGGAGCCGGCGAAATGGATCGCGCGGCTGCGCGCGACCATGACTGGCGGCGGCCCGGTCGTGTTGCGCACCAATATGGGCGCCGGCCATGGCGGCGCCTCGGGCCGCTTCCACCGCCTCGACGAGGTCGCGATCGCCTATGCTTTTGCCTTGTGGGCGGTGGGAATGGCCGACAAGGGCGAGGTGTGACCTGCTCCTCTCCCCACTTGCGGCCACTTGCGGGGAGAGGTTAAGCGCGCAGATAGAGTGGCAGCTCGCCATATAGTGGCGCCGGCATCGACGGCGAGGAACGGGCGGGTTGCCGGCGGTGTGAAGGCGCACTCCGGCGATTGCTATGGCATCGTGTACGCGGTCTTGACGGTCGTATAGAATTCCGCGGCGTACTTTCCTTGCTCGCGCGGGCCGAAGCTGGAGCCCTTTCGGCCGCCGAACGGTACGTGATAGTCAACACCGGCGATGGGCAAATTGACCATCACCATGCCGGCCTCCGCGTTACGCTTGAAGTCGCTGGCGTATTTCAGGCTGGTGGTGCAGATGCCGGCCGACAGGCCGAACTCGGTGTCGTTCGCGGTGACTAATGCTTCCGCATAGTCGTTGACGCGAATCACCGCCGCGACCGGCCCAAAGATCTCCTCGCGCGCGATCCGCATCTTGTTGGTCACGTCCGTGAACAGCGCCGGTTGCAAATAGAAGCCCGGTGCCTCGCGCTTAAGGCGCTCGCCGCCGAAGGCAAGTTTCGCTCCCTCCTCCTTGCCGATCGCGAGATATTTCAGGTCCTGATCGAGCTGGCTCTGATCGACCACGGGGCCGATATCGGTGCCGGCCTTCAGGGCGTCGTCGATCTTGAGGCCGCTCAGGCGTTCGGTGAGCGCGGCGACGAATTTATCGTGAATGCCCTTGGTGACGATCAGCCGCGAGGCCGCGGTGCAGCGCTGGCCGGTGGAGAAGAACGCGCTGTTGGCGGCGCATTCCACCGCGACCTTCAGATCGGCATCGTCGAGGATGACAAGCGGATTCTTTCCGCCCATCTCGAGCTGAAATTTCTTCATCGGCCGCGAGGCGACACAGGCCGCGGCGACCTTATGGCCGGTGGCGACCGAACCGGTGAAGCTGATCGCCGCGACATCGGGATGCTCCAGCAACGCGGCGCCGACCTCCGAGCCGCGACCGATCACGAGATTGAGCACGCCGTTGGGCAGACCGGCGCGGTGCAGGATATCGACCAGCGCCCAGGTCGAACCCGGCACCAGATCGGCGGGCTTGATCACCACGGTATTGCCATAGGCCAGCGCCGGCCCAAGCTTCCAGGCCGGAATCGCGATCGGGAAATTCCACGGCGTGATCAGGCCTTCCTCGCGCGACAGCAGGCGGCCGAGTTCATCCTTGCGCGTCAGGATTTCGTCCGAGGCCTTCTTCAGAATGTCGTAGCGGATCTGCGGGGTCGCGCGCGACCATGCCGGGAATGCCGCCTTGGCGGCGGCGACGGCGCCATCGGCCTGCGCGCGGGTGCCGCGCACGGCCTCGCCGATCACGTCATTGGTGTCCGATGGATTGACGTTGGGCGAGCGCGCCCCGTCGGACATCCATTCGCCGTCGATCAGATTGTTGAACATCAGCATGGCGTGGTCTCCCTGTCGTTGTATCGCGCTTTCGCGCCGATCGATCTGCTCGATAATGCAACGTCTATTATCGCCCCGTCACCTTCCGCCACGCGGCGAAATCGGTCAATGTCTGCTCGTCGGTCGCGGGATAAAGCCCGAGGATGGAACGGCCTTTTTGCACCTGTTCGGTGACAAAATCCTCGAACGCGGTCATCTCGAAGGCCTCATTGGCGATCTCGTCGGCAAGATGCGCGGGGATCACGATCACGCCGTCGCTGTCGCCGAGAATGACGTCGCCGGGAAATACCGGCGCGTCGCCGCAGCCTACGGGTACGTTGATCTCGATCGCCTGATGCAGCGTGAGATTGGTCGGCGCGCTCGGCCGGTGATGATAGGCGGGAAAGCCGAGTTTTGCGATTTCCGCCGAATCGCGGAAGCCGCCATCGGTCACCACGCCGGCCACGCCGCGCTGCATCAGCCGCGTCACCAGTATGGCGCCGGCGGATGCGGCGCGGGCGTCCTTGCGGCTGTCCATCACCAGCACCGCGGCGACGGGGCAATCTTCCACCGCCTTGCGCTGCGGATGCGAACGGTCGCGAAACACCTCGAGCTTGTTCAGATCCTCGCGCGCCGGCATGTAGCGCAGCGTGAAGGCCTCGCCCACCATGGTCGGCTGATCCGCCCCAAGCGGATGCACGTCCTGAATGCACTGGGTTCGAAAACCACGCTTGAACAGCGCGGTCGCGACTGTCGCCGTGCTGATGGTTTTGAGTTTGTCGCGGGTGGCATCGCTGAGTTTGGTCATGGTTCTCGGTTCCCAGTTTGCGGTCATTCCGGGGCGCGCAAGGCGCGAACCCGGAATCTCGAGATTCCGGGTTCAAGGCTTCGCCTTGCCCCGGAATGACGGCTTGAACTAATAAATCGACGGCTCGCCCACCGGCGCGCCAAAATCCGTTTCGAGGAAGTCAAAATCGCAGCCCTCATTGGCCTGCTTGATGTGGCGGGTGAACATCCAGCCATAGCCGCGCTCGAAGCGGGTTTCGGGGGGCTTCCATTCGGTGCGGCGTTTGGCCAGTTCCGCCGCCGGAACATCGAGATTGATGCTGCGCGCGGCGACGTCGAGCGTGATGCGGTCGCCGTTTTGCACCAGTGCCAGCGGCCCGCCGATATAGGATTCCGGCGCGACATGCAGGATGCAGGCGCCGTAGCTGGTGCCGCTCATGCGCGCATCCGATAGCCGCACCATGTCGCGCACGCCCCGCTTCACGAGTTTGGTCGGGATCGGCAGCATGCCCCATTCCGGCATGCCGGGGCCCCCTTGCGGACCCGCATTGCGCAGAATCAAGACATGATCGGCCGTGACGTCGAGATCGGGATCGTCGATCGCCTTTTTCATGGACGGATAATCGTCGAACACCAGCGCGGGGCCGGTGTGCTTGAGGAAGCGCGGCTCACAGGCGCTCGGCTTGATCACGCAGCCGTCCGGGGCGAGATTGCCCTTCAGCACCGCCAGCGCGCCCTCGGCATAGATCGGATCCTTGACCGCGCGGATGACGTCGTCATTGTACACCTCGGCGCGCAAAATATTCTCGCCGAGGGTCTTGCCGGTGACGGTCATGGCATCGAGATGCAGATGATCCCGGATCCGGCTCATCAGGCCCGGCAGTCCACCGGCATAGAAAAAATCTTCCATCAGGTATTTGTCGCCGCTCGGCCGCACATTGGCGATGACAGGCACCTTGCGGCTGGCAATCTCAAAATCATCCAGCCCGATATCCTGGCCCGCGCGACGCGCCTGCGCGATCAGGTGAATGATGGCATTGGTCGAGCAGCCCATCGCCATCGCCACCGTGATGGCGTTCTCGAACGCCTTGCGGGATTGAATCTTTCTCGGCGTCAGATCCTCCCACACCATCTCGACGATGCGGCGGCCGCACTCCGAACTCATGCGGATGTGGCCGGCATCGGCGGCCGGTATAGACGACGCCCCCGGCAAGGTCATGCCGATCGATTCGGCAATCGCCGTCATGGTCGAGGCGGTGCCCATGGTCATGCAGGTGCCGTAGCTGCGCGCGATACCGGCCTCGACATCGATCCAGTCCTTGTCGGAGATTTTTCCAGCGCGGCGCTCGTCCCAGTATTTCCAGGCGTCCGAGCCCGAGCCGAGCGTCTTGCCCTTCCAGTTGCCGCGCAGCATCGGCCCTGCCGGCAGATAGATCGCCGGGATATTCATGCTGGTGGCGCCGAGCAGCAGCGCCGGCGTGGTCTTGTCGCAGCCACCCATCAGCACCACGCCGTCGACGGGATGGCCGCGCAGCAGTTCCTCCGC
>WNFO01009723.1_pt1 | contig 15238 bp, 13 predicted proteins | sample 5400251 | NCBI WGS metagenome assembly WNFO01 (sample SAMN13153354, study PRJNA577476) | soil metagenome | isolation source: 100 cm saprolite under Madrone tree | place: USA:California | collected 2016-06-14 | reverse complement strand
CGACGGCTTTGCGCATCAGGTCCGACATCGGCTGCGTCATGGGCGTGTCGATGTACCCGGGGCAGATCGCGTTCACCCGGATCTTCCGCGAGGCGACCTCCCGTGCGACCGCGCGCGTGAAGCCGAGGATCCCCGCCTTCGCCGCGCTGTAGTGCGGCACGGCCTCGATCCCCCAGGCCGCCACGCTCGACATATTGATGATGGCCCCCTGGTCGCGGCGGCTCATGATTTTGAGCGCCTCGCGCGTGCAGAAGAAGGTTCCGTTCAGGTGCACCGCGATCATCCGGTGCCAGGCCTCGTCCGTCATCTCCTGCGTGACGTCCAGGTGAGTCCGGATGCCCTCGCCGCTCATGAGCTCCATGATGCGGGTGTCGGCCCGCTCGCGGAGCTTGTCGCGGTCCGCCGCGGAGGTCCCGGCGATGCCCGCGTTGTTGACGAGGACGTCGAGCGAGCCGAACTCGCGCTCGATCTCGGCGAACATGGCCTTGACCTGCGCGCTGTCGGCCACGTCGGCCCGGATCGCGCGGGCGCCCGATCCCGCCGCACCGAGGACCTCCACGGTCTCCCGGGCGGCCTGCTCGCTCAGGTCGTTCACGACGACGTGCGCGCCTTCCTGGGAGACTTCCCGCTCCTGCCGTCAGCGGTCGAGCCAGGAGACCATCAAGCGGCCGCCGTAGTCGAAACCGATGTTCGGCCCGAAGTTCTTGACGTACGGCTCCCACGCGGCGACGCAGCTGACTGACGGGCCGTAGAGGCCCCAAACGTGCTGGGACACGTAACGCTGGATGTCGTAGATGATCTCACGGCGTTTGGCCACGTTGAAGGTGCGGCGCTGGAGCTTGATCATGTCGGTGAGCTTGGGATCGTTCACGCCCGCGGCGTTCGTCGGTTGCCCTGGGATGAAGTAACGGTAGAGGTAGCTGTCGGGATCGGTCCACGCGCCGAAGAGGCCGGTGCCCATCTTGTCGAACTTGCCGAAGATGGTGCTCGAGATGAAGGCGCCGTACTCCTTGAGCTTGAGCTCCGCCTCGATCCCGCCCTTCTTCCAGCCGGCGAGCGTCACCTGCACCGCGTCGATGAAGTCCGGGCCGTAGCCGGCCGTCGTCTCGAGGGTGGTCTTGAGGCCGCTCCCAAGGCCGGCTTCGGTCAGGAGCCGCCTGGCCTCACGGGGGTCGAAGTCGTAGAGTTTCCGCCCCTCCGGGGGCAGCTGATCGATTGGGATGGACCAGTCCTTGAACGCGGCGGGAACGGCCGGGTTCGGCACCCCATGCCCCTGTGACCATGAGTTCGTCTCGAGCACTTCCTTCCAGTTGGTGGCGATCGCGATGGCGCGGCGCACCCGCACGTCCTTGAACGGCTCCTGGTCGACATGAACCCAGGAAATGCCACCGAAGCCCACGATGTAGTCCTGGGTCTGCAGTCCAGGCTTTCGCTGCTTGGCCGTGTCGAGATCGCTCCGGCGCACGACCATCCCGAACTCGGGGGCGAAATCGTACCTGCCTGACAGCCAGCCCGCGAAGGCCGACGCCGGGTCGGTCTCGATCGACACGTCCACGCCATCGACATGGGGCAGCCCCGGGATGAAGTAGTTCGGGTTCCGCACGTAGGTCAGCTTGAGATTCGGCTCGTAGCGCTCGAGCATGAAAGGTCCGGTGCCGACGCAGCTCTCGGGCCTCTTGAGGTCGCCGTACTGCTCGACCGCTTCCTTGGCGACGATCCAGGCCGAGGTCGAGGCGAGCGCGTCGAGGAACCAGGCGAAGGGCTCCTTCAGCGTGAACTTGACCGTGTACTTGTCCACCACCTCGACCTTGTCCACCTGCTCGAGCAAACCGCGGTTCGGGTTCGTCGATCCCATGAAGCGCTCGTAGCTGTACTTGACGTCGTCGGCGGTGAGCTCGCGACCGTTGACCGGCGGCTTCGCATGCCACCGCACCCCGCGGCGGAGCTTGAAGATGTACGTCGTGTCGTTGGACTGGATCCAGGACTCGGCCAGGTCAGGCTCGAGCGGCTGCGTCCCGGGCTTCACCGACGACCCGGCCTTGACCTTGACGAGCCGGCTGTGGGTGAAGGACAGCGGCAGCATGGTGGTGAAGGTCACCGTTTGCTGCGGATCGAAGTGCACGGGGGCAAGGGCGAAGCGCATGCGGAAGGTGCCGCCCCGTTTCGGCGCCTGCGCCTCCGCCGTGCCGGGATCGAAGAGCGGCCGGCCGGAGCCGGCGGCGCCCGCGGCGATCGCGGCGCCGCCGAGCTTGAGCAGGTCGCGGCGGCTGACGTGAGAGGCAAGAGGCTTGTCCATATCCGGTCCTCCCAATGTGGTCAGAATGTCACCGGAAGCGTCTTGAGCCCGCGGAGCACCGAGGACTCGCGCCACTCCGGTTTGTCGGAGACGAGCTTGAGCGCCGGCATGCGGCGCAGGAGCGTGCCGATGGCCACCTGCCCCTCGATGCGGGCGAGAGGGGCGCCCAGGCAGAAGTGAATGCCGAAGCCGAAGGCGATGTGCCGGTTTTCCTTCCGCGTGATGTCGAGGCGCTCGGGGTCGGAAAAGTACGCGGGGTCGCGGTTGGCCGCGCCGATGGCCGCGACCACGACGCGGCCCTTGGGAATCTGCTTGCCGCCGATCTCCACGTCCGCCATGGTCATGCGGGAGGTCCGCTGCACGGGGCCGTCGTAGCGCAGGAGCTCCTCGACGCCCGTCTGGATCAGCGCGGGATCGTCGGCGAGGGCGTGGAGCTGGTCCGGATGCTGGAGCAGGGCGAGGAGACCGTTGCCGATCAGGTTGACGGTGGTCTCGTGGCCGGCGATGAGCAGCAGCGCGCAGGTGGAGAGGAGCTCTGGCTCGCTGAGCTTGTCGCCCTGCTCCTCGGCGGCGATGAGGGCCGAGAGCAGGTCCGGCTGGGGATCCTTGCGTCGCAGGGCGATGAGCGAGCGGAAGTACTCCCTGAGCGCGTCGCTCGACTCCTGGCCGCGCGTGACCACATCCGAGCCGGCCGGCAGCAGGGCCGCGTCCAGGCTTCGCGCGATGTCCGCCGACCACTGTCTGAAGATCTCCTGGTCCGCGATCGGCACGCCGAGCATCTCGCAGATGACCCGCACCGGCAGCGGATATGCCAGGTCCTCGATCACGTCCATGCCGCGCGCGCCTTCCCGCCGGTCCAGCAGGCCGTCCACGATCTCCTGGATGTGCGGGCGCATGGCCTCCACGGACCGCGGTGTGAAGGCCCGGCTCACCAGCGATCGCAGGCGCGTGTGGTCGGGCGGGTCGCGAAAGAGCATGTCGCGGGTGTTCGTGGGCCGGGCCCGGGCCGCCCCGAGGCGCGCTTCAGCCAGCTCGGCGATGCCCTCCCGGCCGAAGCGCGGGTCGCGCAGCACCATGACCGCGTCGTCGTAGCGGGTGAGGACCCAGATGCCGAGCGGGCTCGCGTGAACCGGATCCTCTTCCCGCAGGCGGCGGTAGAACGGATAGGGATTGGCGTGGAACTCCGGCATGAGAGGATTGTAGAAAACTTCGCTGGACGCCACTCTGGGCCCACCTTTCAGGTCGGAATGCGGAGACTGCGGGGAGTCTACGCGGGAGGGGGGAGCGTGTCAAAGGCTCCCAAGTCGCCACTTGAGGACCTTGCCCGTGGCGCTCTTGGGCAGCTCGGCCACGATGGACACGCGGCGCGGGTATTTGAAGGCCGCGAGCCGCTCGCGGCAGAAGCTGACCAGCTCCGGCCCGTCGGCGCTCGCGCCCGGGCGCAGGGTGACGAAGGCCGCGATCTCTTCTCCCAGGAGGGCGTCGGGCTTGCCGACCACGGCGGCCTCCGCCACGGCGGGGTGATCCAGGAGAGCGGCCTCGACTTCGCCCGGCACGACGGAGTAGCCGCCGCGCAGGATCAGGTCCTTTTTCCGGCCGACGACGCTCACGAACCCTTCGACGGAGACCGTCCCCAGGTCGCCGGTCCTGAACCACCCGTCCCGGATGACGGCCCGGGTCTCCTCTTCGGCGCGGAGATAGCCGTCCATGGCGGCCGGCGTACGGATCCAGAGCTCGCCCGTCTCGCCCGCCGCGAGACCCCGGCCGTCTCCATCGACCACGCGCACCTCGACGCCGGGCACCGGCCTGCCGATGGCGGCATTCAGCTCGGCGGGGAGGTCGGCCGGATCGTCGGCCAGATACGAGATCGGCCGGAAGAGCTCGGTCAGGCCGTAGCCGCGCACGATTCTCACCCCGGACCGCCGCCGCCATGCCTCGGCCAGCTCCCACGAGCAGGGCGCCGCACCGGACACGGCGAGGCGCAGGGTCGAGCAGGCCGTTTCCGAAAGATCGGGCAGGTCGAGCATGCGCTGGAACATGGTTGCGACGCCCGGGAACACCGTGACCCGGTGGCGCGAGATGTCGCGTAGCGCGGCTTCTGGAACGAAGCGCTCGCTTACCGCTACGGTGGCGCCGGCGAGCAGCGGCGCCAGGAGCGCGCCGTTGAGGCCGAAGGAATGGGCGAGCGGGAGGGCGGCCAGCACGACGTCATGCGGGGTGAGGCGCATGACGGGCCCGGCCCATGACTCGTTGGCGGCGCGGAGCGCAGCGTGGGAGAGGACGGCGCCCCGGGGCCGTCCGGTGCTGCCCGACGTGTAGAGGATGAGCGCGGGCGCCTTACCGTCCACGCTGTTCCAGACGGCGTCCTCGTCACCGTGGGGCTGGTCGACGACCAGGGCGGGCTCGAGATGCGCCAAAATCTTGTCTCGCTCGTCGGCGGAGAGGAGCGGGTTGAGCGGGACCACGGTGGCACCCAGCTTGAGCGCGCCCCAGAGCGCCGCGACGAAGCCCCAGCCGTTGGGAAGAAGGAGGGCGACCGTGTCGCCCGCGCGGACTCCGCGGCGGGAGAGCCGGCGCGCCGCCCCGCCCGCGCGCAGGTCGAGCTCGCGCCACGTCAGCGCGCCGCCGTCCCAGAGGAGGGCGGGGGCGTCCGCCCGGCGGCGCGCCACCGCATCGAGCAGCGAGGAGAAGCTCTCTGTCACTGAAGCCCGAAATCCTTCAGGTTGATGCGCCTCCAGGCCTCGGACGGCACGCGGTGACGCGGCGTGTAGCCCGCGAGCGATGGCTTGGCCGTCGCGTCCACGCCCCATTTTGCGGTGTAGCCGTCCTCCTTGGTCGAGGGATCGAGGTCCGAGCCGCGGGCATGCGTGATGACGCTGATGTCCCGGTCGGGCTGGCAGCGCGTGGCGATCGCCCACGTCATCTGCCGGTCATCGAAGATGTCCACGTCCTGGTCCACCACGACCACGCGCTTCATGTAGAGATCGGCGCCGAGCACCGAGAGGATGGCGTTCTTCGCCTGGCCCGGCAGCCGCTGCTCGATCGAGACGTAGCAGGTGAACGGCCCGGGCACGCGGACGGCCTTGACCGAGGGCACCATGGCGCGCACCGCGCGGTAGAGGTTGGCCTCCATCGGGATGGTGGAGAGCAGCATGTGGTCGAGGTGCGCGACCGAGATGTCCTGGAAGAAGGCGCCTGCGCGGTGCGTGATGGCCTTGACGTTGACGACCTCGCGCGGGCGCTCGCCCAGGCTGTAGCCGGTGAACTCGCCGAAGGGCCCCTCGGCCGTGCGCGCGCCGGGCAGGATCTCCGCCTCGATGATCATCTCCGCGTGCGCCGGCGCCAGCACGTCCGACGTCTCGCACTTGACGAGCTCGAGCGGCTCCCGCAGCAGCGCGCCCATGATGGCGCGCTCGTCCTCGTCGATCGAGCCGATGGCGAGCGCGCCGAGCGCGATCGCGGGATGCACGCCGATGGCGAAGGCCACGGCCAGCGGCTCCCCGCGCGCTTCGGCTATTCTCTGGAACTCCCAGAGGTGCTTGCCCGCCGTCAGGTGAATGGACGTGGTATCCCGTCCCTTGATCATCAGGCGGTTGTAGGCGCAGTTCCAGATGTCCCGCGTGGGATCCTTGGCGAATGAGATCGCGGCGGTGATATAGGCCCCCGCGTCTCCCTCGTGGTGGAGGATCTGGGGCAGGTCGTAGAGGTTGATCCTGTCGCCGGTGAGCACCACGTCCTTGCAGGGGCCGGTCTGGACGACCTTCGGCGCGATCGGCTTGTCCATGGCGCGCAGGTACGTCGCGAGCATCTGGTCCGGAGGCGAACCCATGGCGAGGGCGAGGCGGGAGCGGCTCGCGTGCAGGTTGGTCAGCACGGGGAACTTCGTGCCCTTCATGCGCTCGCAGATCAGCACGGGCCGGCGGCGCGCCTCGCGCTCGAGCTTGACCACCAGCGCCGTCAGCTCGTAGGCGGGGTCGAGCTCCTTCGAGATCACGACGATCTCCTCGGGCTTGCTGCGCTTGATCAGGTCCAGGTACGCGGGAAGGTCTTGAGCCATCGATCGCTCCTTCAGTTCGAGCGTTGTATCCAGGGACAGCCTACACGTTCCAGCCATTGGAGCAGCCAGGTGGACGCGACGCCGAGCAGGCCGAAGGTGACCACGCCCGCGAACACCTGCTTGGTGTCGAGGAGCTGGAAGGCCTCCCAGAGGAGGAAGCCCAGACCCGCCTTGGTCGCCTCGATCTCGGTGATGAACACGAGGATGAGCGCCATGCCGGCGCCGAGACGGAGCCCGGTGAAGATGCTGGGCAGCGCCCCGGGCAGGATGACCTTGGAGAACACCTGGAGACGCCCAGCGCCGAGATCGCGGGCGGCCTTGAGCAAGACGGGATTGATGGACTTCACTCCCGCCATGGTGTTGACGAGGACGAGGAAGAGCACGCCGATCGCGATGGTCGCGATCTTGGACGGATCTCCCAGGCCGAACCACAGCAGGAAGAGTGGGAAGAGCGCCGACTTGGGAATGGGGTAGACGGCGGCGACCCACGGGTCGAGGAGATCCTCGATCCAAGCCACCGCGCCGGCCAGGAGCCCCAGGAAGACCCCCGCGGCGGCGCCGTAGACGAAGCCCTGGACGACGCGGTTGAGGCTCACCAGGACGGCCCAGGGCAGCTGGCCCGAGCGCGTCATGTCCCACATGGTGGCGAGGACGGAGAGCGGCGCGGGCAGGAAGAGCTCGCTCAGCTTTCCCGTCTGGATGAGCAGCTGCCAGGCCACGAGGAGCCCCAGGACCGAGCCGATTCTCCGCGCGTGCGATGCCGTCATGTCGCCATGGCCCGCTTGACCTCTTCCGTCAGCTCCGCGTCCAGGCGGTCGAGCATCTCGGCCTCGGCCCGTCCGGTGAGATGACGCGGGCGCGCGAGCGGCACGTCTACGAGGAGCTTGATCCGGCCAGGGTGCGCCGTCATGAGCACGATGCGGCTGCCGAGGAGGACGGCTTCCTGGAGACTGTGGGTGACGTAGACGAAGGTCTTGCCCGTTTCGCCCCAGATGCGCAGGAGCTCGTCCTGGAGCACGCGCCGCGTCTGCGCGTCGAGGGCGGCCAGCGGCTCGTCGAAGAGGACGATCTGCGGATCGTTGGCGAGCGCTCGAGCCAACGCGACGCGCTGGCGCATCCCGCCCGAGAGCTCGTGAGGGTAGCGGTGCTCGGCGCCCTTGAGGTTGACGAGCTCGATCAGCCGCCGCGCCCTGTCCTCGCGAAGCGCGCGCGGCACGCTGCGCACCTCGGGACCGAAGACGATGTTGCCCATCACCGTGCGCCACGGGAAGAGCGCGTAGTCCTGGAAGACCATGCTCGTGAGCTTGCCATTGGCGGCAGCCCCGGGCGTGACGGGTGGAAACCGGATTTCACCCGACGAGGGCGCTTCGAGCCCCGCGATGATCTGGAGCAGCGTGGACTTGCCGCAGCCCGAGGGTCCCAGCAGGATCAGGAACTCGCCCGGGGCCACGTCGAGGGTGATGGACTCGAGCGCGCTGACGCGCTCGCCGGTGCGCGTGATGAGCCAGACCTTGCCGACGTCGCGAAGGGCGAGGAGCACGCGGGGCGCCTATTCGAGGAAGGAGAGATCGACCACGCGCTCCATCGGCACCTTCTCCTTGACCCATCCCATCTGGTGGAACCAGTCCTGCATCGCGGCCAGGTCCTGCACCCGCGGCTTCGCCCCCACGTCGACGTACGGAGGAATGGTGGCCTGGATGATCTCCACGGGCACCTTCATGTGCTTCGAGATGATGCCCGCAACCTCCGCGTCCTTGAGGCCACGCTGGTTGTAGAGCTTCACGCCCTGGAGGTAGGCCTGGAGAAACTCTCGCGCAACCTTCGGCCGCTCCTTCATGAACTTGCCGGCGTACATGATGACGGCAACCTGGAAGGTGCTGAGAGACGGCGTCTGCTCGCTCAGGAAGAGGCGGACGCCCACCTTCAGCTGCTCGGCCTGCATGCCCCACGGCTCGGGCACGAAGGCGGCGTCGACGGCCTTGGCGGCGAGCGCCTTGATGCCTTCGGGATAACCGAGATACACGACGTCGACGGCATCGAATCCGATCCCGCCGTGCTCGAGCATCTTCGCGAGCATGTAGTCGAAGTTGATCCCCTTGGCGCCGCTGGCGATCTTGAGTCCCTTGAGATCCTTGATGGACTTGACGCGACCGGAGTCCACGAGGTCTTTGCGGACGACGAGTGGGGTGAAGCTGTAGCCGGGACGCGCCTGCCCCTTGTCGGCCACGATCTTGAAGTCCATGCCGCCCGCGATGGCGTTGTAGAGGCCGGCCGACGGACTCCCGATCGCCACGTCGAGCTGGCCGGTGGCGAGGGGGGCGATCATCTTGGCCCCCGAGGCGAAGCGCTCGACGTCTACCGTGACGCCGCGGGCCTCGAAGTAGCCCTTGTCCATGGCGAGGTAGAGACCGACGTTCGAGATCGAGGGCAGCTCGCCCATCTTCACGACCTCGGCCGCGAAGGCCGCCGCCGGGAAAGCGAGAGCGGCGGTCAGGCCGGCGAGTCGGATCCATCGGCGCGCGAAGCGAGTCACGGGTACGACCTCCTCGTGGGAACTGCGGCGCTAGAGTAGCGCGGGAGCGAGCGCGGATTCAAGCTCACGCGCATGACCTCAGAGCTTCGGCATGACCTCGCGCGCGAAGAGCTCGAGGCCGGCGATGTCCTCCTGGTCGAGACTCTGGAGCAGCACGCGCTGGAGCCCGGCCTGTTTCCAGGCCTTGAGGTCGGCGACGATGCGCTCGGGCGGTCCCGCGAGGAAGGATGCCGCGTGCCACGCGCTCTCCAGTGCTCGGCCAGCACCTGCCGTTTCTGGGTGAAGCCGGGGATGTCCACGCGCGTCACGTTCCACTCGTCCGCGAACTCGGCGACGATCTTGAGCGTGCGCTTTTCTCCGCGCCCGCCGATGACGATGCGGTAGCGGCCGTTCGTAGGCAGGGGGAAGCTCTCGGCCTTCTCCAGGGGAAAGAGCGGCTGCTTGAGCGTCACCGGCTGGCCCTTCTCGAGCGAGCGGATGAGCCGCGCCCCCGCTTCGAGCCTGTCGAGCCTTTCCTTGACGGTTGGGAAGGGCAGACCGAACATCTTGTGCTCGTGCTCGTTCCAGCCCGCGCCGAGCCCGAGATCCAGGCGGCCGCCCGACAAGGTATCCACCGCCGCCGCCATCTTGGCGAGGATTGCCGGGTGGGAGAAGGTGAGCGGCGACACCATGGGGCCGAAGCGGATGCGCTTGGTGCGCGTGGCCAGCGCCGTCAGCGACGTCCAGGTCTCGAGTGACGGCCGCCTGGATTCGCCCCCCAGGCCGGTGAGGTGATCCGAGCGGCAGAGAGACTCGTACCCCAGGCTCTCGGCGGCATCCGCCAGTCGAAACCAGCGCTCCCACGTCAGCCCTTCCTGCCCTTCGATCATGATCCCGATCTTCATGGAACGGTCTCCTTGTCTCGAACGCGGCGCTCGGCTTGACACCTTACAGCATCCGGAGCCAAATGGGGCCGCTATGTCTCGCGCCGCGGCGCCGCCGCGCCTGCTCCTGCTCGTCCCCACGACGACCTACCGTACCGAGGACTTCGTGGAAGCGGCCCGCCGCCTCGAGGTGGACCTGGTCGTCGCGGCGGAGCGGCCCAATACGCTGGCCGCCGCGCTGCCGGATCATCTCCTGACGCTCCCCTTTGCCGATCCGGCGGCGGCCGCCGCGCTGATGCGCGACTACGCACGCACTCGCCCCGTCGCCGCCGTCGTGCCCGTGGACGACGCGACCACCGTGGTCGGGGCGGCCATCGGCCAGGCCTTGGGACTCCGGGCCAACGCGATCGCGGCGGTCAGCGCCACGCGGGACAAGCAGGCCATGCGCGAATCGCTGGCGCGCGGCGGCGTGCGCCAGCCCGGATTCGCGGTCTTCTCCGTCACGGATCACCCGCGGGAGGTCGCGGGAGGCGCCCGTTACCCGTGCGTCCTCAAGCCGCTCGTGCTCTCGGCGAGCCGCGGCGTCATCCGCGCTGACACGCCCGCTCAATTCCTCGCCGCGTGGTCGCGCATCGCCGCGATCCTCGCGGAGCCCGAGGTGTCGGCGCTCGGAGGCGGCGCGTCGAGGATCCTCGTGGAGGACTTCGTGCCGGGCGTCGAGGTGTCCCTCGAGGGGATGCTGACGGAGGGGGTGCTGGCGACGCTGGCGATCTTCGACAAGCCCGACCCGCTCGACGGGCCCTTCTTCGAGGAGACTATCTACGTCACGCCCTCCCGGCTGTCCGAGGCGACGCAGCAGGCGGTGGCGGAGGGCGCGGGCCGGGCCGCGCGAGCGCTCGGACTGTCTGACGGCCCCATCCATGCCGAGCTGCGCATCAATGATGCGGGGCCGTGGCTCATCGAGCTGGCCGCACGCTCCATCGGCGGGCTCTGCTCGCGCACCCTGCGCTTCGGCACCGGCATGTCGCTCGAGGAGATCATCCTGCGCCACGCGCTGGGCTGGCCCATCGCCTCACTCGAGCGCGAGCGCCCCGCCGCGGGGGTCATGATGATCCCGATCCCGCGCGGTGGCATCCTCGACGAGGTCCGCGGGCTCGAGGCCGCGCGCGCCGTCGCCGGCATCGAGGACGTCACCATCTCCATCCCCAAGGGCCACGCCGTCGTCCCGCTGCCCGAAGGGTCGCGCTACCTCGGCTTCATCTTCTCGCGGGCCGCGACGCCCGCCGAGGCCGAGGCCGCGCTGCGCCGGGCCCACGCCCTTCTCGACTTCACGATTCGCGAGGCGGGCCCGTGAGGATGGCCGCAGTCTCACCGTGCCGTGATCAGTCAGAGGCCTGACGGCACCCCGTCTTGGCGAAAGCCGCGTCGATGAAGTCCGCCTTGATGTCCATGTCCAGCAGCAGTCGCTGAAAGCACGGATGCTGATGAAGCAGAATCGTCCCCGCCTGCTCGAGGACTTCGCGATTGTCCTTGGTGATCGTCCAGAGCGTGGGTATGGCATTGGCCTTCTCGCGCAATTCCCGCTGGTGGGGGTCGCTGGCCCGCAGCTGGTCGAAATCGACCTGGACCGCGTAGATCTTGAGCCCCGTGAATCGCGGATCGCCGGCCCCGCCCCCGCCCGCCGCGTTCAACTGGGCGAGGAGGACGTCCATCTGCGAGCTCACGCTGGACGTGGTCGAGTCGATGGGAATCGTGATCACGCTTTCGACCATGCCCGCGATGCCGGGACGAGAGGCGGTCTGCGAGATGGTATTGGCGGCATCGGCGCGGGCGTTGATGACGATCACGGCCAGCTTCTTGATTCGCCCCGCGTTCAGCGCATCCAGGATGGTGTTGCTGTCCTTCAGTCCGGAGTTCTGGCCGGCGATGATGGGCGCGGCGTAGGGCGATGAGATGGTCTCCAGCAGGCCATGAATGGCGAGGTTGTCCGCCAGCCCTCCATCCAGGAAGTACAGGTAGTCGATCGTTCGGAGGCGGTTCGGGCCATGGCGGAGATCGTTGGCGTATCGCGCGAGCTTGAATGTCTCGAGGTTGAGGTAGGGGGCGTACCGCCCGTTGAGCCTCGTCGTGATCCACGGGGGCGTCGGCCTGTCCGGGCAGCGCGTGGCCGAGAAGTTCCGAAAAGCCACCGGCGAGAACACGATGGGAACGGCGGCGGAGGCGGCGACGCCCGCCGAGATCGGCTCCTTGTCGAGGTCCGAGCAGATATCGTCAAATCGCTTCGGGGTGAACGCGAACACTTCCCCCGAGGCCATATCCGTCGCATTCAGGATCAGGTAGGGCTTCCCGGGCTGATTGAGATCGAAGAAGGTCTTGTGCTTGAAGAGCAGGTTGTCGAACAGCTCCTCCACGAGGTCTATCCGTGAAGATCCCGTGATGGCGAGTCGAAACCAGGTGATCGGATCGACCGCCTCCAGGCCCAGGGTGCGCGTGTTGTCCGGCACGAGGAAATCGGGGGCAAAGCGGTCCAATCCCGCGGGGCCGTACAGCGCGAAGTGCGCGGCGATGACGCTTCCCCCGGATACAGAGGAGACGACTCCAATATCGTCGATCAGGCTCCGGAGCTGCCCCTCGGTGGCGTAACGAAACTTGGCAACCTCGCGCAAGACCACCCACCCGAGCGCGGCGGCCCGCGAGCCGCCACCGGACACGGCGACCAAGACGAGCGGTCGCTCCTCGTGCGACACATCTACCGCGCGGCGCTCCACGTTCACCTGATCTTGTGCCAGGGGGAAGTTCTCAAAGCGCGTCGCGCACCCCGCCAGCACGAGGCAGGCGACGAGTGACGCCGATGCCGGGACCCTAAGCACGTTTTCTCTTCTTGCCCGCGACGCCGCCGGCGGGCGAAGTGGGAGTGAACGGGATGACCATCGGCTTCACGAGCGAGGTGCCGGATAGGGCGATGTCCTGGCTTGGCGGGTCATAGCCGTCCCCTTCGAGCGTGATCAGGTACTCGTCGGTGGGAAGCATGAGCGTATGGTTCGTGAAGCCCACCCCATTGCCGTCGGCCAGGACCGCTCGTTGCTCCGGGTAGGTCACGAGCAGGTATTCGATAGCCATGTCATCCCCCTGTGATTGTGGAGACCCTGGGCCTCCTCGACGAGACGTGGTCGCTCTCCCGCGGACCGGCTCCGGCTTAGCCATTTACTCGCCGTTTCATTGCCGTCCTCCTCGTCGAGTTTCCCGAGATTGCCTCCGACGCGACTCGGCGTCAACCCTTCGTGCCTTTCAAGACATGAATCCCTAGTGCTGGCGCGTGGGCACCCAGGCAGTGGTGCGGCCGCCCACCGTGATGTGGCGAATGCGCTCGCCCGCCATCGTCATGGCGCGAGGGTTCCTTCCCCAGCGGCGATGGAAGAGCCAGCCGCGGGGATAGCGGTCCTTGTCGTTCGAGAGCCGGACCGAGGTATTCACGACGTGTTTCAGCGCGGCGCGCATTCGCGCGATCTCGGCATCGGTCAGCGTGTTCGCGCGCCGCCGGGGATCGAGGCGCGCCTGGAACAGCACCTCGTCGGCGATCCAGTTGCCCACTCCGGCCGCGAACCCCTGGTCGAGCAGCAGCGCCTTGAGGGGCGCCGCGCGCGACCGCACGAGGTTCAGAAACCGTCGAAGCGGCGGCAGGGCTCGATGCGCGTCGAAGCCGAGCCGGCTGATGGGTGGCTCCCGCTCGGGATCGCGGCGCAGCCGGATGCGCCCGAGACGGCGCCCGTCCGCCACCACGAGCTCGCCGCCGTCGTCGAAGACGAGGTGGAGCTTGGTGAAGCGCGGCGGCCACGCGCGATCGGGCTTCGTGCCGCTCGATTGGAGCCTCACATGCGGACCACCGGGGACCGTGTGGAAGCCGCCCGTCATGCCGAAGTGAAGGCAGGGCCAGGGCCGGCGGTCCAGCTCGAACCACAGATGCTTGCCGTGGCGCTTCACGGCCTTCACGCGACGGCCGACGAGCGCCCGGCGGAATCGCGCGGCGGGCACCCGCTCGAACACGATGGGATCGTCGGCGCAGCGGGCCTCGACGATACGGCGGCCGCGCGAAACCTTCAGCGCGATACGACGGCCGCGCTCGACCTCCGGGAGCTCAGGCATCCCGACGAGCATACCGCAGCAGGAGCCGGCGGGAATCTGCTCAGAGTCATCGCGGGCGCGGCCCGCCGCGGCGCCGGGCGCTCGCGGCGAGCCGCTGATATTATCGGGTCACGATTTGGCCTGCGGCGTGATCGCGCGCCCGCCTCCGAGGGCGTACCACGCGGACAGCCCTCCCCGAACGAACCGCGCGTCGAAGCCGCGCTGCCGGAGGACATCCGTCACGGCGCAACCCACGTTGAATCCGTACGCGCAGTACACCGCCACGGGGACGTCGGGCGAGAGCTCCTTGTACCACTCGTCGACCAGATACGGGTCCCGGTAGATCGCGCCCTCCATCATGTCCGCAGACCGCGAATAGTGGAATTTCGGCCGGGCGTCGATGACTTGGATCGGCTCGCCGCCCGCGATCTGGGCGGCCAGCTCCTCGACGGTGATTCCCGGCACGGTGTCGGCGGCGGAGCCGTCCCGCGTGGCCGACTGGCCCTTGGTCGCCTCCGTGAACCGCTTCGTCACGGCCGACCAGTCGATGTTTCGCATGAAGGCGTCGATATAGGCGGTCGCGTTGGCGCGGAACGCGAGGTGATAGGCGTGCTCGCACATGTCGAGCGCGAGCAGGGGAACGGTGTCCATCATCGCCTGGGAGTGATCGAAGGCGATCTGGTTGTAGAGTCGCCCGTCCCGCCGCGAATAGGTCAGCAGGGCCCAGCCGGAGCCGCCGCTCAAGGACCGGGCGATGGCGATGAACTCCCGCCGCCACGCGGCGACGCTGCCGAACTGCTGCTCGATCGCGGCCGCGATGGAGTCCGCGATCTTCGTGCCCGTGCCCGAGCCGGTGAAGAGGACGCCGCCGTCACCGCCCAGGCTGCCGAAGTACAGCTCGTGAAGGGTGACGGAACCCATCGCCTCGAGCTCCTCTCGCTTCAGTGCGCGGACGTCATAGGCGGGCGCCGTCGCGAGATCGAGCGTCGCGAGTCGATCGCGAACCGCGTTGAGTGTCCGGACGGCGGCCCCGTAGGTGTCCTCGTAGTGGCCGACGATGAGATCGTCGGGCAGCCCATTGAGCGTCCAGGGCTTGCAGGGAATCGGAATGACGTGCTGGTTCATGGCCGTGCTCCTTGGTTGATGGTTGACCTCATCTCTTGCCCGGACACGCTTCGTATTCATTGTTGCTACCATGAAACTATTGTTTCACACTGTCAACGTATGAGAACGCTCTGCGTTATGGCAAGGATCTGGGGGCCGGCGACTCCAGGAGCGGAGCCGCGTTGCTGGCCGGGGTCGTTTGCTACAACACTGCTACCAGAAGACCCGGTACCAGGCGTATCTAGGAAGAGATCGAACTATGC
>WNFO01009861.1_pt1 | contig 15239 bp, 19 predicted proteins | sample 5400251 | NCBI WGS metagenome assembly WNFO01 (sample SAMN13153354, study PRJNA577476) | soil metagenome | isolation source: 100 cm saprolite under Madrone tree | place: USA:California | collected 2016-06-14 | reverse complement strand
CTGCAGCAGGGCGCGGTGTCTTGCCCGCCTTGGGATGACTTCTCCTTCTCTGGTTTCTCGGTTGTTCCCGCTAGCGTAGGAGACCTACCTTCGCGATCGAGACTTGTATATCAGGAATATTGCGGAAATGATCACAGGAGGCAGGAGAGTAATGAGAAGCAGTTTGCGAGGCGAATAATGTATATGCGGCAAAACTTCTGTTTCTTTCCACTTCTCTCTCCTAAATACTGTAAATATACAATAACTACAATAATAAACAGCAATGATTTCACTTCATTTTCTCCCATTCCCGACGCTCAGATCCCAAGGAACAAAAGTAGCGACGACAAAACGAACACGGACGAAGCAGATAGGGGGAACAGGGTCCAAGAGATATAGTGATGTGCGCTCAGCTGTAAAGTGCAGGCGCTTTTTGGAATGCAGATCTAGGCTTGATACTATGTACGGTATGCAGGTGAAGGACATGTGTATGTTGCGGCATGAGGTAGAAGGGTGGATATGAGACGGATAACCCGAAGGGCAGCGGAAGTCTAGGCAACAGAGAGTGACAGAGAAGAGACGGCATCGGGACCAGGAAGATCGTACAGAGTGACTGTATGCGCGTTGTGTTGATGGTGGACGTGGACGACATGAAGGAGCGACCGCGGAGATGTGGTGAGATGGAAACAGATAAGGAGTGATGACTGCGCAGGTCAGCAGCCTTGACAGGGAATTAAGAAAGGAATGGCATGAAAGGGGTGTGAGCGCATACGGAGGGATGCACGCGTTGTACAGAGGACGGTGACATGCAGTGCAGGGAGGTAAATCGATACAGAGCAGGCTGTTCTAGGCAAGAGGTACAAGTGCATAGGGTTCTAGGGGTCCGCACACGGATAGAGCAGTTGGGATGTGGTACAGTTGTTGTGCCATGCGGGCTCAGAGTGGAGTGGATCGGTTCGATGTGACAAGTGGAGAACGAGCAACAAGTAGAAAATGAATGAATCGAATAGGAATGCCAGTGGGACCGGGACACCCCGGAAGCCTGCCGAGGAAGGAAAGAAAATCAAAAGAGGGTGTATGGCAGGCTGGACTGGCGAGCCGGTTTGGTTTGAACTGAACTGAACTGTGTGTTTTTGGATTAGAAGAGCCGTGGTTCGGTGATCCAAGAAAGCCCAACACTCCCGACGCCATTGATATATACGCGCGCCTCTAATCGGCACACCTAAGCCCGCTTGTCAACGATTGGCCATCCATAAATATCACAACTTACATTATCCGCCACAGAGGCTTTCTTCCATGATACATACAGGGCCCCATCCTTGCGAGAGATGCGACGGAGTTCGCCGAATGACTGGTGAAACCAGAGTTGGCAGTTATCGCGTAAATATTTCATTCGCTCTCACCTCACACCATCGTTTGACGGCAACTTCCGCCTCAAGGTTGCCTTCCTCGAGCCCACTCACGATGAGCCGTTTCTCACCTCTAGGAACGCTCATCGTAACGTTGCTATCAACACGTCGACGGCGTGTCGTTGCACTATTCCACGACGTGCGATGTGAATTACGACGCAAATTAGACGAGAAAGCGCTCCCTGTCGTGGGCGATGGTGGTGCCGAGTTACGCGGTCGCAGTCCGAAAGTGCTAAGAAGTCGTGTGCGAATAGACGGTAGCTCACGCTTCGGCTTCGATGGACGAACGAAGGTGGGGAGAATTGGCATAGAATTCGGCATTGGTGTAGGTGAACGGAGTGATGGAAGCGATGTCGATGCAACGCTCCACCGAGATGCCTCGCCTGTAGACAACCCTGAAGGATACACCTTCAGCTTTTCTGCTGAGGCGGCAAGAGGAGCAGATTCAAGCAGGGGTGTTGAGGATGCGCTCATAATAGGAGGAACACGCTCTGTGGGGGTTGGAGTAGTAGGCGAAGGTGGTGTAGATGTCTTCGGAGCGGAGACATATATCGCATGCCGGACAGAAGGTGGAAACGACGAGTCAGCAGTTGACAGAGTGGTGGAGATCGAAGGATAACGACTTCCGCGAGAACGGAGAGACGCGTATGACGCAGAAGAGGTGAGGGTTGGCTCTGAACCAGACCCGACAGTTGAGGGAGAGGGATAGTGGTCGACGGCCTTCGAACGCCGGTGGAGGGGACGGAAAGAGGACACCGGCGTAGTGGGAAAAGAGGAAGAAGTAGGTGATGATGGGGCGGTCACTGGTGGAGAGGGGAAGTGTTCCAAGGTGGGGGTGGGGGGTAAGGACGGCGGAGACGGAAGTTCCTGAGTTAGGCGCGAGAACTCAGGGAAGCAAATTCACTGAAGAGTGCAAGACCTACCTTATTACGGTCGGAAAGTGTGAGAGTGAGGGCTGAACGGCTGGCGGGTGCGAAACGCCACGAGTTCATTTCGCGAAGAAGCCCACCGAACGCGTCTTCGAGGTCAGTACTGTCTTGAGACGGGGTACTGTCTGGGGGCGGCGCGTCACGCAACAGCGGGATAGGAGAGGGCAGGAGAGGAGGGTCATGGCGTAAATCACGGTCACTATCTGTATCCCGTTGCAGAGGTAGAGGCGGGCGAGTGATGAGATCAAAATCGTCAGGGAGGAGTTTCGACTCGCGCAGGGACGGAGGGTCGTCGCGCCAAAGCTGGTCGTCGTCTTGAAATTCGGAGAGGGCGAAAGAGTATTGTTCAGCGATCCAGTCGTGAATACGCGAGTCTCGTGATGCGTCCATGAGCGGAAGCCTGGCGAAAGAAGCCATTGGGGCAGAGAGTCGAGGGAGCGGAAGGGAGCGGGCAAGCATTCGCCTCGGGTACAGAGTATATAGCATTTAGTTACACATTGCTGACCAATTCTTCTCACACGTAAACGGTACCCTTCTTCGAGCCAATCTCCGCCTCCCGCCATCTCTCGGGTCCTGCAACGTGGCCTTAAGCGAGAGACGCCCCCGTCGATGAAATCTTAGCCCACTGGTGCCCAATCACCGTCTCGGCGTCGACCCTTACTGTGATAACGCCTATGATACATGGCGTCCTCTCATTCCACCCTTCTTCCACAGTTTGTTCATGCAATTCCCACCATGTTTCCTTTTTTTGGTATTTTTTCCGTCCCCAGAGAGAACGTTCCTGTCCCGGCTATTTGGCGCCTATTTACTGTACTGGGACGGTCCCGCCACTTTTTTCCCCCTCCCGCTTGGTCCACTGGTCCGTCCTTGCCTGCCGACGCTCAATTCCGCCTTCTGGATTTTCTCTTGTTTATTTTTGAAATTTCTCTTCAGCAATTAGGCTCGCGCCCGTAAGCACGTAGCCGACGCCTGAGTTCTCTTTCATGTCGCACCGCTTCCGAACCTGGTCGTTTCCGCGCACTGCAAAGTTCCATGCGATGTATGAGAGAAACCCATTTTCCTCACGTTTTGTTTTAATGTCCAGATCCAGACTAACAGATAACTTGAATAGGAATATACTTTTGCCTTTGCCCACGCAACCAGCACCGTTGTAACCACTGTCCAGACGTTTCCTGACAGCGACAACGGGTAAGGTTAGCACCCAGGGATCCCTATACACGCTCATATCGGTGTTCTCCAAAGGCTACCCTTCTTGGCACACCCTACGTTATCACCGCTTGGGCGCACGAAGCAACCTTCTGGGAATCCTTGTTCTTCCACTGTGTGCCACGCCTGCTTCAGGGTATTCGATTCCCTTTCCTGGTATGATTCTGCCCCCTTATGAAGAACTTTTTCCCTTGCACGTTGTACTGACCTGCCCCCCAACTCTCTGCGCTTCTCCCCGCTTCGTCTTCGGAGTGCTGATATCATCTCCGTCTAAGTGCGACTGCCGGCGCGGCATACCCCGAGGCAAGCTATCCAGCGTCTGCATGTCCGTTCGGGAACTGGACCACGTTCTAGCTGACGTCACTCGTGATCTCTCTGTTTATTCCAGTCCTTGTACTCTAACTACAAGGTAGGAATCTTCCATCACGAATGTGGAGAAAGCCATCCACCGCAAGTAGCCCAAATCACGGGGGATTCGTCAACGGTTGCGGTATATTATACTTGCGAGCTGATGGCTGGCCCTATCCCAACACCCTTGTATTGTAAGCTGGCTCGTGTGATGCACACGATGATGGCTGCTGTACACACCGCTGATCAATTCAGGGCTTCGACGAACCTAGACCCAAGGATGATGCTGTGCCTTTTACCATGAAATCATGGCTAGTGTTGATGATCGATGATGTCTTCAGAGCGGTGGCATATGATGTCGGGCACCCCTGGCGAATCAGCTGCATGCACAACAGGTTGTGACAGGAGTCGTGCCACGTCAAGAATCACGGGATCCAAACCACCAGAAGAAGGCATGCCGGCATGGAACGAGCGGAGAAGGTCCCGTGGACCACCATCCCAGAAACTTTGCCCAGTAGGTGTGCCTTCGAAGGACCCGTACTGACATAACCCGGGGGACTTTGCAGGCGCTCCGGCGCATCAAGCCGTACGGCTTCTACCAAAATTCTACCCCGTACGTGTTCCATTCTCTTCCTCTCGGTCGAAATGTTCATTCTTGGCCATTCTCTTACCCACCGATTCCCGTCTTTTCATCCACTTCCTTGCTGGCCCGCTTCGCCTTTGCGGGTCCTTTTCACGTGCATTCGATGTCAGCCTCCAGCGTGTTCGGGCCCACACTTCTTCCTCATCATCGCGATCTTCGCGCCTTGCTGTTGCAGATTACGCAGATCACCCCCTGTCAGATCTCTGAGTCCGGTATGCATGGAACGTCCTCGCGAACCCCTTCCCCCTTCCTTCTTTGTGCAGATGCCGCGCGCTGAGCTCCCGTAGATGTCTCATCACCTGGTCCATTCATCCAGCCGAGTAAGGAAGTGATAAGCTTGCATTCATGGCAGGCATGCATACAAGCACCCCCCGGCGTGCACGGCACCGTACTCTTATTCCACACTACACGGCCATGACACCCGACTAGACCATTGCTTTGCCCATAGCAATTCGTAGTCCTTGTATTCGCCCGTCCCCAAAACCTGCTTATTGACGATCTCGGACCTGAGCTGCTAGAACGCTGCTAGAACACCTGTTCCTGATAAGACCTCGACGCCGCGGCATTTCTTATCATTATCGCAGCTGCCAGACCGTGGTAAATGTCCGCTGTTCCGGTAGCAATAATAATGGCTCCACAGCATCGGGAGTATTTGTCGGAGTGCCTTTGTTGGTCGATAATGGGTAAGAGATATGCTCTCGATGGCATGGTATTGTTGAAGTCAGTGAGGCTGTCGTATCCCTTGTAAACTATCAACGAGCCACCGTTAAAGTGGTTTCCCAACCGTATATGCCGGCAATTCTCCAATCTAAAAATGTGATGCTTGCCCGTTTCCTGATGAGCGGCTTTCTACGCTTTTTTTTCTGGTTACGGAGCTAGTACTTGTATAGCGGGTGCCCTGTCACATCTCCACGTGACGGCTTACCAGCCAACAGTCATCACGTACTCGAGTTTGAACAATCTTATCTCCGCTTAAAGTCCACTACATCAGACGAACTGGGATGGACGTGCGTGCGCACTGGAGAGCACCATGTGTGAACCTGACATACATCCCCAAGCCAGGGTCCATATCAAAGTAGAGAAAGCGATCAGTGGACAAGAAGATGAGCTTTGTCAACGACACTTGTTGCGGACAGGGACAAATTAAAGTGATCCCCACTCTTACTCCTTTGACAAGAATTACAGTACTGTGGCAATATAACTTTAAAAGTTATAACACCCGGAGATACGTAGGGGTTGTTCCTGAGGCTACCTAGACGTCCATCAGTACACATATATCCCTGGATGAACATTGAGCGACAGCCATTAATTTCCAGTGTGCGCGCGCTCCAGCTGTGGAGCGCAACCTGACATGGCCTGACAGATGGTGATAAACGCACGCGTAGTGCTTGCAGAGAGAACATTCGTCGTTTGTGCGCTTTCAGCATCGGGACCGGGACCTCTTCTCAAGAGCCCTTCCTTGCGCAGCAGCAAAGCTAGCCAAAAACATCATTATTGTAATCCCTAAGCGAGGCAATGACGACTTTTTTTTCCACTTCGCCGCCGCGCGAGACATCGGACCAAAAATGCCGTCACGGTTACAGGCCCATCCACCCATCCCCAAAGTTAATTTAACCTCTACGGTAGAGCGCAGTATCAGTCGCATTCGATGGGGTACTGTACAGTAGTAGGCACAGATGTCGTGGGCATCCATCTTTTTTTTTATTACTTTGTTGGTCAGTGTGGTGCTACTGTACTGTACTGTACCGCGTGGTTCTGCGCAGACAGTGCGCAGAAATGACATGATTACAGTAAATGCAAGCCCCTGGGCGTTTCTCTTTCGTCTGTGTGGGGATCGAATCGATCATTATCGATAAACGTCGGTCTTCTGGCAGTGGCAGAAAGCGTCCGAACCAGGGGGAGCAGAGGCTAGAAGCAAAGCAAAAGAACCCAGAGCTGACAGAAACGCTGGCAGAGAGGCGCGCGCACGTAGTACTGTACTTATGTGACCGAGTGACGAGAGTCGAGTGAATGGAAGTTATGAGAAAGAAGTACAGTATGGCCGCGGGGGGGTAGTACTACCAAACGAGGATAAAAGCTTCTTGTATCGTGAGAATGAGAATGTTGGGGGTGGGCTGTTCTTCGGGCGTGTACGATATATGGTCATCCATGATGAGTACGTGGTTTGTCACGGTATGATGGCAAATGGGAGAAGGTGGATTCGTGGAGCCCCTGCCGCACTTTCTTCCTCTTTCGTACTTCCTCGTCTGGCATTCGAATGTCCACATGGGGGAATCATGATGAAAAAGGCGGGGGGGCGCGGTTACTTAACAGGTCATCACGGGTCAGAGCGAGCGTGCCGGGGGACGCGCGCCCCGCTTTGAGGGCAATAGTTTTAATTTAAAAATAAAAAATAAAATGCAGTGAAAAAATTCGAGATTCTAGCACCAGTGCCCCAGCAACCACGCGCGTCTACTATCCCTGCGCTTGCGCGTGATGCTTGATTTTGGCGCCGTATATCTGCCGGTATTCAATGTGCGATCCGGGTGTGGACGAGCACTGGCAAGGGGGAGCGAGGGGGGGAGATCACGATCACACTCGTCTCGTAACGATCGCTGTGTGGGTCCCGGTCCCAGCTGGGGGGGGCACGGACTTGGGGAATTCCCCCGACTCGGAGCGAGAGTCTCGAGGACAGAGAGTTCGCGCATTCGCACGCGCCCGTCTACGCCTCCCCCTTTTTTTGGGTGTTTGACCCGTGGCTGTAGAGAGGGGAAAGTTTTACAGAGTGCCTTTACGAGCATAGCGCCGCAGATTTCCGGATGCAAACCGTAATAACGCATCTGACGTCTGACACGCCTCTCGACGTGATCCGCCATCCGCCATTTCCGCGATACTGTATACTGTACAGTTTATGTGTGTCCACCTCCCATGATGTTTTTTGTCGCGCTCGAATTCAAGGCACGAACGCCCATTCGAACTACCGTACATTCTCATTCTCAATCTTATGCATTGCGTGCATATGCATGTCAAAAGCAGCAAAGCAGAGAGGGTTACCTACATCAGGAACCAATTACCAACATGGCCCTGATTCCAATTTCTCTGCAGAATATTCAGCGCCATCATCGCAATGTACGTCTTTTTTACGGACACCGAGTTACACCACAGCCCTATGTATGTGTTGTTCTTTTCAAAAACCCGTCAGGCCTCAGGACCAGGACTCGGACGGGCACGGTGGTCATCATCAAATGGTCGAACGAGCGCCCAAAACGCAGGGTCGAAATTCCTCGAATATTCGAAAATTACGCAAGTCACGCACAAAACCGGACGCTCGCGTTCCCGTCCCCGTCCAGCCCCAGGGGGAACAACCTTATACGCGAGGGATAACTTACCCCGATGAGGGGGCCATTCAGTTACAAATATTAAATTAAATACCGTACTTTCAAGATCGCGTCGGTGCTGAGGTCTGAGTGAGGGTTGGTCGGGTCTGGTCGCTATGCAATTGAAAGGCAAATGACCTGACTAGGGATGGGCCCGACCTCGGCGGGGTTACAGTATGCACGTACTGTACTGTACCACCGCGCGCCCGGATGAGGTCGATCACCGTTTGTGCTTGTTCTTGGCGCTTTGTCATTTACATTTACTGTACTCGCCGCTCCCCTTTGACACCACGGTCCTACCGCACCTGGACCTTTGTGATCAACTGACGCTCCCCCATGGACGGATCAGCGCATTTCTCACAGTCCCGCGGGAATTGTCCCTGGTGGTGGTGGTCAGGGCTTGGGTGGCGAATTTATTTACCAGGCAAGGGCTGCGGGGTGAATCCGGACTCGAACTTTATTTCTTCATCATGGTTGATAAGGGGTGTGTGTTCGAATGACGATATTCTTTTTTGATAAAAAGAAAGACACAAAAACCAATTGCCACGCCGCACGAGACGTTTCACAAAAATTTAAGCAAGCGGGACTGTTCACAGTTGGACGGCAACATGAAAAACTTGCTAATAGTGATAGTTGTTAGCGGCAAGCGACGCAGTGTATGGGATAGATTGAGGAACTTTTGATCGTGGCTATTGCACCCAAGAAATTGATTGTAGCTTTGACGGTTGCCGCCGCAGCTGGCAGCTCTCGTCCACAGGCGCGATTCTCGGACCAACGGTGATTCAAGTTTTGTCGACGAATAATCATGTCGCCGCGCCCGCACCCGAGCGCCCGAGAGCGCCCGAGAGACTTTCAACCGGATGGATAAAAAGATGTGACGACCCGCACAGTAAGGGTACCGGTTACGGCGGCCACGTAGTGACTCAGGCTAGAACCTCGTCTTTTATATGACGATGTTGTATATGGTGGCGCGTGTGAGACGATGATTCTCATTCTGGGTAATGATTTATTTGACTGATCCAGGGTCTGGTCTATATATCCTTGGAGCTTGGAGTATTAGATCAGACTGGGGGTAGTTTGCATCAGCCCCACTGACTGGTGACATCGACGAGGCGTCACCCCGGTCGCGCCCGGCCTCTAGAAAGAAAACTTGAAAGTGATCCCGAGAAACGCGGGGACCACTCAGAATGGGAGCAAAGTAGGGAAAAGCGGTAACTGAATGTCTTGCAACGAATAGCGCCCCTCGGTGGACCACGTTGATGTATTGTTTGTGATTTGGGCACGTCGCTTTCCGTTGTCCGACCTGATCTGCAGCAATCCGTCTTCTCGTCTTCGATCGTCTGGCACTGCTTGGCATCGTTCGTCCGTATCACACGGTCACAAGCCGACACATGGTAATTGTTGACAAGGCATTGATAATCGTGCAAGTATCAGAGTAGAGATTGCGCAATTGGCATGCGGGTTGGTAGACTCACTCTAGTGAACTCAACAGCTTATTTAACCGTGACACAAGTCTTCACATTCTCGCGTTCTTCATCTACAGCTCTGGGGAGGATCCGTGTCTCAAACTTGTCAGGGTCCCACCGACGTTGTCGGAGTACCCATTGGTGATGGCCTAGGCCCGGTAGTGGAGAAGTGTATGGATGATGACTCAACAGGGCATTCGCTTTACGCGAACTATTCATTGACCTGACTTGATACGTCCAACTGGTGGAAGTAGAGGGTACGCTGTTACGATCCCCGGCGAAACCGGTGATGGAACCACTTGAACGATGCACCCATGCTATTCTAACGCTCGCGTTCCAACAAACGCTGGTAGTGTGCCTCTCGTCGCTCCAACTCCCTTTGTTGTTCCTCCGTAGCGTGCTGTCGGAGGATCTCGTCCTCTTGCTGCCGCTGCTGCTGTTAACGTAGCTCGTCGTGCTGATGGACCTTCTTGTCCGCCTTGCGACGCTTGCTGCTCAGAGCAAGGAAGCTGAGGCCAAGCGTAAGGAGGCGGAGGCCAAGAACGTGAGGCCGAAGTCCTACGCAAGGAAGAGGATGCATGGTATCAGAGGCTTGAAGACTATCGGAAGGAGGAAAGAAGCCCAACGGAGGGATGATGCTGCACGTAAGCGAGAGGAGGTCCGGCGGAAGGGGGATGTGGGACAGCAGGATGTGCTTGACGAGGACAAAGAGCGGAAGAAGCGAGAGATTGAGCAAAAGGAGGCCGAGCTGAAGAAGAGGGTGGACGTGCTCTTCACTCATAGAACAGGTAGCTCGTCTGGCACAGGAGGAAGCTGTTCGTCGAGCTGAGGAGAGTTCTCGACTAGAACCCGAAGAGACTGCCCGCCACGATGAGGACACTGCCCGACTCGAAGCCGAAGAAACCACCAAGGCAGATACAAGTAATCGCGGCGCCGAGGAGGCCGAAAGCACTGCACCCAAACAAAGCCTTTTCTAGCCGAAGCTCAGGAAGGAGAGGCAAATCGTTTTCGGCAGATGCAGCGACGCGAGGTTGAGGAGCAGCGTTACAAAGTCGTCGAAGAGCGCCTCACGCTTCTTGGCGGAGGCCTCAGCCTGTGTACATGCCTCAAGCCGCCTAGCCTCCTCCAAAGACTGTCGTGCTTTCTCCTCGAGACGACGTGCCTCTTCCTCCTTTCTGCTCGCCTCCTCTTCCTTGCGGTTTGCTTCTTCCTCCTTTTTCCGCGCCTCTGTTTCCCACCACGCAGTTACTGTAGCTGTTCCATGCTCATTGCGCTGCGCACGCTCTGCCGATCATCGAGTTGACCAACAACGTCATCCGATACCTCAAAGAGATTCCCGTCGACAGGTGGCAATCGCTGCTCGCCCTTGCTATTGTGCCGTCGGTGGACGCCGAAGTCACCGAAGGAGCGACGCGAGTTGAGAGAGCTCCACGACGTTCCCCGCGGTCCCTCCTCGGGCGTGGTGGGTCCACGCGGGATGGCATTGCCCTGCCTCATATCCTCAGGGATCGTTGCATAGCATGGATGGGCCGCGATCCAGGGCTGGCGGACGTGGGGAAGCGTGCTCCTTCGTCGAGTGGAGAGGGTCGTGCACCGGGGATCGCTCTTGGAGCTGTCGGGAAGGTCGGTGGACTGGGTCTGTCATGTGGGTTGGCCGAGGCGGAGGTCTGTCGCTCGCGAGAGACGATATTGATACAAGATGCGATGCGATCGCGATCGCGACTTTGCGAGGAAGGGCGTTCTGAACCGCCGTGAGCGACGCTACTGCTACAATATTAATTCGAGTTCTTGGGTCCCGCATAATGCAAACCTGCGCTGCTGCTGGTTGAACCGGTACTGTTGACACTGCCGCGACGCGGGAACTGGATGGGACCCGTGCTATATACCTGATCATTGACCTACGAGAATGTACGGGAGATACCAGAGGGTTCTCGTGCGTGTGGAGAGGGACGCCAGGCGGAGGTCTGAGAGCCGAGACTTGATGACGAGGTGCACCGCCAGGATATGGCAGACTGTCCTGGCTCATATGACGCCACAGGGCATGCATGCGAAAGTCATCCACATCACCCACAGTGTCCTCCATAGGTTGGGGATTCAGTGGCTGTCGCTGGAGCAGAGGCGCATTTCTTCGAAAGACGGGAGGCTTTGAGTGAAGGGGTTGAGTCAAAGGAACGCTCAGATTTGATGGCGGACGTGGCGCTGGGGTTTGTGATCCACTTCATCTTCATCTTCATCTTCCCCCTCCTCATCTGTACTTTCTCCCAATTCGTCAGGTTCGCCCTCTTCACCTTCCAGTCCACCAGCTGGTACCCCTTCTGGATTTTGAGGGTCATCCGGAGGGTAGACAGGAGTTGACTCCAACTCGCTAGACATTGCCCTGCAGCAGCAGTGGATCCTCGACAACATATGCAAACCCGATGAAGGGCCAACATCAAGAGCCCATTTACACCCAAACATCTCCTGGCGCAACAGGCGAGTGAACTCCTCTTGCGCCAACTTTCGAACGTCATTCATACTCTCCTCAAAATCCGTTGGGCGCGCTCGTGGTCGCTTTCAAATGGTTGAGAGTTGAGAATAGTGTCGCGTACTATCTGGGCATCCTCGACCACGTGGACAAGATTATGTTGAAACGTTTGCGGAGGTCGGCCTTCCGCTGTTCATCGGGTTCATGAACATGAGTATCTATGCGAATAGGTGGTGGTGGTGGTGGTGGTGGTGGAGATAATGCCTATAGCATTTAGGCTGTGTCTACGATGAAGCACAGAAGATGATACCGATAACAGCCCTTTGGTAAAGCCATGCAGGGTATCAAATACGAGAATGACGCTCACGGTTGTACACTGAAGGAGGGCTCAGCAAGAGTGGGTGCACCTTTGGTGGGATTGTGACAAGCAAAGACCGGCGATGGCCTCATAATATCTGCGAAAAAGACCCGCAAACACCTGGAAAGCCGTAGTAAGCTGGAGTATGAGTGGTTGTAGTGGTCGGAACCACGCTATGTGCGTCGTGTCGGGATTGTTGCTAAAGGACTGAGGGTCGGGACTAGGGATACTAGTAGGGAAGAGTAGATGGAGAGAGGCTCATCGCTGGTCACCGTGGCGGGACGTAAAGACAGAGGGCATGCCACTGGGCGTCTGGACTGGACTTGAAGGACATAGGTCATCTATTCGTAGTTGGATACCTTCAGTGGCTGGAGATTAGGGGGACTCGCTGGTAATAATCTTTGGATGTCGCTCTTGTCGTAGCATAGAGCTTCGACGAAAGGAAGGTCGAGTGGGGGGCCGAGAGTGAGCCGTGGGGAAGGAAGTCCTAGTGCGAGGCGTAGCCCTCAGTGGGTGTATTGTGACAGTGAAAAGAGATATCCTGGCGACTTTGGGTCAGAGAAACGAGACAGCAACGGCGTTCAGCGGTGGTCGGCTCTGCGTTGCATCCGAATCCTTCCTCCGACTGAAAGCAACACATGTACACTCTCTCACGATCAAATACAAAAGTGCACAAGACACAGACACGCAAATTGCGCACAAGTCGCCGCAAGCTGACACATGGTAATATTGTTAACAGAAGATTGATAATCGTACAGATGCATGATGAGTGAGGGTATCATAGTACACTTAGTTGTTTGGTGAAAAGATTGTGCATATAGCTGCCCAAAAAAAAGCCAATATTAACACGATCCATATGCGCAAGTCGGTGGTGTACTCACTCCAGTTAGTCCTCATAATTTCTGTTCAACATTTCATTCAATCCCCGCACCACAACCCCCGCGCCCGTCTTCACCTTCTCGCGTTCTTCTTCTACGACTCTGGGCAAGATCCGTGTCTCAAACTTGTCAGGGTGCCACCGTTTCAGATGATCTTTAATCCGATCCTTGGGACTCTTCGTGTTGGCATCAGGGGCGTACTTGGACAGTACGTATGCGCTGATCGCCATGCTTGTCATCTCCTCTGGTTCAGAAGGACGCTTGAACACAGGCCAGGCAAAGCTATTCCAACCAAGATTGACGATATCTCTGTCCCGGAGCTGTCTCCACTTATTCTCGTGATTGTCGAAAAGTCGGATGAGCTCTTCCCGGCTGAACATCTTGGAACTCTTGGCCTGTCGTTCGCCCTCCAGCCGCTCCTGCTCCCGCTTGAACTGTTCCTGCTGTAGTCTAGCACGCTCTTCCGCGCGCCGCGCCCACTCTGCTTCGTCCAACTTGAAGGTATGAGGGGATGTCCCGGGGGCACCTGGTCTGACACCCGTTGTTGGCGATGGCTTAGGGGTAGTGGAGAGGGGTGTAGATGATGACGTGAATGAGGTATTGGTCGTATGCGAACTCATTGAGGACGGTCGACTTGACCACGTCGAACCGGTGGAAGAACTGAAAGTAGAGGCAGAAGATGCGCTGCTACGATCTCCGGCTGAGCCAGTCGTTGAACCCGGTCGATGCGGGTTGGCCAACGACTCGAACGATGCACCCATGCTATTCTGACGCTCGCGTTCCAACGTGCGCTGGTAGTACTGTGCCTCTCGTCGCTCGAACTCCTTTTGTTGTTCCTCCCTAACGTGCTGTCTGAGGGTCTCGCCCTGGTGCTGTTGCTGCTGGTGACGCAGCTCATCGCGCTGGCGGCCCTTCTCGTCGGCCTTGCGACGCTGCTCTTCGAAGAGTCTGAGCTTCTCCTCCTCGGCGGCGCGCCGCTGCACCTCCCTAAGGCGATTTGCCTCTCTTTCCTGAGCCTCGGTTTGAAGACGTTCTTGTTCGAGAAGGGCTTCGCGGTCGAGACGCTCCTGCTCTTGTCGGCTCAGTTCTTCGTCGAAACGGATCTGCTCCTCCCGTTCCCGCTGATGTGCCTCCTCTTTGCGTCTCTCCTCCTCCAGGAGTCGCTGTTCTTCGAGTCGTCGCTGTTCCTCTTCCAGGATCCGCTGCTCTTCGAGACGCTGTTGCCCCTCTAGCTCCTTCTCTTTCTGCCGCTTCGCCTGAGCCTTGGATCCCTTTCGACTCTTCGCCTTGGGCTGCTTCTCTTGTTCGGGTGCAGTACTTTCGGCCTCCTCAGCGCGATTACTTGCGTCTACCTCGGTGGCCTCTTCGGCTTCGAGTCGGGCAGCGACCTCATCGTCACGTGTAGGCTCTTCGTATTCAAGTCGGGAACTTTCCTTGGCTTGACGAGCAGCTTCCTCTTGCGCCAGAAGAGCAGCCTGTTCTTTGCGTAAGAGCTCGGCCTCCCTTTTCTTCAGTTCGGCCTCCTTTCGCTCAATCTCGCGCGTCTTCCGCTCATAGTCCTCCTCGATGCGATTGGCCTCCTCCTTCTTCCGCCTCGCTTCGTCCTCTTTCCTCCTGGCCTCCTCTCCCTTCTTCCGAGCCTCTTCCTCGAAGCGACGCGCGTCCTCCTCCTTCTGTCTGGCAAGCATTTCCCGTTGCCGCGCGTCCTCCTCCCTCCTTCGGGCGTCATCCTCACGCTTGCGAGCGTCGTCCTCCTTCCGCCGGACTTCCTCCTCTCGCTTGCGCGCATCATCCTCCTTCCGCTGGGCTTCCTCCACCTTCCGACGAGCTTGTTCCTCCGTCCGCCGAGCTTCGAGCTCCCGATACCGTGCATTCTCCTCCTTGCGTTGAGCTTCAGCCTCGCGCTTCTGAGCATCGGCCTCGCGTTTCTTGGCCTCCGCATCTTTGTGTTTGGCCTCCGCTTCCTTGCTCTGAGCAGCAGCCTCACGCTTCTTGGCGGAGGCCTCAGCCTGTCGTGCGCATGCCTCAAGCCGCCTAGCCTCCTCCAAAGACTGTCGTGCTTTCTCCTCGAGACGACGTGCCTCTTCCTCCTTTCTGCTCGCCTCCTCTTCCTTGCGGTTTGCTTCTTCCTCCTTTTTCCGCGCCTCGGTTTCCCACCACGCAGTTAGCTGTTCTATGCTCATTGCGCTGCGCACACTTCGCA
>WNFO01002470.1_pt1 | contig 15239 bp, 15 predicted proteins | sample 5400251 | NCBI WGS metagenome assembly WNFO01 (sample SAMN13153354, study PRJNA577476) | soil metagenome | isolation source: 100 cm saprolite under Madrone tree | place: USA:California | collected 2016-06-14 | reverse complement strand
GACTGGAGCCCGCTCGCAGCCTGGCTCGCGCTGTGGGTGCTGAAGCGGGTGCTGCTCACCATCGTGGTCGGATGAAGGAGACCAGGACGTGAAAGACGCGATCATCAGACGATTCGACCGCCCCGACGAGACGCGCAACTTCGAGAAGGGGAAGTTCGACCTCGTGAAAATCGGCGATCTCGCCGTCGGGCGCGCCAGCTACGAGCCGGGCTGGAAGTGGTCCAGCCACGTCGGCCCCGTCGCGGGAACCAAGAGTTGTCAGGTCGAGCACGTGGGGCTCGTTGTCTCGGGGCGGTGCCGCGTGGTCATGGACGACGGCAAGGCATTCTCCCTCGGACCCGGCGACCTGTTCCACATCGCGGCGGGGCATGACAGCTGGGTCGAGGGCACCGAGCCGTACGTGTCGCTGCATTTCTCGGGTGCCGACAAGTACGCTAGGTGACGCTGACCGAGCTCTTGAATACCCGCAGCAGGTAATACAGCGACGGCAGCAACACGACGGCGCCCAATGCCAGGGCGCCCGACACCAGCCGCAGTGTGGCCGCGGGAGCGGCGGCACGCGCGATCGAGAGGTCGGGCGGCAGGATGTAGGGATATTGGCTCAGCGCCCAGCCCCACAGGATCAACGACACCTGCGTCACCGCGGCCACGCGCGCCACGCGCCAGCGGCGCACCCACAGGGCCCAGAGCGCCGTGATGGCCGCCGCCGCCGTGAGCAGATGCAGCGGCAGGGCCCAGGTTGCGAAGATAAGTCCGTCGCGCACCCGGGGCGCGCCGCTGAGCGAGAGCAGCAGCGCCATCACCGCCGCCACGAATAACCCCACGCCCGACGCCAGCGCACGGCGGCGGAAGTCTTCCCGCAGCTCCGGCTCGCGGGCTTCGAGCGTCAGGTACACGGCCCCCAGGAACGCGAACGCGATCAGCGCGAACAGGCCGACCGAGAGCGGGAACGGGTCGAGCCAGGGCGCGATGTAGATCGTGTAGAACCCGTCCCCTGTCGCCGCGCCCCCCTGTCCGAGCGCCCCCGACGCAATCGCTCCCGCGGTGGTTCCCAGCAGCAACGGCGTGATGAGACTGGCGATCGCGAACACCACGCCCCAATAGCGTTGCTCCTCGTCCGCCCCGTAGCGCCAGAACGTAAACGCGGAGCCGCGCAGCACGATGCCGATCAACACGAGCGACAGGGGGATGTGCAGCAGCGTGCCGAGCCGGGCGAACGCCGGCGGGAAGCAGGTGAAGAGCAGCACGATCGCGAGGATGAGCCATACATGGTTCGCCTCCCACACCGGGCCGATGGCCTCGGCGATCAGCTCGCGCTGCCGTTCTCTGCGGGGGCCGAACGCGAGGAGGTCCCACACGCCGCCGCCGAAATCGGCGCCCCCCAGCACCGCGTAGGCGTTGAGCGCGACGAAAATGACTCCTGCGAGCCAATCGGCGAGCGTCACGATCCGCCTCCCGACATGTAAAACCCCCGCCATTCCGGTACCGCCGGACTGCGGATGATGTGCCGGTACAGGAGCCACACGACGATCACTCCCAGGAAGCAATACAGCAGCGTGAAGGTGACGAACGGCACGACCAGCCCCGGCATCGGGGTGACCGCGTCTCGGGTCTTCAGGACCCCGTAAATCACCCACGGCTGCCGGCCCAGCTCGGTGACCATCCACCCGGCCTCAACCGCGATGAAGCCCATCGGCGTGGCCAGCACGATCGCGCGCATGAGCCAGCGGTTGTGCGCCAGGTCCGCCCGCCGCCAGGAGAGCCATGCGGCCCAAAGCGCCACGAGCGCGAGGTAGGTGCCGAGCGCGACCATCACCTGGAACGAGGCGTGTACGGCGGGGACGTTGGGCCATTCCGATTCCGGCACCCGGTCGAGGCCCTGCACGACGGCGTGCGGATCGTGGAACGCGAGCAGCGACAGCGCGGAGGGAATCTCGACCGCGAACCGGTTCTCCCGCGCGGCGACGTCGGGCCAGCCTCCGAAGGTGAGCGGCGCCCCGGCCTGCGTGCGGAACACGGCCTCGGCGGCGGCGAGCTTCACGGGCTGTTGCGCGGCGATGTGGCGGGCGGAGATGTCGCCCGAAATCGGCTGCAGCACCGCGGCCGGCGCGCCCACGATCAGCGCGATCTCGAGTGCCCGGCGATGAAACGCGTTGGCCGGATCCTTGAGGAGCAGAAACGCGTGGATGCCCGCGACCGCGAACCCGGTAGCCGCGTACGCCGCGAGCGTCATATGCAGGGTTTGCGACACGGCCGCCGCATTGGCCATCGCGGCGATCGGGTCGACGTTCACCGCCTGCCCCTTCACCAGCTCGAACCCCGTTGGCGCGTTCATCCAGGCGTTCGCGATGACGACGAAGATGCCTGACGCCACCCCGCTCACCGCCACGGCCACGCCGGCCCAGAGATGCGCCCGCGGCGAGATGCGGTCCCAGCCATATAAGTAGATGCCGAGAAAAATCGCCTCGGTGAAGAACGCGAACCCCTCGAGCGAGAACGGCATCCCGATGATCGGACCGGCGAACTCCATGAACCGGGGCCACAAAAGCCCGAGCTCGAACGACAGCACCGTTCCGGAAACGGCGCCGACCGCGAACAGGATGGCGGTGCCCTTGGCCCAGCGCTTGGCCAGATCGAGATAGATCGCATGCCCCGTCACCTGCCAGCGTCGCTCGGCCAGCACCATCATGAGCGGCATGGCGATCCCGATAACGGCAAAGACGATGTGAAACGCGAGCGAGACCGCCATCTGGGAGCGGGCGGCGAGCAAGTCGGGCATTAAAGGCAAGATACGCTGGGAGGTTTGGGAGGTTAGGGGAGGTTGCGGCAGGTTGGGGGAGGTTGTTGGAGGTTCGTCTCCTGCGTTACCTTTCTTATGACAACCGATGTCGTGGCGATTTGCGGCGTATTGCGGCCACGTTAAACAACTCGCTAAAAAGCCAGGATGCCCATCAACCTCCGCGATCTTCTAGCAGACGGCAAAGTCCACGTCCTCGACGGGGCGATGGGGACCATGCTGTACTCCAAGGGCTTCTTCCTGAACGTCTGCTACGACGAGCTGAACCTGAAGCAGCCGAAGCTGGTGCAGGACGTGCACGAGGCCTATGTCCGGGCCGGCGCGGAAATCCTCGAGACCAATACCTTCGGCGCAAACCCGGTGAAGCTCGGCAGCTACGGGCTCGCCGACGACACCGAGAAGATCAACCAGGCTGCGGCCGAGCTGGCCCGCCGGGCGGCCGCCGGGCGCGCGAGCGTCGTCGGCGCGATCGGGCCGCTGGGCGTTCGCATCGAGCCGTTCGGCCCGACGTCGCGCGAAGAGGCGTTCGCGCACTTTCAGCGCCAGGCGCGGGGCCTCGTCGCGGGCGGGGTGGACGGATTCATCCTGGAGACGTTTTCCGACGTGGACGAGATCCACGAGGCGCTGCGAGCGGTGCGAACCCTGTCCGACCTCCCGGTGATCGCCCAGATGACGATCGGTGACGACGGGCTGACGCACTACGGCACGGGCCCCGAAACGTTCGCCAAACAGCTTACGGAGTGGGGCGCGGACGCGGTGGGAGTGAACTGCTCCGTCGGTCCCGGCGGCGTGCTCGAAGCAGTGGAGAAACTGGTGAAGGCCACCGATCGCCCGATCTCCGCGGTCCCGAACGCCGGCCTCCCCAAGGACGTCGGCGACCGCAAGATCTACCTGGCGTCCCCCGAATACATGGCGAGCTACGCCCGCCGCATGATCGAGGCGGGCGCGCGGCTAGTGGGAGGCTGCTGCGGCACCACACCGGAGCACATCAAGAAGATCCGCGACTACGTCGCGAGCGTCGTGCCGCGCCATCAGCCCGCGGTGGTGTCGCGCGAGACGATCACGTCGCCCGCAGGCGTCGAAGAGGTGCCGTTGTCCGAGCGCTCGTGCTGGGGCGCGAAGCTGGCCCGGGGTGAGCTCGTGACGAGCGTCGAGATCGTCCCGCCCCGGGGCGTGGACCCGGCGCCGATGCTCGAGCAGTGCCGGGCGCTCAAGGCGGCGGGCGTGGATGCGGTGAATGTTCCCGATGGGCCGCGGGCCCAGAGCCGTATGGGCGTGCTGCCGTCCGCCATCCTGATCCAGCGGGAAGTGGGGATCGAGACCGTCATTCACTACTGCTGCCGCGACCGCAACCTCCTCGGGATGCTGTCGGACATCCTCGGGGCGCACGCGGCTGGGCTGCGCAACATCCTGATCATCACCGGCGATCCGCCCAAGATGGGCCCCTACCCCGAGGCCACCGCGGTCTTCGACATCGACTCGATCGGCCTCACGAACCTGGTGTATCGCCTGAACCATGGACTCGACCCGGGGAACAACCCGATCGGGACGCCGACGCGGTGGGCCATCGGCGTCGGGGTGAACCCCGGCGCGGTGGACCTGGACCGTGAGCTGTCGCGTTTCGCCTGGAAGGTGGACGCGGGAGCGGAGTTCGCCGTGACGCAGCCGGTGTTCGATCCCAAGCAGCTCGAGGCGTTCCTGGCGCGCGTGGGGCAATTCAAGATCCCGATCGTGGCGGGGATCTGGCCGCTCCTGTCACTGCGGAACGCCGAGTTCCTCGCCAATGAGGTGCCGGGCGTGTCGGTGCCGGAGTCGGTGCTCACGCGGATGCGCCAGGCGCAGGACAAGGGCAAGGAGGCGGCGCTCGCGGAAGGTGTGAAGATCGCGCGCGAGATGTTCCAGCAGGTGAAGGGCACGGTGCAGGGGGTGCAGGTGAGCGCGCCGTTCGGGAGGGTCGAGGTGGCCCTGGAGGTGTTCGGGTAGGCCATGTTCGTTGGCCACTACGGCGTGAGCTTCGCCGCCAAGCGCGGCGACCGGAGCATCCATCTGTGGGTGTTGTTCCTCGCGGTTCAGCTGCTCGATGTGTTCTGGAGTTTCTTCGTGCTCGTCGGCATCGAGAAGGTCCGCATCGTCCCGGGCATCACCGCGTCGAATCCGCTCGACCTCTACTACATGCCCTACACCCACAGCCTCGTTGCCGCACTGCTGTGGTCGCTCGCCGCGTACGTCGCCTATCGGGCGATCCGCGCCTTCGGGGCGTCGCACCGCGCGGCGCTGCTCGTGGCGCTCGCCGTGTTCTCCCACTGGGTGCTCGACCTCGTGGTGCACCGTCCCGACCTGCCGCTCTACGACAACGCCGCCAAGGTCGGCCTCGGCCTCTGGAACTACCCTGCCCCGGCGTTTCTGCTCGAGGTCGCGGCGCTGTTCGGCGGCATGTTCCTTTATCTGCGCTCTACCACGGCGACGACCCGCGTCGGCCGGTTCGGCATGCCCGTGTTCGGGGTGGTGATGCTCGCGGTCCAGGCGTTCGTGTTCTTCGGCCCGCCACCTTCGAGTGATCGAGCCGCTGCCGTGACCGCGATCGGATCGTACGGGCTGTTCGCCGCGGTCGCCGGCTGGCTGGAGCGCCGGCGGGTTTGACGTTGCTGGCCGGAAGTGTGGCGCGCACGCGTCATTGCCGCCGCGCCTCAGCCGCTCCACATTGAAAACTCCCTAGCATGTCGTCGCGCATTGCTGTTCTTTGGCTGCAGGCGTTCGCTCTCGCGCCTGCCTTGACGACTCCCGCGCGCGCCCAGCAGCCTCCGCTCGCCCGTTTGATCCATCGAGCCACGCTCGACAACGGGCTCGAGATCGTCGTGGCCGAGAACCACGCCGTCCCGCTCGCGACGGTGCTTGTCGCCGTGCGAAACGGAGCCTTCACCCAGGAGCCGGCAGAGCGGGGGCTGGCGCACCTGTACGAGCACGTCCTGTTCCGGGCGTACAAGGGCGACCCGAACGCGTTTGGGAGAGCGGCCGGCCGGCTCAACGCGGCGTCCAACGGTTTCACGTCCAGTGAAGTAGTGTCCTACTTCCTGATGGTCCCGTCGCAGAACGTAGACGGCGCGATCGACCTGATGGCGGGTTTGTTCCAAGATGCCCGCTTTTCGAATCAGGACCTCAAAGAAGAGCGCCCCGTCGTCCTCAACGAGCTGCAGCGTCACGCGTCGGACCCCGAGGATCGGCTCGGACGGCAGGTGGCACAGGCGCTGTGGGGAAGTTCGTGGAGCCGCAAGGACGCAAGCGGCGACAGTGTGACCCTCGCGGGCATCACCATCGATCACGTGAAGGCGACATATACCCGCTACTACGTCCCCAACAACGCAGCGCTCATCGTGACCGGCGACGTCGTGACTGAGCGGGTGTTCGAACAGGCTCGAGGACAGTTCCGAGACTGGAAGCGCGGACCCAATCCGTTCGCCGATCGGCCTGTTCCCCCCATCGTCCCGCGCGCGACGAACGGCGTGGTGATGCTGCCCTGGGATGTCCGGGACGTCACCCTCCGCATCGCGCTGCAGGGACCGAGCGTCGGGCAGGATACTGGGGCGACCTACGCGGCCGACGCCCTGTTCGACCTGCTCAACGACCCCGCGTCCGGCTTTCAGCAACGGCTCGTCACGAATGGGCCGTTCGAATCGGTAACCGGCACCTACTACACTTTGAGTCATAGCGGACCGATCGAGATCGTGGGCAAGACGTCTCCCGAGCGTGCCCAGGACGCTCTGGTCCGGCTGCTGAACGAGCTTGAGACGCTCGACGTGTTGGAAGGGGTGAGCGACGAGGACCTTGCGATCGCGAAGAAGCACCGTGAGGTGCAATTGGCGCTCACGCGCGAGCGGATCGCGGGACTTGCACCCGCGCTCGCCCAATGGTGGAGCAGTGCCGGGCTCGACTATCACCTAGCGTACGACGGCCGCATGGCCGCCCAGAAGATCGATGATCTGCGGCGGTTTGCCGGCACGTACGTCGTAGGGCGGCCGCGCGTGATCGGCGTGCTGGCGCCGCCGGAGACCACGGATCGGCTCGCCGCCTGGCTGCGCCACCCCGCGGCGCGGAGCGGCCCGTGAACGTCGCCCGTCGACCGCGCGCCGCGTGCCTCCTCGCGCTGGTTCCGCTGATGCTCGTCGGTGCCCGGGGTCAGCACGCGCCGTCCGGCAGCGTGGCAGACACGCTGACCACCGCCTACGACGTCGCGGGCATTCGGGTCCTGCAGCGCCGCACGGAGAGCAGCGACATCGTCGCGGTGCGCCTCTACCTGCTTGGTGGGACGCGCCAGATTACGGAGCGCACCGCCGGCATCGAGCCCCTGTTGTTGCGTGCCGCGGCATACCATGGCGGGCGTGCGTTGGACCGCACGGGGAGCGTCGTCGCGCTGGAGCCGGAGGCAGACTGGACGGTGTACGGGTTCACCGGCCTGGTTCAGGATCTCGACGCGGCCTGGCGTGCGTTCGTCGATCGGCTGGTGCAGCCCGAGCTTTCCGACGAGGCCGTCGCAGGCGCCCGCCGCCGGCTCCTCACCCAGGCACGTCGCCGCTATACCGAGCCCGATCAACGACTCCACGTGATCGCCATGCGCGCGCTGTTTCGCGACCATCCCTACGCGCTCGATCCCGAGGGAACGGAAGCGTCACTCACCGCGCTGACGGCGGAGGACCTCCGGGCCTACGCCCGGGACCAGCTCGTCACGTCGCGCATGGTGGTCGCTGTCGTCGGCGCCGTGACGCGCGCGCACGTCGAATCGCTCGTGACCGCCACGTTGGGCCACCTGCCGCGCGGCGACTACCGCTGGACCTTGCCCCCGGCCCCGCGCAAGCACACCCCAGGATGGCTGATCGAGAACCGGGATCTGCCGACCGCCTACATTCTCGGCCTGTTCGCCGGCCCCCCGCCGACGGCGGGCCAGGCGTACTGGGCGTTTCGCGTCGCCACCTCGGTGCTCTCCGGTCGGATCCACTACCACATTCGGGAGGAGCACAGTCTGTCCTACGCGGCGTACGCGCCGTTTTACGACCAGGCGATCCCCGTCGGCGGCGCGTACGTCAGCACGCCCAAGCCCGACGAGGCGCTCGCCCTCATCCATCAGGCGATCCGCGAGATCGCCACGCTCCGGTTCAGTGGGTACTCGCTCGGGAGATTCATCGACGGCTATCGCTTCAATTATCTGGTGGACAACGCCACGGCTGAGGCGCAAGGCGACTTCCTCGCCCGCGCCGAGCTCTACCTCGGCAGCTTCCGCAAGGGTGAGGAGTCCCTGCAGCTCCTGCACCGCGTCCTCCCGGAAGACCTCGCGCCGGTCGTGTATGCGCACATGGGGAACATCCACTACGCCTACCTGGGCGACACGGCCCGAATGCACGGGCAGTGGTGAGCCGGCTCCTCGGCGCTTGCTTGTGTCGGGCCGTCCGAGCGTTCATACTCCATCCGTCATACATGCTGGAGGCACGGGATGCGGACATTGCTTTGCGCCGCCATGGTCCTTGCCGCGTGCGCGCCGGGCGACAGATCGCGCTCATCGCCCGCGCAAAAGTACGCCGGGACGTGGGAAGGACGGTCGTACCGGAGCGAGTCGGATACCGGGGTCCCATGGCGCATCGTCACCGCCGTCGTGCAGGATGGGTCACTGCGCGGGACGATGACCTACGCGTCGGTCACCGCGCCCCCGGTGCCGATCCGCGCGCGGGACGTCAGCGACAGCGCCGTCGTCAGCGAGCTCGGACCCTACCACAGCATTACGGCGAAAGCGGACGTCGTGACGATCACCACGGGCAAGGTGCGGGGTGACTCACTCAACGGCACCTTCGAGATGCGGCCCGCCGCCGGTGGCAACGCGATCATGACCGGCACCTTCCGCTCGAAGCGGATCGCACCGTAACGGAGCGACGCGCGCGCCTCGCCCTCACCGCCGTGCTCGCGGTATACGGCGGGTTTTTGATTCTCCACCCCGGCCATTACGGTTGGCTCGACAGCCTCGACCTCGCGATACACGAGTTCGGGCATCCCCTGTTCGGCGTGTTCGGTGAGTTCATCGGCTTCCTCGGCGGAACACTGATGCAGCTGCTGATGCCGGCGATCTTCGTGGCGTACTTCTGGCGCCGGGGCGACCGCCATGCGGCCATGGTGGCGTTGTGGTGGGTGGCCCAGAATCTCTGGAACGTCTCGGTCTACGTGCAGGACGCCCGCGCCGAGGAGCTGCCCCTCGTGGGCGGCGGGGAGCACGACTGGAACTATCTGCTCGGCGCCCTCGGTCTCCTGAACCAGGATCAGCTCATCGGAGGCGCCGTGCGGTTGGCCGGCATATTGGTGTACGCGTGGTCCTGCCTGCGAGGCTGGACGTACGCTGGCGAGCAAGCCGAGCCCACGTAGCTTAGCTCTCGACCCCAAGGAGCGCTCATGCCGACCGCCAACATCAACATCCTCGCCGTCATCGTCGCCGCGGTCCTGACCTTTGTCCTCGGCGCCGTGTGGTATTCTCCCGTCCTGTTCGCCAAGCAGTGGATGGCGGCGCAAGGGTACACTCCGGAGAAGCTGGAAGAGATGAAGCGGAAGGGAGTGACCCGAGCCTACGCCGTCTCGGTGCTGTGCTATCTGGTGACCGCGTACGTGATGGCGCTGCTCGCCTCCTACACGAATTCCAGCACGCTGGCGCAAGGGCTGTGGCTCGGGTTCCTCACGTGGCTCGGTTTCGCGGCCACCGTCGGGCTCACCGCCAACATGTTCTCGGAGAAGCCGATCGCCGCCTGGGTGCTCGACGCGGGTTATCAGCTGTCGTATCTAGTGCTCATGGGCGTGCTGCTCTCGCTGTGGCGCTGAGCACCCGTACGGCCCTCGTCGCGGGCGCATCGGGGCTCGTCGGCGCTCAGGTGGTTCGCCTGCTGCTCGAGGATCCCGCGTACAGCCGCGTGACGGTCCTCGCCCGCCGCGAGCTGCCCCTGTCACACAAGAAGCTGGAACAGCGGATCGCGAGCTTCGATCGTTTGGCTCAGATCGCCGATTTCCCCCGTGTGCACGACGTCTTCTGCTGCCTGGGCACGACCATGAAGCAAGCGGGCTCGCCGGACGCGTTCCGCAAGGTCGATTTCACCTACGTCGTCGAGCTGGCCCGTGTCGCCGTCCGGCACCGCGCCTCGCAGTTCCTCGTGGTGACGGCCGTGGGCGCCGATCCGCAGTCGCGGATCCTCTACAGCAGGGTGAAGGGGGAAGCGGAAGAAGCGCTGCGCCGGCTGCAATTCGAGAGTATCCAGATCTTTCGGCCGTCGCTGCTGGTCGGGGCCCGGTCCCAAGGCCGCCCCGCCGAGCGCGTCGCCGGCCTGCTCAGCCTGCTCGTCGCCTGGGCCTTCGTGGGACCGCTATCCCGGTACCGACCGATCAAGGCCGAAGCCGTGGCGCGCGCTATGGTGCAGGTCGCCCGCGAGGCGCCGCGCGGTACGCACGTGTACGAATCCAAAGAGATCCGCCGGCGCGCCGCCAAGCCGTGAAGTTTCCCCACCCCCTGACACTCTTGTGCGGCTGCGTGCTGCTCGCCGCCGCGGCCAGCCACGTGCTCCGGCCCGGGCAGTACGACCGCCGCGACGATGTGGCCACCGGCCGCCAGGTCGTGGTCGCGGGCACCTATCACGCCGTCGCCCCCCACCCGGTGGGGCCGTTCCAAGCCCTCGTGGCGATCCCACGCGGCATGGCGGACGCGGCCGCGGTGATCTTCTTCGTGTTCCTGATCGGCGGCGCGTTCACGGTGGTCGACGAGACCGGCGCGCTGCGGCAGGGCGTGGACTGGCTGGTGCGGCGGTTCGGGCACTCCGACGCGCTCGTCGTTCCCGCCGCGTCGCTCGCGTTCGCGCTGGGCGGAGTGCTCGACAACATGAAGGAAGAGATCATCGCGCTCGTGCCGGTCATGCTCCTGCTGGCGCGCCGTCTCGGGTACCGGCCGGTGGTGGCCGTCGCGATGAGTCTCGGGGCCGCGGCGGTGGGCGCCGCCTTCAGTCCGATCAACCCGTTTCAGGTGGGGATCGCGCAGCAGCTGGCACAGCTGCCGTTGCTTTCGGGGTCGCTCTATCGAATCGCTTTCCTGGCGGCCGCGCTCGGGATCTGGACCTGGGGCACCGTGCGCTACGCCACGCGTACCCGTACGGCGCCGGCCGCCGAGCCCGACCCCGGCGCGAGCCCGCTCGACGCCCGCCGCGGCGCCGTCCTTGCCCTGGTGCTGGTGGCGTTCGCCGCACTCGTGGTCGGCGTCCGCCGGTTCGGCTGGGGGTTCAACGAGATGGCGGCGCTCTTCTTCGCGATGGGGGTGGCGGCCGGGCTGGTGGGCGGGCTGGGCGTCGGCGGCACGGCCAACGCGCTCGTTGCCGGATTCCGGTCCATGGCCTACGCCGCGCTGCTGATCGGCTTCGCGCGGGCGATCTTCGTCACGCTCGAGGACGGGCGCATCGTGGACACCATCGTGCACGGGCTGTTCACCCCGGTCGCCCAACTGCCGGTCGCGCTCGCCGCGCTGGGGATGATGGCCGTGCACGCCCTGGTGCACGTACCGGTGCCGAGTCCCAGCGGACACGCCGTGCTCACGCTGCCGATCCTCGTGCCCCTCGCGGACCTGCTGGGGCTGTCGCGTCAGGTCACGGTGCTCGCCTATCAATACGGCGGCGGACTGTGCGAGCTGTTCACGCCCACGAACGGTGCGCTCATGGCGATCCTCGCCGCCGCGCAGGTCCGCTACGAAGACTGGCTGCATTTTGCTGTGCCGCTGCTCCTCACCCTGCTGGCGCTGGGAGCCGGCGCCATCGGACTGGGCGTGGCGATCGGTCTCCAGTAGGTTAGGAACACCCTTCCATCCCCTCCGGAGAACGCATGTCTCGACGCCACCCGATTCGTCTCCTGTCGGTCGCGCTCCTCCTTCCCGTCGCGCTCGGCGCTCAGACGCCGGGGCGCCGGCACGTGGACGTGCCGGCGGTCGCGCCCCGCGCCGCCGACGTGGCCACGGTGGACGGTGTCGTCAAGGCCTACTACGACGTCATCACCGGCCCCGCGGGCCAGCCGCGGCAGTGGTCGCGCGACCGCTCGCTCTACATCACCGACCTCCGGTTCGTGGCGACGGGGGTCGGAAACCAGGGGCCCTACGCCCGCGTGATGGATCACCAGGCGTTCGTCGACGGCTCTGATTCCAGCATGGTGCACGACGGGTTCTTCGAGCGGGAGGTCCACCGCGTCACCCGGTCGTACGGAAACATCGTGCAGGTGTTCAGCACGTACGAGGAGCGGCGCACGGCGGACGGGGCGGTCCAAGGGCGCGGCATCAACGCGCTGCAGCTCTTCTGGGACGGAAAGCGGTGGTGGGTGGCCTCCGCGATCTGGTTCGATGAAGACCCGGGGCATCCGATCCCGAAGGAATTCCTGCCGTGAAGCCCGTTCCCGATCAGTGAGCACCGATCGGCGCCTGGCGCTGCTGCTCGACATCTTCGGCCCGATTCCCGGCGGCACGTCTGAGCGCCAGGGGATGGCGGTCCACCTGGACCAACGCGCAGCACGTGTACGGCATCGCTTCGCACGAACTTGTATCACGCGGGGCAGATCCAGCTGTTGAAGGCGCTCAGCCGCCGGTAGTCACTCGCCCCTGAGCTTCTCGATTTCCCGACGCTCCCGCTTGGTCGGACGGCCCTTCCCCTCGTACCGCAGGGACGGAGCCACACGCAGCTGCTCGGCAAGCCGCTCGCGCACCCGCCTCCCTTCGGCGTCCTCCTCATAAAGGGCTGCCGCCGCCGTCGGAGGGCCGCGGTGCTCCGACAGGCCGCGCACGACCACCCTGTACTCGAACGGGCCACGGCGAATCCGCAACCGGTCGCCCACGGCGAGCAGCTTGGCGCGCTTGGCTCGCGCGCCGCCCACTTCCACCTTGCCGCCACCGATGGCCGCCGCCGCGAGCGCGCGGGTCTTGTAGAAGCGCGCGGCCCACAGCCACCGATCGAGCCGCACGCGGGACCCCTCCGACATGGCGCCTCCCCTCCCGGCAGGGTATGGTCCACGGGCGGCGCCGGGTATGCGTATAATGGGAACCGCGGCCCCGCCCAAACCCTTTTTCGTGCAGAGTACAATGCTCGCTCGGTTCGCGACTCGCCCGCCAGACGTCACGGTCCGCAGGGTCGCGCCCCCCCAGACGTTGCGTCCTGTAACCTTTGGCGTCACCGCCTGTGCCGCGCTGCTCGGCTGCGGGACGCCGGGGGTGCGCGGGGTCGCGGGCACCGCCCCAGCGCCGAACGTGCTCTGGACGCCTCCCCCCTCGCGGGAGCCAGCCGCCGGACCGGCCGTGACGTCGCCGGAGCTGCCGCCCGATCTCGCAGGGCGGATCGCGCAACTCAAGCTCACGGACGTCATCGACATCGCGCTGCGGAACAACACGGCGACGAGCGCCGCCTGGGCGGACGCGCGGGCGGCGGCCGCAACGTACGGCGCTGCCAAAGGACAATACTATCCCACGATCGCGGTCAATGGCACCGCGACCGCCATCCGGAGAACCGTTGCGGCAGCCGGCCAGCAGGCGGTGAAGCAGCAGTTCTACGGACCGGCGGTCACGCTCTCGTGGCTGCTGTTCGACTTCGGCGGCCGGTCGGGCGCGGTCGGGCAGGCGCGCGCGGCGCTCCTTGCCGCGGACTGGACGCACAACGCGACACTGCAAAGTGTGGTGCTGGAGGTGCAGCAGGCCTACTTCCTGTACCTGGGCGCCAAAGCACTGCTCGACGCCCAGCAAACAACGCTAAAGGAAGCGCAGACGAATCTCGAGGCCGCGGAGCAGCGGCATCGCGTGGGACTCGCCACCATCGCCGACGTACTGCAGGCGAGGACCGCGCTGTCGCAGGCCCGGCTGGCGCTCGAGGCGACGCAGGGCGCCCTGCAGACCACGCGGGGCGCGCTGGCGCTGTCCATGGGACTGCCGGCCAACATCCCTTATGACCTCGAGGTCGTACCGGACACCACGCTGCCGCTCGGCGTCATCGAGGGCGTGGACACGTTGATTGCGCAGGCGCTGCGCGAGCGACCCGACCTCGCGGCCCAGCACGCGCAGGTGGAGCAAGCCCGCGCCCGGGTGAGCGTCGCCCGCTCCCAGGCGCTCCCGACACTCGCGCTCGGCGGCACCGCGGGCGAGACGTACTTCATCAACCCACCGGCGGGCAGCGCCACATCGGGCAACAGCTACAACGCGACCCTGACGCTCTCGTTCCCGCTGTTCTCAGGGGGGGCGCAGATTTACAACGTGAAGGCCGCATCCGCCGCCGCCGACGCCGCCGCCCGGCGCGCGCAGGGCTTCGAGCAACAGGTGGTGTACCAGGTGTTCAGCGCCTACTACGGGCTCCGCACCGCCACGCAACAGGTTCGGACCAGCCGGGACCTGCTCGCCAGCGCCACGGAGTCCGGGCAGGTGGCGCTGGGGCGCTACAAGGCGGGGGCCGGGAGTCTGCTCGACCTGCTCACCGCGCAGGCGGCCCTCGCCGCCGCCCGGGCGCAGGCGATCCAGGCGCGGCTCTCCTGGAATACCGCGCTCGCTCAGCTCGCGCACGACGTGGGGATCCTCGGACTCGACGGATCGAGCCCGCTGCAACTGCAGGCCGACACGACTGGAGCGCCCAAGTAATGAAGCTCACCACCGCCGTCGCGGCGCTCGCGCTGATCCTCATGCCCGGCTGCTCGAAAAAGGGCGCAGGCAGCTCATTCCGCGTGCCGGTCACCGTCGCCCGCGCCGAGCAACGGCCCGTGCCCTATGAGCTTTCAGGAACGGGCACGGTCGAGCCGCGCCAAACCGCATCGGTCCAGGCGCAGGTGACGGGGATCCTGACGCGCGTGGCATTCCGCGAGGGTGACGACGTCGCGGCCGGACAACTGCTGTTCCAGATCGAGCCCCGCCCGTTCCAGTCCATGCTCGAGCAAGCCCAGGCGATGCTCGCCCGCGACCAGGCGCAGGCGCGGAATGCCGCGGCCGATGCGGCGCGCTACGCCGAGCTGGTGAAGCAGGACTACGTGACGAAGGCCGATTACGACGCAAAAAAGGCCGGCGCCGAAGCACTCCAGGCAGCGGTCCGCGCTGACTCGGCGGCGGTCGCGAACGCGCAGCTCAACCTCGAATGGGCGGCGATCCGCGCGCCGATCGCGGGGCGGACGGGGCGGCTGCTCGTGCGCGAGGGCAACCTGGTACGGGCCAACGCGGCGGATCCACTGGTGGTGATCAACCAGATCCGGCCGATCCTGGTGCGCTTCGCCGTGCCGCAGAAGAACCTCGGCGACATCCAGCGCTATCGCCAGAACCCGCTGCCGGTGTTCGTGAGCCCATCGCAGACCGACACCGCGTTCAAGGAAGGCCTGCTGACGTTCGTGGACAACAGCGTGGACACGAGCACCGGCACGGTGCTGCTCAAAGGGGAATTCC
>WNFO01007783.1_pt1 | contig 15242 bp, 12 predicted proteins | sample 5400251 | NCBI WGS metagenome assembly WNFO01 (sample SAMN13153354, study PRJNA577476) | soil metagenome | isolation source: 100 cm saprolite under Madrone tree | place: USA:California | collected 2016-06-14 | reverse complement strand
TTTGTTTAGGGGAATCATAGGTTTCTCCGCAAAGGCCCGCGATGAACCACAGACTGTGTATCGTGATAACCCGCGGGAAAAAGCACCACTGTCAAGTTTGACAGCCGTGGAGACTTGACGCGCTGCCGTGCTGCGCTGTCTTTTCTGACAGTCGCGGGGTTGCGCCCTGAAGATCAGACTTTGCATGAAAGCGAGTATTTATCATCGAACCGGGAAACTGCTAAGGAAGTCCAGCGACAGAGGTCTAAGCATGCCAGAATTGCTCATATTGTTGGTTTTGACTGTGCTCGTTTTCTTGTGCTTCTCGCCCTTTGTGATCGCTTTGGCGCAACGAGGCAGAACCGGCTCGCGTATGGGGAAATGAGATCGCAAGCAAGCAGGAATGACGAAGACGCCGGGGGCCCAGTTCAAGGATGAATCCCCGCGAGCAAGCACCGTTCCGCGGGCATACGTCAGCGAAGGTTTCTGGACGATGCTCGAACACTTTTGTCTCTGGTAATGAGGCCTGAAAAGGCGCGGGACAACGCATACGGCACGCCGATCAGTAATGGTCCCAGCAGAATTGCCGCCCCAGGATGAATCTCGCGAAAGATCAGAAATTGCGAAACAATGTCCAAAAGGATTCCAACGGCAACAAGTTCGCGTACGGATACAAACGTACTCCGCAGCAGCTCGCGCCGATGCTCACCATGGAATGCAAGGGCCCAAAGATAGGGAGGTAGCCCCATCCTCGCGTCTTTCAGGCCATCACGTGAACCCAGCAGGATCGCGACTGTTGGTTGGAGAAGAAATCTGAAACGGCCCGCACCGGACAACCGAGCAGATATATCTTCAAAGAACTGCCGAGTAAAAAGATACAAATCGCCGGTCTGTATGATCCTGCGGATGGCTCCGGGTATCGTTGCAACGAGAATCACAACGACCAGAGTACCGAGAATTGAGCTGCGTGTGATGGAAGCCATTTTGTGAAAGCGACCTTTTCTAGCCACACTCGGTTCATTGCGAAATGATCGTTTAGCTATCCACGAACGCTTCCGCGTCAGGAGCCGCCAGCTATCGCTTTTGCGGTATGGACCTCCGCAACTTTCGTGAATGCGGCCTGTCTACCTACTCCCAGGACCCGCGTGGCGTCGAGGAAGCCAAAGAGCTCGATGAGTTTGGCCACGAGTCCTGTCCAACCGGTCTGGTGACTGGCGCCCAGCCCGGCACCATTGTCGCCATGGAAGTATTCATAGAAGTAGATGTTGTCGCGCCAGTAGGGATCCTTCTGGAACTTTTCCGTGCCACTGTAGACGGGTCGCCGGCCATGCGCGTCGCGCAGGAAAATCCGGGTGAGCCGGTTCGAGATCTCCTTGCTGACCTCGAAGAGGTTCATGAGTTTCCCGGATCCCGTGGGGCATTCGATTTTGAAGTTGTCGCCGTAATACAAGTAGAAGCTCAGCAGCGCCCGGATAATGAGCGCGTTCACCGGCATCCAGACAGGTCCCCGCCAGTTGGAGTTGCCACCGAACATGCCAGTGTTCGACTCCGCCGGCAGGTAGTCCACTCGGTACTCTTGGCCGCCCGCATGGAAAATGTACGGATGTTGCTGGTGAAACTTGGAAAGTGAGCGGATGCCGTAAGGACTCAAGAACTCGTTTTCGTCGAGCATCTTTGTGAGGATCCGGCGGAGCCGATCCGGGTTGACTAGGGCCATGATCCCGCGCTCGGCTACCCCGAGATGCCCCACGCCCGTTGGGTGGATCGTCTCTTTGAGTTCGGGAATCCGGCGCATGCGTTCCTGCACGTTGGCCATCGTCTGCGGAATACGTTCTCGCATCGACTGTTCGATTATCGTCGTAGCGCACAAGGGCAGGAGTCCCACCATGGAGCGCACCCTCAGGCGTGTCGCACTGCCGTCGGGGAGCCGCAGGAGGTCGTAATAAAATCCGTCCTCCTCATCCCACATGCCGTCTTGACCCGGACGATTCATGGCTGCGCCGATATAGTAGAAGTGTTCGGCAAACTTCATGATCATGGACTCGTAGGTGGGGTCGAGGGTGGTGATTTCGAACGCGAGTTCCAGCATGTTCTGGCTGAACAGAGCCATCCAAGCCGTGCCGTCCGCTTGCTCCAAGTGGCCGCCGGTGGGAAGCGGGGCGCTACGGTCAAAGACGCCGATGTTGTCGAGACCGAGGAAGCCTCCTTCGAACACGTTCTTGCCGAAGCGGTCCTTGCGGTTCACCCACCAGGTGAAGTTCAGCAAGAGCTTGTTAAACGTCGCTTTGAGAAAATCCAGGTCCGCCTCGCCGCGCAGGGCCTGTTCGGTTCTGTGCAAGAAGAGTGTCGCAAATGCGTGGACCGGGGGATTTACGTCGCTGAAGTTCCACTCGTACGCAGGCATCTGGCCGTTGGGGTGCAGGTAGGCGGCACGGAGCATCAGGTCCATCTGCTCCTTGGCGAAGTCGGGATCTACGATTGAGAGTGGGAGCGCGTGGAATGCCAGGTCCCAGGCCGCGTACCAGGGATATTCCCACTTGTCAGGCATGGAGATGATGTCCTGGTTCAGCATGTGGAACCACTCGGAGTTCCGGAGATTTCGAAATCCGGTATGGAGCGGATTGGAGTTGTGCTCGTCCAACCAGTTGTCACCATCGAAGAAGAAAAACTGCTTGCTCCACAGCATGCCGGCGAGAGCCTGGCGCATCACGTTGGCCGCGTCTTCACTCACCGATGGCGGCGTGACGGACTTGTAAAACTCATCGGCTTCGCGGAGCCTGTTTGCAAACACCTCCTCAAATTGCTTCCCAAAGGGTTCGCTCTTCTGGTCTGGAGAACTCTTGGAGAGCCGCAGGCGAATCACTTTGGTTTGACCGGCGTCTATCATGGCCCGGTAGTCCGCTGCGACCTTGGTGCCTTGCTTGCCCGGGTTTACCGCGCCCTGGTTGCCCTGCACCACCCAATCGTTGATGCCATCCTTCACGTAGGGGCTCTCGTTCTTTAGTCCCGGGAAAAGCCGTTCGTGGTTTGTTTCGTTCTCGGTGAAGAGCAGCGGAACTTCGCCTTCGCAGAAAAGGATCAATTCGCCCAGCAGCGGATGCCTAGCCGCAACCGCACTAGTGCCCGTCGATCCCAGGATCTGCTGGAGGTTTGGTTTCTCAGGAGCTCTATTCGATTGGGCAATCCACGACGACCAGTCGTTCCGGAACCACAGCGTGGGCAAAAGGTGCAGTTCTGCCGGCTCCGGTCCACGGTTGGCTGCGGTGATGCGGACCAGGATGTCCTCCGGACCGCCCTTGGCATATTCCACGAAGACGTCGAAGTATCGATCTTCGTTGAAGACACCGGTGTCGAGGAGTTCATACTCCATGTCATTCTTCGTTCGGCGTCGGTTCGTCTCTACCAGGTCGGCGTAGGGATACGCTACCTGGGGGTACTTGTAGAGATACTTCATGTACGAGTGCGTTGGTGTGCTGTCGAGGTAGAAGTAGTACTCCTTCACATCCTCTCCGTGGTTGCCTTCGCTGTTGGTCAACCCGAATAGCCGCTCTTTGAGAATCGGATCCTTGCCATTCCACAAGGCCAGCGCAAAGCAGAGCCGCTGTTTGTCATCGGAAATCCCAGCGATGCCGTCCTCGCCCCAGCGGTAGGCGCGCGAGCGTGCCTGATCGTGGGTGAAAAAATTCCAGGCGTCACCATTTTCGCTATAGTCCTCGCGGACTGTGCCCCATTGGCGCTCGCTAAGATACGGTCCCCATTTCTTCCACGCTTCTTTGTGGCTGCGGCCATCATCCAGACGATCACCTTCTGCAGTCTTTGTGCTCATCGTGGTGTACCTCCCAATATTAGTGACAGACTTTCCTCTCGTGGAATTTTCTACGGGAGAGCCAGTCTGAAGACGTGGTGGCTCCAGGGCGGCAAGTCCAGGTAAAGGCCCGACGAGACGAGTTCGCCGCCATCGGGCTAATGCATGGCATGCCTCATTAGATCCTGCAAACGTGCGGTGTACGAGGTACTCGCGAAACACGAACCGCAGACATCCTCTTCTCGAAAACCCCCAATGCTCCGCACTTCGGTGCCGCACATTGCAACGTTGACTTCACAGAGCTGGTTCCATGTGTTCGCCAATTCTCTTGGTCAGGAGCAAGTCTGGGTCACAAATGGTGAGGGTGACACTGTGTATTCTTACAGGGATTCCGGGTTCCGCTTTTCCTATGCTCTGCCAGATTGGAGTCCATCATTTCTTGCGGATCACCTTGTCTTTTTTCAGTTGTTTTACAAGTGCGTTAGCATATTCCTTCCCCAGTTTCCCGAAATCCTTGGAATAGACGGTGTCCGTTTCGCCGCTCCAGAGGAGCTTTTCGTCTTTGGCGTAATATAGATTGAATTCCGCGCTGACGACGGTGTTTTCCTCCATGTAGGAACTGGTACGGGAACTGGTAAAACTGACATAGATGCGTTCGCGATAGCCCGTGCTGACTTCACGTCTGTTTGAGGAAGGGATCCAGTCGAGGGGGGAACGGTGGTGTGTGATTGCTCGGGTGTTGTCTCGGGCTGGATCCCCTGTGTCAGATTGAACTCACAGTATGATTGTCACGCCGTGATTTGAACTGTTAAAAGTATCAGTGCGACGGAAAACACTCACGCACGAAGGCTTGGGTTCGCCGGATACCACCGGCATCATTCTGTGTTTCTGAGTACCCTGACAAAGGCGCTGTTGGAGCGCGAAAGACGAATGGTTGATGTTCCCGGCGTTGCTCGAATTTGTCTGGTAGATTTCACCGTACCAATATTTTTGATTTGATAGCGAACTGAATCAACTCTGCCGTCGTTCGAATGTTCAACTCTTCCATGACGCGGTATTTGTGGAACGCCACAGTGCGAGGCGTAACCTTCAAGACGTCGGCTACCTCTTTCATGGATTTCCCCTCCGCCAGCAGTTGCACCACTTCTCGCTGCCGGGGCGTAAGGACCTTCGCCTGTCCCTTGGCTCGAGGGTTCTTTATGAAAGATTTCTGCATCCCGCGCCGAATCTGCGGTGTGACATAGGTTTTACCCTTTAGCGCCAATTGGATCGCGCAGAGCATTTCTTCAACTGCGGAACTCTTCAAAAGATAGCCAGACGCACCACAGCGCATCGCTTCCACGGCCAGATCGGGGTCCTCGTTCATCGTCAGGAAAATCAGCTTCATGGTGGGCATCAGTTCCTTCAATCGCAACCCAGCCTCCAGACCGTTCATCAGGGGCATACCGATATCTGCAACGATTACGTCTGGATTAAGCTGGGGGGCGGACTCCAGTAGGGCGCGTCCGTCCGAAGCTGTACCTACGATTTCGTACTGGGGTTCCAAAAGTTTGCGGAATGCCTCAACCAAAAATGTGTGGTCATCAGCCAACATGAGCCGCGGTGACGTCATCAGGACACCATCCACTAGTTGAATGTTAGGAACCTTAGCTTACTACCGAATACTGTCACTTTTGACAGGTCTCGGTACACCAGATGGCGTTCAGCGAATGCACTTCCCAAGAAGTATTTGTGCATGGGCGACAGAACCAAGCTGTGGTGGCTTGACCGGCGAAACGTGGGGGTGCCCGTGGGGAGCCGTTACTTTTGCCCGGCGTCTCGATGAGACTGCGAGGATGCTGCCTTCGCGTGTTCCGACCTGGTCGTGTAAGCAAGGGAAGGGCCAGCGATACCATCGCCTGCAAGAGGTATCCTGGTACGCAGACCAAAAGCGAAGCTCAAAATTCATCCCGCTATCACCAAAGCCCAGAAAGTAAGCCGTGGGTGGGCGCTCGCGCAATACCATGGGATTTGATTCAGCGGCGCCGACGAGCAGTTTCAAAACGTGTTCAGGATCTGTGCCATAGGCCACGCGGACAGGCACGTCAACGCGCCGCCACTGCGAGGATAGGGTCCAGTTGATCACTTGGTTCGAAAGCAGATTACTGTTGGGCACGATGACTTCTGCGCCTTGGAAAGTCAGGATGGTGCTTGATCGAGCGCCTATGCGTCGTACGGTTCCTACCAATCCACCAATCTCTACAGTGTCGCCCAAATGGATGGGTCGCTCGAAAAGAAGAATCAGCCCTGAAACAAAATTGTTTACCACATTCTGAAGGCCGAACCCGAGGCCAACCCCGATGGCGCCTGTAAGGACTGTAAATTTATTGAGCTCAACCCCAGTCTCGGCCAGCGTCACAACCGCAACCATAAGCAATAGCACGTAATATGTCACCGTAGAGACGGCGTATGCCACGCCCCGCTGAAGGGGCATTCTCGGAAGCAAAAACCTCTTTAATACAAAAGAGAAAGCTCTTGCGAAGGTATAGCCAAGGAGCACGACTAACAAGACACTCAGAGAGCCACCGATAGTGAAGCGAAGCTCCCCATAACCGAACGGGTATTGCAGTGCGTCGGAAATTGCGCTGACGACCTTGTCGTGGATGGTCAACAACTGCGACATGCCATTGAGCCACGCGAGGATTGCGACACAAGCCAGCACGCGGCCAGTCCAGCGTTCGAAGACGGTGGTGCGGGCTTGAAGCAGGGATCGGGCCCAATCCGTTTGCAGAAGTATCGTGAGAATCAGGGTCAATACGAGGAAGGCACAGAAAAGAGCTGCCCCGGAGAAAAAGCCGAGGAGCACGCTCATCCCCAGAACCTGGGATAGCGACAGGAAGCCGAGGACGTTACTAACAAGAGAAGCTACGAGTACCGCGATTCCGGCTTGCACGCCGTACGATAAGAGCCGAGAATTCCGATCCTCCATTCCCAACCGACGCAACCGCGCGGGACGGATCATCCAAACGAGAAGAATCAGCGCCAGCAGCATGTTTAGGAGGAAAACTTCTCTTTTCAAGGCAGGGGAGAACGGTATTAGAATCCGTGCGCCCTCCAGGAAGAGAGCAGGGAGGAAGGCATACAAAAAAGAACGGGGTCCCGGCCGGATCAAGGGGGGAAGCAAACGCAAGATCGGAATCAGCCACAGAAGGGCAAAGAGGATGGCTATGGCAGACGTGGCGGATTGGAATCGACCTATGGTTCCGACTAAGACCATGACCAGAGCCACAGAATAGGGACGTGAAAAAATCTGCTGACGTTGCGGAGGAAGTTCGGCTACAGCCCGGGTGCTGATAAAAGCTTTGAGCCTGTAGGCGGCAAAAAGAGACAGCCCGTAGAGAGCCAGTGCGAAAAGCGCCCGTAACTTGTTCAAACCCAGGAAATCGCCCGAGCTTTTTAACTCTCGATCAACGGTCCGCCGCACCGATAGGGTCATCGGTCGATCGAGATTGCGCAATTCGCGAGCTTCCCAAAGGGGGTGACCATCTCGCTCGAAGAGATGGCCGCGCAACTGCTGACGGGCCTGACTAAGCTCGGTCAAAACCTCGGTAATCTGCTGGTCCTGCTGTGAAATTTGGTTCTGGAGTGTCAACACCAGATTTAGCTGCTCTTGGACCTTGGTTTGCGTGGCCTTTATCGCATTCAATTCCTGCTGGACGCGATCTACCACGCTTTGGATACCCCGCATTTGGTGTATTTGATCGAGAGTAGCTTGCCAGACCGACTGGTGGACCTGGAGGAATTGAATCTGATCCTGAAGAGAGATGGCGCGTGAGGTCAGGAATTTGCGCTCGGAGGTGAACTGTCGATTCAGAGAGACCCAATATTGATCTTCGTCTCGCAGATCGAGCGAAGTCGGAATGCCCTTAACCAGAGCGTCAGCGAAGAGCTTCCGTTCGCGAATATCCTCGGCGCGCACTTGGGTGGAGCGTTCGGATGGTAGAGCATCCTTTGCTGAAAGCAGCTGTTGGTAAATCTCCACCAAGCGGTTATGCAATTCGTTTGCCCTGTCCGCAATCTGAGGCAATGGAATCGCCTGTTCGGTTTGTGCAGGGAGTGGAGCAGTCTCGGGCCCAGAGGAAATTTTGGAACTCGTCGTCGCGGGCGTGGTCTGCAGTTTCTGAGGTTCAGCCATGCAAGGCGGCGCTGAGGAGAGAATGAACAGAACCATACCCAGTAGGAAGGGGCGAACGACTCTACCGCTGGTAGAGTTCTGCAAAACGACCTTCATGGCCAGCCGATGAGATGGCCCTCGATAGCCCAATGTTAGTTTCCTTCCTTGGCAATCAGAAACTAGAGACAAACTGCCAGTTAAATGATATTTCTGGAAACGATTTATCGGCACTGTCAGAAGTAGCAGGTGAAAACAGCGACCGCGCCGGTCATCTTCACGTGCCCCGCCGAAAAACTCATCGCAAGGCTCGGACTGTAATTTTTGACAGTTAAGGGCGTCGGAAGATTGTGTGAACTTGACGGCTGTTGAACCGCTGTTGAGATTTGCGGCGGCGCATGCCGCCCGAGGCTGTGGCATGGTTCATATCTCGGGTACTTCTCGGACGACAAATCTCAGTGGCTCGCGGGAGTAGCTTCACAGAGAAAGGCTGAAACCATATGAAATTCGTGAATCGCTTGTTGCTGGCAATCCTGTTTGGTCAATACGTAATCGCTACACATCCTGCTCGGGCGCAATCCCAAACGCAAAAATCCACAAGCAACGCTGCGGCATCCGACGAGTCCGCTGCGCAGCAGAAAAATATGCAAGCGTACATTGATCTCTTGCGCAAGGATGTTCGTCAGGAGAAGGCCGAGATCATGGGAGCAGTTATGGTGTTAAGCGCTGATGACGCCACGAAGTTTTGGCCGATCTACAGCGAGTATGATGCAGAACTGACCAAACTGAACGACCAGCGAGTCGAGAACATCAAGGAGTACGCCCGAGTCTACAACCAGATGACCGATGAGAAGGCGGACGAGTTGATACAGAAGTCATTGGCCTACCAAAAGCAACGCGCGGAGCTTCTCGCGAAAACCTATGACCGGGTCAAGCAGGCAATTGGGGCAATCACAGCCGCACGGTTCGCGCAAGTCGAACATCAATTGTTGCTAATCATCGATTTACAAATTGCTTCATCGTTGCCCGTTGTCGGCCAAGGCCAGTGATTTCAAAGAAAAGGAGATACTCGAATGCGCAATTCATTTATGGCGACGGCCGCCCTGCTGGCTGGAATAATGATCGGAAATCCGGCCATGATTGGCAGTGCCGCTGCGCAAGGGAAGAAAAAAGTCACCGTTCCCGCGGGGACGCGGATTCTGATCCGAACCGTAGATCCGATCGACTCTAGCAAGCAAAAGACAGGTTACCGTTTCAAGGCCAGCCTGGAAACGAACTTGCAGGTGGAAAACACGATTGTGGCGCCGAGAGGTACCGTCGTTTACGGTCGTTTGGCACAAGCTTCCTCCGCGGGCAGGATGTCTGGAAGCTCTCAGCTCACTCTGGAGTTGACGGACATAGTCATCAATGACGCGTCTTATTCCCTCATGACTAGCACGTACGAGATTAAGGGCAAAGGCGAAGGTAAAAAGACAGCTGGGAAAGTGCTGGGCGGCGCGGGGCTTGGCGCCCTGATTGGCGGGATCGCAGGGGGAGGAGCGGGAGCCGCTATTGGCGTAGTCGCTGGTGCCGCGGGCGGAACGGCTCTTGCCGCGTCGAAGAAAGGTGAGCAACTCCAGATCCCGAGCGAATCGCTGCTCGAGTTCCGAATCGAACAACCTGTGTCCCTCCCAGTCGGAGACTAGTGTTCACGCCAGCTGTCTAAGGGCACACACAATGCCAGCCGCGGGCGCGAGTGTCAGTTTCAAGACAAGCCTACGCTCGCTTCCCACGGTACATTGGAGGCATTCGTAGGCCATTGATGAAACCTATGCAAATTATGGAAAGCAGCTCGGGCGTACGGGGCCTCTGCAACACCAATTCAGGAACCGGGAGCCTCTTTGCTTTTTTTCAATAATCTCAATTCAGTTGGCGGAATGTGAATCTCTGCGAAGCCACAATCCAGGCAGACCAATAGCTCCTGACAAACATAGACAGGAGGATCTTTTATCCCCTGAATGTTCGGGGTGCTCGCGGTCAAGTCAGCGTCGAATTTTCGCAAATTATCCGTACCGCATGCTCTACACGGCATCTTGCCCCCAGGCAGATTATCTGTAATCAACAGTCGCGTTTCGGTGCCCACCATTGTTGTGGGACCGTATTGCGCGCGAGTTTAGCACATTGCTTATTGGCCTGTGTTGAATATCCGTTCTCCCTCTGGGCTGGCAGACTTACCAGTATGCAACCCTCATGCCTCGCGTCTACTGTGGGTTCAGGCGCTCGACGGGGCGTTGCGCATCTATTCCGTTGCTACCGTTTCAGCCTGAATAACCAGGGGGGAGAACATTTGGTATTTCTTCCAGCGCGCATCCAGAGGGCGTGCCAGATGAACAAAGTACGAATTCTGTTGGCTGATGACCATCCTCAATTTCTAGAAATTGTAGAGAGGCTTCTGGGGCCAACGTTTGAAATTGTTGGAATCGTGGGAGATGGCCGCGCCTTGTTTGAGGCCGGCCTGAATCTCATGCCGGATGTCATCATCACCGACATTTCTATGCCCGTGATGAATGGGATCGAAGCTGTCGATGAGCTGCGGAAAGCAAATTGTGCCTCGAAGGTTATTTTTCTGACTGTGCATTCGGATCCAGATTTTGTCCGGGCGTGTCTTGCTATCGGGGCCTTGGGGTATATTTTCAAGCCTCGCGCCGCTGTTGATCTGCTCGCGGGGATTCGTGAAGCACTGGCTGACCATCCTTTTATTTCACGCTTTGACATCGAAGAAAGCTACGTGTAAGGCCAAGGGCTGCGGAGAACTATTGTCCTTGCTTGGGTGAGTGGGTTAGAGGCGTGAATGTAGATGAAATGTCAGACGCCATTGAGCTCGAGCGGCCACACCGGCGTTCTGGCAGGAATCTCTCAATTACATCCGTTTGATGACAACCGCAGTCAGATCATCTTGCTGCACGGTACCTTCAGAAAAGTCAACTACCGTTTGGTATAGGGTAGAGATAAGTTCGCGCGGAGATTTCTCCCTCGATTGTCGAATCACCTCTCCGGACCGCTTTACGCCGAATTGCTCGCCGCTTGGATTTGCCCATTCAAAGAAACCGTCGGTCGCCAGAACCAGCATGTCTCCCGGATGGAGCTCCAGGGTTTCTGGAGGGCTGGACACCAAGTCGGGCAAAATGCCGAGTGGCAGACCCTGCGCTCCCTTCTCGTCAATACGATCGGCACTCAGTTTGTACACGAGCAGTGGACCGTGTCCTGCCGAGAGCAGCTCCACAGTGGAGCTTGCCGGTGTGCAGATCGCCGCTACAAACGTCACAAACCGTCCTTCGCCGATATCACCTGCGAGCGCGCCGTTGAGCTCATTCATGGCGGCCGGTAGCCCGTTCTGCGTCTTGAAGAAAGCTCTGGCGTAGGCTCGACAAACCGCTGCCAACAGAGCGGGACCGATTCCGTGACCCGTAACATCCGCCAGCGCCACCACCACCTTGCCCTCGGGCAAGAGTTGCCAGTCATAATAATCTCCACCGGTCTGATCGGCCGGCTGGTTCCAGGCCGCGATTTCGTAGCCCTCAAGCTGAGGCATGGAGGTCGGAAGCAAAGACTGCTGGATCGATCTTGCCACTTCGAGATCATGTTCCATGCGATCCATTTGGCGTCGCGTTTCTGCCTCCCGCAAAGCTGCATTAACCTGCTTTCGTATTTCGCTGGCGACCATCCCGGCAACAAACCCGCCAATAACGAATTCAAGTGCAAAGTCAATGACCGCTTTCTGAGGAGAAACGAGGGAGGTGCCACCGGCAAATGACGGTTTCCAACCCAGAAAAAGTGCGGCTCCCAGGTAGCTAACTGCTGCCACAAACCCAGACAGCTGACAGAGCGCCGGACTCAGACGGAGCGTCGACAGTGTGATAAACAGAAAGAAGACCAGCACGGAAGGATGGGCCAAGGCTCGATACGCCGGTGCGATGGAGGAACTCGTGGTCAACACAATGCCGAGTGCGGGAAGGGCATTCTCCACGACGGTGTTGCCGATCCATGCCGCGTTTAAGAGATCCCGCTGTTGCTCATGCGCATGATTCGCCGCGCGCAACATCAGGAATTCGGCCCCCGCAAATGGGGCCAGCACACCCAGCGTTGTCAACCACAATTGAACGTTTTCGTCACCACTGTGAATTAAGACGCGCACCGAGCGCAATAGAAAGCCGATGCCGATAGTTCCAAGAACAATCAAGAGACGTAGCCGTTCGCTCTGGAGTTGCGCCTGCCGGAACGCCGGGGATTCGATGTGGGTGTTGTCACTCATGACAGCTTCTTGCAGGTGAGACGGCAATCAAATTTGGTTGCTTGGTAGCAATCCGCTAGTGGGGCGAACTCAAGGCAGCACTCCGTAAGAAGCGCGAGCGTGGTCCGAGCCGCGATCATTCCAGAGGGAATCCGGCTCGGCCGGCAAAACGATGAACAAGGTCACTTACAATCTTATGATCACTATCGGGATGACGTAATGCGGCTTGCGAACCCGCAAACCCTCCGCGATCGAGCCGTGTCCTTAATCGTAATAAGGCCGGAAGGGGAGGCCTGGCTCCCCTTCCTAGCCCGTTTCGTCAGCCGTCGCTCTCCACCCTAAGGCGAATTGGCGCGGCCCCGAAAACCCGGTCCTCGATTTGCTCGGATCAGGCGATTGACTTTCGTACCGCTATGGACGCCAGAGAGAGCCCGCAGAGAAGCACTCCCAGGAGGCCTATGAGCGGCAACTCGCTGGCTGTTTTTGGCAGTACTGAGGGTGCAGGCTCCGCTTTAGCTTCCTCGACCGGGGCTGGTTCCGAAGGTGCCGCGACGATAAGGACCGGGACATCTGGCTTCGGAGCTGCTGGTGGAGGAGGCATGATTCCGGTTCTTCTTACTTCCTGAGAGACTACTGTTTCCGGAACCTCGGTGATCTTCTGCGCGGAGACGACCATGCCCTTCTTTAGACCAAAGGCATCGGTTTCTTTCCCGTCAATGGTGAATTTTTGCCCCTTGGGGATTTTGAAGGACTGGTTCGTGCCGTCTTCCAACGTCAAGATAACCGAGAGTGGTGGGCTCACCGACCACACCTTGCCGGTCACGGTCTCGACCTTCGTGATCAACCTTGGTGTGGTTGAGGTGATGGTCTGCTTCTCAACCTTCATGCCCGGCTTAAGTTGGTGGACATTGAGCTGCCGGCCATCGACGGTGACGGTTGTGCTGTCCGGAACATTGAAAAAGTCCCGCAGAGAACCATCCTCCATCTTAACGACCAGGTCGTTGCCTGAGACATACACAATCTCTCCGCGCTCAATCTTGACCTGTTTGGTGGCCGTGCCGTGCTCTACTGTTTCGGTGCTTTTCACTTGCGCAACCGCTGGCAGAGAGAAGGCAAAACAAAGCACGCCTCCCGCCAGCAGGCATTGCAAGATCGTCTTTGAGGACCCAATTGAAATCATGGTTTTTCTCCTTGTTAGTAATGTTCTTGCCTGTGGTACTTGAGAACCCGCTTGTCTCTAATCCCGTTGGCTAGAATCCTGAATGACCGCCGTAACGATGTATCGTTGCGGCGCGCTGCCCACGTAGTAGAACGGAAAGCAAGTCACTAAGGTCAAGGTCGACGTGGACGTTGGACCCAAAACGGACGTGTCTTCGGGATTGACAATTTGAATTTGCTTAACCACGTAGTGTTCCGTTCTTCCGCCCTTCTCTAGCTCAATGATGTCACCGGGCAAAATGTCTTTGAGCCCTCGAAAAAAACCATCCCGGTGTCCCGCTATGCCGACATTCCCTGGTTGCCCAATCTGTTTTGTTCCTCGAATTCTCCCAACCCCGCGATTCAACGTAAGCTCATCGGTGTCATCGAAAACCGGTGCCTCAAGACTGATCTTGGTGACCCGAAGAATAGCGAGCGGTTGGTCTTTTTTCTGTATGAGACTCGTTTCGTATGCCGTGACTCGATTAGAGGCCCATAGCCTAAAGTCAACCTTTGATCCCAAAATTGGATCGGCCGTTGGGGACATGCCAGCTTCTTCCGCTTGAAACCTGGCGATTGCCTTCCGTGATGCTAGAGTCCGGTGAATATGCGCAACTCCCCAAATCGTCAAGAGCGCCAGACCAATTGCGAAGACAGTGCCTTCGACTCTTATAATGTTCATAACGTCGCCTGCAACGTTCTCGGCTACACACGCTCCTCTTGACCTCAATCGTGAAGGTTCGCAGGGAGACACTTCTGTATGCAGAGCCGCCGGCAGTGGTACGCCTTGAACGATTGACTTCATTTCACTCGCTCTAGCCCACACGCTGACCTAGCTGCGTCTATCCCTGCTACTGGGTTGCAAGGTAGGAGAGATAGCGATTCGAGCAAACTGTCAATACTGACAGTGAGCCCTGACTCAAGCGAGCCGCAGTTGAGGTGTTTTTCTGATGTTCCCGGTGGCAATTTGTCAGGGTTCCCGATCTCTCGCAGGCGCTGTCAATTTTGCCAGTGTACCGAACGTGGCGGCGCGCCTATACCGGAATGACAGTGAAGCTCAGAGGTGAAAAATGAGATTCCGCACCATGTCGAGCCGACTGACCGCGGTGGTGTGCTCCGTTGTGCTGATACCTGGCACTGTGCCATTAACGCGATCAGAGCCGATTTCGCAGCAAGAGAGCGCGCCCGCTGAAACAGCTCCAAAAATTCCGAATGATCAACTGGATGCTCTCGTTTCGCCGATCGCTCTCTATCCCGATCCGCTTTTGGCGCAAGTCTTGGCGGCTTCGACGTATCCGCTGGAAATCGTGCAGCTTCAGCAGTGGCTCATCAAAAATAAGGATCTGAAGGACAAGGCCCTTGCTGATGCAGCAGCCAAGCAGCCTTGGGACTCGAGTATCCAAGCTATGGCCGGGCTTCCAGATCTCGTGAAGCGTCTGGCAGACGACGTCCAGTGGACGACAGATCTGGGCAACGCCTTTTTGGCGCAGCAATCCGACGTCATGGACGCAGTGCAACGCATGCGCGGCAAAGCGAAGGACACGGGAAACCTGAAGTCGAATGAGCAGATGAAAGTAGAAACAAAAGTTGTCGAGAGCAAGACCGTTGTGGTCATCGAACAGTCCAACCCGGAAGTAGTCTACGTTCCGAGTTATAACCCGACGGTCGTCTACGGTCCTCCCGTTTACCCATATCCACCCATTTCCTACCCGCCGCCCGGCTACTACGCAGCGGGGATGGCGATTTCGTTCGGAATCGGAGTGGCTATGGGAGCGGCGTGGGGCGGCGGCTGGGGGAACTGCGGCTGGGGTGGCAACAACAACGTCACCATCAACAACAAC
>WNFO01002469.1_pt1 | contig 15243 bp, 14 predicted proteins | sample 5400251 | NCBI WGS metagenome assembly WNFO01 (sample SAMN13153354, study PRJNA577476) | soil metagenome | isolation source: 100 cm saprolite under Madrone tree | place: USA:California | collected 2016-06-14 | reverse complement strand
TCGCGTTGCGTGCGGTACTGTGACGAGATCACGCACACCGGCGAGCTCGGCATCTTCGAGCGCGGCGACCACTCGGAGATCGGGCTCTTCCCGGGCCGCGAGCTCGACAACAAGTACTCCGCGAACGTGGTCGACATCTGTCCCGTCGGCGCCTTGACCGACCGCGACTTCCGGTTCCAGGTGCGTGTCTGGTACCTCGACACCACCAAGTCGATCTGCCCGGGCTGCGCGCGCGGCTGCAACATCGAGGTCCACGTGAACCGGCGCCGCCCGCATCACGCCGAGGGGCGCCGCGTCGCCCGGCTCAAGCCGCGCTTCAACTCGGAGGTCAACAAGTGGTGGATCTGCGACGCCGGACGCTACGGGTTCGGCTTCGTGGACGCGGCCGAACGGCTCCTCGCTCCCGCGTCGCGGCAAGGCGGCTCGAGCACCGATTCGACGTGGGACCAGGCGATCGGCGCCGTGGCCGGCGCGCTCCGGCGGCTGCCGCCCGAGCAGATCGGTGTCATCGCGTCGCCGAAGATGTCGAACGAGGACCTCTTCGCGCTGCGCCGCCTGCTCGACCTGCGCGGAATCCGGCAGGCCGCGGGCCAGGTGCCGCCGCGCGTTCCGGGCGACGAGGACAACTTCCTGATCCGTGCCGACAAGAATCCGAACTCGCGCGGCGCCGAGCTCATGGGCTTCGGCGGTGACGCGCGGGCCGTCCTCGAGGCCGCGCGGGCGCGTCAGATCAAGTTCTTGTGGATCTTCGGGCACGATCTCCTCGCGAGCGCGGTGTCCGAACGGGAAATGCTCGAAGCCTTCCGAGCGGTCGAGACGATCATCTTCACCGGCTCCAATGCGAACTGGACCAGTGCCCACGCTCATTGGGTGCTGCCGGCGGCCGCGTGGGTCGAGCGCGAGGGGACGTACACCAATTTCGAGGGACGGGTGCAGCGCTTCCGGACCGCGACCGAGCCACTCGGCCAGGCGCTGGCCGAATGGGAGATCGTCGGCCGCGTGATGGCCTTGCTCGGCGAGACGCCGTCGGCAACCCGTGCGGAGCACTGGTTCCGCCAGCTCGTCGGGGCCGTGCCGGCCTTCGCGGGGCTCAGCTATCAGGCGCTCGGCGACACCGGGCACCCGCTGACGGCGGCGGCGGTGGCGCCCTAGCATGCTGATCGATCTCCTGCTCGCCCTGGGCCGCGTGGCGTTCGTGATGCTGTTCGTCCTGAACGTGGCGGCGCTCCTCGGCTGGGTCGAGCGCAAGCAGTCGGCGATCATGCAAGACCGCATCGGCGCCAACCGGGCGTCGATCTTCGGCTTCCGCGCGCTCGGGTTGTTTCACCCCCTGGCCGACACCTTGAAGATGCTCACCAAGGAGGATTTCCGTCCCGCGCGCGCCGACCGGCTATTGTTCGAGCTGGCGCCGGCGGTCTCGGTCTTCTTCGCGCTGGTCGCGTTCGCCTCGATCCCGTTCGGCGACACTCTGCAGGTGGCGGGCCGCGTGGTGCCGTTGCAGGCCGTAACCCTGAACGTTGGCGTGCTCTACGTCTTCGCGATGCTCTCGCTAGGCGTGTACGGCGTCATGATGGCGGGCTGGTCGTCGGCCAACAACTACGCGCTCATGGGCGGCCAGCGCGCCGCGGCGCTCATGATCTCGGCCGAGATCGCCATCGGCGCCTCGATCATGGGCGTCGTCATGATCCACGGCTCGCTCAACTTGATGGACATCGTGAGGGGACAGGGGCACCTCTTCTGGGGATGGCTGCCGGCCTGGGGCATCATCACCCAGCCGCTGGCCTTCATCCTCTTCGTGACCGCCGGCATCGCCGCGACGAAGCGAATCCCCTTCGACATGCCCGAGGGCGAGTCCGAGATCATCGGCTACTTCGTCGAGTACAGCGGCATGAAGTTCGGCATGTTCCTGATGACCGACATGGTCGAGACCATCGTGCTCGCGGGCCTGAGCACGTCTCTCTTCCTGGGCGGCTGGCAGATTCCGTATCTCGTCGCGGAGGGTTTCCGCTTCCCCTGGGGCGCCGGCATCGCGCTCTCGCCCCTGCTGGTGACCCTGCTCCAGGTGGGCGCGTTCGTCGGGAAGGTCGCCGTCGTGATCTTCGTGCTGATGCTGATCCGCTGGACCCTGCCGAGGTTCCGCTACGACCAGGCGATGCGCCTGGGCTGGCTCGGGCTCTTTCCGCTGGCGATCGCCAACATCGTGCTGACCGGCCTGGCGCTTGCGGCGTGGGGGAATCGATGAGCCCGATGAATCTCCGCCAGCGGTTCTATCTGGTCGAGGTGCTGACCGGGCTCGGCCTGACCGCGGCGCACTTCTTCCGCAACATGGGCCGCCATGCCGCCCGCGCGCTCGGGCGCTCGGGCACGCGCGGCGCGGTCACGATCCAGTACCCGGAGGAGCGGCGGCCGTATTCGCCGCGTCTGCGCTCGCTGCACCGCCTGGTGCGGCGCGAGGACGGCTCACCGCGGTGCGTGGCCTGCATGATGTGCGAGACCGTCTGTCCGGCCCACTGCATCTACATCGTCGCGGACGAGCATCCGAACCCCGAGATCGAAAAGGTGCCGCGTCGGTTCGACATCGATCTGGGGAAATGCGTGTTCTGCGGCTACTGCGTGGAAGCGTGCCCCGAGGACGCGATCCGCATGGATACCGGAATCCTGGAGTTCTCGTCCTACAGCCGAGGTGGGATGATCTATACCAAGGAGATGTTGCTGTCGCTCGAGCCCGCCGACCCGACCGGACGTCCGCGCTCGCCGATTCCGATCCCGGCCAACCGGAGAGTGTGATGGCCTACGCGGCGTTCTTCGTCATCGCGGCGATCGCGGTCGGCTCGGGGCTCGGCCTCATCGTGGGGCGGAACGCGATTCACGGCGCCCTCTTCCTGGTCGTCAATCTCGGGTCGGTGGCCGCCCTCTACCTCATGCTGGGCGCCGAGTTCCTCGCCGCCGCGCAGGTGATCGTGTACGCCGGCGCGATCATGGTGCTCTTCGTGTTCGCGATCATGGTGCTGATCCCGGGCAAGGAGGAAGCCGGACCCGACCCCCGCCACGGCGCGCGGCTGCTCGCGCTGCCGGTCGGCGGGCTCCTGTTGCTGCTACTGGTGTTCGTCGTCGTGGGGCGCTGGAGCGGCCCGAGCACTGCCTTGGCGCCGAGCGGCAGCGCCGCCGCGGTCGGTCGGCTGCTCTTCACGAGCTACCTGTTTCCGTTCGAGCTGACCTCGGTGTTGCTGCTGGCGGCGATGGTCGGCGTGCTGCTCCTCGCGAGGCGCCGCGCGTGAGCGACCGGGCCCGCGACCTCATGGTGGAACCACATGGTGCCTGAGAGCTACTATGTGGCGCTGTCGGCGGTGCTGTTCTCGATCGGCGTCGTGGGCGTCGTGATCCGGCGCAACCCGCTCATCATCTTCATGTCGATCGAGCTCATGCTGAACGCGGCGAATCTGGCGCTGGTCGCCTTCGGCCAGCGTTTCGGCAACCTCGACGGCCAGGCCGTCGTGTTCTTCGTGATGGCGGTGGCGGCGGCCGAGGTCGCCGTCGGGCTGGCGATCATCGTGACGATCTTTCGCGTCCGCCGGCGGCTGTCGGTGGACGATCTGAGCATCATGCGTTGGTAGGGGAGGACTATGGCCAAGACACTGACACGGAGTGAAGCGTCGTCTTCAGGGTTCGGCGTCGACGCCGAGGCCGCGAAGCGGCTGCTGTCCGAGATGATCTTGATCCGCCGCTTCGAGGAAAAGGCGGCTGAGGCATACGCGCTCGGGAAGATCGGCGGCTTCCTCCATCTCTACATCGGCGAAGAGGCGGTGGCGGTCGGCGCCACGTCCGTGCTGCGCCCGGACGACTACGCGATCTCCGCGTATCGCGAGCACGGCCACTGTCTGGCCAAGGGCTCGGATCCCAAGCGGATGATGGCCGAGCTCTACGGGCGCCGCGACGGGCTCTCCAAGGGCAAGGGCGGCTCGATGCATCTGTTCGACCGATCCACCAACTTCCTCGGCGGCCACGCGATCGTGGGGGCGCACCTGCCGATCGCGGTCGGGGTCGCCTTCGCCATCAAGTATCGGGGCGGCGATCAGGTGATCGTGTGCTACTTCGGCGACGGGGCAGTGCCGGAGGGTGAATTTCATGAAGCGATGAATCTGGCAGCGCTCTGGAAGCTGCCCGTCATCTTCCTGTGCGAGAACAACCGGTACGCGATGGGGACCTCGGTCGAGCGCGCGCTCGCTCAGACGGAGATCTGGAAGTTCGGCCAGACCTACGGCGTCCCGGCGGAACGGGTGGACGGCATGGACGTCCTCGCGGTCCGGGACGCGGTCGGCCGGGCCGTCGCCCGAACCCGGCAGCAAAAGACCCCGGCGCTGATCGAGGCCGACACCTACCGGTACCGCGGCCACTCGATGCGCGATCCGGCGGGCGCCGTCTATCGCACGAAGGAAGAAGTGGAGCGCGAGAAGCTGCGGGATCCGATCGTGTTGTTCCGCGACAAGATCCTGACGGCCGGGCTCCTGACGGAGGCCGACATCCGGGCCGTCGAGAAGGACGTCAACGACCGCATCGACGAGGCGGTCGCCTTCGCTGACGCCTCACCGGAGCCGCCGGGGGAGTGGCTCTTCACCGACATCTACAAGGAGGCGTGACGATGGCGGTGATGACCTATCGCGAGGCGCTGAACATGGCGCTGCGCGAGGAGATGCATCGCGATCCAAACGTGTTCGTGATCGGCGAGGAGGTCGGTCTCTACGAGGGCGCCTACAAGGTCACGCAGGGGCTCCTGAAGGAGTTTGGCGCCCAGCGTGTGGTCGACACGCCGATCGCCGAATCGGGATTCACGGGTGTCGGGATCGGCGCGGCGATGGCGGGGCTGCGGCCCGTCGTCGAGATGATGACCTTCAACTTCGCGCTGCTGGCGCTCGACCAGATCGTCAACTCGGCCGCCAAGATGTATTACATGTCGGGCGGCCAGTTCAACGTGCCGATCGTCATCCGCGGCCCGGGCGGGCCGGCCGCGCAGCTCGCGGCGCAGCACTCGCAGTCGATGGAGACGTATTTCTACCACGTGCCCGGCTTGAAAGTCGTCCGCCCCACGACGCCGATGGACGCCAAGGGGCTCCTGAAATCGTCGATCCGTGACGACAATCCGGTCATCTTCATCGAATCCGAAACTCTCTACAACGTCAAAGGAGAGGTTCCCGAAGATCCCGACTTCCTCATCCCGCTCGGCAAGGCGATCGTGCGGCGCGAGGGAACCGACGTCACCGTGATCGCGTACATGGGCATGATGTATCGCGCGATGGAGGCGGCCGAGGAGCTCGAGAAGGAAGGCATCTCTGTCGAGCTGGTCGATCCGCGCACCCTGCGCCCCATGGATACCGAGACCATCATCAAGTCGGTGCGCAAGACCCATCGCGTCGTCGTCGTCGAGGCGGGCGCCGGCTTCGCCGGCATGGGCTCGGAGATCGCCGCGTCGGTCACCGAGCAGGCGTTCGACGATCTCGACGCGCCGGTCGAGCGGGTGACCGGCGCGAACGCGCCCATGCCCTACGCGCGTAATCTCGAGAAGCTCAAGACGCCGTCGAAGGACTGGATCGTCGCCGCGGTCCGCCGCGTGTGCAACGCCAACGGGAGCTGAGCCATGGCCGTCACGAAGGTCGTCATGCCCAAGCTCTCCGACGCGATGGAGAGCGGCAAGATCATCAAGTGGCTGAAGAAGGAAGGCGACCGGATTCAGGGCGGCGACATCCTCGCCGAGGTCGAGACCGACAAGGCCGACGTCGAAATGGAAGCGTTCGGCGCGGGCGTGCTGCGCAAGATTCTCGTGCCGGCTGGCGAGACAGCGGCCATCGGCGCTCTGATCGGCGTGATCGCTGAGCCAGGCGACGACATTGGGGCGCTCGTCGCTTCCGCCGCTGCCGGCGGGGCCGGGGCAGGCTCGGGCGCTCAGAAAACCCCACTTCGCGCCGAGCCTGCCTCGGCCCCACCGACACCGGCGGCCCCGCCAGCCTCACGCCCCGCTCCGGCAACACCGACGTCGGCCCCGGCGGCGCCGGTTGCGCGGCCGGCGGCGGTCGTCAGCGCGCCCGCTGCTGTGCCCGCTGGCCTAGGGCAGGGAACCCCGGGGGGGCGCGTCAAGGCCTCGCCGCTGGCGAAGAAGATCGCGGCGCAGACGGGCGTCGATCTTCGGCTCATCCAGGGCTCGGGGCCGGGTGGCCGCATCATCCGCCGCGACGTCGAGGCTGCCGGCTCGAGCGCCGCGCCGGCCGCCGCCGCCGCGCTGCCCGCGGCGGTGGCGGGTGCCGAGTTCGAGGACGTTCCGCTTACGCAGATCCGCGCGGCGATCGCCCGCCGGATGCCGTTGTCCAAGGCGCCGGTCCCTCACTTCTACGTCACGAGCGAAGTGGCGATGGACCAGGCGTGGGAGCTGCGCGAGCAGCTGAACGCGCTCGAGGGCCAGCCCAAGATCTCCGTCAACGATCTCGTGATCCGCGCCTGTGCCCTGGCGCTCCTGACGCATCCCGGGGTGAACGCCTCGCTGCAGGGGGACGCGATCCGCGTCTTTCATCGGGCGCACATCGGCATCGCCGTGGCGCTCGAGGACGGGCTCATCACCCCGGTGCTGCGCGACTGCCACGCCAAGCCGCTGGCACAGATCGCCGTCGAGGCGCGCGATCTCGCCGAGCGCGCGCGCAATCGCAAGCTGCGGGCCCAGGAGCTGTCCGGCGCGACGTTCTCGATCTCGAACCTGGGCATGTACGACGTCACCGAGTTCTCGGCGATCATCAATCCGCCGGAGGGCGCGATCCTGGCGGTCGGCTCGGTGCGCCGCGTGCCCGTCGTGGACGAGACCGGGCTCGGAGTCGGCCGGCGGATGATGCTGACGATCTCGTGCGATCACCGCGTGATGGACGGCGCGATGGGGGCCCGGTTCCTCCAGGACGTCAAGCGCTTGCTCGAAGAGCCGCTGCGCCTCCTCGTCTAGCGCGATGGCGACCCACAAGTTCGACGTCGTGGTTGTCGGCACCGGGCCGGGGGGCTACGTCTCGGCGATTCGCTGCGCCCAGCTCGGGCTCTCGGTCGCGACGGTGGAGGACGACCGCCCGGGTGGCGTGTGCCTGAACTGGGGCTGCATCCCCACCAAGGCGCTCTTGCGCAACGCGGAGGTCGTCACGCTCCTGAACCACGCCGCGGACTTCGGCATCCGTCTGAGCGGGTTCGAGGCGAGCTATCCCGAGGCCGTGCAGCGGAGCCGTCGGGTCGCCGATCGCATGGCCAAGGGCGTCGAGTTCCTCTTCCGGAAGAACAAGATCACCCTGTTCCCGGGACGGGGCACGCTCACGGCGAAGACCGTCGTCGAGGTGAAGGGGACCGGGGCCGCCGAGACGCTCGAGGCGCGCGCGGTCGTCCTGGCCACCGGCTCGGAGCCGAAGTCGCTCCCGGGCGTCACCATCGACGAGAAAACCGTGATCTCCTCGAACGGCGCCGTGCGCAACGAGCGGGCGCCCAAGTCGATCGCGGTCATCGGCGCCGGCGCGGTCGGTGTCGAGTTCGCCGACGTCTTCGCCTCGTACGGCGTGCAGGTCACCCTGCTCGAGGCGCTCCCGCGCGTCGTGCCGATCGAGGACGAGGACGTTTCGAAGGAGCTATCGCGGACGTTCACCCGCCGTGGGATCACGATCAAGACCGGCGTCAAGGTCGCCGCCGTGAAGCCCGGCGGCGCAGGGGCGGTCGTCGACCTCGGCGGAGAGAAGCTCGAGGTCGAGCAGGTGCTGATGGCCGTCGGCCGCGCCGCGAAGGTGACGGGCCTCGGGCTCGAGGGCGTCGGCGTCCAGCTCGAGCGCGGGTTCGTCAAGGTCTCGCCGACCATGGAGACCTCGGTGAAGGGGCTCTACGCGATCGGCGACATGGCCGGCGCTCCGCTGCTCGCGCACAAGGCGATGGCCGAGGGCGTCGTGGCCGCCGAGGCGATCGCCGGCAAGAGCCCGCGGCCCGTCGACTACGGCAACGTGCCGTCGTGCACGTACTGCCGCCCCCAGATCGCCTCGATCGGCTCGACGGAAGCGCGCGCGAAGGAAGCCGGGCGCGAGGTGTCGGTCGGCCGGTTTCCATTCACGGCCAACGGCAAGGCGGTGGCGCTGGGCGAGACGGACGGCTTCATCAAGGTGATCGCCGACAAGGTGACGGGCGAGATCCTCGGCGTCCACATCATCGGTCCCGAGGCGACCGAGATCATCCACGAGTTCGCGGTCGGCCGCACCCTCGAGGCGACGCTCGAGGAGATCATCCACACGATCCACGCCCACCCGACCCTGTCGGAGGCAGCCCTGGAGGCGACGCTCGCCGCGCTCGGCCAGGCGATCCACATCTAGGGCGGCTGTCTTCGACGCGTTGACTTGACTCGGCCAGACCCGGAAGGTGCCCGGCGAAGACGTCGATGAATAAACGCCGGGCGCCCCGCACGCCGAGGCGAGCCGAGCGATCGAGCGGTCGGCCGCTTCATCCGTGGATCGTGCTTGGTGTCGCGGCGGCGACCTTCATCGGTTTCGCCCCCAGCCTGCAGAATCAGTTCGTCGACTGGGACGACCTCGAGAATTTCACCACCAATCCGTTCTATCGGGGATTCGGCTGGACCCAGCTCACATGGATGTGGACGACGGTGCTTCTCGGGCACTACGTCCCGGTCACCTGGATGACGCTCGGTGTCGACTATCTCGTCTGGGGGATGAATCCGGCCGGATATCACCTCACCAACGTGCTCCTGCATTCCGCCAACGCGGCCGTGTTCTACCTCGTCGCGCAGCGGCTGATTCACCTTCCGATGCTCGCGGCCGCGACGGCCCATCCCCTGGCGTGGCGACTCAGCGCGGTGCTGGCCGCGCTCGTCTTTGCGCTCCACCCGCTGAGGGTCGAATCGGTGGCGTGGGTCACCGAGCGCCGGGACGTGCTTTCGGGGCTCTTCTACCTCCTCGCCGTCTGGGCGTATCTGCGCGACGCGGAGACGACGAGCGACGCACGCTCTCGTCGGCGCCTGTGGTACTGGGTGTCGCTCGGATGCTTCGTGCTTGCCCTCCTGTCCAAGGCGATCACCATCACGCTCCCGATCCTCCTCATCGTGCTCGACGTCTATCCTCTCCGGCGACTGGGGCGCGGCGCGGCCGGCTGGTGGAGTGGGCCGGCGCGCTGGTGGTGGGCCGAGAAGATCCCCTTCGTGGTCGCGAGTGCCCTCGTCGCCCCGATCACGCTGATCGCCGCCCGGAGTGCCGCCAATCTCTTCTCGGTCGCCCACGTTGGACTCGGTGAGCGCGTCGCGATCAGCCTCTACGGGTTGATCTTCTATCTGTGGAAGACGCTCGCTCCGCTCGATCTCTCCCCGTTCTACCCCTTGCGGAGGCCGCTCGAAATCCTGAGCGCGCCGTACCTCGTCAGCGCCGGCCTCGTCGCCCTGATCACGGGCCTCACGATCGTCTGGCGCACTCGGTGGCCCGCCCTGGGCGCAGTCTGGCTCGCGTACGTGGTGACGCTCTTGCCGGTGTCGGGGCTCTTCCAGAATGGACCGCAGATCAGCGCCGACCGTTACAGCTATCTTCCTTCGCTCGCCCTGGCTTCACTCGTCGGCGCGGTCGTGTTGGGAGTCTGGCGCGCATGGGCGGGCCGCTGGCACGGCCGGACAGCCGGATTCTGTCTCACCGGGGCCGGAGCCCTTCTGGTGGCGACGCTCACCCTCTTCACGTGGAAGCAGATCGGAATCTGGCACGATTCGGAGCGGCTCTGGACGAACGCGCTCACCGTGGCTCCGTCGTCGGTGGCCCATGCCCATCTGGGCTACGTGCGTCGCCAGCAAGCTCGGTGGACGGAAGCGAACGAGCACTATCGCGAGGCCTCGGCGATGCGCCCGGACGCGCCCGATATCCAGGTCCAGTGGGGGGTGGCTCTCGCCCAGCAGGGCCGGATCGGCGAGGCGATCGAGCGCTTCCGTGAGGCGCTCCGCCTCTGGCCCGAGAACAGCGTCGCCCACTACAACTGGGGCAACGCGCTGCTCGGGGGGGGCGACGTCGAGGAAGCGATCGCCCACTACCGCGAAGCCGTCCGGCTCGAGCCTCGGGGGGCCGAGGCCTACACCAATTGGGGCCGGGCGCTCGCGCTCCAGGGCAAACGGGACGAGGCGATCGCGAAGTATCGCGAAGCCCTCCGGATCAAACCCGTCAGCGTTCCGCACTACAATTGGGCCAACGAGCTGTTCGTCGCCGGGGATTTCGACGGGGCGATCGGCCACTACCGCGAAGCGGCCCGGCTCGATCCAGACGGCGCCGAGGTCTACAACAACTGGGGACGGGCGCTCGCTCAACAGGGCAAGTGGGACGAGGCGATCGCGAAGTTCCAGGAGGCCTTGATCAGGAGACCCAACTACCCTCTCGCGTCCGCGAACCTGGAGCACGCGCTCTCGCAGGTCGGCAAGGCGCGGATGCGGTGAAGCTCAGGCGAGCGGTGAGGCCGAACGCGTCAGTGGTGGTGCAGGAAGGGGAGCGTGAAGATCGGGACGAAGCCGTTCACGGCGAGCCCCGCGCCGAGGACCGCCAGGACCAGTGAGAACCAGAACATCTGGCGTGAGGCGGAGAGGATCGCCACCGACGCGCTCACGATCGCGATCTGCAGGAGCACTTCCCCGAACTCGAAGTACGGATGCCGGTCGCGGCGGTGGTCCCGCGTCGCTTCGAGCTTCTTGGCTTCCGCCTCGATCTCCTTCTTCTCCCCGTTGTAGCGCTTCTCCTCCTCGGCGAACTTCGCCGCGAGCGCCTCGACCTTGGCGCGCTCGGCCCCCTTCAGGGCCGACGGCTCGGCCAGCTGCGTCTCGAGCAGCATCTTCTGGCCGCGATACTGGTGCTCGCGGATCACCTTGGCCTGGTAGAAGGCCCATTGATCGGAGGACTGCTGCTGGGACAGCAGCATCTCCTTCACGGTGTTGCTGCCCCCGAGCGCGGCGATCGACAGCACGATCGCGTAGATCGCCGTGGTGAGCGCGGCGCGACGACCGAATGCCGTCTCGCCGCGCTCGCGGATCTCGTCGGGGTTGGGAACCTCGATCTCAGCCACGCGACTCGCTGGACCCCCTCCGGATCTCCTCCCGCATGGCGTCGCGGCCGGCCTCGAACGCGCTCATCAGCCGCTGCGTCTGCTCCTCGAAGATCTCGCGGCTCTTGTCGAGCCACTCGCCGGCTCGGCCCTGTGCCTCGTTGGCGAACTCCTGCGCCCGGCGCGCCACGCCGCCGCCGCGCTCGGCCAGGAGCTCGCGCGCCTGGGCGCCCGTCTTCGGCGTCATCAGGAGCGCCACGCCAGCGCCGAGCACCGCGCCGAACAGAAACCAGCCCATGTATCCCCCCGCGTCGCGTCGATCATTGCTCATGGTGATCTCCTTGATGCCTGAGGCGATGGACGAACACGTCGATGCCCTTCTTGAGGCCCGCCGCCACGCCGACGATCTGGCCGGCGCGGGTCAGGCTGCCGAGCGTCATGACGATCCGGCCGACGCCGGTCGCGACGTCCTCGACCCGGTCGGTGACGGCGCCGACGCGCTCGAGCTCACGGCCCGCCTCACGCGTGAGCCCCCGGACGTCCTCGGTGAGCGCCAGCGCCTGGCCGATCAGCGGCCGCAGCTCCTGCTCGACGATGGCCAGCACCGCCTCGGCCCGTTGCGCCACCCCTCTGAGCGCCCAGACCGCGGCGACGAGCGCCAGCAGCAGCGCAAACGCCGCCAGGGAGAGGAGCATCTGGACCCAGAATGGCATGGGGTTGAATTATTGGTGGAAAATCGACCGGAAGTCAATGAAACTAGGACCTTGATGTCGCCCCAGGATCGCTTCGACGAGCTTCATCGCCGACACGCGGAGGCCGAGCTGGCCGGCGGCGAGGAGCGGGTACGTCGCCAGCACAAGGCCGGCAAGAAGACCGCTCGCGAGCGTCTCGAGATTTTGCTCGACGCCGGGTCGTTCTTGGAGATCGACAAGCTCGTGGTTCACCAGAGTCACGACTTCGAAATGCAGAACCAGAGGACTCCCGGAGACGGAGTCGTGACCGGATCGGGCCGCATTCATGGACGGCCGGTGTTCGTCTTCGCGCAGGACTTCACCGTGTTCGGCGGCTCGCTCTCGGAGGCTCACGCGCGCAAGATCTGCAAGATCATGGATCTGGCCGTGAAGACCGGCGCGCCGATCATCGGCCTCAACGACTCGGGCGGCGCGCGGATCCAGGAAGGCGTCGTCTCGCTGGCCGGGTATGCCGACGTGTTCCTGCGAAACACCCTGGCCTCGGGAGTCGTGCCTCAGATCTCGGCGATCATGGGGCCGTGCGCGGGCGGCGCGGTGTACTCGCCCGCGCTGACCGACTTCATCCTGATGGTGAAGAACACCTCGTACATGTTCGTCACCGGTCCGGACGTGATCCGCGCGGTGACTCACGAGGCGGTCTCGGCGGAAGACCTCGGCGGCGCCCGAACTCACAGCACCACGTCCGGCGTCGCCCACTTCGCCGCCGACAGCGAGGAAGAGTGCCTGGCGCTGATCCGTGAGCTGATGACGTTCCTGCCGCAGAACAACCTCGAGGAGCCTCCGCGGCGGCCGACCCGCGATCCCATCGACCGCCGCGACGAGAGTCTACAGTCGATCGTGCCGGACCAGCCGAACAAGCCCTATGACATGCTGGACATCATCCGCACCGTGCTCGACGAGCACTATTTCTTCGAGGTCCACGCCGGGTTTGCGCCCAACCTCATCGTCGGCTTCGGACGTCTGGGCGGGCGGCCGGTGGGGATCGTCGCCAATCAACCGGCGCATCTGGCGGGATGTCTCGACATCAACGCCTCGCTGAAGGGCGCGCGGTTCGTCCGGTTCTGCGATTGCTTCAACATTCCGCTGGTGACGTTCGAGGACGTGCCGGGGTTCTTGCCCGGGACGACGCAGGAATTCGGCGGGATCATCAAGCACGGCGCGAAGCTCCTCTACGCCTTCTGCGAGGCGACCGTGCCCAAGCTGACCGTGATCACCCGCAAGGCGTACGGCGGCGCGTACTGCGTCATGTCCTCCAAGCACATCCGAGGCGACGCGAACTTCGCCTACCCGACGGCCGAGATCGCCGTCATGGGTCCCGAGGGCGCCGTGAACATCCTCTACCGGCGTGAGGCGGACCAGGCCGGGGACCCGACGAGCTTCAAGGCCGAAAAGGCCCGCGAGTACCGCGACATGCTCGCGACTCCATACGCGGCCGCGGAGCACGGCTACATCGACGAGGTGATCGAGCCCAGGGACACGCGGGCGCGGCTCTGCCAGGTGCTCGAGCTCGTGCGGACCAAGCGCGACAGCAATCCACCCAAGAAACACGGTAATCTGCCCCTCTGATGGACCGGCCCAAGGAGTTCAAGACGTCGTGGGGTGAGCCGCTGAAGCCCGTCTACGGGCCGGAGGACGCCCCGGCCGAGCGCCTCGCCTCGGAGCTCGGCGCGCCCGGTGAGTTTCCGTTCACCCGCGGCGTGCACCCGGAGATGCACAGAAAGCGCCTCTGGACGATGCGGCAGTACGCGGGCTTCGGATCCGCGGTCGAGACGAACAAGCGTTACCGCTTCCTGCTCGAGCAGGGGCAGACTGGTCTCTCGGTGGCCTTCGACCTGCCGACCCAGATGGGCTACGATCCGGACGCGTCGATGGCGCGCGGCGAGACGGGCAAGGTCGGCGTGTCCATCGCCTCGCTCGAGGACATCCAGGATCTCTTCGAGGGCATTCCGCTCGACCGGGTCTCGACCTCGATGACGATCAACGCTACCGCGTCCATCTTGCTGGCGCTCTACGTCGCGACCGCGCGCCGCCAGGGCGTCGCGGCCGATCGCCTCAGCGGAACCGTGCAGAACGACATCCTGAAGGAGTACATCGCGCGCGGGACCTATATCTTCCCGCCGGGCCCCTCGATGCGGCTGATCACCGATACCTTCGCGTACTGCAAGGATCGCGTGCCGCGCTGGAACACGATCTCGATCTCGGGCTATCACATGCGCGAGGCCGGGTGCACCGCGGTGCAGGAGGTCGCCTTCACGCTGGCCAACGGCATCGCCTACGTGCAGGCGGCCGTCGAGACCGGCCTCGGCGTCGACATCTTCGCCCCGCAGCTCTCGTTCTTCTTCAACGCGCACAACAACCTGCTCGAGGAGATCGCGAAATTCCGGGCCGCGCGCCGTCTGTGGGCGCGGATCATGCGCGAGCGGTTCTCCGCCCGCGACCCGCGCTCGCTGGCCCTGAGGTTCCACGCGCAGACGGCCGGCAGCATGCTGACGGCGCAGCAGCCCGAGAACAACATCGTCCGCGTGACGGTCCAGGCGCTCGCGGCCGTGCTCGGTGGCTGCCAGTCCCTGCACACGAACTCGATGGACGAGGCGCTGGCGCTGCCCACCGAGCGCGCGGTGCGGATCGCGCTCCGGACCCAGCAGATCCTCGCCCACGAGTCGGGGGTCGCCGACGTGGCCGACGCGTTCGGCGGCGCCTTCGCGCTCGAGCGTCTGACCGGTGACATCGAGGAGGCGGCGCAGGTGTACATCGCGAAGGTCGACGACCTGGGCGGGGCCGTCGCGGCGATCCCGTTCATGCAGCGCGAGATCCAGGATGCGGCGTATCGCTACCAGAAGGAAGTCGAGGACCACGCGCGGATCGTCGTCGGAGTCAACGAGTACGTCACCGACGACCTTCCGCCGGCCAACCTGTTCCAGGTCGACGCGACCGTCGGGGCCGCCCTCGCCGAACGCGTCGTCCGCGCCCGCGCCAGCCGGGATCGCGATGCCACCCGGCGGGCCCTCGATGGGCTCGAAGCCGCGGCGCGCGGTCGCGACAACCTCCTGCCGCTTCTCGTCGCGGCGGTGGAGGTCGGGGTCACGCTCGGCGAGATCTGCGACCGCTTGCGAGGAGTCTTCGGCGTCCACAGGCCTTCGGTGACCTTCTGAGCATGCGGGCCTGGGCGATCGGCGGCCTCGTCGTGCTGAGCGCGCTCGCGAGCGCCTCGGGCGCCGCCGCCGGGATGGCCGATCGGATCGGGGCCACCTTCGCGCTCATGGTCGACGATTTCACCAAGGCGTTCCGCCCCCTCGAAGGCCTCGTGATCAGCGTGGAGGGGAGCACACTCTATCTGGATGTCGGCGAGAGCGGCGGCGCCCAGGAGGGTCAGGAATTCACGATCTTCCGCAAAGGGGACGAGTTCTATCACCCGATCACGCGGAAG
>WNFO01006002.1_pt1 | contig 15245 bp, 10 predicted proteins | sample 5400251 | NCBI WGS metagenome assembly WNFO01 (sample SAMN13153354, study PRJNA577476) | soil metagenome | isolation source: 100 cm saprolite under Madrone tree | place: USA:California | collected 2016-06-14 | reverse complement strand
GATGTCTGGAAAGTCTTTTGTCCGGTTCTTGTCGTTTCGTGAAAGGAGGGACACACGGTTGCCTTCTTTGTAAGCCAGAATGCGTATGCCGTCGTACTTCTCCTCGTATATCCAATTCGGTTTGTGGAAAGGTCGATCTGCCAGGGTCGCCAACATCGGCGAAACACGAAACGGGATGATGTCTTTTTTCTGAGTCAAGGCCATATAACGTTTAGCGTTCCGGCGAGAAGGAGAGGGGGAAGGGCCGCTTAGGCGGCCCCTTCCCAGTTCGGAATGCTCCAGAGGAACTACTTTTTGCAGGATTCGCTGACCATGGTCACATTGGTCGCATTCAGGTGACCGCGTTCCTTGGCACTGGAATCAACAGTTTCCTTGGCTTTCTCCTTGGCGCCGTGCATGTCGGGATGCCATACCTTACCAGTGACGGTAACCGTATGGCCTACATGAGGCGATAGTTTTACGCCTTTGCTCTGAATCTCCCAGGTACTTCCGTCATCTTGTGTGAGCCTAAACTCGTTCGCGCTGTCTCCTGGCGAAAGACATCCCGTCACCGAACGAGTCTTCGCGCTCTTATCTTCTTCTTGCGCGTTACTGCTTTGGGCGAATGCCGGAGCAATCGCCAGGAAGGAAACCGCAAGCAGACTGAAGGTCAACTTTGTCGTCATCGGAGTCTCTCCTTGTCAAGAGCCGAGCAAAATAGACGTCCACTTGCTCTTCTCCTGACGAAGAAAGCCTCCACCCAGGAACGAGAGGAGACCATACAGCGAATCCTTGAACCCCGGGGAGATCCTTGAACCCCGGGGAGAATGAGAGTTATCGGCGCGAATCGCTCCTCCGGCCTTCCTGGATCACCTCAACCTACTAGGGAAATTACCGGATAGAACGGCGCTCTTCGACTGGCTACGGTCGGGCATAGAACATAGGAGGAGGTTCCTCATGCCGACACCAAACCGGATAAAACGAAGCCATTGGAGTGCTCTCCTAGCCGCAGTCGTCGTGCTCGGAGCTGCTGTCGTCGTTGCGAAAACCTCGCGCGAGCCATTTTCTGACGCTCAGTTCGCGGTCAAGGCCGCGCAAGGTTCACTCGCTGAAGTTCAGCTGGGACGGCTCGCTGCGCAAAAAAGTCAAAGTGAGACGGTCCGCGCTTTCGGCCAAAGAATGGCCACCGACCACGCAGAATGCAAAGCTAAGCTGAAAAAAATCGCTGCGCAGGAGAACATCAGTCTCAGAGAAGATCTGGACCAGGACGCGAAGCAAAGCTACGAGAAACTCTCGAAACTATCGGGGCGAAATTTCGACCGCGCGTATGCCCAGGACATGGTCAAGGATCACAAGAAAGACGTCGCGGAATTTCAAAAAGAAGCGTCGGCTGGAAGAAACGAAGCCATCCGCACGTTCGCGACAGATACACTTCCCACTTTGCAGGACCATCTAAAACAAGCCCGTGAACTAAAGGACCTTTCGGATAGGAGCGTTACTACTGTACCGGTTCCCAATGCCCCAAGGTAAGAATTTTATGGCCGACCACTGAAACGAAATCATCGGAGAAACTTTTCTGAATTGAAAGACACAGGCGAATTCTGCAAGCCGAGCCCAAACAAGAGGTTCAATCGATGGTCTCGAACGAAATTGTAAAATGTGCGCATCCACGCTGTCGATGCAAAGTCGAAATCGAGGAGCAATATTGCAGCGCCGCTTGCGCCTCAAAAGAAACCCAGCGGGTTCCCTGCGTTTGCGGACATCTAGAATGCGCTGACCCTGAACAGGCAATCGAAATACAAGCTGATGAGTCTGAACCGCTGCCGGACGTCCTTTGAGGAAAACGCAGCGCGAAAGAATTTGAAACCAGCCGAGGCCTCGGAGAAGGCCGGATACAGTCAACGACCCGCGCCATGACGATTGGCGCCAGATGAAAAAGAAGGAAGGTGTTTATGTACCCTCGGAATCTCGTCACGAAGTTACTGGATCTAAAAAAAATACCATACGAGCATCGCGTCCATCGAACGGCTTTGACCGCTCAACAGGTCGCGGCAGCGGAACGCATTCCAGAAACGGTCGTAGCCAAAACGGTGGTCGTAAAAGCAGATAACAAATTCGTGATGGCAGTGCTTCCGGCTTCGGCGAAGGTGGATTTACCTGCGCTCCGCGAGACCCTCCGGGCGAACGAGCTGAGGCTTGCGAAAGAGGCGGAATTCTACGGCTTATTCCCGGATTCTGAGCTCGGGGCCATGCCGCCATTTGGCAATCTCTATGGGCTCCCTGTGTATGCTGACGAATCGCTCGCCAGGGATCGAGCGATTTTGTTCAACGCGGGGACGCATCAAGACGCAATCCGGATGAGCTATAGAAATTTTACCCGTTTGGCGGAGCCCAAAATTTGTTCGTTCGCGGCAAAGCGAGGGGCACGATCCTCCTCCAGATGAATCAATTGGCGGGGAAAAAGGCCGGCTGTCTGGGCCACGCTCTATCTATTGAGCCTCATCATGTTGGGCAAATATCAGCCTGCTGAAGTGTCTTCCATGCTTGAGTGGCCGTAATGGGTTACTTGCAGCGTTCCCACCAAAGCAGTGGTCAAGACCGTGGGATCGAGGCGCGCCGGCGTTGATGCCCTCAACGGCTACGAGACGTACGGGCGGGCAACTGTGAGCTGCTTCGCAAGATTGGCGAGGGATCGAAGAAACGGACGTGGATTGCCGAGAACGCGTGATGCGACCAGTCCCCCTTCGATGGCGGCAACCGCTTCCTCTGCACGTTTGCGGGCGATGGCTGGGCTGAGGCCCGCATCGCGGCTTAATCGGGCGAAGACGTCAATCCAAAACTCCATGGAGCGGCGTGCATGGGCGAGTGTGGAAGGGCTGTCGGCGAGCGTTAGCGTGTCGAGCAGGCACCACCGTTTACCGGAATCGTAGAACTCGCGAAGGCGGCGGGCGATCTTTCGCACACGATCCTGCGGCCTTCCCTCTTCTGAAGCCGGCTTCAGGACGTAGTCCGCAAAATGCCGATCGACGTCCGAAAGCATGGCGTCGACCATGTCCGCTTTGCCGCCCGGGAAGCGATGGTAAAGACTTGCTTTCACAAGGCCCGTGGCTTTCATCAGGTCGGAATAGGAAGCGCCGTCATAGCCCTTGCGACGAAAAACATCCGACAAGCCCTGGAATACTTTTTCATCTGATATCTTTGACGGGCGCATGAAACGGCCTCCTTCTCTCGAGACGCTGTGTATTTCGTTTATGCTAGACCGTACGGTCTAATTCTCTCCGCTTTCGGCCCAGGGTCGCAACTTTTTCCGTATCCTTTCGTTGGGAGCGGCATCAGATCGTCCATATAGACCGTTCGGTCTATTAGACAAGGAGAACGACCAATGATTGGCAGAGGGTTACAAACCGCAGCGCTTTTGATGGGACTGGCTGTAAGTGCGGGCGTTTCAGGCGCGCAGATGAAGGACCCTCCGTTGGCTGACGGCGCGCGCGTGACCTATCACACAACTCAAGTAGATGGCCTGAAAATCTTTTATCGCGAAGCGGGACCGAAGGACGCGCCGGCAGTTGTGCTGCTACACGGCTTCCCAAGTTCTTCTCATATGTTTCGCGAATTGATTCCGCGGTTAAGCGACAAGTATCACGTCTTGGCCCCGGATTATCCAGGCTACGGCTACAGCGACGCGCCCTCGCCTGAACGATACGCCTACACCTTCGACCATCTCGCGGACACCGTCGATCATTTTCTTGACCAGCAAAGCATCATGAAGTATTCAATTTACATCCAGGACTATGGTTCCCCCGTGGGATTCCGGTTGGCGACACGACATCCGGAACGCATCCAAGCGATCATCACACAGAACGGCAATGCCTATGACGAAGGCTTGTCCCCGTTCTGGGCGGAGTTCCTATACCCGTACTGGAGGGATCCCAGTCCAACGAATGAAGCCAAAGTGCGGCAGTTGCTGACCCTCGACGCAACGAAACTCCAGTATTTACGGGGCTTCCGAACGCCGGAGCACGTAAGTCCGGATTCCTACCAGTTCGACCAGGCGGCGCTAGACCGGCCAGGCAACGACAGGATCCAACTCGCTCTTTTTTACGACTACCGCAACAACCCGCCACTTTATCCCGCGTGGCACAAGTACTTGCGGGAGAAGAAGCCGGCAGTGTTGGTTGTCTGGGGCAAGAACGATCCAGTATTTGCCCAGGCGGGCGCGGAGGCGTTCTTGAAGGATACGCCTGGAGCGGAATTGCATTTGCTCGACACCGGACACTTCGCTCTGGAAGAGGATGGAGCGGAAATTGCGCAGCTCATCCGCGCGTATATGGCAAAGAACGTCCACTGAGCGATCCAGAAGTGATTTGAGGTCATCTGGAGCCCGCATAGAATGCGGCGGTTCGCGCTAATCAAGCCCGGCATCGGGAAAAACATCCATGTAAGATGGCATTCGATGCGCCTACCAATGATCGCCGCTGCACTTGCGCTATTGCTTGCCCCAGTCGCCCATACTCAGGACTCACGGAATTCGAATTCTGATCAGTTGGCAGGTAAGTTCACCGATGTAACGTCCTCCCTTGGGATCCAATTCGAATACCAAGCATCCCACACGTCCAAGAAATACCTCATCGAAACGATGGGTGCCGGTGTCGCACTTTTCGACTACGACAACGACGGGCGCCTGGACATCTTTGTCGTCAACGGTGCCCCTCTCAATGACCCTACCCCTGTTGGCAGCATTCCACAAAAAACTGGTCCAAAATATTGCAACCGGCTCTTCCATCAAAAAACGAATGGAACTTTCGAGGACGCCACTGAAAAGGCAGGCTTAAAAGGCGTTGGCTACGGCATGGGTGTCGCTGTCGGTGACTACGACAATGACGGTTATGAAGACCTGTACGTCACCGCATACGGAGGCAACAAGCTCTATCACAACGATGGCGATGGCACCTTTACCGACGTCACCGAAACCGCGGGCGTCGCCGGCAACGGATGGTCAACCAGCGCCGCCTGGGTCGATTTGGACAATGATGGCTTTCTGGACCTGGTTGTCCTCCGCTACTTGCAGTGGGATTTCGTAGATATCTGGTGCGGTGAACATCGCGAGGGTTATCGCTCCTACTGCCATCCCGACACTTTTCCCGCCATCACGCCACTGGTTTATCACAACGATGGCAAAGGCCACTTCACAGAGGTCTCCCAGAAAATTGGCTTCACAAAACCGGCCAAGGGACTCGGCATCGCTCTGGCCGATTACGATCATGACGGAAGCATCGACCTCTACTTCGCGAATGATTCCATGGTTGAGCATCTCTACCACAACAAGGGCAACGGCCAGTTTGAGGAAATCGGCTTGGCGTCTCAGGTCGCCGTCGACGCTGACGGACGGACCTATGCAGGTATGGGCGTCGATTTTTCCGATTACAACAACGATGGCTGGCCTGATCTCGTGGTTACCGATCTCGCCAATCAGCGCTACGCTCTCTACAGCAATGAGCACGATGGAACATTTTCCTACTCCAGTTTTGTTACCGGCTTCGCCAAAATCACCATGCCGCACTCGGGGTGGGGCGTACGCTTCCTCGACTACGATAACGATGGCTGGAAAGATCTTCTGGTGGCCCAGGGACACGACCTCGATACCGTCGAGCTCAATTATCCAAATCTAAGATACAAAGAACCCATGCTGCTGGTACGCAATACCGGGAAAAGTTTCATCGACGTCTCTCTAGAATCCGGCGCTGCCTTTCAGAATCGTTGGCTCGGTCGCGGTATGGCCATCGGCGACATCGACAACGACGGCCGCATCGACGCCGTCGTGACCACAAACGACGGTCCCATTCACGTCCTTCACAACGAAACTCGGACATCGAATCATTGGTTGATCCTCCATCTTGTGGGCCACAAAAGTAATCGCGATGCGATCGGTGCTCAGGTAAAAATTCAAACTCTAAAGGGCGCGCAATTCGCCACGGTAACCACCGCAAGCAGTTATCTTTCTTCTAGCGATAAGCGCGTGCATTTTGGCCTGGGTCCCGAATCGAGCGTCCAGTCCTTGGAAATCCGCTGGCCCAGCGGCATCATGCAGCAGTTAGCGAACGTAAAAGGTGACCAGATTTTGCGCATCGATGAACCCCTCGCAGGAAATCAAGGCAAATGACCTCGAGCACTTTCGCCGGTCGTGTCTTCGCTTCTGTCAGTTGCTTGTTCTTCCTGAACTTTTCCTTCGCACCACGTTTAGTCGGCCAAGCAACCGCGTCGCAGCAGGTACAAAGGCCCTCCGGCATGTCCTCTGGCGGCATTCATCCACCCGTTAAAGATGCGCTTTCCCGGCCCATCACGGCAGGTGGCTTTGTGGATGGAGCCCCGGTCGTCTTTACGGACGTCACAAAGCTCGCAGGTCTCGACAAATTTCATCACCGCTCCGGCACTCCGGAGAAAACGACCATTCTCGAAGCCCCCGGTTCCGGCGTGGCGCTTCTTGATTACGACAACGATGGCTGGCTCGACATCTATCTTCTGAATGGATCAACGGTCTCCGCGATGAAAGGCCAGGAGGCCGCTCCACGCTCCATGCTCTTTCACAACAACCACGACGGCACATTTACCGACGTTACCGAAAAAGCTGGTGTTGCCAACGAACGGTGGGGCTTTGGCGTTGCCGTCGGCGACTACGATAACGATGGATGGCCTGACATGTATGTCGCGAACTACGGCAAGAATCGGCTGTATCACAACAATCACGATGGTACGTTTACAGACGTTGCCGAAAAAGCTGGTGTCGGTCTTGGTGGCTGGTCCACAGGTCCCACGTGGGGCGACTATGATCATGACGGCCTTCTTGATCTTTTCGTGCCGGGCTATGTGAAAAACGACATCGATCATCCTGTTCTCGCGGGGAAAGGCGGCCTTCCTGAAGGCGCGTGCCAAAACCGCGGGGTCAATGTCTTCTGCGGGCCGTTGGGGCTACCCGGCCAGGAAGATCATCTATTTCATAACAATGGTGACGGCACTTTTAAGGACGTCAGTGTCAAGGCCGGCGTCTCTGATCCTGGGGGTCGCTACGGTTTTGCTTCCGTCTTTGTTGACGTTGACGACGATGGCTGGCTAGATCTCGTTGTCGCCAACGATTCTTCTGCAAATTACTTGTACCGGAATCATCATGACGGCACATTCGAGGATGCTGGCTACGGTTCGGGGGTTTCTCTCAGCGAAGAAGGGCGCGCTCAGGCATCCATGGGGATCGCCGTGGGCGACTACAATCGCGATGGCAGAGTCGATCTCTTTGTCACCACATTCTCTGACGACTACAAGCCACTCTATCGCAATGACGGCGATGGCTATTTCTCGGACGTTTCCTTTCGCGTTGGTCTCGGAAATCCAACGATACCTTTCCTAGGCTGGGGTACCGGTTTTCTCGATTTCGACAACGATGGACTCCTCGACGTTTTTGTTGCCAACGGCCATGTCTATCCCGTTGCCGACAGTACAGACTGGGGCACCACCTGGGCGCAGCGTCCACTCCTGTTTCGAAATCTCGACGGCAAGAAATTTCAAGAAGTTCCACCCGCTACCGGCAGCGGCCTTGCGGTCGTAATTCCGGCGCGAGGTGCGGCTTTTGGCGATCTCTTTAATGACGGCCACATCGACGTCGTCATCAACAACATCGACTCCACGCCCACGCTGCTTCGCAATGTGGTTAAAAACTCGAACCACTGGATTGCCCTGAAACTGATTGGAGGGCCGAAAAGCCCACGCGACGCGATCGGCGCGAAGGTTTTCCTGACGGCGGCGGGCCTTCGCCAGCGCGCGGACGTCTTCAGTGGAGGAAGTTACGCCTCAAGCTCTGATCAGCGGGTTCACTTCGGCCTGGGCGGGTCGACCAGGATCGACGAAATCGAAATCCAGTGGCCCGACGGCGCCAAGGAAAAAATTGAGGTTCCCGGCGTCGACCGTAGTTACACCGTTCGTGAAGGGAAAGGACTGTCTAAGGACTGATCGTCCCGCGCTAAAGCCTGCCTTCCAATCTGATACTTCAAGCAAGATTCCGCAGGGAATAGCTACCGATAACATCAACATTTTCCGGTATTTGGATGGGAATGCGTAGATGACATCTGGGTGCATTGACACTCCAGATTTGCTGCCCAAAACTCCCGCCACAAGAGGCGCGTGGGGTTACTCCGCCCGTTAGGTCCGTCGCTCTTAGGGGGTGTCTATGAACTCTAGATTGTGGTTGTCTCGGGTGTCAGTGCGGCCCAGCTCCGTGTCCCGATTTCTCTCCGCTCTTTCTCTGCTGTTACTTTTTTCCTCGGCGCTCATGCTTGCGCAGGGTTTAAGCGGCGTTTCGGGCACCGTCACTGATTCCAGTGGCGCCGTGGTTGCTGATGCCAGCGTGACGGTCACGAACAATGCGACCAACGTCTCCACCGTTGCCGTGACCACGTCCGCTGGAACTTACGTCATTACAGATTTGATCCCAGGCATCTACACAGTAAAAATTGAAAGGGCTGGCTTTTCTACGGGTGTGCTGAGCGAGGTACACGTTGACGTTAGCCGAACGACAAACGGCGACCTGACTTTGAAGACCGGTTCGACGACCGACACGGTAGAAGTTGTCGCGCAGCAAATCGCCCTCGAAACCACGCAGCCTCAGCTAGGTACGGTCATCGAGAATAAGTTGGTTTCAGATATTCCCACATTGATCGGCGGTGGTCCCGGCAATATTGGCGCTCGCGACCGTCAGATTGACGACTATCTTTTTCTCGCGCCTGGTGTGCAGGGCGGCGAATTCAGCCATCGCATCAACGGTGGTGTGGATTTCGAGAACGAAGTCGTGTTCAACGGGGTGGTGGCAGTCCAGTCGGAAACGCAAGGCCTGCAGAGCAACATCAATCCTCCTTTTGAAATGATTGGTGAAGTTCAGGTGCTCACCTCGCAGTTCTCCGCGCAGTACGGCCTGAGCCAGGGCGTGGCCTCCTACCAGTTTGCTTCCGGCACAAACACCTTGCATGGGGACGCTTTTGAGATTGTTCGCAACACAATTCTGGACGCCGCAGGCGCGAATCCATCGAATCCGGATAACCGACCAGGTAAGGGACCGACTCCCATAATCAATCAGAACAACTACGGATTTTCATTGGGTGGGCCGGTGTGGATTCCAAAAGTCTACAACGGTAAGAACAAAACATTTTTTCACGTGAGCGCCGACTGGTTTCGTCTGAATCTAACTGACCAAAACACCTTCACCGTTCCCACCCCCGCGGAAGTTGCGGGAGACTTCAGCGGCTACGTGGATGGTAACGGGAACCAAATCCCCATCTTCGTCCCACAGAGCTTCGTCGCTCCCGCAGGTTGCACCGCACCCTCTCCAGGACAGCAGTGGGTGGGCAACAAGATTCCTACCTCCTGCTTCAGTTCCACCTCGAATGGTCTGTTACCGTTGATCCCCACGCCGAACAATCCTGGAGTGACCAACAACGCAACTTCTAGCGTAGGCGTGCTTCCCACGCGACAAACGAACTGGGGTTTCTCGATCGATCACAATCTCACCGAAAGGCAGAAACTCCACGCCAGCTACTGGCGCGACAGCTATAGTCTGCTTTCTTGCTGCAATGGCGGGATTCACGTAAATAACGAGCTTTCCGGGCTGGAGAGCGAGCCGCGCCTGGGCACCGGCTTCTTCCTCACGTACTCAAATGCCATTAAGAACAATCTAGTTGTCACCGCTGGCTTTGGCTGGATGGGGGAGATCAACAATGAGTTGAATTCCTTCCTGGGTGTTAACTTCCCGGCGGTCAGCGGCGCGATTTCGATTCCGGCAATCCACTTCGACTCACCCTTCGGGCTACAGCCCACGCAATGGGGCCTGAATTCAAATGGCGAGACCTATTCGAAGAATCGCAAATTAGGAATCAGTTTTGATAACAACTGGCTCTGGACCCGGGGCCGCCATACGATGAATATCGGGTTCGAAATTCGCCGTTCTTACCAGGACGACCAGGAATGCCAGCAATGTGGCGGGAGCTTTCACTTCAGCAGCTTGACCACGGCCGACCCCGCCAACTTGCAAACCACGGGAAGCTCATTCGCCAGCTACCTTTTGGGTCTTGCAGACGCGTCCCAGCGACAATTCGCCATTGAAAACAGGCTCCGAAATATCTACTACGCCCCGTATTTCCAGGACGACATAAAGGTCACTTCTCGGCTCACGGTGAACGCGGGCCTGCGTTGGGATATCCTTCGCCCATTCCTCGAAAATGACGACAATGTTTTATTCTTTGACCCCACGGTCGCGAACCCCGGGGCTGTCGCGCCCGACGGTACGCAGTTACTCGGCGCAGCCAACAAGTTGGGAAATTGCTCCGTCTGTGCTGGTTATCGTCGCGCGGGTATTCACTGGAAGGATTTCAGCCCGCGCCTCGGTTTCGCCTACAAGCTGAACAACAAGACTGTGGTTCTGGCCGGCTTTGCGATCAATTTCCTGGATGGCGGAGCCTACGAATACGGCGACAACAAGATTGCCGTCAATTACGGCAGCTTGTTGGGAGGCATTTTCAACGTGAACTCGCTGGGTTCAAATACCCCGGGCTTCGGCCAATGGGACGGTAATGCCAAGCCCAGCGCCATAAGCTTTTCGGATCGTAGCTTCCTGAATTCCACCGGCGCTTTGCGGCAATTTGGCAGAGATCCAGGCAAAATCCCGTACACTGAGAGCTGGAACGTTGGCTTCCAGCGCGAACTGCCCAACAACATGTTTCTTTCCGTTGCCTACATTGGCAACCGCTCTCTCCATCTGCCGTCGTTGTTGAATCCCATCAACCAGACCAATCCGCAGTTTCTGACCACGTTCTGTGCCAGCGGCGACCCCGCGGATCCTAACTGCGCAATGTCGCCGGTATCGCCAAACGCCGCCTGGACTTCGGCCGTTTCACAAGCCGACCTCCAAGCTGCGGGATTTGCCCAGGCAGTGGTTACTTGTGGGCCCAACACCAACAATCCTGGTCTGTCCGGAACCTTCTTCACTCCCTACGTCAATTTTCTTTGCGACTATGGGAGCGGCAAGAATCTGTCGCAGGCACTGCTGCCATATTCGCAGTTCAATCCCAGCGAATCCTGCGGAGGAATTTGTAACAACTTCGACACCAACGGCACGGCCTTCTATAACGCTCTCCAAGTACAAACGCAAAAACGCTTTTCGGGAGGCTTGAGCTTCCTGGTCGCCTATACTCTTTCCAAGACCATGTCCAACACGGACACTGGTTTCTCCACCTTCAATTTCGGTTCGGAAAATAAGTTCAATCAGAAGTCCGAATGGTCGATCGCCGGAAATGACCAGACGCACCTGCTGGCGATCAGCGGTGTATATGAACTGCCAATCGGTCCTGGAAAGAAGTTCCTCAATAAGGGCGGCCAACTTGCGAAGAACATCGTGGGAGGCTGGCAGCTTAGCGGCGTGTTTCAGTACGCAAGCGGCGCACCGCAAACGGTGTACTCCAGTAACAACGATCCTTTCCAGAATGGTTTCAATCGCGCCAATTTCGACTCTAGCGTACCTTTGAAGGTAAATTACAATAACTATTACAAGGGAACGCCCATCTTCAACACGGCGGCGTTTTCTGACCCGGGTTTCGCGCCAGGAAATGAACCGCGCGTGATCAGCCAATTGCGACAACCCTTTAACTCTAACGAGAACCTTGGTTTATCCAAGCATTTCTTCTTTGGAGAGCGCGTCACCGCAGAGTTAAGGATTGAGTTCTTCAATGTTCTGAACCGCATGCAGGTTTGTGGCGTGGGTCAAGGCGGAAGCGGACTAGATAACAACGTAAACCACGGCGGCGGCCAGTTCGGACTGATTAATCCCACGGGTTCGGGCGGTAGCGGCACTTGTCAGGCGAACACGCCACGTCAAGGACAAGGCTTCTTCAAAGTCAGCTTCTGATCGCTGCGGAAGACACCCCTCCGCTGAGATCAGTCGAGGAGCCGGGATCCGACAGGGTCCCGGCTTTCAATTCGGCCGTTGCGTCCATGGTCGAGATCGACTTTCTGAATTCATGTCGCACCGACGCCCTTCGCAAAGGCTCACAAAGCTTCCAATCATCCAAAAAGTGTTCGTTCGAACGCGCTGCAATTGTAAAATCTTATGCGCAGATGAAGCCCCGCCAATACTCTCGCTTGGTAATCCGCGTACTTAGAAGGTGCAGGATTGAGCGAGTGCCGTGCATCTCTCTTTGCTTTACAAGAATTGGTCCCGCGCTTTTTCCCTCGATTCTGCTCCTCTTGGTCTTCAGTCCATGCAATCAGGCACAAACGGCGCCCTCCGGTCCCGAGGGGGTACGATTGGCCGACGCTCGATCGCTTCTCAACAAAGGTCTGGTCAGCGATGCCGAGCGCGTTGCTCGTGCCTTCCTGCAGGAACACCAGGATTCCGCCGAAGCGCATTTCTTGCTGGGATATATCCTCTTCAAGGAAATTCAAAGCGACGCCGAAAGGAACGCAAGCACGCTGCGTGATGACTATCAGCGATCCAGTCGACCACCCGCCAGCTCCGCCTTTCAGGACGCCGTCGCCAAGGCTTCGCTGGCAGAGTTCACTGAAGGCGCGAAGTACCACTCACCCAGTGCCTTTGATCTGAAAATTGTGGCGCTCGATTACGTCTTGTTAGGTGATTACGCTGACGCCGACAAATGGTTGACTCGTTCCGTTCAGTTGGCTCCTGAAGATGAGCAGGCCTGGTATTACCTCGGCCGCGCGAAATACAACGAGAACCGCTTTCAAGAAGCTATCCACGCATTTGAACAGTGTCTCGAACGCAATGCCAAAAGTGTGAAGGCAGAAGAGAACCTGGGTCTTGCCTTCGCCGGACTCGGTCGAACTGAGGAGGCAATCGCAGCCTACAAAACCGCGATGATCTGGCAGGAAAATGCCCCCACCAAAGACGCCGGTCCCTATATCAATATGGGAGATCTGCTCCTCGATCAGAATCGTACCGATGAAGCGGTGTCTTACCTCCGGCAAGCGACGCAAATCTCCTCTGAAAATTCTAAAGCACATGAACTCCTGGGGAAAGCGTATACCAGACTGAATCAACTCGTGCTGGCCCAGGCCGAGCTTGAGCGGGCGATAAGCCTGTCTCCTCAAGTTGCCAGTCTTCACTGCATGCTTGGACCGATCTATCGCAAACGGAGCTTGCCAACGAAGGCCGAGGCGGAGTTCGAACGTTGTTCCTCGTTGAGTAATCCCCGGCCCGCTTTGGGAACGCCGCATCCTTAAGCTGGGATCCAGAAGAAAAGAACCATCCCTCACGCTGGTGATTCAAAAACATTGGATTTTCGGGTTAAACAAAGTCTCAATTATTTGGAGAAGTGTTGCTCTTGTTTCCCAATACTTGCTTGGCCCGTTCCGAAGTTGTCGCACGGGCACTCTCTTCCAGTTTCGTGAAGATGTCCATTTCTACCTTCGCCTCCGCCGTCCGGCCCAGCGACCGCAGGGCCTGGCCAAGTAAGAAGTGAATACTGGGCTCTTCCGGGGTGATTTTCTCGGCGGCTTGCAAATCTTTCACTGCTTCTTCGTTGCGGTCCATTCGAATCAGTGCACGAGCCCGATCCACTTTGGCTTGCGCCAGGTTAGGGCACAACGCCAGAGCCTTGTCGGCATTCGAAAGAGCGGCTTCCGGATCCAGGCGCTGTTCCAGAATGGTATTGGCGATTTTCCATTGGGCGGCGCAGTTTGACGGGTCATTCGCAATTTCAGTCCGAAATTCCCTTGCCGCGTCGCTCCAATTCGCCAGCGCCCAGTATGCATTGCCCAGCAAATAGTGAATGCCAGGCTGGTTGGGCGCCAATTCAACGGCCTTTTTGTATTCGATCAGTGCTCCGTCGTAGTTCTTCATGCTCTCCATGACTTCGCCGGAGATTTGGTGAACCCAAACCGAGTCGGGATCAATTTCATTGAGTTTCGCAAGGGCACGTTCTGAAAGCTTCATGTGAACCTTGCCGAGCGTGTACCAAATTTCCTGGTTCTTAGGCTGTCGATTCGAAAGCTGCTGCAAGTGCCCGGCGGCCAAATTCAGCTCGCCGAGCTTGATCAAATCGTTGGCGAGAAAAAGTTCCGCGTTGTCGTCCTTCGGATTCGCGCGAAGCGCCGCTTCGAGACGAGTTCGGGCGTTAGCGTAATCGCCCAACTCGTACAGCGAGATTCCCATCAATGCGGAAGCGGAAGACATATGCGGATCGATCTTGAGACCCCGTTCCAGCACGGCAGCGGCCTTCTTAAATTCGCGCTGTCTTAGATAGAGCGCGCCAAGGTTGTTATAGGCCGGCGCAAGCCGGGGAGCGATCTCCAAAAGGGATTCATATTTCGTTGTGGCGGCGGAGAGGTTGCCCTGTGCTTCAGCTGACTTTGCTTCCGCATAAAGCTGCTGCACCCTTGCGTTGTCTGGTGCCGCCCCAGATTGCGCAAGGGCAGGGCTTGCACAGCACAGCCATACCAGCATCAAAAAGAATGCCGGCGTCGTCGTGTTCATGGGCAAATCGAGGCGGTGCGAACGTGCCATACCGTCGCAATTTTACACCCATGGATGGCAGTCCACCACCGTACCAAAGCCATCGGCGTGGCTCCATGTATTGCCCCGTGTAGATACGCATGCTAACCTTCGCAGAATCCGCAGGGGTGTGGTCATGCAAGTCGCTGACAGTGGACTTCGGACTAGAAGTTTTGGCGCTTTTGAGGTTGATCTCAAGTCAGCCGAACTCCGCAAACACGGCATTCGAATCAAACTGCAAGAGCAGCCCTTCCAGATATTGGCATTCCTCATGGAGCATGCCGGTGACGTTGTAACGCGCGATGAACTCCGCCAGAAACTCTGGGCGGAGCACACCTTCGTCGATTTCGATCGCAGTTTGAACAAGGCGATGACCAAGCTGCGGTCAGCGCTAGGCGATTCGGCGGAGAGTCCCCGTTACATTGAAACTGTTCCCCGCCACGGGTATCGTTTCCTCGCCGAAGTCCATGCCCATCGTGACGAGCTTCATGGGATCAGCGCTTCCCCGGTTTACAGCGCAGCTTCGCTCGACGTCCCCTTCCAGGCGTTGACACCGTCAGGAGGACGATTAGAGCGTGTCTTACACGCATCGTACTTCGCAATTACGCATCGTCGGCGGCGTATCTACACCATCGCAGCTGCCGGCCTTGCCGCGATCCTCGCGACGCTAGGATACTTGCAGATAAAGCAGTTCGTAGTCCACGGTGTGTCTCCCGCAGCGCCGTCC
>WNFO01002467.1_pt1 | contig 15246 bp, 17 predicted proteins | sample 5400251 | NCBI WGS metagenome assembly WNFO01 (sample SAMN13153354, study PRJNA577476) | soil metagenome | isolation source: 100 cm saprolite under Madrone tree | place: USA:California | collected 2016-06-14 | reverse complement strand
GCCGGCGATTCGAATCACTTCGCCGTCTATCGTCTCGGCCCGCACTGCCTTGCCATCGATGACCTTGCACGTCATCGACAAGGAGACGACGACTTCACGCCCCGGCGTGGCGGCATCCGGGGCGTCGGACTGGGCGAAGCGTCCTCGCAGGCTCCTGAGCTCGTAGAGCTTCAGTGGCTCGGACAGGCCCTTGGCGTCGAGCAGGATGGGCTCAGCGACTTCCGCGAGCTGGGCGATCTGACCATGGGTCGCCTCGGTAATGAACACCTGACCACCGACCGTCGCGCCCTCGACCCGGGCGGCGACATTGACCGCGCTCCCGACTACGGCGTACTTGGCGCGCTGCTCGGAGCCGATATTGCCGACCACGGCCTCACCCGTATTGAGGCCTATGCCCATCTCGAACTGTGGCTGCCCCGTGGTGGCGTGGTTACGGTTGATGTCGGCCATAGCGTGCTGCATGGCGAGCGCGCAGGCAGCGGCGCGCTCCGCGTGATCCAAATGCTCGACTGGGGCGCCGAAGACCGCAAAGATCGCGTCACCGATAAACTCGTTGATGGTGCCCCCGTGCTCGATGATGATGTCCGTCATCCGACCCAGAAATCCGTTGAGCACCTCCATGACCATGGTTGGATCGCCGCGCTCGGCGAAGCGCGTATAGCCGCGCAGATCCGACATCAGCACGGTCACGATGCGCTTCTCGCCTCCGAAGCGGAGCCCTTCGGGCGACTCCAGAAGGGCTTGCGCTACCTCGGGCGAGACATAGCGGCCGAAGGCCGACCGAATGAAGTCGCGCTGGCGAAGGCCCTCGAGCATCTGGTTGAAGGCGCGCGTGAGCTGCCCTACCTCGTCCTTGGAGCGCACAGGTACCGCATCCGACAGATTCCCCGCCGCTACGCGCATCACTCCCTGCGTCAGGGCCCGAATTGGCCGGGTCAGGCGGCGGGCGACGAGAAACCCGAGGAGCAAGGTGCCCACGGCCCCCAGGCCGGAGGCCAGGAAGATGGTCCGGCGCAGCTCCTGCAGGCGGTCGAGGTAGATCTCAACCGGGTAGTCCACGTTGACCACGGCCGCGGGGCGTCCGGCCCGGTCAAGGATCGGCGCGACGGCGGTGATCCACGTCCCCCGGGCATTCGTGTAGATCTCGGTATACCGCGCCACGCCGTCCTCGAAGGTCCAGCGCCTCGGGTCGATGAGCTCCCGAGGAACGTGGTAGAGCTCGCCCGGAGCTCCCGGCCCATCGCTCACCACCATGAGCCGGGCCTTTCGCGTGGCGGGGTCGAAATCCGCGAGCGTGTAGATCGGCGTGGTCAACAGCACCTCGTTCCGAATGGTGAGGAGCTCTCTCTTGATCCGCAGGTAAGCCGGCGAGCGAGAGTCGAGGTCGCGCTGGACCTGAGCGTGCAGCGCAGGGTCGACCGCGAGGGCGGTGACGCGGGCGATATTCAGGAGCTGCGTGCCGACCGTGTCCTCGAGTTCCCGCTGGTGGCGCTTGTAGGTGAGCCCACCCACCGCAGCCACCGCGCAGAGCGTCACCGCGGCGAGAAGGCAGGCGAGCTTGACGCTGAGCCGCTGCCAGGGCCGTAGGCTGAGGGCCGGTTCCGAGCCATGCTGCTGATTGGCCTGGCGCATCAGGGCTTGGATTCAGGGAGGCGGCTCCGAGGTTCGCTCCGGATTCGCCGCCGCCCGCCGCCGAGGAAGCGAACCCTCTCGACTCCTCGACGTGTCTAATCGCTATGCGGCACAGAACCAACCCATACCCAACGGAAGGAGAGTCGACATGAAGAGGAACCTGTTCATCGCGTCAGCCATCGTGGCCGCCCTTGCAGTACCCCTGGTCTCGAACAGCCAGGCCGGCCCGGCCCCCAAGCCCAAGTTCGATGCGGAGAAGTGCTATGGCGTCTCGAAGGCGGGCAATAACGACTGCCAGACGGCCAATTCGTCGTGCGCGGGAACGTCGCGGCGCGACAGCCAGAAGGACGCCTGGATCTACGTTCCGGCCGGCACCTGCGAAAAGCTGGTGAGCGGCAGCATGCAGCCCAAGGCCTAAGGTCCGAGGGACGGCGGGCGGGTGCCATGAGCGCGAACTACGGCCCGGGCAGGCCAGAAGCGCGTGCGGGCATAGGCCTCAGGGCTCCGCATGTCGGCGAGCTGCTGGCCACTCGTCCCGCCGTCCCATGGCTCGAGGTTCATCCCGAGAATTACATGATGGGCGGTGCCGCCCTCACCTCACTCGAGACCGCGCGGCGCGACTATCCCATTTCGTTCCACGGTGTCGGCCTCTCGCTCGGGAGCGCAGACGAGATCGACCGGCGGCACCTGGAGCGGATCAAGACGCTGGTCGACAGGATCGAGCCCTGCCTCGTTTCCGAGCACCTCTCGTGGAGCACGTCCGGAGGCGCATACCTCAACCATCTGCTCCCTCTTCCCTACACGGATGAGACCCTGGCCGTGGTCGCCTCGCATATCCACGAGGTTCAGGAGACCCTTGGCCAGAGCATCCTGATCGAGAATCCCTCGAGTTATCTCCGGTTCCGCCACTCGACCATTCCAGAGCCGGAGTTCCTGGCCGAGCTGGCACGGCGGACCGGCTGCGGGCTGCTCTGCGACGTCAACAATATCTACGTCACGGCGTGGAATTTGGGTCTCGACGCGATCGCGTATCTGGACGCGCTCCCGGGCGGGAGCGTAGGCGAAATACATCTCGCCGGCCATGCGCGCAATGACGCCGACGGCCAAACCATCCTGATCGATGATCACGGCTCGCACGTGGCGCCCCCGGTCTGGACGCTCTATCGCGAGGCCCTGCAGAGGTTCGGCCCCGTGCCCACGCTCATTGAATGGGACACGGACATTCCTGAGCTGGCGGTCCTGCTTGCCGAGGCTCGCACCGCCGATGGCTTGCTCGAGGCGGCCCGAGCTCGAGGTGGTCATGCCCGCGCTGCGTGATCTGCAGCGCCTCTTCAAGGACGGCCTCCTGGCCGACGATGAGGAGACCGTACTCGCCCACATCGCAGGAGACGGACTCGATCCGCGGGCGCGACTGGTCATCTACCGTCACCATGTCCTCAAAACCCTGACCTCGACGCTCGAGTCGGCGTTTCCCGTCGTCTGCCAGCTCGTGGACAAGCGCTTCTTCGCCTACGCGGCAGACGCCTTCATCCGGGAGCACCCCCCGGCGGGGCCGTGTCTCGTCGAGTATGGCGCGGCCTTCTCTGAATTCTTAGAAGGCTTTCCGCCCTGCCAGGGTCATCCATACCTGCCGGACGTAGCCCGTCTCGAATGGGCCGTTCATCAGGCCGCTCAGGTTGCCGAGGTCAGGCCGCTCGATCGTGCTCGGTTCGACGCCATCCCTCTGGACGATTTGCCGGCCCTCAGATTCTCGACGGACCCCACGCTCTCGTACGTCTCCTCTCCCTGGCCTGTCGACAAGATCTGGCGCGCCCATCAGGACGGCGCTGAGCCAGCGGAGCTGCTTGACCTCTCGGCCGGTGGGGCATGCCTGGAGGTCCGCGGAGTCGCCGATGGCGTCTCGGTTCGTGTGCTCGACCCGGCGACATATGTCCTCCGGCACGCCCTGGCGGTGGGGGGCATGCTCGAAGAGGCAGCCGGGGAGGCCCTGGCCGTTGACCCGTCCTTCGACCTGATTGGCGCCATCCATCAGCTGCTCCAGGACCAGATGTTCACCGACTTCACGCGCTCGACCTGACAAGGAGGATCACCATGGCTACGAATGCCGGCATCTCACCCGCGGGCTCCATGATTGGCGCCACCGGCTTGCGCGCGCGAATCGCCGCCATCACATCGTTCCTCGGGCGCTTCCCCCTGAGCGTGCACCAGCTGCTCTTCCGGTGGGCCATCGCCGGCGTCTTCTTCCGCACCGGTCTTCAAAAGGTGCGTGGATGGGAGACCACGATCGCGCTGTTCAGCGACGAGTACAAGCTCCCCGGGCTTCCGCCCGAGATCGCGGCGATCATGGCCTCGTCCTTCGAGCTCGGCTGCTCTACGCTGCTCATGCTCGGGCTGGCCACCAGGCTGGCGACCCTGCCCCTGCTCGGCATGATCATGACCATCCAGATCTTCGTCTATCCTCAGGCATGGCCCGAGCATCTCGTGTGGGGCTCCATCCTCGTTTTCCTCCTGACTCGCGGCCCCGGCGCGCTCTCCATCGACCGGCTCATCGGGCTCGATCCCCGGCTTCCTTAATTAGGGAATCGGCCGACCGAGGCGCCACCGACTCGCAGGCAGCCGGTCATGCATCTAATTCCGGAGAGGCTGAACCGAATCGAGAGCCCTGCCTTCGCACACTGGTGTCGAGGGGTTGGGCTGAAGCATGACGTGGTATCTTGACGCAGTCGCGGGGAGGATCAGCCTATGTCCCTGAAAGCAGAGCTCAAAGCGCTACAGACTCGCCTCGAATCCGGTCGCCCGGCCGACGTGGTGGCGACCATGCATCGGGCGGTGGAGGAGCTCCGGACCTCAGGGGCAGTTGGCCGGGTCCTCAAGCTGGGAGAAAGGGCCCCAGAATTTGTGTTGCCCAATGCGGCCGAGCAGCTGATTGACTCCCGCGCCCTCCTTACCAAGGGGCCGCTCATCGTCACCTTCTACCGCGGCCGGTGGTGACCCTATTGCAACGTAGAGCTGGTGGCTCTACAAGCGATCCTGCCGGAACTCGCGAGGCTGAGGGCCACCCTCCTGGCGATTTCTCCGCAACTGCCCGAGCACAACCGGGAGCTGAGCCGGACCCGACAGCTGACGTTTGAGATCCTGACTGATCGTGGCAACGAGGTCGCCGCGAGATTCGGGCTGTGCTTCACGCTGCCTGAGTATCTGCGTCAGGTCTACCGCACGTTTCCGCTGGATCTCGAGCGGTTCAATGGCGAAGCCTCGTGGACTCTGCCGATCCCCGCCCGCTTCCTCATCGATCCGCAGGGCATCATTCGGGCCGCAGAGAGCGACCCGGACTACACCACCCGACCAGAGCCGGAGGACACGCTTGAGGCGCTGCGGGCGCTCTCCCGGCCGCGCTGAGGTTTTTCACTCGACAGGAGGAGGGATCCATGGCTGACGAATTTCAATACATTTCACGCGCCCGGCTCGAATACCGCGACGGCTATCGCCAGGCCTACCTGGGAGAAGTCCCGGAGCCTGTGGTCTACGGCGTGCAGGGCGCTCTTCGAGAATACTATGGGGCCAAGGAAGGTCCCCCGATCGCCTCGACCCTCGACCACATTGTGGCGGCGGTCGCCGGGTGAATGTACGGCACGCTGCGCGGCGCCATGGCAGGGCGCAAAATCGAGTTTGATCGAGATTCCTACAAGGCGACCGTTGAAGGGCGCATCAAGGGGATCGGCAAGACGATCCGCATCACGGCGATCCACGTGCACTACGACCTCGCAGTCCCTGCGGAGGCCCGGGAGGCGACCGAACGGGCGCTGGAGATTCATCCGCAAGGCTGCCCGGCGCATCAGAGCGTCAAGGACGCCATCACCATCAGCTGGTCCGCCACCGTCCGGGCTGGCGAGCAGGTGTTGACGCTCCACGAACATAGGGGCCCTGCGAGATCGGCGTAAGGAAGGAGGACACGATGGGACGGACCGGTCCGAGATAAGGGGCCCGCGCAACGCGTCTAGGTCAAATCGACCTCGAAGCTGGGCATCTTTGACTATCGGTGGTTGCGGGCCTCGCAACCACCGAAATCGCACTCACCGCCGCCAAAGTGGTATCCGTCAGGAGCACAGAGCCGCACCCAGGATTGGAAGTCCTTAGAGCATCTCCCGCTTGAATGCGGAATCAGCCGGGTCAGTTCTTCGTGCGTGGGTCGTCGGCCGGGTTGACGTACTCGATGCCGCCTGGACCGATGAAATGGATCTGGACGATAGCTCCTTCATCGCCCGTCCAACCATAGTGCGGATGCTTGGCCGGGTGCATCCAGAATGAGCCGGGCTTCAGCAACTCGGCCGTCCTCTCGAACGTTGGGCCCACGCCAGCCCCGAAACTCCCGCTGATCACCGTTCCGTACTCGGTGTAGGGGTGGATGTGCGGCGGGACGTGGTAGTTGGGCGGGAGCTTTAGGCGCTGCACCACTACTTCACCAGTTTTCGTCGGATCGCCGACGAGGATGGTGACCTGGCCACCCTTTGGAATGTTGGGATGATTCCTCCATGTCAGTGCGTCGGGCGCCAGCCGCATGTCATGCATGGCTTCCTCCGCCCGTGTCTAACCCGCGAACGCGAGCAGGGTTACGAAGATAAGAATCTAGACGAATCTACCTCGAAAGTAGAAAGTAGAGGTTTGATTTCGCACTCTTCACACCGGTGACTGGGAGCACAGCTATGGTGGTACCCGACGGCGCCGTTGTACTGATGCGGCACATGAAGCAGCGGCTACACGGGGGCTCCTCGTCATCGAGACGTGTCTAGTGAGGGGACCTCAGCGCCCCGCGGGACCTGCGGGCGGAAATTCTGTTTCGGCGGGCCGGCCCTCCGACCCGCGCCGAGAATTGGAAGTCCTGTGTCCATCCTTCTTCGTCTGGAGAACGCACCGGGGGTCCCGATCCGGAGTCTACGGGCGAATTCCCCAGGGGGCCAGCCCGTCGCACTGGGCCTTCGGCCAAGCTGACCTTCACCGGGCCAACAACAAGCTGGATCACGTGCACGTGCCGGGCCTGGTACGCGGCCGAGTACCTGGACTTCGCGGGGCCCATTTGGCCGAGGGTGGGCGCTCGTGGGGTGGCCCGATGGACTACGCGCAGACGGCTACGGGTGCAGCGCCTTCCGAGCGATCCAGCGGACCGGTCCATCCGGCTGAACCACGGCCACGTCGATCGGTCCTCCGACCCCAGGCACGCCCCCGGGCGCCATCTGAATGCCATCAGCAAAGCGTTGGATGATGATCGTGATCTGGATCATGCCCGTGACGAAGTCGATGGCATCTTGAAGCGTCATCGTGTGCCAGCGCACGACGTACATCAACTGTTGCAATTGCGGAAGGGCTTGACCCGCCTGGTGAGCGGCCTGCACGAATGGCAGGCTGATAATCCTGCCGTCGAAGCCGTTGTACACACGCCCCGCGACGTCATTCTGTCCGATCCACCACGGCCCGGCGTTGTTGCTGGTTCGGGCGGCAGCCACGGGTGGCGCGCCTGGCACATTGCACTCGAAGAGCTCCCCGACGCGACCCTTGATCGTAGCCCGCGACAATGAACTGGATCGCGATAGTCCCGGCGGGGACGGCTTCGCCGTGGACGTGCACGATGTGTTGCGCGTAAATGGTGCTGAAATAGGCGTGGAGCGCCGTGGCGACCTGCAGCACGGTGGGGGTCGGCGGGAGGGTCGGTTTGAAGTCTTCGACGAGCGTCGAGATGTTCTGGGCCGAGGCGGCATTCTGCGGCCGCAGGAAGGCATACCCGGAGGTGGCCGCCACCACCGTGTCCGTGAGGGTAAACACCTTGATGGCGCTGTCGGACCCGATGCGCACCGCCGCGTGTCGGTAGGACTGACGACTGTCCGCGGCCATGACAATGCCCTCCGGATTCACCAACCCAATTGCGAGTGTCATTCCGAAGCCCTCCCCACACGGTATGAGATGGTGCGGACCGCTAAAAAATGCTAGCACGAGCGATCTGCACCTGGAGAGGTCATCGCGACTCAGTAAGGACACCCCGGAGGAGGGAAAATCGCTGAGAAAGTCGCCTCAACGCGGTGCCGGGGCTACACTGAGAGAGCACACGATGCCCACGCCCACGGCCACCTACTGTCACGCCTGCGCCGCCAGGCGCCAGCTCCTGTACCCGCTCCCCGCGGACCCGCTGGGCACGACGTACCAGCTCAGGAAGTACAGGAAGCACACGGTGGTGGATCCCACGTGGGGGGTGCAGGGGATCTTCGCGAGCACCGAGGAGAAGGCCTACGCGGACTATCTCGTGGACACGCGGGCGGCGGGGAGCGTCATGGTGGACACGTGGAACCGCTTCAACATCGTCCTGTGCGCGGGGCGGGACGTGGGCTACCACTACGAGCACGGGCAGCTGATTGCGCCCGCGGACGCCATCCAGCAGGTGCTCTCCTCGGAGGACGGCCGCGTGCATGCCTACCCGATTCGGTCCTCCACAGTCACGGGCTGGAAGTGCGACGACTGTGGCGGGTGGGCGCTCGTGGTCTAGACGCACCCCGGGCTCCAGGCCGGTGATCTGGCGCTGGAGCCCGGGGGCTTGCGGTGGGTCAGCCGGAAGGTTAGGCGGCCTTCTTGAGCGGCACCTCCACGGTCATGGGGACCACCCACGGGGAGTCCGGCCGGGGGTTCAGCTTCATCGGGCGAATCCCGTTGGGGATTTGAACCCGTGTCGACTGGGCCCCATAGTTGACTCGAACTCTACTCGGACCGAATCACGCGTCGCCATCCGTCCTGATCCGGAACCACGAGCCAGGTCGACGCGCCGTAAAGCTACGGATCGTTACGGGTAACGATAGATCATCCGCCCGACGGGGGACATGGAGGAGGGTCTGAAAATCGGGGTGTTGGTAGCGTGGCTGTACCAGACGTATCGAAGATGACGTGCAGGTGTTCCGGGTGCCCGGCCGCTCAGCGACCGGTCTGGGGCAACCCGCTATGAGGCCTGGCCGAGCGCAGAACGAACCGCCGCGACGACGCGGTCGAGATCATACGGCTTACCGATGATCTCGAGCGCTTCCGTCTCCCCCACGAGCTGGTCGAGGGCAGGCTTGTTGGTGGTCGTGAGCACGAACCGGCACGGTTGCACGGGCTGGGCGCTCCGGACCAGCTTCAGGAAGTTCCAGTTCGCGTCATAGGGCATCGAGACGTCGTAGACAATCACGGCCGGGCGGTGGTGCTCGATGAAGGAGATGAAGTCGAGCTCGCCCTTCTTGAGCTCCGGAATATGACCGGGGACGGTATGGAACCCTTGCGCTTCCAGCTGCGTGCGTAACAACTCGACCGTGTCGCTGCTCGAGTTGAAGACGGCCACGATGGGCTTGGCGGCAGCGGTGGGGGTCTCGGTGTCCATATGGGTCCGCGCCGAGCCTAATCCTTTCCGAACACCCATGTCCAGCGGTGCGTGACGGCCCCGGTGCGGCCGTGCTGCGTTCACGCGACCCGCCCGGCGAGGCTCGCGACGATGGCCACCAGCTCGGTCGGGTCCACCGGTTTCGACACGTGAAAGTTGAAGCCGGCGCGAAGACTCCGGACCCGGTCTTCCGGGAGATTGTAGGCCGACAGGGCGACCGCGGGGGTCTTCCCCCCCTGATCCGGCGCCAACGCTCGGATCTGTCGCACGAGCGTGTATCCGTCGAGCCCTGGCATTTCGATATCCGACACGAGGACCGCGGGCCGCCAGTCCTGGAGGATCTGCACGGCCGGAACGCCCGACGTGAATCCCCGGACGTCAGCCCCGGCCTGGCGCAGGATTTCGCGGTTCAGGTCGACAGCCGTGGGATCGTCGTCGACGACCAGGACGCGCACCCCGTTCAGTGACTGGGCGGTCGCTGGCTGGAGCCTCGGCGATACGGCCCCGTGAGCCGCGAGCTCCGGGGGATGGGCGATCATCAAGGGCAGCTTGACCACGAAGGTCGCGCCGCGCCCTTCCCCCGGACTCTCGGCAAAGACGATCCCGCCGTGGAGCTCGACGAAATGGCGCACGAGCGCGAGCCCGAGCCCCAGACCGCCGTGGGCCCGCGTACTGCTGCTATCGCCCTGGCGGAGGCGGTCGAAGATAAACGGGAGGAGCTCCGGCGAGATCCCTTGTCCCGTATCGCTGACGAGCAGCTCGACATGCGAGCTGACCTGCTGCAGCTGGACCTGGACCCGCCCGCCCTTCGGCGTGAACTTCACCGCGTTGCTCAGGAGGTTCCATGCGATCTGCTGCAGCCGGTCGGGGTCGCCGCTGACCGGTCCCCCCGGCGAGGCCAGCACCGGCTGGAGCCGAATGCTCTTCGCGTCGGCGGCGGGGCGGATGGTGTCCAGCGCCGCCTCGACGACGCTCCGGAGATCCACCGGCTGGACCGCCAGGCGCAGCTTGCCGCTGGCCACCCGGGCCAGGTCCAGCAGATCGTCGATGAGGCGCACCTGGGCGTTCACGTTCCGGAGGATGATCTGGAGCGCCCGTCGCGCTTGCTCCTCGCCCACCTGCCCGCGTTCGAGCATGGTCGCCCAGCCATAGACGGCATTGAGCGGCGTCCGCAGCTCGTGCGAGAGCGTGGAGAGGAACTGATCCTTGGCGCTACTGGCGGCCTCCGCGGCCTCCCGGGCCGCCTCGGCCGCGCGATAGAGCCGCGCATTGTCGCTCGCGACCGCGACCTGGTTCACCACGGCTTCCGCGAACAGCAGATCGATGGGGTCATAGCGGCGGTCGGATTCGGTGATCGCGAACGTCACCGCCCCGAACGCACGCTCGCGGGCGATCATCGGCACGATCATCCAGGCCGCGACCCCCAGCTGCTGAAAGAGCTGGTGTTGCTCGGCGTTCTGCGCCGCCTGCTCAACGTCGGCGGCCGTCGCCGGGGAGACCAGCGTCGACCGATGCGAGGTGAGGACGGCCGGCACGCCACCCGGGGCGGTGACGCTGAACCCGTAACGGGCCCGGGCTTCGAACGCCACGCCCTCTTTGGACGAATCGACGTGGGCACACGCGGCGCGGCGGAGGATGCCGTCGGCATCCTGCAGATCGATCGCGCACAGGTCACCCAGCAGAGGAACCGCCAGTCGCGCGATGCGGGCGAGGAGGCGGTCGTCGGCTAGAGAGGATCCGAGCAGGCGGCTCAGTTCGTAGAGGAAGCGCGCGCGCTCCTCGCGAGATGGGGACGGATCCGTCACGGTCATTTCGGGGCCTCGTGTTAGGAGTGCCCGCGGTCGCAGCATTTTACATGCCGGATCGAACCATAGGGGGAAATTTAGGCGAATGGAGACATTGGCGGTCGCGCCCTATGGTCAGAAACCCTGAAGCCCAGCTAAATCGGGAAATTGGACTCGGTAAAATCGTACGCGTCGTTCTCACCACGGCTTCGCAGCGGGGGATTCCCGATCAGGCCCCGGCCAATCTCCTCACGAGCGCGGAGTCGGCCGCGTACGACATGATTTCACGACTCAAGACCCGAACTGATCGGGCAATGGAACAAACAGTCCCGACCCGAGACGCGAGCGCGGGTTGCCAGCGCGAATCCCGCATGGCCTGAGTCGACCCTTGCGCCCGTGCGGGGCGGCCGCGGCCCCAAGGCTACGCGAGCTCGGTCAGGGTGATGCCTGGGCCGAGCGCGGAACGCGCCCCGCGCGGGGCCGAGGGCGGCATCGCCTGCACGTCCGACGGCCCGACTGCCTCGGTGCGCGAGCCGCGTCCGAGGAAGAGCTCGAAGCTCGCGCCGGCAGCGGCTGCGGCCCGGAGGCCTCGGGCTGGCAGGCACCGGAGGGCGCGGTGGTCTCGCGGACTCCCGCGTCGTCCAAATCATGGACCTCGGCGTCGGCGGGCTGTCGGGAGGCCGGACCTCTTGCGGCGGTCTCGTTTGGTCTGCTCCCCTTTCACCATCCGATAGACACTGCGCTCGGTCACATGAAGCATCTGCGCGACCTTCGCCACCGACCAGTCGAGCCCCTCGACGAGGAGGCTGACCCAAGGGTCGCGGAGCTTCTTGTCAAGGAGGAGCCTCGAGCCCAGATGGCGCTGGAATCGTACTACTTCGAAGTCCACCCCAGACGGCCATTGATGGGAATCGTTGGAGACACTCTCGGGAACGGGACTCGTTTTAGGATTAGGACCGAGGCCTGGGGCGCCTGTGAGCTCTCCATCCGGGTCCTGCGTCAGCCGCGCGCGGTACTCGTCGATGATACGCACGCAGTACCGACTGAGGGTCCGATCCTCATCTTGGGCGCGTGCCTCAAGCCACCGCTTGAGATCGGGTGGCACGAGCAGGTGGATCGTGGCGGGCGGTCGTGCGGACATGGGGCGTTAGGCCCGTGCGGCCAATCGTGCCGGCGTGTCTCTGGCGATCGCCAGGAGCCGGCCGTGAATGCCGCTACTGGCCGTCGCGATCTTGCCGAGGGTGTGCTCTTCCTTTCTCCAGTGCTCGTCATGATAGTTTCGCTCTTTCGTTTGGATCCGTCGCATTTCGGCGATGCCGTCGGCGATGACGGCGAACCGGGCCCTACACTCGGCGCTCCCCACGTAGTCCAGGATGGCGGCGGCCTTCACGGCCCGTTGCTGCGCCGCTAACCTTGCCTGGCCCAGTTCCACCAGCGCGTCACGCAGCAAGCGCGCGAGAACGTCGGCGAACTGGGGCGCAATGACCAGGACGCCGTGGCGCAGCATCAGCCCATCGGCCTGCTTCGGGAAGCTGGCGGTGACGAGGCAGACATAGTCGGCGCCGATTCGCTGACTGTCCTGGCGCGCCTTCGTCGCGTAGCGGTCTGACCAGTCCGCCGTCTCCTTGACCTCCCAGAGGATCCTTCCGTAGGTGCGTCCGGCCTCGCGGACTGTCTGCAAGATGTCGGCGCCGCGCCGCCCGGGCGGCGTCACCAGGAACTCGTCGGTTGCACACGCCGCCTGGAGCGCGCGACCAACGTCCTCCTGGCTCAGCACACCCCGTCGCTGCGGCGAGCCGTCCCGCAGCTTCTGCTGAAGCTTTCGCACGGTGGTCTCCAAGTCTTTCCGCCGGGATGCCTCCAGCGCGAGCTGCTGCCGGGTCGTCTTCAGGTCCCGCTGCATCCGGGGCACCTCGCGGGCGCCGGCGCCGTGCCCTTCCTGCCATCCGGCGCGCCGCGCCTTGCGGACGTCAAGCTCGAACTCCTGGCGCAGTTGCTTACGCGCGCGCGCCAGGGCGCCCGCGACGGCCCGCTCGCGGTCGCCGGCGAGCTTTCGGGCGAGCCGCGCCCGCGACACGCCCGCCGGCAGGATCTGACCACACGTGGGGCAACGCTCCGCGCTCATCGAGCCCTCCGTCACCTGCCGACGAGAATCACCACTCCTTCATCCTAGCATTTGTGATGCTACTTATAGTCTGCCTACTTATAGGCTGTAGACTCGGAGTCACCACGGCTTCTACCGTCGGGGCCGTGAAACCGCACCGGCCCCAGGGTTCGTCGTCAGACCACCCGGTGGACGGCCGCCGGCTCATCGCGGAGAACGTCCGCCGGCTCCGCGCACAACGCGGGCTCTCTCAAGAAGCCCTGGCCGACCGAGCCGGGCTGCATCGGACGTACCTCGGATCCGTGGAACGCGCGGAGCGGAACATTTCCATCGATAATGTCTGCCGCCTGGCGTGGGCATTAGGCGTCGACGTGCGGCGGTTGCTCACGTCGAAACGGCGTCGGCGATAGATCAGGCGACCGTCTCCCGTCCACGTGTCGAAGCGCTGCGCGACCTGCCTGCCGGGATGGACGCCCTCCCGCTGCGCCGCCGGGAATCTCCGCCCGCTTACGCTGGGAGGGGCGCGGGCGATGCTGTTAGCTTGACGTCTACCAGGACAGGCCGCGCTCTGGCGCTAGAGAGTCGGGCGACCGGAAGATTGGCCGGGGTCGGGAGTAAATCGGGAGTACAGGCGGAGTGAAACAGGCTCACTCCGTATCACGCAGTGCATGCGTTGTCCGTCGTGGAAGTGCTTGACGCGCCGAAGTGAATCCATGAAAATCGCGCGCATGAGTGGACGCGCCGAAGAGGGGCCCGACCGAATCCCCCCTTCGGCACCACTGATCTGTGAGACATCGACCGGCCAGGTCTAACCGGAAACGTCCGTCTCCGTCATCCGACTCAGCCGCGCCCTGCCGTGGCAGCGCGTGCGGTTCGGGATGTACCGGGCATACACGCTGAAGAGCATCTCGGCGTTGGATACCAGACCCGGTCTCGGAGCGCGTTCCCCCCGGCCGGCCTTCGGGCGCTCCGCCGCTTGCTGGGCCTTCTGGATCTTGAGCGTCGATCAGCGGCGGCAACAGAAGAGCGGTGCGTCGTTCCACGACTTGCGGCCCGCGCCGCCCAGCAGGCCCTGCTCTTCGACCTGCTCTACACCGTGCTCGAGGCCTCGCCGTTCGACTTCTTGCTCAAACATCCCGCCTCGCGTGCAGGTACCCGCTTGTGATCATCCAACCACTGAGTGATCCCGACAGTCCGCGCGGACGCCGCGAGTGCGGCCGCGTCGAGCACGACCGCGAGTGCGGACGGTCAGAATGCTCCTCGGCGTCGGCGGCAGTCAGTGGGGTGATGGCCCTGAGACCTGAGCACGGAGGAAGGCATGTCCCAACCAGAACGGGTTGACGCCGTGGTCCTTGGCAGTGGACAGGGTGGCAAGTTACTGGCCTGGCATCTGGCGCGATCGGGCCGACGGACTGCCGTCGTGGAGCGCCGGTGGATCGGCGGCTCCTGTCCCAACATCGCCTGCATGCCCAGCAAGAACGAGATCTGGAGCGCGAAGGTCGCGCATCTGGTGCACCACGCTGCGCAGTTCGGTACGATGACCGGTCACGTCGCGATCGACATGGCGACGGTTCGCCAGCGCAAGCGCGACATGGTCGACGCCCAGATTGCCAACCATCTGGAGAACTACAAGACGAGCGGCGCCGACTTGATCATGGGATCCGGGCGGTTCGTGGCCCCGAGCACGCTCCAGGTGCGCCTAAATGACGGCGGGACCCGCGTGCTGGCGGGCGACCAGGTGTTCATCAACGTCGGAACGCACGCGGTAGTTCCGAGCATCCCCGGCCTCGAGACGGCCCGACCGCTCACACATGTCGAGGCGCTGGAGCTGGACTACTTGCCAGCACATCTGATCGTGCTCGGGGGCGGCTATGTCGGTCTCGAATTAGCCCAGGCGTACCGTCGCTTCGGGAGCCGGGTGACGGTCATCGAGCATGGCCCTCAGCTCATGGGCCGCGAGGATCCCGACGTCTCGGATGCGGTGCAGCGGATCCTCGGTGAGGAAGGTATTCACTTCCTCCTGGCGGCCGAGACCCTCCAGGTGCGCGGTCGATCCGGAGAGGACGTCAGCGTGGTCGTGCGCACGCTCTCCGGCGAGCAACAGATCGAGGGCAGCGACATCCTGGTCGCGGCGGGGCGCACGCCGAACACCGCCGGGCTCGGGCTCGAGGAGGCCGGCGTTGAGTTGGACGGTCGGGGCTATATTCGCGTCAACGAGCGGCTGGAGACGAGTGCGCCCGACGTCTGGGCCATGGGGGAATGCGCCGGGAGCCCCCAGTTCACGCACGCATCCGTCGACGACTTCCGGATCATCAGGGACAATCTGGCCGGCA
>WNFO01010138.1_pt1 | contig 15251 bp, 7 predicted proteins | sample 5400251 | NCBI WGS metagenome assembly WNFO01 (sample SAMN13153354, study PRJNA577476) | soil metagenome | isolation source: 100 cm saprolite under Madrone tree | place: USA:California | collected 2016-06-14 | reverse complement strand
TCGGCCGATTTCGCAGTGATTACGGCCGCAACTGTCTGGCATCGCCGATGCAGAACGGACGCTGGATTGGTGAGGCTCGCGCGTTCGCGAGCATGACACGGCACCGTAGGGCTGCGCGGGGGGCGCATCCATGCATCGTTTTCACCGTCCATCAGGGGCGACTGCGACGATCCGGACGTTCGTCTGTGCCAGAAGCGCACGACCACCCGGGTTCCGGCACCAACCTAGTTCGCCCGCTGCCGCGTCGCCAAAGCAGGCATGTGAAGCCGGAGGTCACAAATGATCAGCCACCAATTGATTTCTTGGCGCTTGCCATCGGTCCTGTCGGTCCTGCTGGCGTTGCCCGTCGGCGCGCAGTCGTTCCGCGTGCAGTGCCCGAGCAGCACGATCACGCACCCGAACGCGGCCAACAACAACGCGGAGCCGGCGTACGTTGGCCCGACCTATACCGGCACGAGCGGCTATCCCGCAGCGCCGACAAACGTAAACGGTGCCATCAAGTGCCAGCAGATCTCCGGCGGCGACGGCTACGCGACGATGGGCGACGGAACGCAGACCTACATGTTCTCGTTCGGGCCGTTGTCGGGGCTGGCGGACATGGCTAATGGCCTGCCCGGTACAGAGTTCCCGAACGTCTTCAATGCCCCGTATTCGGGACCACTGCTGCAACCCGGCGATCCCGCCACGGCCGATGGGATAGTGGCCAACACGTGGCCCTCCAGCTTCCCTCTGTCGACGTCGCCGTTCACTTACAACGGCGCGGTGGGACTGGCTAACGACATCCCGAACCTGGTCACCATTTACGACATCAGCGAGGTCGGGAACACCGTCACGGTTGTCGGAAACACGCCCTTGGGGGTTGCCGTCGGCGACCAGGTGATCATCTCGGGGGCGGACACCACCGGCTATAACGGTACCAGGACGGTCACCGCCATCAACGTCGCCAATCCGTTCTTCCCGGCCAGCTTCGCATTCCGGTACACCAACCCGACCACCGGGCTGGCTGAGGTGACCATGTCAGCGACCGCCACCGCGGCACTTCCCCCGAGAATCGACGGTCACGTCGATCCGCGGCCGATCATGGATGTCGGCGTGATGAACGGCAACATCCCGGCGCCGCTGATGGCGTTCGACGAGGACGACGAGTTCTTCCTGACGCTGACCAACGTCGGCATGATCATGCGGCCCGACCTCTTCGAGCAGCACACCGTCCACTTCCACGGCTATCCGAACGCCTCCGCGTTCTACGACGGCGTGCCGGACGCGTCGGTCGCGATCAACATCGGCGCGAGCTTCACCTACTACTACCTCGCGCCGGACGCGGGTACCTACTTCTGGCACTGCCACATCACGCCGCCCGAGCACCTGCAGATGGGCATGGTCGGCCAGCTGTACGTGCGGCCGCGGCAGAACCGCTGGTCGGGCGGCCTCTACGCCGGTCTCCAGCAGCAGCAGTTGGACCTGCGCACGGCTTGCAATTCGGCGACGGACATCCTGTGCAGCAATCCGCTGCCCGCGGTGAATACCGGTGCCACGGGTGGCGGCAAGTACGCCTACAACGACGGCGACGGCTCCACCGCTTACGACGTCGAGTACCCGATCCAGATCCACGGCTTCGACCCGAACTTCCACTTCGTCGGCATGACGTTCAACCCGGAAGGCTTCACCGACATGAAGGACAAGTACTTCCTGCTCAACGGCCGCAGCTATCCCGACACGGTCATCCCCGGCCCCTTGGCCACGCAGTCGGTGGACGGCCAGATGCATTTCTCGCAGCCGTTGCCATCGATCATCAACATCCCGGCCGGCAAGAAGGCGCTGCTGCGGATCTCCGACCTCGACGTCACCGAGTACCAGACGCTCGCCTCTCTCGGAATTCCGATGAACGTGATCGGATACAACGCGAAGCTGCTGCGCGACCAGGCCGGCAACAACCTGAACTACAAGACCAACTCGATCACGCTGGCCGGCGGCGAATCGCTCGACGTGATCCTGGACGCCAGCGACACCACAAAGTATCAGGCCGGCCAGGTCTTCTACCTCTACACCCCCAACCTCGACCACCTGTCAAACGACGCCGAGAACTTCGGCGGCCTGATGACCGAAGTTCGGATCACCAATTAGGGAGAGCGGCGATGAGCGCATTGAAAATGACCTCCGCGACTTCGTACAGCCGGCTGCTTTCCCTCGTGATGGCGACGGCGATCCTGCTGTTCGCGGCAGCCGCGCATGCTGCGGCTCACGGCATCACCGGCCCCACATTCAATCTGACGGCGCAACCGGCGTATCTCAACCAGCCCGACGGTCAGATGGTCTACTCGTGGGGATACGGCTGCAACGGCGCGCCGGGCGGCTTTGCCCCGACGGCGATCTCGGGCGCCTCTTGCAACTCCATGCAAGTTCCCGGGCCCACGTTGATCGTCACCGAGGGGCAGACGGTCACCGTGAACCTGATGAACGGCCTGCCGACCGCGGCCGGCAACACCTCGATCCTGTTCCCCGGCTTCAGCGTGACTCCGACGGGCGGCGTTGCCGGTCTGCTGACGCAGGAGGCCGCGCCCGGTGGCACCGTGACCTACACGTTCACGGCCGGATCGCCCGGAACGCGCGCCTACTACAGCGGTACCCAGGGCGACCTCCAGGTCGAGATGGGTCTGTACGGAGCCATCATCGTGCTGCCTGCGGCCGTGCCGGCCGCCTGCACGACGGGTCTCGCGGCTTCGAATCTGACCGCAGAAGCGACGTGGGGCGAATCCGATTTCCGGCTGGCGGCGGCCGCCTACGACCACCCCAAGAGCTGCTACGACCGCGAGTACCTGTTCCAGTTCTCCGAGATGGATCCGAACATCCACACGCAGGCGCTCGCGCAAGTCACCGCAAGGGTAGGCTGCCTGGCGGGGGCCGTGGGCTGCAGTCTCAACGTTCCGACCGAGCCCTACCGTCCGGCGTACTTCATGATCAACGGCCGCTCGATGCCGGACGACATGGATCCGAACTACTCCGTCCAATATCCGCACCAACCGTACAACGGCAATCCGCACATGCATCCGGGCGAGCAGACGCTGCTGCGGATCATCGGCCAGGGACGCTGGCAGCACCCGTTCCACGAGCACGGCAACCACGTGCGCATCCTGGCGCGTGACGGCAACCTGATTCTGAGCGCGAGCGATCAGAACAGCCTCGCCGGACCGCTACTCTTCACCACGACGACGACCCCGGGTCTCGCCATGGACGGGATCTTCTACTGGACCGGCAAGGGCCTGAACTGGGATGCGTACGGCCACAAGCCCGCTTCGACCGATCCTCTCGCCAAGCTGCCCTGCAACCCTGACGCCAACGGCTACAACACCGGCGCTCCGACTGCCATCAACTATTTCGAGTGGTGCCAGGATCACAACAAGCCGCTCCAGGTGGCTCCGTTTGGCGATGTAGCGGCTGGCGGCCCGACGACGTTGCCGGATCCAAATCTCTTTACGAACGGCGCCTGGTTCGGCGGCAGTCCGTATCTCGGGCCCAATGCAACGGTCCGCGCGGTCGGCCCTACCGGCACGACGCCGCCGTCCGGCACGATCGCCAACTCACCGACCGGCGAGGCGGGATTCGCGTTCATGTGGCACTCCCACAACGAGCGCGAGATCACGACCAACAACATTTTCCCGGGCGGCATGCTGATGATGATGCTGGTCGATTCACGTGAATTCGTGATCGACGAATCGAATTAGGAAACGTGGGGGGGACATTAATGGCATCCAATATCTTCAGGTCGCGCCTGATCAACCCGGGACTCGCGGCTTCCGTTTTCCTCCTCGCAAGCGGCGCGTCCTTTGCGCAGCAGGTCAACCTGACCGCGGGGCCTGCCAACGCTCCGCTGCCGGACGGCTCGGCCGTGCCGATGTGGGGCTACAGCTGCGGCGCGGCCGTGACAGGCTCCACCGCGACCTGCGCCGCGTTGGATCCTGCGGTGACGTCGCTGACACCGACGGTCTGGTCTCCCATCGTCATCACCATTCCATACACCGAGTCAGCCCCTGGCGTTTCCAGCACGAACCTGACGGTCAACCTGACCAACAGCTTACCGGCGTCCGTGCCCGAGACATCGCTGGTGATCGTGGGCCAGCTGGGTGGCGGTCTCGGAACGACGGCGAGTTCCGTGTCGAGTCCGCCTCACGCGACCCAGGTTGTAACCTGGCCGATCGCCGGAGACACCACTGGCGCCACCAACTCGCCGCCGCCGCAGGGGAACCGCGTCCAGTCATTCTCCACACCGGTGGCGCCGGGAGTCACAGCGCCGCTGACTTGGAGCAGCCTCAAGCCGGGCACCTACCTGATCGAATCAGGCACTCACCCGTCGATCCAGGGCCCGATGGGCCTGTATGGAATGCTCGTGGTCACGACTGCGCCCAACGGGGCAACAGCCGGAACCGCGTATCCGGCGGTCGGCGCGACTCCGGCGGTGACCTACAACGCCGAAATCCCACTGCTGCTCAGTGAGATCGACCCGATCCAGAACGCTGCCGTCAGCGCCGCGGTGAACTCGGCGTTCTTCAGCGAGACGCTGGTCTGGTCCGGCCAGCCGGGCGGCTGCGGCAATCCGACCTATGTTGTCAGCGCCAGCACACCTGCGTGTTATCCGCCGGCGGTCAACTACACGCCGCTGTATTATTTGATCAATGGAGTTGCATTCAGCAAGACCAGCCCAACGACCTCGCTGGTCGCGCCTCTGCCACCCGCGGCTGCAACGGGGGTCACCGGCACCGTGTTGGTGCGCTTCGTCAATGCCGGCTTGCGCATGCACGTGCCGTCGATCGTCGGCGCAGTGACCACGCCCGCCGTGGTTCCACCCACCACGGTTGCTGCAGCGGTCCCGGGGTTCAGCCTGGTTGCTGAAGACGGGAACCGTCTCCCCGGCGTTTCCCGCGTGCAGAGCGAAGTGTTCCTGCCCGCGGGCAAGACCCACGATGTGATGGTGAATGTGCCCGCCGCCGGCGGCACCGCCCTCCCGGTGTTCGACCGCGAATTGAGCCTGTCGGCCAACGCCGTCGCGCGCGACGCCGGCATGCTGGCCTACCTCAGCCTCAATGGTGCTGGTGCTCCGGTCGCCAGCGCGACCGCGGTAGCCCGCGCGGATACCTACAACTCTGTGGTGACCTGCACCGCGGCCCCTTGCATTCCGGTCACAGTGTCGGATTCAGGGAAGGGGCTGATCGCGAACGACACCAACGTCTTCGGCGTTCAGCTCCTCGCGGCGCCAACCGGTGGCACGCTGGCGCTCAACGCCAACGGCACGTTCACGTATACGCCGAACGTCGGAACCGGCTCAGACTCCTTCACGTATTGCGCGAACGGCACGGTGACGGGAACGACCTGCTCCTCCGGCATCACCGCGACCGTGACACTGGGCGCGGCGCCGATCGAGGCAGCCAGCGGCATTACCTGTCCTAATTCAGCTTTCCCGTCGACTGTGGCCACTACGCTGAGCATTAAACCGCCGGGCATCCTCGCGGGCTGCAAGGACGCGGCCGGCTACCCGCTGACAGTCAACGCAGCCAGCGTGACGGCGGGATTTGTATCCGTCGATCCGAACGGCGGCTTCAACGCGACCGTCCTCGGGCCGGGCACCTACTCGTTCACCTTCAGGGCGCAGAACTCGCAGGGAACTGTCGCCGCAGCCGCCGCGACCGTGACGCTGACCTTCCCGGCAGCCACCGGTATCACGTTCAATGTTTTCGATGGCAAGGACAAGACAACCGCGGTCACTGACTACCGCTGGATCATCGAGGAAGACCGCACCTTCTACATCAACCCGGCCTGCACCACCAACCCCCCGCCGGCGGGCTGCCCGACCTCAGCCAGCGGGATCGTTCCGACCTTCGGGACGAACTTCCACACCAGCTACATGCCGCTCGTGGCGGCCGGTTGCACGGGGCCGTTGTCCTGCGAAGGCGGCCAGACCGTGTTCGATCCGACCTCCGGCAGTCATGCAAACACGGTGTGCGACGTGGGCAACGGCGTTTGCCGGACCACAGCGACGCAGCAGGCGACCCTCTCTCCCAGCCAGGTCCACCTGGACCCGACCAAGCGCTACTACTTCTCGGTCCTGCCGGGCGATGCGGCCAACTCGTTCGAGAACGCGAACAATTGTTTGAGCAATCCAACCCCAAGCTGCGGCCACGGCATGGGCGGCGCCCCGATCGCCTGCGTACCTGCCGCGGGATCGGTAGTGTGCACCGCTACGACCGGTGCCTTCCCAGCGCAAGTGAGCGTGTTCGTGCAACCGAATCCCTTCCCACCGTCGAAGCTCTCCGTGTTCGTGTTCCAGGACGACTTCCCGCTCAACGGTGAGCACGATTCCGGCGGCGGCATCGACGTGCTGGCGCCCAACGAGCCCGGCCTGGGCGGCTTCAACATCACCCTCTTCGACGATGCCGGCGGCACCGGCGACGCGACCGGGCAGATGACCTACGACATGTTCAACATGCCGTTGTCGAACGGCCTGGCGGGATCGATCGACCCGAATACGGGACTGGATGCCTGCCCGATTTCCGGGGCGAATCAGAGGCTGGGGTTTGATCTTGACCCGACCAACCCGAGTCCGACAGGCATCACCGGCACGATCGTCACCTGCCCGAAGTACGAGTCGGACGGCAAGACGCTCTCGCCGCTGGCGGGCCAGGTGGTGGTCTTCAACCTGATGCCGGGAAGGTACGGCGTGGTGGCCACCCCCGGGGCGGACCGGATCGCCCGGATACCACGTGTCGATCGGCTTTGCCAACCCGGGGATCATCAATGCCCGCAAACAGTACGTCTGCGGCGGCACCGACCCGTTCAGCCCTCAGCCGGGAACCCACTACACCTGCAACAATACCTTGACCGGTACGGTAACGACCGAGCGCATGAGTCGCACGCCGGACGAGAGGCTCTATAGCAGCGGCGACAACAGCAGCTTCGCCTTCACCCAGTGCTACGTGAGCCTTGGAGATCCGGACGGCGAGGATTTCGCCTTCACCAAGTGCGACTCGAATGGGCAGTTCACCCTCTCCGGTCTTCCCCAGGGGGACTGGAGGATCACCATCTTCGACCAGTGGAACGACATGCTGGTCGATGGCCTGTCGACGCCGGTCCGGCTCGCCGGCGGCGCTACCGTGAATCTGGGACAGGTCGCCATCAACCAGTGGCAGGCGAATATCTACACCAAGAGCTTCCTCGACCTGAACAACAACGGAATCCAGGACGGCACCGAGCCAGGTCTCTCGCTGGTGTCGACCAACATCCGTTTCCGCGACGGCAGCTACTCCAACTTCAACAACACGGACCTGCAAGGCAACGCGGGCTTCAACGAGATCTTCCCGCTGTTCAGCTGGTACGTCGTGGAAGGGTATTCGACGCGTTACAAGAGCACCGGGGCTCACGTGGTCTACGACGCGGGCGGGCCCTCCGACGGTAATTGCGGAGCACCGGGGTCCCCCCCGTGCGGAAACTCGAGCATCGCAGCGAACTTGGCGAATACTCATGAAGCGATCCCCGTGCCCGCGAATCTGCGGGTTCCGGGTGCCAGGTATTGCGCTAGTGCGGACTGCCCCCCTGGTGATACGGCTGGTGGGTCTACAGGCCGCGTCGATCCGCCGTTCTGGTTCGGCACCGAGGGCTGGCAGGGCTTCTCCGGCCAGAATAGCTTCATTGAATTCGGGAAGAAGCCCTACGCGGCCGGTGAGACCGGCGGCATCTTCGGCGAGGTGATCTACGCCTCGACCCGGCCGTTCGACGATCCCACGCTGCTGATCCACACCAGCTGGACGCCGGACGTGCCGGGCGTGACCGTCAACCTCTATAAGGAAGGCACGGCACCGGATGGCAGCGTGTCCCTCACATTGATCGACACCACCAAGACCAGCAGTTGGGACGATTGGGCGCAGGGTTTCCGGTCCGATGGCATGCCCAACATGAACTGCCCGGGCCAGGGTACGAACTCCGGCACCAACGCCGACCTGTTCTTCTTCTCGCTGTACAACCAGCCGATGTGGCTTGACCAATACACCAACGGCGGCACCCCGGCGCACACGTTGCCCAACAACTCGCAGTTCAAGTGCTACGACGGCATGCACAACTGGAACCAGGTGCAGCCGGCGCAGTACGACGGCATGTACTCGTTCCCGAGCGTGACCAGCCTCAGCCCGACGACCGGCAAGCCCACCGGGACGAACTGCACGGCCTGCGTGCCGAATCCCGACGTCACCGATCCCTATCGGTCCGGCACTCCCATGCTCCCCCCCGGCAAGTACGTCGTGGAAATGATCGTGCCCCCGGGCTACGAGCTGGTCAAGGAAGAGGACAAGAACATCCTGATCGGCGACAACTACATCGCGCCGGTGACGCAGCAGTTCGCCGGCCTGGGCAACATCTTCATCCTGCCCGATCAGGCGGAAGTTTCCGCTTACTACAACGCCAACAATCCGCAGAATCCGACCAACGCGTTCGGGCGGACGACACTGCCCAGCGGCGAAGGGGACACCGGCAGCGTCGAGATCTTCTGGCCGTGCGTGGGCGCCTCGCGTGTCGTTCCCGACTACATCAGCCTCTTCCCGCAGTCCGCGGAAGTGGCGCCGTTCGCCGGAGCGACCCGCAACCTGTGCGACCGCAAGGAAGTGGCTCTCACGGAGCAGACGGCGGCCCTGGCCAAGTTCTGGATCTTCAGCTCCGCGCATGTCGCCGCCCACTTCACCGGCATCATCACCGATGACTTCACCTCGGAATTCGACCCGTTCTCGCCGCAGTTCGGCGAGAAGTTCTCGCCGCCCGATCTGCCGATCTCGATCAAGGACTGGAGCGGCACCGAGATCTCCCGCGTGTACACCGACCACTGGGGCGCCTACAACGGCCTGACCTACTCGACCTGGGAGGTGAACCCGCCGAATCCGACCGGCTATGCGCCGACGATGATGGTCACCTGCATGAACGACCCGGGCACCGGGCCGACCCCGGACCCCCTGTTCAACCCGCAATACAGCCAGTTCTGCTACGAGATCCCATTCATGCCGGGGCAGACGCAGTACATGGACACGCCAGTGACGCCGACCTCGGGTTTCGCCGGGGCGGGATATAACAACCCCGACTGCGCCTATCCGGCGGCGACGCCCGCCATCGCTGAAGTGGATAGCAACGACGGAGTTGGACCCTGGGCAAGCGCAGCCGGTACCGGTCACACGCTCACGATCAGAGCGTTGGGCGACCAGATGGTGCCCAACAACGCCTACTCGGGACCATCCGCCTCGACGCCTCCCTTCAACCAGAAGAAAGTGCTACGCCACTATGGCTTTGGCGCGCAAGGAACTGGATCGGCGGCGGTATTGAACGCTTTGAATGATAGTGGCGCGACAATCCCGCTAAACATAACCAGTTGGAGTGACGCTACGATCGTCGCTGGGATTCCCAACTCCGTTGCTTCAAATCCGAACTTCGCGTGCCCGATTCAGCAGCAAGCGCAATACGGTGGCCCAAACGGTACGACAGTATCAACCGCGCGATGCGGTCAACTGGTCATCACGACCTCCACGGGTCAGCAGTCGGTCGACACCGTGACGGTCACGGTCGGTGGCAAGCATCCAACCCACGTCGCCGCCTCGGGCTCGATCCAGGCTGCGATCGACGCGGCCAGGCCGGGCGACCTGATCATCATCGATCCGACTTGCGCCACGGCTGCCGCACCGACGAGTCCTGTTGCATGCACTAGCAGCACGACTGTCCACACCGTAACTGCCCACCAGGAAATGCTGCTGATGTGGAAGCCGGTCCGGCTGCAAGGCGTCGGGGCGGCCTCCAGCGTCATCAACGCGAATACCCATCCGGCGGGCAAGCTGAACGATTGGCGCGCGCGGGTCGTTTGTCTGTTCGGGCTTGGCGTCGATGGTTCGCCGAACTCGTGGGCCCCCTCTTGCGGAACCGGCTGGTCTGGCTTCAAGGCCACCGCCATCAATCCGCAGGTCGACCGGTTGCCGCTGGAGCCCATGGTCGGCTGGGTCGCCACCCTCAACGGTAACCTGGCCGAGCTGTTGCAGGAGCCCTCGCTGATGGGAGCCCTGGAAGGAGCAGGCATCACGGTGTTGGCGAAGGGCGTGGACTTCCACGGCGCCAATCCGTTTGACCCGGCTCTGTTGATCGCGGGCGAGTCGCTCTTCCCCGACGGCACCACGCCGCTGACCGCCGGTTCCTGCGGTTCGAACACGTTGACCGCCACGAATCCGTTCCCGAGCAGCTTCCACTGCAACCCGTCCAGCATCGACGGCTTGAGCATCACCGACAGCTCGCAGGGCGGCGGCGGCATCTTCGTGCACGGCTGGGGGCACAATCTACAGATCGCCAACAACCGGGTGTACAACAACTCCGGCACGCTGTCGGGGGGCATCAGTGTAGGCCAGGGTGAGTTTCCTCCGCAGTACCTCGGGGGAGTCGCCGCCGCCGCGCCTCCCGGATCCTGCCTGAGCAGCGGTGTCGCGAATCTTCAGCTGCCCTACTGCCACAACCTGAACGTGAACATGCACAACAACTTCATCGCGCAGAACGCTTCCACCGGCGACGAGTTGTTCTCTGCGACGCCGGCGGGGGCAGGCGGTGTCAGCATCGTCACCGGTTCTGACTTCTACAAGTTCAACTTCAACTGGGTGTGCGGGAACCTGAGCACCGGCGACGGCGGCGGTGTGGCGCACATGGGCTTCATCTACGGCGGCGATATCGAGCACAACTCGATCCTGTTCAACCAGAGCACCAACCCGACGATCCCAACCAACGGCGGCGGCCTTCTTGTCATGGGCACCCCCGACGTCGATCCTACTACTTGCGGCACGACGACCGACCAAGATTGCGTGCCAACACTCGGCACTGTTGGCCCGAGCGACGGCGTCGGTCCCAACCTGGTCATCAATGCCAACCTGATCATGGGGAACGCTGCGGAAAGCGGCAGCGGCGGCGGCCTTCGCTTGCAGCACGTCAACGGCCAGGACGTGGTCAGCTTCCCGAACGGCGCCAGCAGTGTCACGTTCCCGGGGATCCCTGGTTCCCGCTCACCGTGGTACTCGGCGCTGGTCACCAACAACATCATCGTCAATAACGTCGCCGGCTGGGACGGCGCTGGAATCTCCCTGCTCGATGCGCTGAATGCGAACATCATCAACAACACGATCATGTCCAACGACACCACCGCATCGTCGGGGGTGCTGTTCAACACGCTCGGGGCACCGTTGGCGAGCGCGCCCACATGCGACCCGGCGAATGGCAATCCCTGTCCACCGAATACGACAAGTTCGACTACGACGTCGGCGCCCCAGCCCGCCGGCCTGGTGAGCATCCAGAACAGCGCTACGCTGGTGGCGAACTTCGCCGCGACCATCACTTGTCCGGCGGGCCATTTTGCTGGCACCACCGCGCAGAATGGGACTTGCAGGACGGTTTCGTATCCGGAACTCTACAACGACGTGTTCTGGCAGAACCGCTCGTTCTACATCGGCGTGGGTGCGCTCGGCGCGGGGACCACGAACCAGCAGAACGTGGTCGCGCTGTACAACGCGTTCACCACGACGCGGGCGGCGAGCCAGTCGGCAACCGGCGCCTGCCCCGCCGCCAGCTACTGGGACATCGGCGTGCGCGGCGACACCGGGCCGACCAACCATGCATCCACCGTCACGCTGACTCCGAAGGCGTCGTTCCTGACGAACATCAGCGGCTATCCCGGCGGGGGCACCGGCTTCCGCGTCAACTCGGCATCCAATCCGGCCGTCGCCAGCCAGTACTGCAACGGCTCGCGCATCCCGCCGGAATTTGGCGGGTCGGGCTGGCAGGTGCCTCCGGGCATCGCGGATGCGACCGTGCCGAACCCGATCTTCCACCTGACGCCGGCCGCCACCGTAGACGAGGGCAACAACTGGATCAACATCAGTTGGGGTCCGCTGGCGATGACGAACCCGGTGACCAACGTGACGCTCGGCAACTACGCGCCGACGTCGGGTTCGCCGGTTCGCGACTACATCACTAACGCAAACTCTGCCACGAGCTACGCAGCGGCTCCGGCCACGGACTTCTTCGGCACTTTTAGGAAGACGAACAACGCGGTCGACGTCGGCGCGGTGGAGTTCGGCGCCGGGGCCGGGGGCAGTACCGCGACCGCGACCGTGACGCCAAACGCGTTAGCCTTCGGCAACCAGGCGATCGGTACTCCCAGCGGCGCGAGGACCTTGACCGTGACCAACAACGGCACCGTTGCTCTGGCCGGTGGCACCTTCACCTTCGGCGGCGGCACTCCGCAACCCTTCACACAGGCGACGCTCCTGCAGGGAGGTCCAGGTACCTGCGGTGCGACGTTGGCCGTGGGAGTTTCGTGCACCTTCAACGTGGTGTTTACGCCGGCTACGGGAACGGCCAACGGGACGGCCTTCTCTAGAACTCTGACGGTTGCCTACACAGGCGCCACGGTCACGGGCAGTCCGGTAACACTCACGGGTACGGCAGTGACGCCGGGCACGTTGAGCTTTACCAGTGCGACCAATGGTACGCTTGCGACCGTACTTGGCGTTCGAACCCTCACGTTTGCCGCTTTTACGGGGACTTTAGAAACCAGCGTGGTGACGGTAACCAACACTGGTGCCGGTTCGCTGTCGATCACCAGCGAAACTTTCACAACCAACCCTGGTAGCCGGGTTAGTCTGACGGGCAACACCTGCACGTTGTTGCCGTTGGCGCCCGGTGGTACTTGCACCATCAGCCTGACGCTCACAGGGACCGCTTCTTATGCAGGCTTGCTTTCCGTCGCCAACAACGGCAGCGGTACGATTGCCGGCGCTACTCCACTTGGTCTGTTCCATTGATCGATCGGTTGACCATCTCTCGCGAGTGGCCCAAGGCAAACGAACCTGGGCCGCCCGCGGGACCTCCGCGCAGGCCGCAGTCCGAGGGAGCAGGCGAATGCGAAGTGCGCCGGTGGTCACCGGCGCACCGGCTGAAGGCAAGGGCAGGTGCAAGTCGGCATGATCACCCCGGCGCGGTCGCGGAGCATCGCGGCAGCGTGGGGGGCCGAAGTGCCAAAAGGGGAATGTGGCGGACATGACACGGGAAGTGAACCGGCTGGGGTGGGTGGGAGTGGCGCTGCTGCCCCTCGCGCTGGCGCTGCCGGTCGCCGGCGCGGTGGAGACGCAGCCGGCGGCCGCCGCCGCACCTTCGCTCACCGGACCTTCAACCGCGGTCGAGTCCGCCAAGGTGGCGGCGAGGCCGCCGCGCGGCCACGGGCGACCGAGCGCCGAGGACCGCTTGCAGGGGCTGGTGAAGGCGCTGAAGCTGGATGCGGCGCAGGAGGCCGAAGTGCGGCGGGCGCTGCAGGCCCAGCGCGAGGCGATCCGCAGGCTGACGAGTGCACCGCCCGACCCGGAGGTGCCGCGGGTGGCGACGATCCACGCGATCACCGACCGCACCAGCGAGCGCATCCGCGCGGTGCTGAACGACGAGCAGAAGAAGCTCTACAGTCAGCCGCTGCCCCACGACTTTGCCCCTGGCGAGGGCAAGCCCGGCGTCAAGGAGTGGCTGAACGCCTTGCGGCCGAAGGGGAAGTAGGGTGCTTCGGTGTTTGCCTTTGCCGCGCCCCGGGCGTGCTTGCAGTGCGCTGCGAAGTCAGTACTGTGCTAGTGTATGTTTCGATATGCTTAAAAAGTCATTGACCGGGACGCCGGGCGTGCTACTCGCGACAGCGCTCGCGGTCAACCTCGTCATTCCAGCCGCCGAGGCACAGTCGCAGCAGGCCAAGGACAAAGCCGCGGCCACAACCGGGAATGCCCCGGTGAAGGCCGCGCCGGCGCGCTACAAGCCGAATCGCTTCGCGGGCCGGGCCTGGAAGTATTATCAGCTGGTCTGGGGCATCGATTCGCTCAGCGTCAAGTTGGTGGAGTCGGGCGAGGTCGTGCGCTTCAGCTACCGGGTGCTCGACCCGGACAAAGCCAAAGCGCTGAACGACAAGAACAACGAGCCGTCGTTGATCGACCCACGCGCCGGGGTCAAGCTCGTGGTCCCGAAGATGGAAAAGATCGGGCCACTGCGCCAGACCGGCACGCCCGAGGCCAGCAAGGCCTACTGGATGGCCTTCTCGAACAAGGGCCGGCCGGTGAAGAAAGGCGACCGCGTCGACGTGGTCATCGGGCAGTTCCGGGCGCAGGGGCTCGTGGTCGATTAGCGGATGAACGTCTTTTGGCAGGGTGAGACTCGGAGGTAGGACATGTCATTATTCTTTTTCCCCGGCCGGTTAAAGCGCGCTGTTCGGGCGGTGGCGGGCAGGAAATCCCTGCTGCTGAGTATCGCCTTGTCCCTGGGCTTTTCGTACCCGTTGCTCGCGGCCGAGCGCAAGACGACAGCCCCACGCCTGAGCGCGGCGCAGATCGTCAAGAAGCACGTCTCGGCGCGGGGTGGGCTGCAGGCGTGGCGGGCCGTCCAGACGCTGTCGCTGAGCGGCAAAATGGATGCCGGAGCCGGCGACTCGGTCACCCGCAGCGTGCGCGTTGCACGAGGCCCGGGGGCGGCGACGCACAAGACGCGGCGCGAAATTGCGGCCGGCGCCCACAAGGGGGAGGCCGAGAAGCAGGTGCAGCTGCCGTTCACGCTCGCGAGGCAGCGCCCCAACAAGTCGCGCCTCGAGATCGAGTTCGCGGGCAAGACCGCGGTGCAGGTCTACGACGGCACGAATGGCTGGAAGCTGCGCCCCTATCTCAACCGCAACGACGTCGAACCGTTCACGCCGCAGGAAGCGCAGACCGAGGCTGAGAACGCCGGCGTGGATGGCCTACTGATCGACTTCGCGGCGAAGGGAACGAAGGTCCAGCTCGAGGGCGTTGAGCCGGTCGAGGGCCACGACGCCTACAAGCTCAAGCTCACGACCACGACCGGCACCGTGAAGCACATCTGGATCGACGCGCACAGCTTCCTCGACGTCAAGGTCGAGGGCGTCCCTCGGCGCATGGACGGCAAGACTCGAAGCGTGTGGGTGTATCAGCGTGATTTCCGCTCGGTGCACGGCGTGATGATTCCCTTTGCCCTCGAGACGATCGTCGACGGCTACCCGCAGACGCACAAGATCGTCCTCGACAAAGTCGCGGTAAACCCGAATCTCGATGCGGCGGCGTTCGCCAAACCGAAGGCTTGACGCGCGCGGTTGCAGGAGCGTGGGCTGATGAAACCCGTGGCTGCCGCGACGATCGCCGTCGGGCTCGTGGCCGTTGCGTTGGCCG
>WNFO01007085.1_pt1 | contig 15252 bp, 16 predicted proteins | sample 5400251 | NCBI WGS metagenome assembly WNFO01 (sample SAMN13153354, study PRJNA577476) | soil metagenome | isolation source: 100 cm saprolite under Madrone tree | place: USA:California | collected 2016-06-14 | reverse complement strand
GAAGTCGCTGGACAAGGCGATGGAAGTGCAGACCGAATACGCGAAGTCAGCCTACGAGACCTTCGTCGCGGAGTCGCAGAAGATCGCGGGGCTTTATACCGACCTCGCCAAGCAGACCTTCAAGCCGATCGAAGGCATGGTCGCGAAGTTCGCCCCGGCCGCCGCCCACTAAACAAACGCTGTTTTAGAAATCAAAAAGCCCGGCCATTGCGGCCGGGCTTTTTCTTGGTTGGATTTGCCGGATTGCTTCGCGACGTGCAACTTCGACAGCGACGTTCCGATCGAGTTGAAAGCGGGGATCATCTGGTTCGCCGCCGTCGGCATGCAGAAGTTGTGAGGACCGCTCGCACACCGAGGCAACACCGACGACGTCGGATCCGGGGTTTCTACGGTCATTCCCGCTTTCGCGACCGAACAGCTGGTAGACCTGCCCCGAGAAAATTCGGTCAATAGCTGTGCAGGCCGCGAATCGGCCCCCAAAAGCACCTTCTATCGTCAACGTTCGCCAAACGGCTGGTGGCTTTGCTTTGTCAAATCCGACAGGATTGATTAACCTCGGGCAGATCGCCGAGCCGGAACAGGGCCTGCCGCCAGCCGCATCGGACCAAAATGTGCGCGCTTGCGGCAAGTCGGAGGCGGACCCATATTCCAACCATCGATACGGTTGGTTGGGGTCGGGCCGGCCGGAGCAGCGATCTGGAAAGCGTGTCTGGGAACTCTTCAGATGGCTCCGGCAGGAGGACATCGCTTGAGACATCCCTTGGTCGCTGTCCGGTTTCCTGTGGGGATTTCGAACGCCTGTGCCATGTTGCAGCTAACTTTCAAATTTGATTTGTCCGGGCCATCCGCCATCGCTGCATTTGCTCCCCGAATGAGCAACAACGAGAACCGCGCTGGGGGAACTGGCGGGCCGGCCACATCCGTTATCGCCAAGGTCAAGCCCAAGACAAAGCGTCCGAACCTCTACCGTGTCTTGATCCTGAACGACGACTACACGCCGATGGAGTTTGTCGTTCACGTTCTGGAGAAGTTCTTTCAGAAGGATGTCGAGGCCGCGACCAAGATCATGCTCCACGTCCATCATCATGGAATCGGGGAGTGCGGAGTGTTCACCTACGAGATCGCCGAGACCAAGGTGACGCAAGTGATGGATTTTGCGCGCAAGCACCAACATCCCCTGCAATGCGTGATGGAAAAGAAGTAGCATCGCGCGAAATCCGTCGAAATAGGAACGGGTTTTGCATCGAAAAGCGGGATGGATCGGACGAGCGTGCGCCCTTTTTCCCGGGGGAGCGGCTTATTCTCTGCGTGAGTTAATGTGTGCGGCCGGAGTGAAAACAAGAAACAGGTCGTGGGAACCGGTCTTTCGCCGTGATTGGATGTAACTATATGTCAAAGGTTGTTGTTGCCTGAGGGGCCAACGGCGATCATGATGGCGGGGGCCACAGAGGACGCGAATGCCGACTTTTTCTCAAAGCCTTGAACAATCCCTGCATCGTGCGCTGGCGATTGCGAACGAGCGTCATCACCAATATGCGACGCTTGAACACCTTCTGCTGTCGCTGATCGATGATAGCGATGCGGCCGCCGTCATGCGGGCCTGCAGTGTCGATCTCGACAAGTTGCGCACCAGTCTCGTCAACTATCTCGAGACCGAGTTTGAAAACCTGGTGACGGACGGCGCCGATGACGCCAAGCCGACCGCGGGCTTTCAGCGCGTGATCCAGCGCGCGGTGATCCACGTCCAGTCATCAGGCCGTGAGGAAGTCACCGGCGCCAACGTTTTGATCGCGATCTTCGCCGAGCGCGAGAGCCATGCGGCGTACTTCCTGCAGGAGCAGGACATGACGCGCTATGACGCGGTCAACTATATCAGCCACGGCATCGCCAAGCGGCCCGGCGTGTCGGAAGCGCGTCCGGTGCGCGGTGTCGATGAAGAGACCGAGACCAAGGGCAACGAGGATTCCAAGAAAAAAGGCGAAGCGCTCGATACTTACTGCGTAAACCTCAACAAGAAGGCGCGCGACGGCAAGATCGATCCGGTGATCGGACGAAATGCCGAGATCAACCGCGCCATCCAGGTGCTGTGCCGCCGGCAGAAGAACAATCCGCTGTTCGTCGGCGAAGCCGGCGTGGGCAAGACAGCGATTGCGGAGGGGCTGGCAAAGCGTATCGTCGACAGCGAAGTTCCTGAGGTGTTGGCGGCGGCGACGGTGTTTTCGCTCGACATGGGGACGTTGCTGGCGGGCACGCGCTATCGCGGTGATTTCGAGGAGCGGTTGAAGCAGGTTCTCAAGGAACTCGAGGCGCACCCGAACGCCATCCTGTTCATCGATGAAATCCACACCGTGATCGGCGCGGGCGCGACTTCCGGCGGCGCCATGGACGCGTCCAATCTGTTGAAGCCGGCGCTGGCGTCGGGCACGATCCGATGCATGGGCTCAACCACTTACAAGGAATATCGCCAGCATTTTGAAAAGGATCGCGCGCTGGTGCGCCGGTTCCAGAAGATCGACATCAACGAGCCGACGGTCGAGGACGCGATTGCGATCCTCAAGGGTCTGAAGCCGTATTTCGAGGACTACCACCGGCTGAAATACACCAACGAGGCCATCGAGGCCGCGGTGCAGCTGTCGTCGCGGTACATCCATGACCGTAAATTGCCGGACAAGGCGATCGACGTGATCGATGAATCCGGCGCGGCGCAGATGCTGGTAGCGGAGAACAAGCGCAAGAAAACCATCGGCATCAAGGAAATCGAGACCACGATCGCGACCATGGCGCGGATTCCGCCCAAGAGCGTGTCGAAGGACGACGCCGAGGTGCTCAAGCATCTTGAGCAGACGCTCAAGCGCGTGGTGTTCGGCCAGGACAAGGCGATCGACGCATTGTCGGCGTCGATCAAGCTGGCGCGGGCAGGGCTGCGCGAACCGGAAAAGCCGATCGGCTCCTATCTGTTCTCGGGGCCGACCGGCGTCGGCAAGACCGAGGTGGCAAAGCAGCTCGCAGCGTCGCTCGGCGTCGAACTGATCCGGTTCGACATGTCGGAATATATGGAGCGGCATACGGTGTCGCGCCTGATCGGCGCACCCCCGGGCTATGTCGGTTTCGACCAGGGTGGCCTGCTCACCGATGGCGTCGATCAGCATCCGCATTGCGTGGTTCTGCTCGACGAGATCGAGAAGGCGCATCCGGACCTGTATAACGTGCTGCTGCAGATCATGGATCACGGCCGGCTGACCGACCATAACGGCAAACAGGTCAATTTCCGCAATGTGATCCTGATCATGACCACCAATGCGGGCGCCGCCGATCTCGCGCGGCAGGCCTTTGGCTTCACGCGTAACAAGCGGGAAGGCGACGATCACGAAGCGATCAATCGCCAGTTCGCGCCTGAGTTCCGGAACCGGCTGGACGCCATCGTCTCGTTCGCGCATCTCAATGCCGATGTGATCGGCATGGTGGTGGAAAAGTTCGTGCTGCAACTCGAGGCGCAGCTTGCCGACCGTGACGTCACCATCGAACTGTCGGAGCCGGCCAAGGCGTGGCTGGTGCAGCACGGCTACGATGAGCAGATGGGGGCGCGGCCGATGGCACGCGTGATTCAGGAGCACATCAAGAAGCCGCTGGCGGACGAGGTGCTGTTCGGCAAGCTGAAGGGCGGTGGCCACGTTCGCGTCGTGCTGGTGAAGGACGAGGCGGCTGGGGATGTGGCGCAGGAAAAGATCGGCTTCGAATATGTCGAGGGGCCGGTGACGCCGAAGCCGGAAAAACTGCCCGGCACGCGCAAGCGTACCGCGCCGCGCAAGCCGAAACCACCCGGCGGTCCCAGCGGCGGCTCCAAGGGCCCGGCCTCACGGGGTCCGCTGGTCAAGGTGTGAGTAGCTGATATTGCCAACAAAAAAGCCGGCGGTCGCAATACCGCCGGCTTTTTTGATGGGCTTGGCCGAGCAGACGCTGCCGGCAGCGTAACCGGATTCACGGTCGCTGGAGGTATCACCGAGGAACCCGGTAAACGGAATTCAAAAACAATAGATACATTGCGACAGGTCTCGCTAGGCAGATTCCAACGATTTTCCTGCAAGGTGAAATGCCAGATGGACGTTATCGAGCAGCGCGAAGGATCGACATGTTAGCCAATCGACGTCAGAGCGAGCGTCGCCATTGCAGACGGGTCGCAAAGATCCAGTTCGGAACCGGCTCGTTGCCGCGCGACTGCACGATCACGGACATATCGGAGGGCGGCCTGAAGGTAATCGCCGAATATCCTGAAATCCCCCCTCAATTCACCATCATATTATCAACGGGCCACCCACGCCAATGTCGGCTGGCATGGCGGATCGGTTGCGAGTTCGGCGCTGAATTCATCGATTAGATCGAAAAGCTCTATCAAAACATCGAGGCCGGTTAACGCTCGGGGTCTGGAAGCGCGAAGTCGATATCGACGGGCTCGCTCAGGTCGCACCAAGGCACCCCGCCTGTTTAACTGGAATTTAGGGTTAAACTGCGAAGCATTTCTGGTCAGTCGCCGACGCCAGGTCAAAGTACATGCTCCAGCAGTTGCTCCAACATTATCGCTTCGCGAAACTTCTTGCATCCACAGCATCGTCCGCGATTTTGGTATTGGGGCTTTGTAGCTGCCAGACTGCGGCCACGTCGGACATCACGGGGTCGCTGGGCGAGAAAACCGAAGCAAGCCGCGGCGTCGACCCTCGGCGCGAGGTCGAATCTTATCGCGATCGCTTTCGTGCTAACCCCAAGGACGCCGACGCGGCCCTGCAATACGCAAAGGCCCTCCGAGCCGCGGGGCAGCAGGCCCAGGCGGTCGCGGTGCTCGAACAGGCCACGATCGCTCATCCCGGTAACCAGGCGCTGCTTGCCGGCTACGGGCGAGCGCTGGCGGACAATGGCAATTTCCAGCAAGCATTCGACGTCCTCGGCCGCGCCCATACTCCCGACGATCCCGATTGGCGGATTCTCTCGGCTCAGGGAACCACGCTCGATCAACTTGGCCGGCACGACGAGGCCCGGCAGTACTACGCGACCGCGCTCAAGATCGCACCTGAAGAACCTTCAGTGCTGTCCAATCTCGGCCTTTCATATGTTCTCTCGAAAGATCTGCCCAAGGCGGAGGAAGCGCTGCGGCGCGCGCATGGCCGCGCGGATGCGGATCCGCGTGTGCGGCAGAATTTGGGGTTGGTGATTGGGCTGCAGGGCCGTCTTGCCGAGGCTGAAAGCATTGTGAGGGCCGGTCGGCCGGCCGAGGAGGCGGCGGCGAATGTCGCTCATCTGCGGCGATTGCTGGCTCGCAAAGACAATGCACACACGGATTCAGATAAAATACCGGTGGCAGCCATCGGACGGCCTATCTGACCTTCGGCGAACGAACCTTGCAGCCAGCGAGGCTTGCAGCCAGCGAGGCTTTGGGCTCGGTCGGCCGTGATCCGTAACATCTTGCGAAACGCCGCGGCAATCCGCGCGACGGCCTACCTTGCTCGCAGCTTCCTGAGGATCGGCGCCAGGAACGAGCCGCGCGGCTTTTTGGTCTCGCCGCGGCCCGTCAGCCGTTGCGCGATCTGCAGAAACATCTCGGTGGTGCGATGTTTGGCGGCGAGGTCCGCGATCATCTGGCCGTTGTTGGCCGCCGTGCCGAACAGTCGCGGATCGAACCGAATCGCCGCGATCGGCTGGCTCTCGATCGTCTTGGCGAATCCGCGCGCGCCGATTTCCGGGCGCTTCGGCATGCCGACCTGATTGAGACAATACAGTGGCGCCCGATCGTTGGGTCGCGCCGCTTTCAGCAAACTCAACATGTTCTTGGTATTGCGCAGATTGGCGAGGTCCGGCTCGGCAACAATCAGGATATCGTCCGCACCGACCAGAGCGCGCTTGGTCCATCCCGACCATTGGTGTGGAATGTCGAGCACAATGCAGGGCGTCGTCATGCGCAACGTATCGAAGACCGAGTCGAAGGCATTGGCGCCGAAATCGTAGACTTGCTCGAGCGTCGCCGGCGCCGCCAGCAGGCTGAGGTGTTCGGTGCATTTCGACAGCAGACGGTCCATGTATGCGGTATCGAGCCGATCGGGCGAGAACACCGCGTTGGCGATGCCCTGCGTCGGATCCTGATTATAGTCGAGACCGGCGGTGCCGAATGCGAGGTCGAGATCGATGACGACGGAATCCAGCGCGAGATCGCGCGCGATCGCCCATGCGACGTTGTGCGCGACGGTGGATGCGCCGACGCCGCCTTTGGCGCCGACGATTGCGATGATCCGGCCGACCGCGACGGCCTCCGATGCCGAGAACAGACTGCAAATCGAGCGCACCACATCAAGGGTATCGACCGGCCCGATGACGTAGTCGCTGACGCCGCGACGCACCAGTTCGCGATAAGGCGCGGCATCGTTGACGCTGCCGATCACGACGACGCGGGTTCCGGCATCGCACACGGTCGCGAGTTGATCGAGGCCGGCAAGGATATCGCTGCGGCCTTCGGTTTCCAGGATGATCACGTTCGGCGTAGGCACCGTGTGATAGGCTTCGATGGCGGCTGCCATGCCGCCCATCTGAACCGAGAGATGGGCCTTGCTGAGGCGGCGGTCTTCGCCCGCCGATCGCACGGCGGCTGCGGTCTCCGCGGTCTCGCAAAAGGCCTGTACCGATACACGAGGCGCCGGAGCGATGTAATCGTCCGCGGGCGGCGGCGCGATGTCCGGCAGTTCTTCGGAATTTTGACGGGCGATGCTGATCATTTGCCTGTGTCGCTGAGTTTGGCCTTGTCGGCTTCGGGATAGATGGTCGAGGTCGGATCGCCCTTGCGATACTTCTCGAATGCTTCCGTGCGTCGCGTCGTATACGCAGGCGTCTCGGACCGCGGCTGCTCGAGGTCCGACGGATTGTCGATCATCGCTGCGAGGTTGCGCTGGTTAGCGCAACCAAAATTGTGGTACGACTTGTTTTCGGAATAGTCGGTGTTCGCCATCGAGGGTCCGAGATCTTCCGGCCACAGACCGCAGGGTCCGGCAACCGCCGCAATCCTTGGATAACTCAGCCTGATCGTTGCGAACGCTCGAGGGTCGTCCGGATGGTAGTGACGCTGCCTAATTCCGCGCGGAGGCACGCCGCCTGCCGCCAATAGCGCCTGGGCCTCGCGGAATGTAGCCGCCGCAGCCCGTGCGTTCGGCGTGTCGACCGGCACGTCGGCCACGATCGCGCCGGTTCCTTCGCGAGCCCATGTCTGGGCCAGTCCCACGACGTCGGCGCGTTGTGAAGCGGAAAGACCGCCACGTGCATGACCGACGAAAATGACGACCGAGCGGTCGGCTTCCTGAATCGCGATCGGATGACGCAGGCGGTAATCGTCGGGAACGCTCGCCGTCACCACTTCTCCGCCGCTATTGGCGCAGGCACCCAGCGCGGCCGAAAGGCCAAGGAGTGCGCCGAGCAGGCGCAGGGTTCGATAGCGATCGGCGGGTGTTCTGTTTGTCATCGTGCTGTCCTCGTACCGTATTGGTGGGGCAGTTCGGTCTCAATCAATGATAAAGCCGTAGCTGACCTGGTAGCTTCCAACCGGTTCGACACGAGCGGCAACGCCGTAAATTCGATTGATCTGCGCCAACAATGTCGATTGCGAATCCGATGCCGGCGCAAACCCATCATCGGGACGCGACAGCTCTTTTTGGGCGACGGCCCGAACGATGTAGGGCGTCACGATGACCATCAGTTCGGTCTGGTTATTGACGAAGTCCTGGCTCCTGAAAAGCGCTCCAAGAACCGGCAATGAGTCGAGGCCGGGCAATCCGTTGATGGCCTGCTTGGTCTGTTCCTGGATCAGGCCCGCCATCGCTATCGAGCCGCCGGACGGAATTTCCAGCGTGGTTTCAGCGCGACGGGTCTTGATCGAGGGAATCGTCGTTCCGCCGGCACCGCCGGTCAAAGAGTTTTCGGCCGAGACTTCCGACACTTCGGTCATCACCCGCAGGCTGATCCGCCCCTCGGTCAGCACCACCGGCGTGAAGTTGAGCGAGATGCCGAACTTCTTGAAACTGACCGTCTGGACGCAATTTCCGATAGCCCCCGTCGTCGACGTTTGGCAGGTCACGCCGGTCGGAATTGGAAATTCGCCGCCTGAAATAAATGTCGCGGACTCGCCGGAGATTGCCGTCAGATTTGGTTCTGCAAGCGTCCGCACCACGCCCGCGCTCTCCATCGCGCGCAGGGTAGCGGTGACCGAGGGCAGACCGGCCTTGGTCAAGGCCGCCGCGGTCAAGTTGTTGCCGGGGACGAGCGGTGCATTGTTCGCGGTGAAGGGATTGCTGTTGTTGAAGTTTACGACTGCCGTGCCGTAATTCATGCTGGCGCTGAGATCGACGCCCATCTGCTTGATGATGTCCCGCCGCACTTCCGCGACGGTGACCTTCAACATCACCTGATCGCGGCCACGGACCACGATGGAGTTGACGACCTTGTCGGCACCGCCCACCAGCCGGGCAGCAAGTTCGCCCGCCTGCTGCGCCTCGATCGGACTCGATACCGAGCCGGTCAGCATCACGCCATCGCCGACGCCTTCGGTCTGGATTCCCGCGTTGGGCAGCATTTGCTTCAACGCGGCGCGCACGCCGTTGAGATCGCGCTTGACCGCGATGTCATAGGCGGCGATCTGCTGGCCCGCCGAGTCGAAAAAGACGATGTTGGTCTGACCGACCGCCGCGCCGATGATGTAGGCGCGTTGCCCCGAGTGGACGACCGCGTTGGCAATCTTGGGGTCGGCGACCAGCACATCCTTGATGTCGGGCATATCGACGACGACCGATTTGCCGACGCCAAGCGCAAGAAAGCGTGTCTTCATTGATCCGCCGGCCACAGCCGGGATTGGCGCTTGGTCGCCCGCCGCCAGAACCGGCGTCAACGCCGGATTGAGCGCCAGCGCCGCAACGGCCGAAAACGACAGGGCGCGGGCCATAATTGCGCGTCTCACCGGCTGATTTCCCCTGCATGTCATGTCGGGTGTCCTTTTCATCACTTCTGTATCGTTGTCGGGCTTGAGACGCCGTAGCGAACGACGTTGATGCTGTCGCCACGCTTGGCAGCCTGATCGTCGGATCTGTTCTCGACCGCGTTGACATCGGCAATGCTGCGCAGCGCCAGCGCCAGCGTGCCGGTCTGGCGCGCCCGGGCAAGCGTCTCGGCTTGCTCAGGCTTTAATTCGAGCGTGACGGTCTTGCCGACCACGACGTTCTGGCCGTCTTTTTCCTTCGGAGCCTGGTCGATCGCGAGCACGCGAACATTGGCCAGGATGATTTCCGAGTTGACGATATCCGCTGAAGCCGATTTGTCCGGGTTCTTGTCGCGCTTCGAAAGAATCACATCGACCCGGTCGTTAGGCAGGATGAAGCCGCCGGCGCCGGTCTCCGGCGAGATTTCGGTCGAGATGGCGCGCATTCCGGTGGGCAGGATCGCCGCCATGAAGCCCGACCCATTGGCCTTGACGAGTTTCGGTTCGCGGATCGGCTCGCCTGCGAGGAATGGTGCACGCGCAATCGAGCCCGCGACCTCTTTGGTGGCTTCGGGCCGCTCGTTGCGGCGGATAAAATTATGGCTCGCAGTTGCGGCCGGCCACGTCTGCCACTGGAGATTTTCCGGGTTAACCGACTGGCCGAGGCCGATGTCGGACTTCGCCACCAGAACATCCACCGTCTGCAACTGTGCAACTGGTTCGGGCGGAGCAGATGTGTTGTCAGACCCACGCGCCAGATATGCGTGCGGTATACATACGCTTTACTATCTACTTTTACGCCGGGATCCCTGAACTGCATGGTGGTGACAGCCTTTCCCCTACGCATCACTAAGCAGCAAAGGTATAAGCCAACTTGAGGTAGGAAGAATTTGCAGGAGGGAATTGAGGGATTTGTGCTCATGGTGAACGGAGCGTTCATGGTGAAGAGAACGTTATCGCCCGGCAAATGAACCCGCGAAAAGTCACGACATGATCGATGTTGATACCGAGAGTCTGTCGCAGGGGGATAGCGACCCCGGGCTCAACTCGGTGTCTGCCGGATCCCTGGAATACGTTTCCAGGTTCGCTCAATGGTTCTTTTGGCCGATTTTTCTCATCGTCGGGAAGGCGTTCGGCTTGCTCCGCACAAGGAAATCGCGCGCGCGGATTCCAGCTGTTTTCAGAGATTGACGGGATCTTGCCGCAAGCCACCGAATGCTGAAGACGATCAGCACCTCATGATGCTTCAGGCCGCGACCACCCTTCACCAGTCCCTGATCCCTGATCAGGCAAACTTCACCGTTGCTCATGCGCGCGAGCCGGCAATTCCTGAAGTAACTTTTGGCGTAAGACAGCATTCGCGCCCCCGGTTGTCAGGAGCATGCATGGTCATACGATTCAGTCAATTCTTGACCGGCGCCGAATCCTGGTTGCTGAATTTGGCATGGAATGCCGTATCGGAGGGCGCCGCCATGTTTTGCTCCACCGCATACACCGCGATGACGGACTCCCGCAAGCTTGCGCATCCTCGGGCGTCGTCCGCATTCAGTCTTCGCCGATCAGCTCTTTGATGCGGCGCTGCAGCTGGCGTTTTTTCTGCTCGCTCTTGCGCAGCCGCTCCTCGAGATCGGAGACGGGGAGCTCGGATGGGGTCCCCCCGCTGAACGCAACGCCGATGAAATTGTTGCGCCACCAGATGATTTTAGCGAGGAAGGATCGGCCTTTTCGCGCGATGGTCAGCGATATCCGCCCTTTGGGCAGCTTGACGGTGCTGCTGAATTCGAGACTGGCGCCTCGTTTGGAAATGTTGCGGACAACGCAGTCTGCGGTTGTGCCACGCTCGTCGATTTCGGCAACGCCGCCATAGATCACCTTGTCGCGCGCGCTTTGGCGTCGATCCAGCATCGAATGTCCTCCCCGATTATTGAACGGGACCATACGCCGCTTCGTCGGACACGAAAGACCGCAAGCCGCAAAATGCGGCGTTAACCTAAACCCATTTCGGTCGAGACCGCGCGAATTTTCGGGCTTTCCGGTCGGCGGGAAGCTGGTCCTCAGGCGTTGCGATCATGTCTTGCGTTCCTACGTACGCGCCATCATTTTTTAACAACTGGACCGTCGCTTCCCGGTGTCAATCTCGGTCTCACGGAAAGCAGAGCGACAATGCGAACTGCCATGGGTCTGCACGCCGCACTTTGCTTGGTATTCGTGGCGTGCTTTGGGCCGGCGATCGCGCAAGATGCGGCGCCGGCGATGACCGGCGGCGGGGTTGCAAGGCCAAGCGTCGAAGAGCTCGCGATTCCCCTGGATGAAAACAAGGGCGAGCCGCAAAAGCCCGCGGAGACCGCGCGGGATACCGACACCCGCGAGGCGATGTGTCTGATGATCGAATCGGCGGCCAAGGCGCAAGATCTGCCGCTGGAGTTTTTCGCCCGCGTGATCTGGCAAGAAAGCCGCTTTCAATCCGACGCCGTCGGGCCCGTCACCCGCACTGGTCAGCGCGCGCAGGGCATTGCGCAGTTCATGCCGGGAACGGCCAATGAACGCCGGCTGCTCGATCCCTTTGATCCGGTACAGGCGCTGCCGAAATCCGCGGAGTTTTTGAGCGAATTGCGCCAGCAGTTCGGCAATCTCGGGCTTGCCGCCGCCGCCTACAATGCCGGACCGCGCCGGGTGCAGGAATGGCTCGCCGGATCAGGCTACATGCCGCAGGAGACCCGCAACTACGTGATCGCCATTACCGGTGCATCGGTCGACGACTGGGCCAGCGCCGCCAAGAATGGCAACAAGAATGGCAAGACGCTCGACCGCGCGCCCACCTCCAGCTGCCGCGAGCTGATGGCCCTGCTCAAGCGGGCGCCCAATCCGTTCGTCTCCGAGCTGGAACAGCATGTGAAGCTCGGGGCTGACCGGCTATGGGGCGTGCAGTTGGCCGCTGGTTTCAATCGTGACAAGGCGCTGGCGATGTATTCGCGCGCGATGAGGCAGCTCAGCGCCGTGATCGGCGATCGCGATCCGAGTTTGCTCGGAACGATGTGGCGCAGCCGCGGCACCCGCATCTTCTATCAGGTGCGGATCGGCACCGACACGCGTCCTGCCGCGGACGATCTCTGCAACCGCATCCGTCGCGCGGGTGGCGCCTGTTTCGTGTTGCGAAACATGAACGTCAGGGGCTGATCGGTAGCGCGGCGATCCGGCAGGAACCGGGCTTAGACACCTCCACCGCCCGGATTAGACGCCGCCGTTTAGCAGGGTTGACGCAGTGGCAGGATGGCTGATCTGTCTGCGGTTGGCTTGACGTCGGCTGGTTTCATCAGCGTTATGCCCGCCACGACTCAACATTGCCCGGACACACGTGCCGCTTCCCCCGCTGGACTCTCCGAAATGGCAAAGTCCCTTTCGCGCGTTCGCATGGGGAATGCGCTCGGTTGCCTCGACGGTGCTCACGCTGGTGCTGTTTGCCACCTATCTCGGCATCGGCGCGCTGGCGCATGACACGCATTTCAGCCTGGCATGGGCTCTGGCAAGCACGGCCTTTGTCTGGGCGGGGCCGGCGCAGATCATCCTGATCTCGACGCTGGGGTCGGGTGCGACGATGGTGCAGGCGGCCATCGCCGTGACTGTCAGCGCCATCAGGCTGTTTCCGATGGTGGTTTCCGTATTGCCGATGATGCGCACGCCACAGACAAAGCGGCGTCATCTGGTGCTGGTGGCCCATCTCACGGCGGTTACCTTGTGGGTCGAATGCTTTCGCTTCCTGCCGCACGTGCCGCGCGAACGGCGGATCGTGTTCATCCATGGGCTCGGCGGCGGTCTCGTTTCCGTCTGCCTGGTTGCGACCACGATCGGCTACGGGCTCGCGGCCAATCTCTCGCAACTATTCGCTGCCGCGATCCTGATGCTGACACCACTGGCATTTCTGTTCTCCACCGCCCGAAACTGCCGTGAGCTCGCGGATGGTGTCGCGCTGGCGCTGGGGCTGGTGCTGTTCCCGCTCGCGGCGATGTTGAACAGCGGCATCGATATCCTGGTCAGCGGCGTCTCGGCCGGCAGCATCGCCTATGGTGTCCACCGGTGGCGAGCGCGCCCGTGAGCGATTTTGTCGGCGACTGGCATGCGTTGCTGATTCTGCTGATCGCGGGCGTCATCCCCAATCAGATATGGCGCATGCTCGGGCTTTGGCTGGGCGGCGGCATCGACGAGGGCTCCGAGCTGCTGATCTGGGTGAGGGCGGTGGCGACCGCCATCCTCGCCGGCGTCATCGCGCAAATTCTGGTGCAGCCGCCGGGCGCGCTGGCGGGCGTGCCGGGATGGCTGCGTTACAGTGCGGTGGTCGCGGGCTTCGCGGTTTTTATGGTGACGCGGCGGTCGATTTTTGCCGGTGTGGTCTGCGGCGAGATCGTCATGCTGAGCGGCAAGTGGTGGCTCGGCTGAGTCTTGCCACGTCGCGGCAATTCGGCCTTGCTCCCGATCCCGCCTCGGATAGTGTTGCCGCAACATGACAAAACAGCGGGAGACGATGTGAGGGCGCAAGCAAGATTCATCTACGCGTGGGGAACGGCGATGACGCTGGCATTTGCCGCGCCGGACGCGAGCGCAGTCGATTATCCCGCTCGCCCGATCAAGCTGGTCGTCCCCTATGCCGCCGGCGGTCCGACCGACGTTCTTGGCCGGGTGGTGGCCGACTATCTCGGCCGGGACCTCAAGCAGACGACCATCGTCGAAAACAAGCCCGGAGCGCAAGGCGCGATCGGCGCGGAAGCAGTGGCGCGCGCCGATCCGGATGGCTACACGCTGTTCGTGGCGGCCGGTTCGATCATTGTGCAAAATCCGATGCTCTACAAAAAGCTGTCCTACGACCCGCTAAAGGATTTTCGGATGCTGGCGCTGGTCACTGATTTGCCCGTTGTCATGGAGGTGCATCCGTCGGTGCCGGCGAAGACGGTGGCGGAGTTCGTCGCCTACGCCAAACAAAATCCCGGCAAGCTCAATTTCGGCTCCGCAGGGACGGGGGGCACCATTCACCTCGCCGGCGAGATGTTCAAGCAGATGGCGGGCATCGAGATGACCCATGTACCCTATAAGGGCGCGGGTCCGGCATTGACCGATCTGTTGTCCGGCAACATCCAGGTGATGTTCGATTCGCTAAGCACCGCGTTGCCGCCGGTAAAATCCGGATTGCTGCGGCCGCTCGGGATCAGCTCGGCGCAACGCAGCCCCGATCTGCCTGATGTGCCGACCATCGCCGAGAGTGGCTATCCCGATTATGCGGTCTGCGTCTGGTATGGCATTGCCGCGCCTTCCAAGCTGCCGGACGACGTCGCACAAAAGATCAGTGCGAGCCTCGATCGGGCTCTTAACGATGATGTGTTCCGGGCATCGCTTGAAAAGATCGGTTTTCCCGTGTTCCGTCCGCGCAGCGCTGCCGCCATCCAGGAGTTCATCGACGCCGACCGGGCACGCTGGTCGGCCGTGATAAGAGCGCAAAACATTTCATTGGATTGAAACATGGTTCGAGAAAGTGAAATCCGCGAGGGCGAACTCGCCGTCGACATGCCACCGGCGCGCGATGCCGGCCTCGTCTTCATCGGCCGTATCCGCACGCCGTGGACCTCGCGTCTCGACGCCCCGCGGCAGGGGCGTCACGACGGCCCCGTCTGCCGGCTGGAGATTTTCGAGCCGTGGGTGCCGGCGCTGAAGGGCGTCGATTTCTACTCCAATCTCGAAGTGATCTACTGGCTGCATCTGTCGCGCCGCGATCTCGTGCTGCAAAGTCCGAAAAACAACAAATCCACCCGAGGCACATTCTCGCTGCGCTCGCCGGTGCGGCCGAACCCGATCGGTACCTCGATCGTCAAGCTCGTTGGCATCGGGGGCTCGACGGTGCTGGTGCGCGGCCTCGATTGCCTCGACGAGACGCCGCTGTTGGACCTCAAGCCGGATCGCTGCGAGTTCACCCCGCTGGCGCCGCCGCAGGCCGGGGACTTCGAGACGGAGTGAACTATCTGTCATTCCGGGGCGATGCGAAGCATCGAACCCGGAATCTCGAGATTCCGGGTTCGCATCTTCGATGCGCCCCGGAATGACGCATCTACAATCATCCGCCCTTCAACGCCGCCACCAGCTTGGCCGCATTTTCTTCCAGCACTTTTGCGTCCTCCTTGCGGCTCGCGGGCGGCAGTAGCGCGATGCCGTCGTGGCGCGGCATGACATGCATGTGCAGGTGGAAAACGACCTGGCCGCCGGCGGCTTCG
>WNFO01008983.1_pt1 | contig 15254 bp, 16 predicted proteins | sample 5400251 | NCBI WGS metagenome assembly WNFO01 (sample SAMN13153354, study PRJNA577476) | soil metagenome | isolation source: 100 cm saprolite under Madrone tree | place: USA:California | collected 2016-06-14 | reverse complement strand
CTGCCCCTCGAAGCTGCTCGTCTGGAAGCTCGAGCCAGAACCAATTGGCGGCGTGAGATCCGCCTTGAAGGTGTGCGACTTGCCGGAAAAGTAGCCTTTGCCTTGGTACTTGATCGTCGACAACCACCCAGATGAGCTCTGGATATAAGAGTTGTCGGTGAGCTCAATGTAGGGTGATCCGTACCAGAGCCCTTCGATTCGAAGGCGCGGGAGCGTGATCAAGTAGTCCTCTTTCGTGCCATCGGGTAGCGAGACTGTCAAAGTGGCATGACCAACTTGCTTCACAATGATGTTACCGCCTGTAATGTATTTCGGACGAGGGTACAAAACCTTAGACAGGGCAAACAAGTTACCTGAGAAAGATGTCTTCTGCGCATTATGACCCTCAAGCGTGATCCCCCGCGATGTATTAGCGATATAATACGCAGTAATCGGAGGATGGTGGGAGACCTGCTCCACGACGAGTGTCGTCAGGCCACGTGCGTTTGTATTTGGCCAGTAGCCGTAAAAAAGTCTGCAAGGCGCAAAGTGTGATACCGTAATCCGCAGCAGCACGTGATAACATACTCGCCGAGCACGGGATTGAGGGGCCTGGTTAGTTGGGGTCAACGCTCCATCATTGCGGAGAGCGAGGTGGCAAGACTGACTTCTTTTCTGAACCCATCGTTTCATTGCGGGAGGTATATTGGCCCTTGAGTGTGCTGATGAACCATTTGAGAACACGGCGGGCCCGATCTTCTGGTGTTTTGCCTTGCGATATTTCGGCAAAGAGCTCTGGACGCTCGCACCAGTACGCTACAGACCAACCGGCGGGATATAGTGAGTATAGAAGGGAAAGATGTGCCGAATAGATCGTGGCACACCGGGAAACTCTGTGAGGGAAACGGGGGAGAGAATGAAGGGCGGAGCGGTGAGCGAGGAGAGATCGCCAGAGAAGTTTGCGACGCTACAGCGGATGAGATTGATGAAGTGGTTAAGAAGAGGTGTAAAAGTATGGGGCCCACGATTTGATGAACTGTGTCCAAGTTGATTTCTGTGACGCGGGGACTGCCTAGGGTGTGCAGTCAGGTAGGGTCGTGGCGATAAATGACGGGGATCTCACATCACCAGGCTGATCTTCGATAGACTCTGGCATGTTTGCAAAGGAGGAGCAATTGAACCGCGTTCTGGCGGGATTGAGGACGAGAGGAGATGGAGTGGGTTGGCAAGGGACGATAATGGCCTTTTACAGCTTTCGACAAGGTGAGGCTCCGCCTTTGTTTCTTCCCTTCTTCCACCAAACAACCCATCACCTCCCCGCTTTCCCTCGCTTTCCCACTTTCATTCCCACTCACACGAACATTGCTTTTCAATAATTACTATTACACACCCCCATCATGAACGGACAGCGCAACTTGACCAGATACCGTGTTCCCCAGCAGCGCAGTTAGAGAGGCCGTGACAGACAATATGGCGGGAATCACAAATACGTTACGATGGACACAACAGAAGAAAGAAAGAAAAAACAGAAGAGAATAGAACAGCTAACACAGGTGTTTTATGTCATCAAAAGGTTCGAAAACATATCAGACGGATAAACTTGAGCGAGACAAGATGAACGATACAGCCGAGGCTGGCAAGGTTGGCGTAAAGGTAGCCTTGGATGGTCGATTCGACGACAGGGGATCTACTCCTCGTCATCGTCACCATCGCCACCACTACCGGCATTCTTATTCTGATTAACACCGCGTCAGCGTCATGATGCCGCAGAACAACGGTCGATGGTACGCACGTCATATTCTGACTTTTCCTGCTCAGCGCGCGACTTGTCTCGCGCGGCCTGTTCGATATAGGGCTTCAAAAGGAATTCGGTCAACATGACGTCAAGTTCAACGACGAGAAAATAGAAGAGGACATAATATGCTAGTCAACATGACAAGCCATTCACCATGGGCACAGGTAATGCGCATGTATGCCACTCAAACGTGTAGAAAAAGACGCATAGATCGAATCCGTTCAAACCCACCTTTTTCTCCTCGTCCTCGAGTTCTTTCCACTTGGCACCGAGGAGTTTGCCTACTTCACCTGCGCAAGACCAAAGCCCTCAGCCCACGTCGAGGATCCTAAAACAAGAGAAAAAGATATACCGAAACTTGCGTCGGGATTCTCGGTCTTGATCCTCTCGCGCCAGTCCTGGCTGAAGAACATGTACGCAGAGAGCGCACGCTTGGGTGCCTTGGGGTCTTTCTTACGTGCACCACCACGGGGAGTTTTCTCTGTTTTCTCGACCGCCTTGCGTGTCTGCGAGCGTCGAACATAAGCATCGAAAGCTCAAACGGAGGGAGGCGCGTGGGCATGAGAGGAAGGGGGGTTATGCAGCTTACCTTGGACTTGGTAGCTTCCTTGGGCATCTAGGGCACGAGGGTTAGCAACAAAGTGACCAATGACACGTCAAGAACACGCGAAGGCAGAGTGCAAGTGAGTGGAAGAGACGGGACGCATATGTGCACCTCGCAGTGGTGCAGGGGACAGAGGTATCGATGGCAAAGGGCCTCCTATAGGCGACTGCGGAGCAAAAAAGACGCACCTTTAGAGGCTATGGAAAAAGAGAAAAAGATATAGAGGGGAGGGAGGGAGCAGAGGGATGGGAGGGAATGTGCGGAGGGGAGTGTGAGCGGATGAGGCGGGCGCGCGGGGCACGGATAATTGGGCAGGCTGATGCACTCGCAGCGAGTTGTGGGGGGCCAGCAGCAGTTGAACGTTCTCTGCCCGCGAGCCGAGCCTTGGCCTTTTCCTCATGGCAATTCCCGCAAATGACAAATCCTAATATCCCCTTATCCAGAATTTATTTTCACACACAGGTCACGTGCTTAAACAATCATCCCTTTCGCGTCCGCCAACGCCCGTTTACCGCCTCGACGCTCTCCAGTCGCTTCCGTTTCAGCAGCGGCACGTATCTTCCTTCCCGTCGCACCATCCCACCTCCTAGTGCCACATCCCACGGCCCTCGTTCTCCCGCTGCGGGCTGCCGGAGTAGCACCGGCGCCGGGGCGTGGAACTGCGATGCCGCCCAGAGGAAGTGTTCCGCGAGTGTCGCCTCGACCTGTGCACGTTCTGCGAGACACGTCAACTGCGAGTGCAGCCCGGCAGAGCCGCCATCGATTTCCGCGTCATCTGTACGCCACGGCGCGTCTTCGCGCGCATACACGCAGTCCCACAGCACGAGCGGGAGCGCATCGGCCATTTGGTACTCCGGCTTGCACGTCACCAGCGGTAGCGGTGCCTCCCCGCCCTCACGATCCCTGCTGCTCTCGTCCGGATCCACATTCATCAATGCGGAGATGACGCTTGGCGACTCCAGCCGCGCGCCGATGAGTAAGAGGATGGCCATGATGTGCCGCACCTGGTTATAGAGAAACGCAGTGCCGACGAGATCAAGGACGTGCATGTCGCAGCGACCGCCTGCTCCATTGTTGTGGTCGTCATTGAGAGGGGATATGTCCGCGCGCAGGATACGCCGTCGGAAGGACGTGAGCTGTTTCGCAGGATCGAGCTTGCTCAAATTGCGAAAGTCGTGCTCGCCGACGAGTCTCGCAGCGGCGTTCCGCATCGCGTCCACGTCGAGGTTACGCGCAGAGAAGAAGTACTTGTAGTGTCTCGCGCGACACGAGAAACGTGCGGAAAAGGCAGGCGTTACGGGCGCCCAGGCGTAGACCCGGATTGAGGGGGGCAGAATAGCGTTGAGCGAGTGGAGGTACCGGAGATCCTTTGCCGTCTGCTCTGCTGCTGTCTTTACCGCTAGCCCTTCCTCTGTTAATGCCGTCGATAATGCTTCTCCTTCCGGTGTGATCGTCTGTTGCAGTGAACCCTCGGCGCCGTCCTCGGCCGTTAGACGACCCGTATCCTCTCCTCTGCATCCCCCAGATGTCTCCTCGGCATTCACTAACGACGACGACGGCCTAGTCGAGCTGCGCACGTACAAACTGACCACCTGCCCGGCAGCACTGACGCCGCGATCCGTCCTTCCACACCGTTCCCATCCACACCCGTCAAGTCCGTGCTCAGGATCAACAAGTCGCGCTTTAGCAAGCGCAGCGAAGAGCTCGGCTTCGACGGTCGGAAGCGGCGTCGGCCCCGCCTGCCACGCAAGCCCACCAAAGCCATCACCCGCATAGCTGAATCTGAGCGCGATCTTGCGCGTCGTGTACGCCGAGAAATTGAATTCACGTCGCGGGCGTTGTTTTTTTGCTTTCTTTTTGGGATTGGGGTCTGATTCGGATGTTGATTGTGCGGGTGGGGGTTGCGCCGCTGACGATGATGGACGTGGATGGGAGGAGGAGGAGGACGTAGACGTAGACGTAGTGATTGAGCTTTGGGTTGCTGTTAATTCCTTGATGTGCGTGATAAGTTCTTCGCGTGTCCAGGTTTCGTAGTTTGGTGGATCTGAAGTGTGAGGTTCTGATGGAAGGTTCTGGGGAGATGGATGACGTCTCATGGTATACCGTGGCGGTCCTCGTCGAATAGGGTAAAATGATGAGGAGGCTACCTGTTGTAGGCGTATTAAGCTAGGTCGCATTCAAAAGTCCAGTCCCAGGTAGCACAGCGAGTATAACAGCCCAAATCCCTTCAAACCAAACGCTGAGCAAGCGAAAGCAATGGTGCCCTCAAATAATAGTTTTTGCTGCTAAGGGAAAGAGAAAACGACTCGGAGGGAGAGGGAGGAGAAAAAGAATAACTCACGAAGAGTCAAGATCCAAAGATTGTTATGTGGCCTTGTATAAGCGAAGTTGGTACACGGTATGCCCTAGTAAAAGGCGAGGGCATAATCTTGTTGTACCAACCTCTGCCACTGTATGTTATTATGCGATCCCACAGGACAGAAGTACAATTTTGTATTTCTTCAAGCCGCGGGTGGTATATACATTTAGCGGCCCGGTCAGCCTACCACAATGTTGTCCAGTTTCTGTTCCCCTCCCATGTTTCGGTTGGTCCACTAGTATACATAAAAGCAACCGGGTAAGGTTGGTCGGGAGAAAATTAACCCCCAACCCTGATGTCATCCTCTCCTTCTTCCTTCCTAAGTTTTAATCGACAGTATGCTCGCTGCCGCGCTTGCGTTTGTCTAATATGTCATAGTGTCCGGGCCTACATGCATCGGAATATCACGTTCGACGAGGGCCCCATACAAGGCAATAGATCCATCACTCACCGGTATAGTAGTGTCAAAGGAGTCTCATTTTCATCGCTTGCGTGATTGAACGTGACAAACTCGACACGCCCGTCTTGGCTGCGCCCGTCGAGGTACGCAATCTTCAAGTTCACTTTGAGCGCTTGTGAGATGGCTGTCAATTGCACATGGTCTGATTTTTTTTAAAGTACCTCGATATCAGCAACACCCTCGACATATACGTGGGAAGAGAAGGACTGTATTCACCGGCTTCCTTCCCCAGGACCTCGACGACAACTTTGCAAAATTCTACCACGCCCATCGTTTCTCCGGTGTCGGGATGTGTCAGGAATGGCTCGTACGTATCTGGCTCGCTCTGAATCTGCGTGCTAGTGACCATGCGCATGAACGTGACCAAATAATTCGACGCTGTGCGTTCACGTATCGCTCGTCATTATAAACCATAGACGGGGGACAACGGCAGAAATCACGTACTGCTTTCATCTTGGAATTCCTTGAGCAGTTGCGCCGGAGTTAGAGTTGTCCCGTTATTCAAGACTGGCTGCGGGTCGATGATCCCCCTGATCAAGTCCCGTGGGATGTCGTAGCTCTCGTCGACCACCATGTCCGTGAACCCAACATCCCTTAGTTTCGGCAAGAAACCTTCGAGTGTCGAGATGGACGACTCGACAGCAATCTTCCAATCCTCCTGGAAAAATATGCGTTCTATGTACGCAAATATGAGAGCTGCATCATCATGATGTCCAATCAGCGTCGTTCACAACCCCGCAAGGAGGTAAGGAACTCGGGGGAGACAGACATCGATAGAAGCAATCGCCATCTCCGCGCGAGCGACGGATGCCCTCATAGCCCTGATCTTTAAGGAAATCGATCTGTTTAAGAAAAGATACAGAGCCGTTCTCGTACTCTGCACGGAGCGCGCTCAGTGGTTCGAGTTCCGCGATCGGTGGCCTGGAAGTTGGAACAGCATCTTCCAGGTGATTCTAAACATCCCTCAGTATCACGACATGCGGGTGCTGGCAACGCGGAGAACAGATGAAAACTGAACTTGATTCAACTCGTATAGTTGTGCCGGGGTCAATGATCTGATATCTAAATAACGAATTGATGAGCATGCGGCTTTGAAAGGCCTCGCGCAAATGTTTTATCATGCAATATTCGCACCTGTCTCTTCAGTGACTTCCACACGCAGATCTAGGGGATCTGGGAGCTCGTATGCTAGTAATGTTTAGAAAGGGCAGGCAAAGATCCACGGCGGCGATCCCACAAAGATAACGAGATGCGTGAGCGCGATTGAACACGGTTTCATGATCTCCTCTCGATTACTCACACACTGGAGAAAGACCATCAAAGCTTGGAATTTTAGGCTCCATGCGAAGATTAGAGATGATTGATATTGATTGAAGTGTGCGCCAACTGGTGGGACAGAAGGCGGCAAGCCATGACTCGGCTGTGTCCGCAGATGCTGGAGGTGCTTCGACGCCTACCAAATCACGTGTTGCTAAGAGCAAACTTTCTCCAAACTCATCGACTGGACCACAACATGCAATTGAATAAAATAGCGATAACGATAACGTAGACGACAGTAGAACAACATCTGATCAATGTTTCAAAAAAAACGCGGGGGGATATAAACCTCGCTTGTGGGAACTGGATCACTCAGTCCTCCGAGTCGCAGGTCGGGCTCCATGGGCATCGAGCTTCGCCAATAACTCGCTTTGCTCTTCGGGAGTTTTCTTGACACTAAAAGTCGGCACATCAGCGTGCGAATAGAGGCTCGAGGAGATGGGAAAACAAAAGGATAGCCCATACAAGTTCTGAGCAAATACAGGCAAGTCTTCCGCCGTCTGAATCATTCCCAGCTCAATGAGCGCAACCTGACGCTGGAAGAGTCTGCAGTGTGTGCGCAATTTAGCGTGATGAAGGAGCACGAAACTGGGGTCGTAAGGAGAACATACTTAGATCTGGGGCTGGGCGGACGTGTATGGTGCTGTCTTTTTGGTGGCCACTGAAATTCGGGCTCCGAGTTCGCTTCGCGTTCTTTAGCTTTCTTTTCGCGTTGGCGTCTTTCCTGTAATTAAAAAAAAGATAGTGGGCCTGCTCGTTTGATCTAATAACACCGCATGTCCCGCACCTTTCTCGCTTTCTTCATCTGTTGTTCCTCTATGGAGTTGGGAACCAAAACATCATCATTTCGATGACTATATTTGATTCCGCGGCCTTCTAGAATCCTTGCTACACTATCATCTTTTTCCTCCGGCACAGCTGAAAACAGATTCCCGTTAGCATTTTGACGAGGGTTCTGGAGATTAACATGTCACGTACTCTCGTCCAGAAGAAGAGCACCAAGGCCCTTGAGCTCCGCCTGCATTTATAGGCGTAAGCTTCACTTTTGGAGTATAATGGGGCAATATACCGACATCTTCTCCCATATCCTTCATCTCGGTTTCATACACCCAATCCTCAGCTGTGCCCGACTTCCGTCGCGTCTTTTTGGACTTGACACTGTCCATGTGGGCGAGAGCCCAATCAAAGTTGACAATATTGGCGTGTTCAATCTATAAAACACAATCAACAACACACGCTGCGACCATAACAAACAAGGGTGGACCCCTCACCGCTATCTTTGTCGACCAGGTATCTTCGTGGAGAGCGAATATGTTCTTCACCCCGAAAAGCTCGCCCTGCCTCTTCTTGTCTCCAGAAACACCTGAGAAATAACGTGTTTGTACGCTCGCATTGTATCCGATGGCCATCTGTTGTTGCTTGTAGACCTGACGCGCATAAATGAGCTCCTCGATGGACCCAGCCCCAAGGAGCCGGTAGACGTAAACGTCGCGGGTCTGCCCAAAGCGGTATGCGCGGTCCATGGCTTGTAAGTCGTGCGCCGGATCTGTAAGTTCGTCAATTACGCCTACTGATCGGATTAGGAAAGGTTCATACTCCAGTTCGGGTCTTGTGCTCGGATGAGTAATCATGGGGGTGCAAAGTTCAGAAGAAATCACTAACCAAAGACGACGACCTTGTTTGCAGCGGTAAGGTTGAGACCTGTACCCCCTGCCAGCGTCGAAATAAGGAAAATAAATATTTCTGGCTCATTCTGAAATCTATCAATCAAGGGCATGCCTGTGTGATGAAGGTAATCAAGGCCTCGCACTGCGACAGGGTTGTGCGTGCTCACGATCTTCCTGTTTCGTTGACCCATCTAATTTAACAAATCCATAGTCTATGCGGGTTCCTGATAAATTCAGCCAGTATGAGGTTTGAGCGACTCCTTACGCTTTCTCCTGACATGATATTCTAGCATCTCGAGTAACTTGACTGACTTCGTAAAGATGAGGACTTTATTAGTCGGATCCCTGCGCCACTCTAGTAAGAGGGTCTCGAGTACCTGGTGTCAAGGACAAACGTGTAACACGACAAATGACATGCAAGTCCCCCAGGACTCACTATCCATTTCCCGCAGTACACGGGTAGGAGTATCGCAGGACCGTACTTTGGGGCCGAGTCGTCTGGAAAGGCAATTTCAGTAAGTTCACGATTACGCGCTGTCTGAAAACTAGTCAGTGGAACGTGGGGGAAAAACTAGAGAAACACACCCGCTCAGGTGTGTCCATATGCGCTGACAGATTCTGAGATGAGGGATCAAAAACCTTACGATCACAAAGGCTCACTTGGTAAAATGAGGGCTAAATGGTTTGAGAATCCAAACGTTTAGTCAATAAAACGAGAGGAACCAACGATAGCCATACTTCTTTCCACTTGTACAGTCACACCGTTCGTCCTTCCTTATCATGTTCTGGACTGCTTCTATGCCCAAAATTCGCTTATACACTTCAAGCTGTATCTCCGTAAGAGGGCAGAATACAACCTCGTCGAATTTCTTAGGGATTTGGTCCTTGATAATGTCCTTGGTTCTGCACCCACTCAAATTAGCCCATCCGAGCCTTCGATGGAACAGCGGTAACCTGAGGCTTACCTTCGCAAAAAGTACAGTGGTAGCAGCTTGTCCCGCAGGATTTCCGCTGTTCCATTCGCCCGGAGGCGTTCCTCTTCCTTGCACCCTCTCGCCTGACCCGCCGCGAGTGGCTCGGTGATCGTCTTCTTCCACTGCTTCTCAGTACCGACCGAGCCTGGATTGACCCAGTCGAGGAGCGTCCAAAGCTCCATGTACGAATTCTGAATAGCTGTTCCAGTCAACGCGATACGAATTGGCCCAGTCCGTGGTATAGGAGCAGAAGGCTGAGCCCAGAGCGATTGGGGAACAGCACTTGGTCCCGATTCAGAGGCAGGCGTCAGCTCTGCTACATGACCAGGTATGGTATGGCTTTCCGGCCAATAAAAGGACGCGAGCGTTCGAGTGGTCCTAGACTTGGGGTTCTTCAGACGATGCGCCTCATCGACGACGAGGATGGTCCAAGGGAGATTGTCAAGAAGCGATACCTGACGCCGCGCGGTGTCGAATGAGGTAACAACTACCATAACAATAATCTGAAAAAGAGATGTTTTGAAGGCTTTAGAGAGGTTTGACGTACCAACGTCCAGCCGACCCAAAATAAAATCATTTAAAACCCGCTCCCTTTCACGTTGAGTACCGATATATGCTCCATATTCGAAATAACCCCACTTTGTGTAAGTATTAGCATTCTCATCCAAACCAGTTGAACTCAGCGCAATTGACCTTGTCAAATTCTCTGGTCCACACATGAACGACGGAGCTCGGCGTAACGATCAGCGCGGTAGGCCATTTATCATCTGGCGGGGGCAGCTTCCTACCGTCCCGCCACTCATTACTATCTTGGAGCTGCGAGACGCGATTCCTCCTGCGCTCTTTGTCCGACGGTGTGCCAGATTTACGCATGAGAGCAGAAAGGAAGGAAATAACCTGAATCGTCTTGCCGAGACCCATGTCATCACCGACTATGGCCCCACGTCCAAGTGCATAGCGTTGGAAAAGGAATTGGACACCTTCGCGTTGATATGGACGTAGACACTTGTTCAGCGAGGGAGGGACGCGAATGTGGCGTTTCGCATCCAGAACAAGAGCATCTGCGGGATTATTTGACGACAAGTCCAGTAGGGGACCCAGGCAGGGTTCTTCCTGTTACATTTATGAACGCGTGAAATTAGCTTACAAATGGTCACTAACCGCTTCCACAGGGAAACCATCATCCGACTCTGACTCTGTAACCGAATCATCCGCGGGTGAGGGAGTGCGAAGATATCCTACGAGGCGCTGAGGTGAGCACAAAGTTCTGTCACAATTATGGACTTTTGCGGTACCTTTACCTTGCGCCGGAGCGAGGGCAGATGCTCGGTGATGCGACGGAGATGCATCAGAATCGCTCTCACTTTCCGTTACCGAGAACTCTGCTGGCTCAGGTCGTTTAGCTGGAGGAATACTGAATCCCACTTCCGATGCCTTCCGCTTGCTCTTGATGGCAGACAGTTCGACCTCACTTTCGGGTTCTGGCACAACTTCAGCTTAATTTAGGGGGCAACCTCAATCAGGTTTACCAGTAACGCTCTCCTCAGCCCCTAAAGATTCTGGTTGTACTAATGGAGCCAAGGTGGTGGACTCGGGTATAATCGGGCTGCTTGGTTCATTTTCTGGGTCGCTTGAAGACCCATCATTTTCCGCAGACTCAACGAAGGAATGTTCATCGTTCACGCGTTCTTCAAGTTCTTCATCAGAGGTGTCGACTTCCAATCCCAAGCCTTCATCTGAGGATGGAACGGCCACAGCTTAGAATAAAAACGACGTCCATTCACTAACATCTTGAGCCTACTGAAAAAATCCAGAAGAGGGTTCTGTGACATGCTTTTACGGCTTCGTTCCACTCCTGAAGCAATTTTTTTTAGCGGCAGGTATTTCACTTAGTAGAGCCCTTACTTTTCTGAGCATTGGTACGATTATCATTCCAGGATTCGTTTCTTCGGGAGCGCTTTACGTGACGCGATTGAGGATGCGCGCCAGATCTGGACCTGCGATTCTTCTGCGGAGAGTCATTAGCGTAGACGATGGCACCAGCAGTGAACTCTGGGTCCGAGTCCGGCCCTGAATGATGTCGTTTAGTTCAGAGAATGAGGATATCACACGCTCCTGTTGAACACAACTCACCTGGAGGTGACGGGATCGAATTAAAAGCCCCTGCTCATGATGTTGTGTGAGTATTTGATGCTAGAATGAATTCATGCGTACGGTTTGCATAACCCTTTGCTTTCCCTCCTTGTGAGGCCATCCCGGTTGATAAAGAAAGCGCCCGACGCGGCGACGCGCCAAACTTTGTCACACGTGTAACGCCGTGACGACTCCCTGTTCCACTTACACTCGACCACCGTAATCACATTTCTCCAGTAGGGCCGAAATCTCAGCTATTTGACGTGTTAAAACCCCTTTTTTAACGAGAAACTTATTGCCTTATCACAAAAGCGAGTCGTTCAATTCAAAAGACGCCCAAATGAATCCTCCAGATCAGAAACTGCCAAAGTTAGCGCTTCGTTTCCTTCCTGTCCCTATGTCCCTGCAACTGACACGTCTGCCTTCGCCTATTTCGCGTATCGTACTCTAGGAAGAGAAAACTCAATGATCGCAGTCTGCCCGCTTCCATCCTGTCCGATCCACAATTGTCGGTAGACTCACGGATGTATCAAGACTTACTGGACATGGAGAAGAAGTTGGATTGGACAATCATGCGGAAAAAGGCTGAAGTACAGGATGCGCTTGGGAGGACCGCGTCTGTGAGAATCAAATTTATTTCTTTTTTGGCCATGTCAAACAATTATTCTGTGCAGGCAACGCGCACACTACGTCTTTTCCTGTCCCATACGTCGTCTGGACAAGCGTGGCAATCGGAATCACCAGCATCAGGTACTGCTGACCCACCAAATTTTGAAACGGGCCAGGGTATTCCCGCGTGGCAATTAAAAATCGAAGGTCGTTTGCTCGAGGTCAGCTGAACTTACATCAACTTGTCGATTTGCTCACAAGCTCCCATGTAGCCCCCGAATCAGCGAGCGAAGGACAGGACTCCTTCAAAACAGTTCTCCACACTAATAAAGACTATGGTAGTCGAGCTTGATCGGGACCCGGCTTTGTATCCGGACAGCAATATTGTTGAGGTACGATCATGAACACATTGCGGATCGGTTATGAGTTCATGTCTCGGTTCCCCGCTATTCCAGTGGCATCAAAGCTCTTCGCACGCTGCCCTTGATGGTTTCACGATCAGACGAACGGGGGACACACCAACGAAAGTACGGCTTATTCTACACCTGCAGCAATACCCCGAGCAGTTCCGAGTGCTTCCAGAACTTGGTAGGATATATACGAGCGTCTTTACGGGCAGTTATCAATACTTACTACCTTATAGAGAACATTCTCGGTATCAAAGAAGAAAGTAGAGCGGGAGTTATCCAAGCCCTTTGGGCATATATCAAGGCGCACAACTTGCAAGACAAGGTTGATCGTAAACGGATACATGCCGATACTATGCTAAGACCTGTACGTGTGCACAATCCTGGTCAGTGGCACACCCATATGGACACCCTCTAGATATTTGGCGCCGAAATGATCCCATTCAATCTCTTGCCAGAGCTGACCAATCGTCATCTCGCGCCCCCAAATCCAGTGGTCATCTACTACACAGTAAACCCGACTGCACCACCGCCGGAACGACCAGCTGCCTGGGATATAGAGCTTAAGCTGGAGGATGTTGCATTGAAGTCGAAAATGCAATCTGTGACGCTTAATGCCTCTCGCGAAACTTTACGGGAGTTGACAAAGCTTGATGATGAAGTCCGTTCAGGTGCTATGCCTTCTTGTATCTTGTGAGCTTACAATCCCATTTCATAGATCACGACGCTCGCACAGTCACTTCAATCATCCGTCTTGAAGAGACAGTTCCTTCAGTCGTTTGCAGAGGACCCATCTGGTTTCACCCAAACATGGTTAGCGTCTCAGTCACGTGACCTCGAGTCAATACTTGGGAGCGGACCGAGTGAGGGTGCAACAATCCGTAAGGAGGATTTATCTCGCAGCGAGTTCTTCCGGATGCCGTGGGTGGAAGAGGCCGTCGCGATTTGGGATGGAATGCGCGTCGCAAATAAGGTCACGGGATAATTGATAGTTTCTACCGCGTCGCTTCTTACATGTCTGTATCCTCAGCCTCGTTTAATTCTGTATCCTGTTTACCTTCCTGTCATGTGCCATCTTGCAGTTCAAGTTGCCATTTGCCGTAAGTGGTTCTCCAAAGAAGAGGCTGTCCAGATACTACCTATCACGACCGCGTGGCGAGCACCGGCACCGGCAGGCTTAGTTGTCCCCTTCCCTCACTCTCACCTGTGATGTCGGCGATGGCTGTGAAATCTCCTTCCGTCGAATCCATGAAAAACCTCTCCTCCCAACCTACGGTTCTGTCAGGGAAAGACTTGCATGACGAAGGATCCGTAGACCCAGTATATCATGCAAAAGCCCGCGTGCTCAATCAAGCTCTACAGGAAATTGACATGGGCAAGTACCAAGTACGTGTCTCTGTCCGCCTTGCATCTCGGGCTCCTTAACTGTATCGACTCAGTGGCGAGTATTTGTCGTCGCCGGTTTCGGACGGTTTTCGTGAGTTATTTATCTTGTCAATTCTTCGGGGGGCTCACATAAGTCATCTCGTACGACTTAGGGACAGCGTCTGGCCTGTATGCTCCACATCTTGAGTGCATACACTCTGGCTGATATCCGTCATGAGACAGCTTGTGACTGGGCTTATTCTTTTTCCAACTCTACAAGAATTTCATTTCAACGGTCCTTTGCTCTCACTTGCGATGAATATAGGGTTACTCGTCGGCGCCATCTTTTGGAGTTTTGGCTGTGATATCTGGGGTAGAAAGTCAGTGACATTCCACTGCCACTGCCACTGCCTCTGCGGTGCTTCATGCAGGATATATTCTCTGTTGGCAGATGGCCGTTCAACATCACGTTATTTGTCGGAAGTATATTTGGAATAGCGATGGGTGGCTCTGAGACGTTCATAGCGCTCGCATCACTCGCTGCTGTTTCCAGCATCGGCGTCGGCGGAAATATGCCGGTGGACTCCGCTGTCTTTCTTGGTGCGTTCGATCGATGACCCTCTTTATCTGCGATGTCAAGCCTCGTGACCGTGTACAGATTTCATGCCTAGCTCTCACCAGTATTTACTCACAGTTCTTTCTATCTGGTGGGGTATTGGGCAGTTGCTTGGCTCTCTCGTGAGCTTGACGTTATATTCGCCTCTTTACCTTTCATTTTTCAACTCTCCGTAGATTGCTTGGCCGCTCATTGCAAACTTCTCCTGCGGCCCATCCGGCCCGTGCACGCGTTCAGATAACATGGGCTGGCGTTATCTGGTAATCACACTAGGCGCTCTGATGCTTCTCTTAGCTATCTTGCGCCTATTCGCCTTTCCTTTGCACGAGTCCCCGCGCTATCTTCTTGGGCGTGGGCGTGACGACGACGCCGTATCCGTCATACATGAGATCGCACGATACAATGGAAGGGAGACTAACATCACAGTGAAGGATCTCAAGGACGCTGCCCTTAAAGCGGAGCAGAAAGCGGATATGCGTAAATGGCACATATTGAGCGAGAGCTCAGTGTGGACGGCCAAGCATGTGCGTGCGTTATTTGCCACGAGAAAGATGGCGTGGTCAACAAGCCTCCTTATCTGGATTTGGGGTATGCATTGCGCGATATGGAGGGCTGGGTAGTATTGACGTGTTGACACGAACACGAATTATTCGCCATCAGGACTTATCGGCCTCGCATCGACACTTTATAACAATTTCCTACCATACCTGTGAGCGTACATTTTTCACGACATTTCCGTCCTTACTCACTTGATCCTTGATCTTCAGATTAGCCAGCCGCGGAGCGAAATTTCAAGACGCGACGTATGCCACCACCTATCGTAATGTGAGTGCTCGAAACCTCCCTAAATCATTCTTAATTACTGACCAACCAGCGCAGCGAGTCATAATTTCTGTTATGGGCATACCGAGTGCATTTATTGCGGCGTACATCATCGAACTTCCATTCTTCGGCAGGCGCGGGACTCTG
>WNFO01003395.1_pt1 | contig 15258 bp, 9 predicted proteins | sample 5400251 | NCBI WGS metagenome assembly WNFO01 (sample SAMN13153354, study PRJNA577476) | soil metagenome | isolation source: 100 cm saprolite under Madrone tree | place: USA:California | collected 2016-06-14 | reverse complement strand
CACGTTTGCTGCCATGTCTGCCAATGTAGCGCGCGACTTCTCCGCCACCGGTTGAGTGACCCACATGGATCGCATTCTTTAGGTCCAGTTTTTCGGTCAGCTCCGCCAAATCGTCGGCGTAGGTGTCCATGTCATTGCCTTCCCAGGTCTGATCGGAGCGCCCGTGCCCCCGCCGGTCATGCGCGATGACGCGAAAGCCACGCTGCCCAAAGAACAGCATCTGCCCGTCCCAGTCGTCCGCGGTCAGCGGCCAACCGTGCGAGAAAACGATTGGCTGACCCGTTCCCCAATCCTTGTAATAAATTTGCGTGCCGTCTTTCGTGGTAATGGTTGCCACTTTTCTTCCTCCCCCTTACTTATTTCTTGTGAACACCACAGCCCTTCGCCTGCCACTACGCCAATCGGTGCCGGCCCTCTTCAATTTCTGTCAAGCGGCCGACAAGCCACGGAACTTGCCTCCGCTGCGACTTTGATGCATGAGTTTCAGGATCGATGATTTGCGAAGCGCCAGTTTGGCATGGAATAGCCGAGCCTTCGCCGCAGCCACTGAGATGCACATGGTTTCTGCGGTTTCTCGCATCGAGCATTCCTGTAGTTGCTTCATCTCAATTACCTGGCGGAGCGTCGGCCGAAGGCTGTGGATCGCTTTTTTGAGGATTCTTTCCTTTTCGCGCTGGGCGTAGCGCCTCTCCGGGTTCGGTGCGTGATCCGCTATTTGATGGATGAAGCTGTCCGAGCCGGGATTATCCCCACTTGTCATCGCCATTTCAAGCGAGCTTCTTTTTTTCCGGAGAATCATGAGTGCCGAATTGATTGCGATTCTCGTGAGCCAGGTTGCGAAGCTTGACTCCCCGTTAAAATCCTTAAGGTGAACAAATGCCCTCAGCAGCGCGTCTTGCACAGCGTCTTCCGAGTCTTCGCGATTCCTGGTTATCCGGTACGTAGCGCGAAGTGTCTGCTGCATGTATCGTTCGCAGAGTGTAGCAAAGGCCGATGAATGCCCTGCCTTGGCTGCTTCCACCAGACTCTCGTCACCATACTTCTGAGATTCAAGAACCATGGTGCAACTCTTCCTTTTCCCGTTCGAAATCGCCAGATTTTCAAAAACCATGCGCCCCTCACCGACAGCAAACTGTTCTCCCGTTGCACTATGAAGGGTCTAAGCAATGAATAACATCACGAGATAGGAGGGTTCTGAGGTACCACCCTAGGGGGTGGCCTGGAATACCACTTTCGGTTGGTGCCGGACTAGTGCAATTGACAGGCCTGTGGACGGGATCCACGAAATAAGGCCGGCCTTGCGGCAGTTCAAGATTCTGGCGTATGCGATGAAGGAGGAATCACAATTTCGCGGCGTCCAAATAAGCGGCCATCGAGAGAAAAAGCTCCTGGCCCGAGCAACGCAAGCGCAACAGCCGACACGACCATTGCGAATGCCATCAGCTTAACGTCATGCAAAACCCAAGCTGGCGCGGGAAACCACGAAAGCGCAATCCCCAGGAAACATATCCCGATCAGCAGCCCCACAAGCGGTGTGACAAATCCAGCAACCAGCAATGCTCCGCTGATGACCAAGACCAGACCCAGTATCCATTTTCCCGGAGAGGAACCGGACAGTCCGGAAAAATAGAAAACTCCTCCGGCAGCCGCAGCTAGACCAACCGCTACGCGCAACAGCAACAGGCCCATGCCGGGCCTGCCACCCGGAAAAGTAGAATATAGTCTTTGCAGCGCGAATCTCCCTGGCGCGCCATCGGAAAGCTGGGTCAACTTTAAGATACGCAGATATTCAGCGGCATTGGAATCCCACTTTGCGGCATCTTTCTGTACCACTTTTGAGGTATCGGTTTTTCGGTGCGGAGACTATTTTCTCAAAGCTCAATGATTCCGCGACGCACGCCAATCGCGACCGCTTGTGTGCGATCGTTTGCTCCGAGCTTATCCATGATGTGCTTGACGTGCACTTTTACGGTTTCCTCTGTGATAAGAAGTTTTTCCGCGATGTCTCGATTGCGATTTCCCCCGGCAATCTGATTAAGGACTTCTATCTCGCGTGCGGTCAGGTCTTCGTCGCTCAAGTGCTCTGCAAGTTGAGCCGCCAACTGCGCGGGAATGCGCTTCTTCCCGGCGTGTACTTGGCGAATCACCTCCACTAGCTCCTTCGGTGGCATGCTCTTGAGCATGTACCCGCGTGCTCCCGCTTCCAGGGCCCGCTGTATTTCCACGTCCCCTTCGAACGTGGTCAGCATAACGACGCGGGCCTCGGGAAATTCCGCCCGTACCGCAATCATGGCGTCAATACCGCTCTTATCCGGAAGTCGCAAGTCCATAAGAGTTACGTCCGGCCGATGCTTCCGGTATTCCTGAATGGCTTCCTGCGCATTGGAGGCCTGCGCTACCAGCAACATGTCCGGCTGATTGTTGATGATGGTGGCGAGGCCTTCGCGCAGGAGAGGATGATCATCCACGCTGAGAACACGAATCTGGGCCTCTGTCGTCATCGTGTCTACTCACTTCCAGAGTGCGATTTTTCGCTTCTCTGCTTTCCTCGATACAACTTGGAAAACCATCCAGCGGGATGCCCATCCGGCCGATACTCAAAGGCAATCTGGCCGGGCACAAATAACTCGACCTCTGTCCCTGCGACTGCGCGACTCAGGACTCGCAATTTCCCGCCAATCCTCTCCGCTCTTTCCTTCATCCCAGACAAACCCCAATGTCCATCGCGTCCGGAGTTCAGGACCTGGGTGTCTATTCCGCCTCCGTCGTCGCGTATCAGTACGCGCAAGTAGCTCGCCGCAAATTCTAGTTCTACCTCGATTTCGTTTGCGTGCGCGTGCCGGAACGCATTCGACAGCGCTTCGTGGCCGATGAGATAAACTTCATCACGAATCACCCACCGCAGGGGTCGAGGCGTACCTTCAACGATAACGCGGAATCCAGTCTGAGATTGCACGGGGAATTCTTGCCGAATCTTTGAAAATGCTTGCTCCAGATCGATAGAACTCAACTTCGACGACCGCAACCCCCGAACAGCGTTTCTGCCCTCTTCGATAACCTGGCCCATCAGTTCGAGCACCCGCGCTACGAGCGGCTTCGCTTGCGAATCCGGCGCTAAATGATCATTCGCCACGTGCAGCTGCATGGAGGCGCTTAGAAATCCTTGCAACAGGGTGTCGTGTAGTTCCTGGGCGATGCGCGTGCGCTCTGCAAGCCGTTCTTCGAAGCGGACATTCAGTTGCTTGGTCAATTTCAGGAAACGTAAGCGCACGAACGCCAGTGCCACGATGGCGAGAGCTATGAGGGTGGATAAGCGAAACCACCACGTCTGCCAAAACACCGGCTCTATTTTGAATTCGAGCGAAGACTCCGTGCTGTTCCACACTCCATCGCTGTTGCTGGCTATCACTCGAAAACGATAAGAACCCGAATCAAGGTTGGTGTAAACGGCTTCGCGCGCTTCGGTAGGCTCACTCCACGCTTGATCGAATCCGTCCAGCCTGAACTTGAATCTTACCCGCGCTGGAACGGACAAACTCAAGCCCGAATACCCGAACGTAATTCGTTGATGAGGCGCTGCAATGCGAACGGTCTGTCCCAGGTTGATGGGGCGGCCGTCGGCGGAGATTGCTTCAACGTGAAGTAACGCCGGCGCTGAGCTCAACGCCATTGGCGTTGGATCAACGAAGGAGAGCCCGCGATCCATGGAAAACCAAATCCGTCCGATGGAATCCGCCACAACGGATTGATGCCGTTTTACGCCTTGCGTGCTACCGAGACCGTCAGCCAGACCAAACTCACGTACGTCCGCGTCACTGAGCGCGTCTCGCAACATCGCGTCACGATTAACCCGTAGAACGTGATTCGCGGTTGCCACCCACAGCGAGCCGGTCTTGTCTTCCTCAATCCCAAAGATTTGTTCGTGCAACGATTCCGGCACTTCGCGCGGGGCTCGAATCGCTCCCGAACGGATGAACCCTACTCCATTGGCAGTGCCGACCCAAATGGTTCCGCTCGAGTCTTCCGAAAGGCAGTTCACCGTTCCTGGAGGCAATCCATCTCGGCTTGTGTAAATCCGCCATCGCCCGTTCGAGAGCACGTTCAAGCCATCGGGCGTTCCAAACCACATCGATCCATCGGAAGTCTCCAGGATCGCGGTGATCGAGTTGGACCCGAGACCATTCGCTGTGGTGTAAGTCTTGAAGGTCCCGTTCTTGAAGCTGCTGAGTCCTCCGCTTAGGGTTCCGGCCCATACCGTTCCGTCCCGAGCCTGATGAACCGCAAAAATAACGTTTTGGGCGAGTCCGTCAACCGTCGTGTAAGTCCGCGTCGCGAACGAGTTGTCTCCGTAACGAAGCTGCGAAAGCCCTCCCCGCCGCCCGATCCACAATTCCCCTTCGTTTCCGCTGATGGACCGTTTGTTCCCACTGATCGAATAGATGACATCTTTGCCCAAGCTAGCACTTGCCACGCGTCCGACCTGGTTTTCTTTAACCCAGTACAATCCGCCCTGCGAAGGAGCGAACCATGTGCGGCCCTGTGCATCCACATAAACCGGCCCGTTGGTTTCGCCGGGCAGACCTCGGGACGCGGCGTACGTGGTAAATACGCTGTCGCGCAGGCGCTCGATACCCTGTCTTGTTCCCACCCATAAATTCCCCTCGCGATCCTCGAACAAAGCAGTCACTGGCCCACTTGACAGCCGGCCTGACGTATTTTCGGCCTCCTCTAACGAAGAACGGCCTTGGCCATCAATGCGCATAAGTCCATCAGGTGCGCCAACCCAAATGTTGGAGTCGCGGTCTCTGATCATTACCAGACCTCGGGTGTGATCGAGTGCGTGCGACTTGGCAGCCGCGGAGAACTCAGTCCCGTCCCAGCGCACAACACCGTTGTCGGTGCCGATCCACAGCTCGCCATTATCCGTCGCTAGCAAAGAATTAATCTTCCTGTCCGGCAAACCGGTGGTTACTCCGTAAACTCGTCCGTCGCGAACGTAATAAAGGCCTGCGTCTCTCGTGCCCAACCAAACTCTGCCGTCGGAAGTTTCCGCCACGGAAATCACAAGTTTAGGTAGCTCTGTTAGCGACGCGAGCGTCACAAATCTCCCTTTGCTGTAGCGCAGCGTGCCGTTCAGGAGTCCCGAAAACAGAATATCGCCGTTTCTCCCAGCGCACATCGCCGTGACTTCGGTCTCTGCCAGCTTAAGATCCGATAGCACATCCTGAAATTTTCCGTCATGGTAGCGCAGCAATCTTGGCCCCCGGAACCGGACCCACAAATTTGCGTCGCTATCGACCGCTAGAGCTAATACAGGCCCGGCCGGGAATATTGTTGAGCCGGAGTACTCAAACAGGTGGAAACGAAGTCCATCGAATCGCACCAGGCCCCTCTCCGCGCCGATCCACAGGTACCCGTCGGGCGTTTGTGCAATGGCATAGATCGGCCCGCCGGGAAATCCCTGTTCAGCGCCCCATTTGTCGCTAATATATTGCGAAATCGATTTATGGGGACTCAAAGCCGTTGCTGAATTCCCGAAACACACCAAGGTCAGGGCCGCCAGCAGCCATTGCGAACACCAGCGAAGTATTGGCCTCCCACTACGGGAGATATTCGAATTTCTCAATTACGACCTCGGCCCCATTTTGCAGAGGATCCTTGGCTCCTCCGAATACGTACAGATTCAGGCGCACGGTTTCGACGCCGGGAGAAGGAACTCCCGACGTGAAAGCATGTTCGGCGACGGTGCGTGTCTTGTCGCCACTACCGTCGCCACGGACGGTCTTGAACGTCACCTGCCCCGGTTCCCAACGAAAATAATGCGTAAGTACTCCGGAGGGTGCCGTAAAACGAGAGGCGTTTTCAGGAATGAAAAAAGGCTGAACCACATACTGCGCGTTTTTGCTGGTTGGATCGCCCCAGCGAGAGACCTCGATGTCCATTTCGCGGTGATTCTGGCCTGTTCCCGCGTAATCCCAGGTGAACATACTGAAGACTACGGGAGATTCCAGATGAGAAATGTCCCGCGCAACAAATGAGTATGTCCCGTATCCAAAATTCCGCGTGAGGGTTACTTCCGCGCAGGTCCAATGGCCTGCCTCTCTCGCTATGCGTAGGTGCAGTGCTCCGTCCGAGTCCGTCCACGCGTTGCTCGCATCGTAGAAATTCGTTCCACCACGATCGCTGGGCGTGTCACGGATTCTCCACTGGTATCCGCTGAAGGAGAGTGTCTTGGAAACCGTCGAACCGGGCCCGGCGCCTTTTGCGGTTGCCACCGCGACCACGCCGCCGCCCGGCGTTGGCAGCACGTTCACCGTTGTAGGCGGACGATAACCGGATTCGACTAGCACAGCCGCGTACTCTGTTCCTAGATGAATCGAGTTTATCCACTTCGAATTGGGTTGAATCTTTGTGAATGCCTCGTCGGCGAGCGGTTGCACCCACCAGGCCCCACTTTTGGCATACAAAACTACCTGCTGCCCCGAGGTACCACCGATGACGCGTCCTTCAATAACATCGATCTTGTCAGGACCGTCCTCTGCCGCCGGCGGGATCCTGGTGAATTCAATGGATGGTCCCGAAACGCCCGATCGGGAGTGACAACCACTTGCCAGGATGCAAATGAAGCCGAGCAGAGCAGTTTTTCGAGCCACCCTCGTCACGGTCGCGATCGTGCTTCTTCTCAGCGTCCATCTTCCGAAATGACGGAGGCAATCAACCTTGCGAGAGCGAGCGAAGTGGGTCAACTCTAACCTCGGAAAAGCGGAAGATGCCCGTCAGTTCAGGATTATCAAACTACCCATTTATTGCAGTCGCTTCATCCTAACAATTGCGACGTTGCATTTGCCAGCCTCAACCGGCGTTAAGGCTCTGTGGATTGGCTTCCCTGACGGGCGGTCGATCGAAGTCTAATTTCCAGAAGCAACCGACTCATGCGTTTGCCGGTATTGCGGACGTAGTCGTCCGATGATGAAGGTAGCGAAGATAATGATATGCTCGCAAGCCTGCTACAGGCGCGGGTACAGGCATCCGGAACGAACAAGCTTCAGCGAAGAGTCGAATTGCGAAGCTAACTCGGCACTCCTCCCAGAGCTTTGTAAAGGGCGATCACCGCGACATAAACATCTCGCTCGCTTTCGGCAACCGCGTCCTCGGCTTGCAGTTGAGTGCGCTCAGCATCCAGCAGCAACAAGAAATCGATGACTCCCTCACGGTAACGCAGTCTTGCGATGTCGGCTGCCCGTTTGCTCTCTCGCGCCTGCGCGTTGAGTTTAACGAGTCGTTCCTGTTGCGCATGGTAATTGGAGAAAGAATTTTCCGTTTCTTCCAGAGCGCGCAACACAGTCTCATCATAGGAAGCGAGCGCTTCGTTCGTGGCGGCGTTCGAAGCGCGTACGCGCGCGCGCGCACGGCCCAGATCGAATGCCGACCAGCTCACGCTCGGCGATGCCGTTGAGGCAAACGATTGCGTTGTGAAGAAGAGACTCCCGCGTCCCGCCAAGAATCCTACGAAAGCGGAGACACTGACCTGCGGGAATAGTTGCGCAACCGCAACTCCCTGACGTTCGGTGGCCGCCGAAAGGCGGCGTTCCGCCGCCCGCACGTCTGGCCGGCGCCGTAGTAATTCGGATGCGTTGCCGATCGGCAAGGCCTTGTCGATGGGAGCGTAGTTCCGCGGAGAAAGATCCGCAGAAAGCTCGCCTGGCCGCGTTCCCGTCAGGACAGCAAGGCGGTATTCCGCCCGTTTCGTTTCAAATTCCAGCAGAGGTATCGTGGAGTCGATAGCCGCGACGCGCGCCGCAGCGCTCGCCACGTCCTGCTCTTCTCCCACCCCTGCGTCGCGACGCAGTTGCGTCAGCCGCAACGTTTCTCGCTGGTTCTTTAAACTGCGTTCTGCCACTTCAAGGCGCCACTGCGCTCCGCGCAGTTCAAAATAGTTGCGCGCCAGTTCGGCCACTACGCTGACCTCTACATCGTGCAAGTCCGCTTCGAACGCCTGGTTGTCGCTTCTGGCGGCAGCCACGCCATGGCGAACTTGTCCGAATAAATCGAGTTCCCAATAAGCGTCAAAGCCCGAGTGAAATGTGTTGATGGTAGTTGGCTTGTCAAAAAATCCCGGAATTTGCTCCTTCGCGTAACTGTACGTCGCGTCGGCAGGAACGGTCGGATAGCGATCGAACTTCCGCTCATCAAAGACCGCCCGCGATTCTGCGAGCCTGGCTCGCGCAATGCGAATAGTAGTGTTGGCCGCAAGCGACTTTTGCATCAGAGAATCGAGAACAGGATCCTCGAATTGCTTCCACCAGCGCGGGTCGAACGGCGCTTCGGTGACGAGTTGCGGATCGGCCGCATGGTACGCCACCGCTGCAGGCTGGGGCGCCTTGTAGTGTGGGCCGACCGCGCAGCCGCCTGCACCCAGCACGGCGGCCACGAACACGGAGTACTTAAAGACGCTCCTGGACACGTTTTTAGTCTCCCGCCGAGGCGCCGGGCGCCGAAGCGCTGGGCGAGAGTTCCGCGCTCACCGGTGATTTCTTTAGTTCGCGCCCTTCGACGATTCGCTGAACGATGACGTAGAACACCGGCGTCAGCACCAGGCCGAATGCTGTGACGCCAAGCATCCCGAAAAAGACGGCAACTCCGATCGCACGCCGCATTTCCGACCCGGCTCCGGTAGACAGCACCAGCGGAACCACGCCCATCGTGAAAGCGAGCGAAGTCATCAAGATAGGCCGCAAGCGCAACCGGCACGCTTCGAGCACTGCCTCGACTCTGTTCATCCCTTCTTGAATCTGTTTTTCCCTGGCAAACTCCACGATAAGAATGGCGTTCTTGCACGCCAGTCCGACAAGGACAATCAAACTGATCTGGGTGAAGACGTTATTGTCGCCATGCGATAGCCACACCCCGGCGATCGCAGAAAACAAAGTCATAGGAACAATCAAAATGATTACGAGGGGTAACGACCAGCTTTCGTACTGAGCGGCAAGCACCAGGTACACGAGAAAAACGGAAAGCGGGAAAATGTAAACCATGGTGTTTCCCGCGAGAATTTTCTGGTAGGTGAGCTCAGTCCATTCGTACTTCATTCCGTTTGGCAACTGAGCGTCTAATATTTTGCCGATCGCATTCTCCGATTGACCCGTGCTGTATCCCGGAGCGGCCGCTCCATTGATTTCCGCCGCGGGAAATCCGTTGTAGTGCATAACCCGGTCTGGTCCGTAGATCGATTTGATCTTGACCACCGATCCCAACGGAATCATTTCTCCTGCAGTGTTTCTTGTCCTGAGGTGGCTGATATCTTCTGGCTCCAGCCGGTACGGCGACTCCGCCTGCACATTTACCTGATAGGTTCGGCCAAAACGGTTGAAGTCGTTCACATAGAGCGAACCCAAATAAACCTGCATGGTGTCAAAAACGTCGCCGAGTGGAATCCCGTAGGTCTTGGCCTTTTCGCGATCCACGTGAGAATCGATTTGCGGCACGTTGATATCGAAACTGGAAAACACTCCGGCCAATCCTGGTGTTTGATTGCCTGTCTGCAGGGTCGAAGTCGTCTCTTTGTACAGCGATTCCAGGCCCAATCCAGAACGATCTTCAATGTAGAGTTTGAACCCGGCCACTGTGCCCAATCCCTGCACCGGAGGCGGAGGGAATATTGCAATGAATGCTTCCTGGATTGCAGCATATTGCTTGTTCAAATCCGCCGCGATGGCATTCGCGGAGAGCTCGGGAGACTTTCGCTCCTCTGAAGGTTTCAAAGTCGCAAACACGATTCCTGAATTCGGGCTATTGGTGAATCCGTTGATCGACAGTCCGGGAAATGCAACAGCGTTTTGCACTCCCGGATGTTGCAACGCAATGTCGGACATTCTGCGAATTACATCTTCGGTGCGATCGAGCGTCGCGCCATTCGGCAATTGCGCGAACGAGACGAGATATCCCTTGTCCTGCGTGAGAACAAATCCCGTGGGCACATGCGAGAAGCCGAGAACGGTAAGCCCAATCAGCCCGGCGTAGACCACGACAGCGATCACGCTGGAACGCAGCGTGTGCGTTACAAGTTTTCCATAACCGCCCGACGCACGGCCAAAGAAACGGTTGAACAATTTGAAAAACCATCCGAAGGCAAAATCGATGGCACGCGTGAAGGGGTCTTTTTTTGCATCGTGTGATTTCAGCAAAAGCGCCGCAAGCGCCGGACTCAGCGTGAGCGAGTTAAACGCCGAAATCACCGTCGAGATGGCGATGGTCAGCGCGAACTGTTTATAGAATTCGCCAGAAAGTCCCACGATGAATGCCGTCGGAACGAAAACCGCGCACAACACCAAAGCGATCGCAACGATCGGTCCGCTGACTTCTTGCATCGCTCGGCGCGTAGCTTCGTGCGGTTCATATCCCAACGCGATGTTCCGCTCCACGTTCTCAACCACGACGATTGCGTCATCCACCACGATTCCGATCGCCAGCACCAGCCCAAACAGAGACAGCGTATTGAGGGAAAAACCGAGCAAGAGCATGATTGCGAACGTTCCCACCAGCGAAACCGGCAGCGCCAGCAGCGGAATGACAGACGCCCTCCAGGTTTGGAGGAACAACAGCACAACTAACACCACCAAAATCAGCGCTTCGATGAAGGTGTGGCCCACTGCTTGAATCGATTCGCGCACGAAAACCGTCGGGTCATAGACGATCCTGTAGTCCACTCCTTCCGGGAACGATTTCTTAAGACGCTCCATCGTCTCGCGAACCTGTCGCGAAGTTTCCAGCGCGTTCGAACCAGGCCGCTGCGAGATCGGAAGAGCCGCGGCAGACTTGTTATCCAGCAAACTTCGCAGTGCGTATGTGCTGGAACCCAATTCGACGTGGCCCAGGTCGCGGATGCGTGTAATCTGGCCATCCTTGGCGGCGCGCACAATGATGTTGCCGAATTCTTCCTCGGTCGTAAGGCGGCCCTGCGTGTTTACAAGCAATTGAAATGCAGTGCTTCCCGTATTTGTCGGCGGCGCACCAAGCACACCCGCCGCAACCTGGACGTTTTGCTCGCGAATCGCTTGGACCACGTCGGTGGCCGTCAAATTGTGCGACGCCAATTTATTGGGGTTGAGCCACACGCGCATGCTGAAATCGCCCGCGCCAAAAATTTGTACGTTGCCCACGCCAGGCAGGCGGCCCAACTCGTCTTTCACTTGAAGAATGGCCAGGTTCGCCAGATATAGCATGTCGTAGCGGTTGTCCGGCGATACCATGTGCACAACCATCAGCAAATCCGGCGATGTTTTTTCCGTCGTTACGCCCAGGCGTTGGACTTCCTGCGGCAATCGCGGCAGCGCCTGCGATACCCGGTTCTGTACTTGCACTTGCGCTTTGTCCAGGTCGGTCCCGAGTCCGAACGTGATCGTCAGAGTCATCACGCCATCGGCTGTGGCCTGCGAAAACATGTAGAGCATGCCTTCGACGCCATTGATCTGCTGTTCGAGCGGCGACGCGACGGTGTCTGCGATGACAGTAGGATTTGCGCCGGGGTAGCTCGTATGTACGACGACTGTAGGCGGTACGACTTCCGGATATTCGCTCAACGGAAGTCGAAAATATGCCAGCGCTCCAATAACAAAAATGATGATGGAGATCACCGCAGCGAAAATTGGTCGCTTGATAAAAAAATCAGAGATATTCATGAGGGCCCTGGATTATTCCCGTGCTTTCGGCTGGTGCGGCTTTTCTTCATGACCGGCAAGCGCGGACTGCGTCGACGATTCATCCGAGGAGTTAAGCTGGCTCGTCGTCATGGCAACCCTTCTGGGCGTGACGGCAGCTCCCGGCCGCACGCGCTGCAGGCCGCTTACGACGATCACGTCGCCCTGGTGCAAGCCATCACGCACGACGCGCAAGCCCTGCGCCATCGGTCCAAGTTTTACGGGTCGATAGACAAGCGTGTTATTTTTCCCAAGCACAAAAACGTACTTCTGATTCAAGTCGGTAACGACCGCTTCGTCTTTCGCCAGGCAGCCACCGTACACACCGCCTCCCTCGAGGCGGATCCTCGCAAAAAGCCCCGGCGTTAGAGACAGATTCTTGTTTGCAAAAGTAGCTCGCAAACGAATGGTTCCTGTTGACGGGCTGACCTGGTTATCCACAAAGCTCACTTGACCGGAGTGTGGGAACCCGTCTTCATCCGCAAGGCCTAAAAGAGCCGACCCGCGCAGCTCGTGCGAACTTGCCCCGTGGACTTGCGTGACGTGCGCATACTTGAGGTACGTCTGCTCATCAACGTCGAAGTAGACATAAATAGGATCGAGCGAAACCAGAGTTGTCAGCGGTCTAATCTGTCCTGCGCCGCCCTCGACTAAATTACCTTCGGTGATTTCCGCTCGCCCCACCCGGCCGGTAATCGGTGCCGTGACGCGTGTGAACTCCAAATTCAGTTCCGCGCCGCGAAGTGCCGCCTCTGTGGAAGCAATGCGCGCCTCCGCTTCGTTGCGAACCGCGGCGCGCCGGTCGTATTCCTCGGCTGACATCCCATCATTGTTGTGAAGGCGCTCGGCGCGCGCAAAATCGCTTTGCGCTCGCGAACGCTGCGCTTTCGCCTGCGAGAGCTCGCCCTTTAAACGGTCCACTTCGGCCTGGAACGGTCGCGAATCGATCTGAAACAGCAGCGCACCTTGTTGAACGATCTCGCCTTCCCTAAAATGCACGCTTTGCAAATAGCCAGAAACGCGCGGACGCACTTCGACTGCGTGCACGGCTTCCAGGCGGCCCGTGAATTCGTCACTGTCGCCGATTTGCTTGCAGATGACTTCCGCTACATTCACTTCCGCCGGTGCTGGAGCAGCGTTGGTCTTAGCGGAACTGGAACATCCGGCATTTAGGCCGGCTAAAATCGCAACGCAGACGACGAGCATCAGATATGACACGGCGCCGTGCTTCTTACTGTCCCATGACCTTGTTGTTGCCAGCTGCATCTGTTCCCCCGAGTCGTTGTTTCCCGTAGTCCGAAATACCACGATTGGTCTCGAAGCCTACCGTGCCGCTTACAAAACCAGCGTCGATATCTTCCGTGGTCAAGATAGATGAAGAACGCAAGAGCATGGTTATATTTAAATACGTGGCCCCTGAACCGTACATGGTATACAATTTGTGACTAGACACACTATGGCTAAACGTCCAGAACTTTGCGCGGTAGAAGCCACCGCTCGTATCGTAGGTGGACGCTGGAAAGGCGAACGTACCGTGTATCCCGACCGGCCGCCGCGCGTGGTTTACGCCGTCACTCCTCTCGGAAAGTCTCTGCGACCCTTGCTGGATGCAATGTGCCACTGGGGCAAGTCACACTCCGCTGCCATGGCAATGAAAAAACTGCGTGCTTCCGACCGGCAGCAGTAAGTTCGACAGGAGCGCGGCGAGAATCAAGTTGCCGCCTCAGTTGTCGCAGCCCGATCAGGAAACCAAATAATAGAGATTGGGTTGTGTCTAAATCTGCGCAGCTGGATCAAAATCCTCTGTGAAATCTCATCTTAGAAAGTTAAGAAGGCATACAAGTTGCTCGATGCCAGTGGCGTAGCGACTTTCGTCAGAAAGGGGAATGAAACCACTTTGCCAACTTCGTCCAAGATGCTCCTGCGGCCGAGAAGTTAGCGCTGAGGGAGATGCCATTCCTGTAGCGTCAACTCTTGGCGGCCTTCTTGGATTGTGTAGAATCGGTCGGCCTTCACGTCGTGAAAGACCTGGTGAGCGCCGCTTGGCCAGGTTACTTCCACGGTGGACGCCACTGTGGCACTCCCAAGACCAAAGTTGGCTCGGAGATCGCTTTGGGAAAGGTAACTGCCGCCCGCGGCGATTTCCCGAATCTGCGATATTTTCCCGGCGGTAAGGTGGACGCGGGCTCCCAAGGCGTCTCGATTGCTCTTTGTTCCGACGAGTTTAAAATTGACGAAATGATTCTTGTGAGAGCACGCATTGTGAAGGACTGTCGGCGGATCGCCGTTGTTCGCCACTACTACATCGGTGCAGCCGTCATTATCGAAGTCGGCGAAAGCGACGCCTCGACCCGCGCGAGCCTCCAGAGCGCTCAATCCAGCTGGCGCGGAGGTCTCCTTGAATTTTCCACCGCCCTCGTTGTGGAACAGTGAGTTTTGTTGTTTGTAGTGCGTTTCCGGCGAGACTTGCTCGATTTCGGGATAGACGTGGCCGTTGGCGATGAAGAGGTCGAGCCAGCCGTCGTTGTCATAGTCGAAAAATCCGCCGCCGAAGCTCAGGACGTCGCGGGTCGGGACCGTGATACCCGCTTCGTCGCTTACTTCGTCGAAGTAGCCCTTTCCGGCGTTGTGCCACAGGTGGTCCGAACTTTTCTGGAAGTCCGAAATGTACAAATCGAGCCAACCATCGTTGTCGTAATCGCCCAGCGAAATGCACATGGCAGCCATGGTTTGTCCGCGTATGGTGAACGCCATCCCCGCGGCCTCGCCGTTCTCTTGAAATTTTCCGTTATGCAGGTTCTGGTAGAGGTACACGGGCAATCCGTCGTTAGCCACAAACAGGTCGGGCCAGCCGTCGTTGTCGTAATCCGCCGCTCCGACGGACAAATTCTTTCCATCCGGCTGAAGGACGTGGGCTGCGGCCGAGACGTTTGTGAACGTGCCATCGCCGTTGTTGTGATACAGCGCGTTGGGGCTGCCGGAGTAGGCGCTCGGCGGACAACTCGAGAGCACTCCGCCGATATTGCAATGGCGCCTGCTATTTTGATCGAAGGCGACGTAACTCCCGACGTACAGGTCTAGCCATCCGTCGCGGTCATAATCGACAAAAGTGGCGCCGGAATGAATCGGACCCGACTCCGTGCCGCCGACGCCGGCCTTAGCGGTTACGTCGGTGAAGGTTCCGTCGCCGTTGTTGTGGTACAGCACATTGCTGCCGAACTGCGTTACCAACAAATCTGGGAAACCGTCGTTGTCGTAGTCTCCCCAAGCGCAGCCAAGGCCGTAGGCGGTGCCGGGCACGCCCGCTTTATCGGTCACGTCCGTGAACGTGCCATCGCCGTTGTTTCGATACAACGCGTTCTTGACGGGGATGCCGCGGTCGTAACGATCCCGCCCGTTCACAAAGTAAATGTCTTGCCAGCCGTCCCGGTTGAAGTCGGAAACGCAGACCCCTGGACCAAATTCCTCGAGATTGATGGACACTCCTTTGTTTCCTTTAAAGTGCGTGAACTTGATCCCCGCGGACGTGGTGACATCCACGAATTGAGTCGCAGATGAGGTC
>WNFO01002462.1_pt1 | contig 15258 bp, 13 predicted proteins | sample 5400251 | NCBI WGS metagenome assembly WNFO01 (sample SAMN13153354, study PRJNA577476) | soil metagenome | isolation source: 100 cm saprolite under Madrone tree | place: USA:California | collected 2016-06-14 | reverse complement strand
TAGCCGTGCGAACGACCCTAATCGTGCAGGCCATTGCTGTCGCTTTACTCGGGACGGCCGCCCAGGCGGATGATCTGAAGATCGCCCTGATCTACGGCAAGACCGGACCGCTGGAGGCCTATGCCAAGCAGACCGAGACCGGTCTGCGGATGGGTCTGGAATATGCCACCAAAGGCACCATGACGCTGGACGGGCGCAAGATCGTCGTCGTTACCAAGGACGATCAGAGCAAGCCCGATCTGTCCAAGGCCGCACTCGCGGAGGCCTATCAGGACGACAAGGCCGACATCGCCATCGGCACGACGTCTTCCGCTGCTGCGCTGGCAGACCTGCCGGTGGCCGAGGAAAACAAGAAGATCCTGATCGTCGAGCCGGCGGTCGCGGACCAGATTACCGGCGAGAAGTGGAACAGATATATCTTCCGCACCGGGCGCAATTCCTCCCAGGACGCGATCTCGAACGCGGTGGCGATCGGCAAAGCGGGCGTCACGATCGCGACGCTCGGCCAGGACTATGCCTTCGGCCGCGACGGCGTAGCTGCGTTCAAGCAGGCGCTGGCAAAAACCGGCGCGACGCTAGCGGCTGAAGAATACGTGCCGACCACCACCACCGATTTCACCGCGGCCGGTCAACGGCTGTTCGACGCACTGAAGGACAAGCCGGGACACAAGATCATCTGGGTGATCTGGGCCGGCGGCGGCGACCCCCTGACCAAATTGCAGGACATGGACCCAAAGCGTTACGGCATCGAGCTTTCGACCGGCGGCAACATCCTGCCGGCGCTGGCCGCCTACAAGCGGCTGCCCGGCATGGAAGGCGCGACCTACTACTACTACGACATTCCGAAAAATCCGGTGAACGACTGGCTGGTCGCCGAGCATCAGAAGCGCTTCAACGCACCGCCGGACTTCTTCACCGCGGGCGGATTTTCCGCTGCGATGGCGGCGGTGGCCGCGATCACCAAGGCGAAATCCACCGACACGGAAAAGCTGATCAGCGCGATGGAAGGCCTGGAGTTCGATACGCCCAAGGGCAAGATGATCTTCCGCAAGGAAGACCATCAGGCGCTGCAGAGCATGTATCACTTCAAGGTCAAGATCGATCCGAACCTGGCCTGGGCCGTGCTGGAACCGGTGCGCGAACTCAAGATCGAGGACATGGATATCCCGATCCGCAACAAGCGGTGATTGTATTCGTCATTGCCGGGCAACAGCGCGAAGCGCGTCTTCGCGCCAGGTGACCCGGCAATCCATCCTCTTCCGAACAAAATGCATTTTTGAAAGAGGATGGATGCGCGGACCATGTCCGCGCATGACATCAGAATCCGCCGCAACACCGGCGCGACAAGACACAGACCTCGATGGCGCTGGAATGACCTTCACACTCGAAACCCGCGATCTGACCATTCGCTTCGGCGGACACGTCGCGGTTAACCGCGTCAGCTGCACCTTTCGCCCCGGGGAGCTGACGGCCATTGTCGGTCCCAACGGAGCCGGCAAGACCACCTATTTCAATCTGATCTCCGGACAGTTGCGCCCCAGCGATGGCAGGATCCTGCTCGATGGCGCCGATATCACGCAGCTTTCCGCGCCGCTACGCACCCGCGCAGGCCTTGGCCGCGCGTTCCAGCTCACCAATTTGTTTCCCAATTTGAGCGTCGAAGAGAATGTTCGCCTCGCAGTGCAATCCGAAAGCGGCGTGCATTATGAGATGCTGCGGCCATGGACGAAGCGCCGCGACCTGATTGCCCGGGCCGACGCGATCCTCGACAAGGTAGCACTTGGCGGCCGGCGACGCGTGCCGGCGACCGCGCTGTCGCACGGCGATCAGCGCAAGCTCGAAGTCGCCCTGATGATGGCGCTCGAGCCGAAGGTCTTCATGTTCGACGAGCCGACCGCCGGCATGAGCATCGATGAAGTCCCCGTCGTGCTCAATCTGATCGCGCAGCTCAAGCAGGATGCCAGCAAGATCATCCTGTTGGTCGAGCACAAGATGGACGTGGTGCGTTCGCTGGCCGACCGCATCATTGTGCTGCATAACGGCCAGCTGGTGGCCGACGGCAAGCCGGCCGATGTGATCGCTTCCCCGATCGTGCAGGAGGCCTATCTCGGCATCGCGCCCGGCAAGAGCGCGGCATGACCGACCTTCTCACCCTCGCCGGCGTGCACACCCATATCGGGCGGTATCACATCCTGCACGGTATCGATTTCGCGGTGCCCGAAGGCCAGACCACCATGCTGCTTGGCCGTAACGGCGCCGGCAAGACCACGACACTGCGAACCATCATGGGCCTGTGGCAGGCATCCTCGGGGCGGATATCGCTCGACGGACAAGCCATCGAGCACAGTGCGACCCCGGATATCGCGCGGCTCGGCGTCGGTTACGTCCCGGAAAGCATGGCGGTGTTCTCCGATCTGACCGTGAAGGAAAACCTCGTTCTGGCGGCGCGGGACGGGCCGCTCGACGACAGCCGCCTGGAGTGGATTTTCGGATTCTTTCCCGCGCTCAGGCGCTTCTGGCTGTCGCGCGCAGGCAGCCTGTCCGGCGGACAGAAGCAGATGCTTTCCATTGCCCGCGCCATTGTCGAACCGCGCAAGCTGCTGCTGATCGATGAGCCCACCAAGGGTCTGGCGCCCGCGATCGTGGTGGCGCTGATCGAATGCTTTGCCGAAGTCAAGCGCCACGGCGCCACCATCCTCCTGGTCGAACAGAATTTCCACGCAGCGCGCGAGCTCGGCGACAGGGTTCTGGTGATGGATAACGGCTTGATCGTTCACCGCGGCGAGATGGCGGCGCTGGCCACCGACGTCGCACTGCAGGAGCGGCTGCTGGGCTTAAGTCTGGAGACGCATCAGTGACCGACCTTGCCGCACCCGCCGCGTTGCCCAAGCCGAGGCGGGATATTCTGCCGGTGCTGTTGCCGGTGATTTTGGCGCTGGCGATGCTGCCGCTGATCGGATCGGCAAGCTCCTGGGTGACGCTGACGGTGGCGAGCCTTGCCATGGGCATGATGATCTTCATCATGGCTTCCGGCCTCACGCTGGTGTTCGGCCTGATGGACGTGCTCAATTTCGGTCACGGCGCCTTCATCTCGGTCGGCGCCTATGCCGCGACGCTGGTGCTGTTGCCTCTGGCGCCTTACGTGCAGGCCGACTCGCTTTGGCTCAATCTTGCGGTGCTGGCGCCGGCCGCCGTGTTGTCGATGGCGGTCTCCGGCGCGCTTGGCCTGGTGGTCGAACGGGTGCTGATCCTGCCGGTCTACGGCCAGCACCTCAAGCAGATCCTGATGACGACCGGCGGATTGATCGTCGCCGAACAGGCGCTGTATGCGCTGTGGGGCCCGCAGATCATTCCGCTGCCGCTGCCGACATCGTTGCGCGGCTCGTTCATCATCGGCGACATCGCCATCGCGAAGTACCGCCTGCTGGCGATGCTGGTCGGCCTCATCGTGTTCGCAGGCATTCAGCTGGTGCTGAACCGGACCAAGATCGGCCTTTTGATCCGCGCCGGCGTCGAAAACCGCGAGATGGTGGAAGCGCTCGGTTACCGGATCCGGCGGCTGTTCCTCGGGGTATTCATGACAGGCTCCGGTCTTGCCGGCCTCGGCGGCGTGATGTGGGCGCTGTACCGTGAGCAGGTGCATGCTTCGATGGGCAACGATCTCACGGTGCTGGTGTTTATCGTCGTCATCATAGGCGGCCTCGGCTCGATCGGCGGCTGTTTTATTGGCGCGCTGCTGGTGGCCATGGTGGCAAATTACGGGGGCTTTCTGGTGCCGAAACTGGCGCTGGTGTCCAATATTCTCTTGATGGTCGCGGTCCTGATGTGGCGCCCGCGCGGGCTTTATGGGGTGACAAGCCGATGATGATCCTCTCGGGCGATCCGCCGCGCAGTCGCGTTCTCAGCATCGTGCTTGTCGTCATCATTGCCGCACTGGCCGTCACGCCCCTGGTCTTTCCCGGCGCCAAGGCGATGAACGTCGCCACCAAGATCTGCATCTTCGCGGCCCTGGTGGCGTCCTATGACCTCCTGCTCGGCTACACCGGCTCGGTTTCGTTCGCGCACACCATGTTTTACGGCATCGGCAGCTATTCGATCGCGATCGCACTTTATTCGATGGGACCGAGCTGGGCGGCGGTCGCGACCGGCGTCGTCGTCGGCCTGCCGCTGGCGATGCTGCTTGCGCTCGCCATCGGCCTGTTCTCGTTGCGGGTCGAGGCGATATTCTTTGCGATGATCACGCTGGCGGTGGCATCGGCCTTTCTGGTGCTGGCATCGCAACTGTCATGGCTCACCGGCGGCGAGGACGGCCGCAGCTTTCAACTGCCGGAATTGTTGCGGCCGGGCACCGTGCTGATCTCGAAAGATCGCTTCGGCTTCGAACTCAATGGCCGCGTGCTGACGTATTATCTTATCTTCGTCGCGGCCGCGGCGATGATCCTGGCGCTGTTACGCGTGGTGAATTCGCCGTTCGGGCGCGTGCTGCAGGCGATCCGGGAGAACCGTTTCCGCGCCGAGGCCCTCGGCTTCCGCACCGTGTTTCATCTGACCTACGCCAATTGCATTGCGGCGCTGGTTGCCGCCAGCGCCGGCATGTTGAACGCCTTGTGGCTGCGTTATGCCGGACCGGACACCTCGCTGAGCTTTTCCATCATGCTGGATATCCTGCTGATGGTCGTGATCGGCGGCATGGGCACGATCTACGGCGCGATCGTCGGCGCCACCATCTTCATTCTGGCGCAGAACTATCTGCAGGCGCTGATGGGCGCTGCCTCCAACGCCGCCGCCGACGCCGGATTGCCGCTGCTGCCGGGATTGCTGCATCCGGATCGCTGGCTGCTGTGGCTCGGACTGCTTTTCATCGCCAGCGTTTATTTCTTTCCCACCGGGGTGGTGGGACGGTTGCGCAGCGCAGCCCGCAAGTCGTCTTGAGAAGATCATCATGGCCAAAATCGAAGCCCGCCTCACCGCTCTCGGCCTGGTCCTGCCGCCAGCCTTCAGCCCGCCCCCCGGCGTTGTCCTTCCCTTTGTCAACGTGCGCCTGATCGGAAACCGCGCGGTCATTGCCGGGCACGGGCCGCAGAGTCCCGAGGGACCTCTCGCGCAACCGCTGGGCAAGGTCGGACGCGAGCTGACGCTGGAGCAGGGCTACATGGCGGCAAAGCTCACGGCGCTGTCGATGCTGGGCTACCTCAAACGTACGCTTGGCGACCTCGACCGCATCTCGCATTGGGTGCGCATTTTAGGCATGGTCAATTCCGCACCCGGCTTTGTCCAGCAGCCGGCCGTCATCAACGGCTTCTCCGACCTCATCCTTGAGCTCTTTGGACCCGAGGCCGGAGCCCATGCACGCAGCGCGGTGGGCATGGCCGAGTTGCCCTTTGGGATGCCGGTGGAGATTGAAGGCGAGGTCCAGATCTCAGCTTGAGCGCCGCGACATCCTCACTGATCGTGGCGCGCCGCCGGCCCGATCGGAACGTGATCTGGCTACCGTCGGCAGGCAGATATCTTTTCCTGAAACTATTCCAAGCCTTGAACCGGCGGCGCTGCACCCCGCGGCACGGCGGCGGGCGCGGGCTTAGGTGGTGCAGCCCCCATGGTTCCCGATTGCTCCGGGCTTGCCGCCGTCGGCGGCAGATTTTGGCTGATACGGCTCGGAGAAGTGCCGGCGCGGGATCTCTCCCGGGCTATTCGCTTCGAACCGGACCTTCTCAGTCCCCAGGAATGAGCGATGGATGGTCCAGCTGTATATCCGACGACCGCGCCTGCCACCGCGCCCACGGGGCCGAACACCACCGCGCCCGAAACGGCACCCAAGGCAGCATCACTGCCACGCCCCTGCGCCAGCGCTATCGCCGGTGCAAATGTCAAGAATATCGCCGACCCAAGGACAAGCCTTTTCATATATGGTTCCCATTGTGCATTCTGACCGAATACGTGACTCCCGAATTGCGGCCCAACAATGGAACGGCCCCAACGGCACCCTGCACGATCGAGGAAAAAGGGCGCTAGCCCGGCCAGGAATGACCGAAAATTCGAACATGCGGGCCAATTTGCTGGCGCTGTTCCGCAAATGATCCGGCCACGGAGACCAGTCATGACAAGCCTGCTCTATCACCAAGGCAATCGTGCATTTCAGGACCAGTTTGACAGCCGGCGCCTTGCCGATCGGCTCGAGGAAAAGCTGGCACGCACGGTGTTCAGCGACGACGACAAGATCTTTATCGAAAGCTGCATCTACTTCTTTGTGGCGACCGCCGACGCGTCCGGGCATCCGGATTGTTCATTCAAGGGTGGCGCACCGGGGTTTGTCCGCATCACCGGACCGTCGGAACTTGCGTTTCCCGACTATGACGGCAACGGCATGTTCAAGAGTGTCGGCAACCTTGCGGTCAACCCGCACGTCGGACTTCTGTTCATTGCGATGCATGGCAATCCCAAGCGATTGCGCATCAACGGCGAAGCCCGGATCGAACGCGATGATCCCTTGCTTGCCGACACGATCGGCGCGCAATTGATCATTCGCATCAAGGTGAACGTGATCTTTCCAAACTGTCCGCGCTATATTCCCTCCATGACGCTCACGGAACCGTCGGTTTATGTTCCCCATGCAGGGGTCGCTCCCGTCGAACCAGCCTGGAAGGGGTTCGACGCGTTCAGGGATGTCGTGCCGCCCCGCGCTGGCTTGCAAAGCGGATAGGGTCCGTGTTTAGCCAAGGGTGCTGCACGCACCACAGCGCAAAGCCCCGTCGCTCCAACCTCAAAGAAATCCCATGCCCCCTGTTTCGATATTGTTGAACGTATTTTGGATTGTCTTCGGCGGCCTGTGGATGGCGGCGGCCTGGGTGATAGCTGCCTTCATCATGGCCATCACCATTATAGGCCTGCCGTGGGCGCGAGCCGCCTTCAACATCGCCGTCTATACTTTGTTGCCTTTCGGTCAGAGGGCGGTGCGCCGCGACAGCCTCACAGGCCGCCCTGATATCGGCACCGGCCCGCTCGGTCTGATCGGCAACGTGATCTGGCTGGTGCTCGCGGGATGGTGGCTTGCGCTCGCGCACCTCGTCACGGCGATCGCGCTCGCCGTCACCATCATCGGCATCCCGTTCGCCTGGGCGCATCTGAAACTCGCAGGGATCGCGCTGTGGCCGATCGGCAAGGTTATCGTTCCCGCGTAGGTTTAGGAGCAAGACTTTTCTGAGCGAGACTTTTCTGAGCGAGACTTGGCAAATCAGACCGCCGCAAGGCATTCGGATGGCCTCAAAGCCTGGCGGCGCGATAGACCATATTATCTCGCCGTCAGCCGCGCCGAAGGCAATGCAGGGTGATTTCCGGCGGACAGTTCAGGCGCACGGGAACGACGCTCGATCCTGCACCCACGGAAGTGTAGCCGCTCATGTTGTGGTACTGCCAGGCTCCCGCCCCCATTCGTCGTGGCAACACCGCCTCCAGCTTGATCGGGATAGAGCCGGGAAGACAAAGCTGGCCGCCATGGGTGTGGCCGCTCAGCATCAGATTGAAATTGGCATGGGCAGCCTGACGATAGACTTCCGGGGTATGAGATAACAGGATCGAAAAACCTTCTTTCGGGATTTGCGACGCCGCCTTTTCAATGTTGTCGACCCTGAAGAAGTGGGCGTCGTCGATCCCGGCCAGATAGATGCGCTGATCGCCGCGCGCGATCGCTTCACATTCGTTGAGCAGCATTGGTATGCCCATGGCTTCCATCGCCGGAACCATCTGGATGGTATCGTGGTTGCCGAGCACGCCATAGATCGGTAGCCGCAGGTGGGCTCGCACGCTTGCCACGCCCGCCAGGGCCGCCTCGAACGGTCCAAAAGTCTTTCCTCGATAATCTCCGGTTAGAACGCATAGATCGTATGGCAAGCCGTCGACAAGCTCGATCAGGCGCTGCATGGCGGCTTCGCTCATGTCCACATGCAGGTCGCTGATGTGGAGAATAGTGTAGCCGTCGAAAAGCGATGGTAATGCAGCGAACTTCAGCTCGTTTCGCTTGACGATAACGCGCTCTGCATTCCGGCAAGCCCGCCAATAGAGTCCCGTGAGCTTCAGCGCATTTCGAATGATCGCCGGCGCCGAAGGCAGGTTTTCCAGATGGAAGAAGGTGCGTCCCTGGCCAAAGACTTGCGCTTCGTGATCGGTCTCGATCCCCAATCGCTGTCTGGCGTGGATCGGTCCGAGACGTTGCTCCAGTTTGTGCAAGATATCGCTGTCCACTGAATGACTCCCTCCGAAATCGGCTCGGTCTTCGATTGAGGCATCGGGCTCGGCCGGATACTACAGAGTATTCCCTTCACAGAGTATTGCCTTCGGGCAAACAGCTTGTTTCACCTAATAATATGGTTCATTTGCACGTCGCGGATGCAAGGCAGGCTAAATGAAGGATCCTGCTCCACGGCACCTGGCCCGATCCCAAAATGGGACGGGACCGGATGATCCCCTCGCCACAATAGTCCTTTGATTGTGAAGTGTGTCACGTATCGGTCGCAATCCAAACGCTAGGTTGGGAGGAAGAGAAGTTTCAGCGGAACGACCTTTGCCGGCGGTTGCCGGAGGAGGAGCGATGTTGCGAGCAGTGATTTGCGCTTCCGCGCTGGCAATGACTCTGGTGGATGGCGCCAGCGCCCAGGAGCCACTCAAGATCGGGCTTATCCAATCATTGACCGGCCCGTTCAGCACGGTTGGCAAGGCCGCCGTCAACGGTGCCCACCTCTACGTACAGCGACACGGTGATGTGGTGGCCGGGCGCAGGGTCGAACTTGTGGTCAGTGACGACGCCAGCGCGCCGGATCGGGCGAAGCGCACAGCCCAGGAAATGATCGTGAACGACAGGGTTGCGATCGTCTGTGCCGGCATCACGCCGTCCGCGCTTGCCATTGCGCCGCTCGTCACCGAGGCGAAGATCCCCACGGTCGTCATGGTGTCAGGAGCCTCGATCACGGTCGAGCGCTCGCCCTACATGGTGCGAACGAGCTTCACGCTCGGCCAATCCTCGACCGTCATGGCAGACTGGGTGGCGCAGAACGGCGCTCGCAAGATCGTCACGATCGTCAATGAATGGGCGCCGGGACTCGAATCCGAAACCGAGTTCAAGAATCGCGTCGCCACGAGCAATGCCAGAATCGTTGATTCTCTGCGCATGCCGCTCGCCAATCCTGATTTTGCGCCGTTCCTGCAGCGCGCCCGTGATCTTGGCCCGGATACGCTGTTTGTGTTTCCCGCCAACCAGGCGGCTATCTTCGCCAAGCAGTTCCTGGAGCGCGGCATGGACAAGTCGGGCATCAGGCTGGTCGGGACCGGCGATCTCACAGACGACGACGAGCTGCCTGGCATGACCGACGCCGCGCTCGGCATCATTACCGCCCATCACTACTCGGCGCTGCACGATTCGCAATTGAACAGGACTTTTGTCGAAGCCTTTCAAGCGGCCTACGGCAGGCGCCCGAACTACCATTCGGTCGCCGGCTATGACGGCATGCACCTGATCTACGAGGCGCTGAAGAAGACCAGCGGCAATGTCGATGGCAATGCCCTGGTCGCTGCCATGAAAGGCATGAGCTGGGAAAGCCCGCGTGGTCCGATTTCCATTGACCCGGAAACGCGCGACATCGTGCAGAACGAGTATATCCGCCGAGTCGAGAGGGTAAATGGTCAGCTCTACAACGTCGAATTCGCTACCATCGAGGCCGTCAAGGATCCGATGAAGGCGGCAAAGAAGTGACATCGGGCTGAGCGCACGTCGAAGGAAGCGCGAAGATGTCGGTCAACTCCAATCCTTCATCACCGCCCAGACCTGACGTTCCGAGGTTGCTGTCGCGTGCCCGTATCATTGCGGAAATCGCTCGCGCTCGTGCGCGAGAGACCGAGGCGAACCGCCGCATTTCCGATGACCTCATCGAGAGCATGCACGATGCCGAGCTGTTCCGCATCTTGCAGCCTGAGGCTTATGGCGGGTTTGAGTACGGCTTCGATGTTTTCGCCGACCTGGTCGCCACGATCGGCCGCGGCTGCGGATCGTCCGCCTGGGTCTACGGCCTGGGCGCCGTGCATCAATGGTTCGCCGCATGCCTTCCCAAAGAGGCACAGGACGAATTCTGGGCCGAGCCAGGTGCCATAGCGGCCGGGTCCTATGCACCGGTCGGCAAGACAGTGCCGGTTGACGGAGGCTATCGGACTTCTGGTGTCTGGAGTTTCGCCAGCGGCTGCGACAATGCGCGGTGGTATTTTCTCGCGACCATGGTCGCGCCGTTCGATGGATCCGAGGCGACGAGGCCGAGCTTTCTTCTCGTGCCAAGCGCGGATGTCAGGATCGACGACAACCGGCACACGATGGGGCTCGCAGGCACCGGCAGCAAGAACATCGTGGCGGACGATCTCTTCGTTCCAGCTCATCGCGCCTTGGCGATCGCGGACCTTGCCGCTGGGACTAGCCCGGGAACGCTTGTCAACACCAACCCACTCTATCGTCAGTCGTTCCTTTCGGTGGTGCCGGTAACGCTGGTCGCGCCGGTGCTGGGCATGGCGGAGGGCGCGCTGGCCGATTTCGTCGACATGGTGACGGGACGCACAACACGCGGAGCCGTCGGCGGCGGCAACCGACGGATGGCCGAATTTGCCACTATCCAGGCGCGCCTCGCCGAGGCCACCGGATGTGTGGACGCAGCACGCTTGATGATGTTCCATAACCTTGCCGAGACATACGCGGTCGCTGCGTGTGGCGAGCCGACGCCGCTCGACATGCGGCTGCGCAACCGGCTCGGCCACACCTTCTGCACGCGCCTGCTGGTGCAGGCGGTCGACGCGCTGTTCCTCGCCGCCGGCGGCCAGGGAATCTTCCTCGAAAAACCGCTGCAGCGGGCGTGGCGCGACGCCCATGCCGCCGCCGCCCATATCAGCCTCAACTGGGACGCGGTGGCCACCATGTACGGCCAGCACGCGTTGGGGCTGGAGCCAAAGGGGCAGTATTGAACGATCAACTTCGCCGGGCTGATCAACAAACCCTTCGGATTCTTCCCTTCCAATCGACGGGAGATTGCTGACCTCTTCGTAGTCGACTTCGTTGCTCCGTGCCGTCTAGCCCGCGCGGAGCCCCGACGCGCAGGGGAAGGGGCCGCCCGCAGAGACCTCCAGGGCGGGGGTCGCCGAAATCCTTATTTGAGCGCGGTGGCTGGCGCATCAATACTCCTGCCGATTTAACGGCAATCTGGGCCATCAGCGCGAGAGCAAGGGTGCTCCGGCAGGAGGCAGCGGACGCGGCACTGACGATGACTGAACAGCTGATGACTGCGCCCTGGGTTGCGGGGGTTTATGCTGCGGGATGGGGGCAGCCTGCTGCTGGGACGGGGACGAAGGCGGGGTTATTGACATCCTCTGTCTGATGTCGTCCGCGACAGCTTGCAGTGTCGCCATGTTCTGGGCCATCTGTTCTTGCTTGGCGGCGAGTTGCTCTACGCTGCGCCGCACGACATCGAGATTGGACGCCAGGGGCTCAAGCTGCTGCGCCGGGTCCGGGGAAGTTGCAGCCATGGCTGGCGACTTCGTCGTCGAGACGGATAATAGCCAGGCCAGCGATGGAGCCCGGGCTACTACCATGTCCCTTGCTGCGTCACCGTGGGACTGCCAGGCAAGGGTGGCGCCGATGCCGATGAGAACCGCAATAGAGAACCGGGTAAGGGTGCGGAATATTCGCCTGCCAATCGACGGCCGGTCGCTCGCGACATGATCGTCCTTGAGGCCGGAGGGGAGAGGAGAACGGATCGACGGTTTCATGGGCCGTTTACCAATGCGCTGATCGGATCGGGCGTCCAGATCGAGCGGACGCCCGCCCCACTCCTTCTCTACGAGAGGCATGCTTTCCGAGTACATTAGTACCTCCTTCCTGACTAACTATTGACGGTCTCGTCTACGACTGCGGGCGTCGGTTTTCGTCCACTGATCCGCGACAGCAGATTGATATTGTCGGCGGCCGCCAGGTCCGGGGATAGACGGCGGCAATCAGTCTCAGCAATGTCGATTTTCCGGACCCGTTCCGATTGTTCCGGGGCGTGAAGCCAAGGCCGACCGGCTTGATGCCTTGGTCGTCACGGCATGGCGATAGACAGTTTCGATTCCTTTCCGGAAGGCGTCGATGGAGTATTGCGTCGTTGCGCGAAGCCGGGCGGCATGGCCCATGCGCCGGCGCCGCTCCGGATCGCGGAGCAATGTTTCGATTGCTTCCGCCAACTGGGCATGATTGCCGGGCGGAACGGTGATCGCCTCGATGCCATGGCGCGCCACACGCGGAACTGCCGTGTCAAGCGATGTATTGATGATCGGCCGGCCCGCCGCCATCGCTTCCAGTTGAGCGATGCCAAAGGTCTCGGCATTGGTCACGGAAGGCAGGACGAAGACGTCCGCGGTACACATGAATTTGGCGAGCTTGGCATGGGGAGCGGAGCCGAGCAGGCGGACGCGATCCGCGACACCGAGGCTACGGATCATTCGTTCAAGCCGGGCCCGTTCCGGACCCTCGCCGATAATCCAGACCTCAAAACGCTGGCCGACGGCCGCTCGCACCAGCACATCGAAGCCCTTGTAGGGGACGAGTTGTCCGCAGGCGAGCACGAGCCGTCCGCGACCGCGTTCGGCGTCGTCATCGTCGGGGCGCTGCACCGGCCAATCATACTTCGAGACATCGACGCCGAACGGAACGACGTGACATTTCTCAGCGAATTCTCGCAGCAGCGGGCTGCTGCGCAGCAGAATGGCATTGGACACGACGATGGCTTCCGCCCGGCGCAGCGTCCGGCGCACCAGCGGTTCCACAAGCCGCCTCAATCCGGCATGCGAAACAATGTCCGCATGGTAATGCACGACCAGAGGTCGATCGCGGCCCAACCCAAGGGCGAACATGAGATCGGCCAGCGGAAATGGCGCATGAAGCGCGAGCAGATCGTGATCGTGGACCCGGCGCCATAACCGCAATGGATACGTGGGCGCGGCCGGAAGCGAACATACATCGCCGAACGAGCGCACGCGCTCGACCGTTAGGCCGTCCACTACGATGCGCCGTTGCCCGCTTGACCTGGAGCAGACCAGCACGCAAGCGGTGAACGAGTCTTTCAGTCCTGCGCATATGTCGCGGATCACCGACAGGGCCCCGCCGAACAGGTCGGGATAACAGTCATAGAATATGTGAAGCACCGAGAGGCGCCGAGAGCGGGCGAGCATGGGCGAACTCTCCATGACTGATTGGCCCTGTATATGTGGGAAACTTTCACACGTCAATTGGTCTCGACAGAAAAGTGGGATTGTATCCCACGGAACCCGCCGCTACAGTTTCGCCATGAACGCCAATTCCCGGAGGTCGAAGCCGGTTTCGCATCAGCCGATTGCCGCGGCGAGCCTGCACGCGCCGTTGGCGCGCCTGCTGCGCCCGCTCGTGCGGCTATGCATCCATGGCGGAATGACGTTTCCCGCGCTGGCTCAGCTGTTGCGTGAACTCTTCGTCAACGTTGCCGAGCACGACTTTGCCTTGGAGGGAAAGGAGCAGACCGACAGCCGCGTGAGTCTGCTCACTGGAATCCACCGCAAGGAGGTCGCGCGGCTGCGCGGCGCCGGTACGCCGGTCAATGAAACGCCCGCCACCTTGTCACTGACCAGCGCGATCATCGCGCGCTGGCTCGCCGCTCCGGAGTTCACGGACGCGAAAGGCGATCCGCTACTGTTGCCGCGCACGGCCAGCGGTGATGCGCCCTCGTTCGAACAGCTCGTGAGTTCGGTCACGAAGGATGTGCGCCCGCGCGCGGTGCTGGATGAATGGCTGGACCGCAAGCTCGTGACCATCAACGACGATGAGGAGATCGTGTTAGTGGACACCGCCTTCGTTCCGCGCGGCGACGACGAGCGCAAATGGCACTATCTCGGCCGCAACCTGCATGATCATATTGCGGCGGCGGCGGAAAACGTATCCGGGCCGGCACCGCGTTTCCTCGAACGCGCGGTGCATTATGACGGTCTTTCGGCCAAGCTCGCAAAACGTCTCGAAGGGCGTTCGCGCGAGCTGGCCGTGGACGCCCTGAAGATCGCCAACCGGGAGGCAAACCGCGCGTTCGCCAAGGACAAGGGCGGCGATTACAGGTGGAATTTCGGCATCTACATCTACAGCGAAGGCCCGGACGACGCGGCGGATGGGGATGCTGACGGAGGCGGCCAGTCATGACCAAGCAGCCCGTCATCTCGCGCCGGTCGTTGCTTATGGGACTCTGGCTTGCCGGATCGTCCTCCGCCTGGGCGCAGGTGCGCCGCGGCAGCGACCAGGGTATCGGCGGCACCGGTATCACGCGTGGCCACGATCAGGGCATCGGCGGCACCGGGATTGTCGGGATCATTGAGCGTTTCGGCAGCATTTTCGTCAACGGCGAACGCATCAGCTATGCGCCGAACGTCGTGGTGCGGATCGATGGCGAACCGGCATCGGCGATGGCGCTCAAGATCGGACATCTGGCGCGCGTGCTGGCGCTGCCGCAGGCGAACGGTTCGCTGATCACCCACGGCATCAACGTGGTCAGCGAGGTGATGGGGCCGATCGAAAGCGTCAAGGACGGCGAGATGACCGTGCTGGGCCAGCGGATCGTAGCGGCCGGCCGCGAAAGCTGGCGCCATCCGGGCACGAATGTCGCGGTCTTCGGGTTGCGCCGGACGGACGGCGTGATCGTCTCAAGCCTCGTCGAGCAACGCGGTGACGCTACAACGCGGGTTTTCGGACCACTTGAACGCGATCGCAACGGCCTGCGAATAGGCGGCTTGCGGCTCAACGGCGTCGATGCTGCACTCGTCGGACGGCGTGTTCAGGTGGAGGGCCGTGTTACGCAGGGCGTGATGCAGGTCTCGCGCGTACGGCGTGACGACCTCTCTGATTTCCCCGGCGCGAGCCGTCTGTCGATCGAAGGCTATGTCCGCCGAGTCGGCCGCGATCTGCAATTCGGCTCGGGCTATGTCGCGCATGACGATGGTCGCTTCGCATCCGCAGGCAAGGCCCGCGTGGTCGTGAACGCCGTCGTTGACGGTTCCGGTGGCTTGCGGGTCGAATCCATCCAATCGGTCAACAAATTTCCGGGCGAATCGATGCGAGGCACGAGACCCGAGCGAACTCCCGGCGCGACGCCCGAACCCGGCGGCGGCTCGAACGTCCCGCGCGGTGATCCCGCTGTGCCCGACGGCGGTCCTCCCGGCCTAGGCGGCGGCGGTCCTCCCGGC
>WNFO01010136.1_pt1 | contig 15262 bp, 15 predicted proteins | sample 5400251 | NCBI WGS metagenome assembly WNFO01 (sample SAMN13153354, study PRJNA577476) | soil metagenome | isolation source: 100 cm saprolite under Madrone tree | place: USA:California | collected 2016-06-14 | reverse complement strand
CCGCACCATCGAGCGGGCGCAAGCGCTCGCCGAGCAGTTCGGCGCGAGTGTTCATCCGGTGGGATGGGAGACCATCGGCGAACTGCTTCCGCGCGCCGGGCTGTTGGTCAACACGACCTCGCTCGGCATGCACGGCCAGCCCGCGCTTGAGATCGACGTCGGCGCGCTTCCGCCGCATGCCGTTGTTGCCGACCTTGTATATGTGCCTTTGCAAACGCCGCTGCTCGCGGCGGCGCGGGCGCGCGGCTTGAAGACCGCCGACGGGCTCGGCATGCTGCTGCACCAGGCGGTACGCGGGTTTGAGCTGTGGTTCGGACAGCGGCCCGCGGTCACCTCGGAGCTTCGCGCGCTGGTCGAGGCCGATCTGACCAGGGTTTGAGAGGGGAATACCGCGCAAGCTTCGGGGTTTCCATTGTCGGATGATATCAGCCGGAGAACATCGCATGCTCGTTCATCGTTCAACGCTTTTTCGCGCCGTTGCGGCAATCGCGCTTGTCGCCGCATCGTCGTTCGCAGCGACCGCGCAACAGCCGCCTTCGCCGTCGCGGGTTCGCGGCACCATCGAAGCCGTCGACGGTGACGTGGTGTCGGTCAAATCGCGCAGCGGCGAAGACGTCAAGCTGCACATGACCGGCGACATCAAGGTGGTGGGGATCATCAAGATCGCGCTGTCCGACATCAAGGTCGGTTCATTCATCGGCACCACCACCGTGCCGGGAGCGGACGGAAGTCAAAACGCGGTCGAAGTGCACGTGTTTCCGGAGGACATGCGCGGCACCGGGGAGGGCTCGCGGCCCTACGATCTGCGCCCGAACAGCACCATGACCAATGCCACCGTGGCGCAGGCCGTCGCCGGCAATGACGGGCAGACGTTGACGGTCAAATACAAGGACGGCGAGAAAAAAGTCGCGGTTTCGCCCGATACGCCGGTCGTGACCTATGTCCCCGCCGACAAAACCGACCTGAAGGCCGGCGCCAAGATCATCGCCTTCGTCAAGCAATTGCCGGACGGTTCGTTCGAATCCAACCGCATCAGCGTCGGTCGCGACGGCCTGACGCCGCCGATGTGAAGCTTTTTCTTCCGCTCCCCTCCGGGGCGCGGTAAGGAGACGTAAACACGAATTTTCATCGCCGATGTGGGGCTTTCCAGAGATCGGCCACCGCATCAAATCTGTAAAGGAAATATCATGCCGAAAGTCTCTTCTCTTTTGCCGCGCATGCTCGTGGCTTCGCTCGCTGTCGTTTCCGTATTGGGATCGGGAGCATCGGCGCAACAGCCGCAAACGGTTCGTATCCGCGGCACGATCGAAGCCGTCGATGGTCCCACGCTGATGATCAAATCGCGCGACGGCACCGACATGAAGGTGCGGATGACCGACAATGTGGCGGTGTTCGCTGTGGTCAAGACCGAACTGTCGGAAATCAAGCCGGGCTCCTACATCGGCGTCTCCGCCTTGCCGGAGCCGGACGGTACCCAGAAGGCGCTGGCCGTGCATATTTTCCCGGAAGCCCAGCGCGGCGCGGCTGAAGGTTTTCGGCCCTGGGATTTGCGTCCCAACAGCACCATGACCAACGCCACCGTCGCCGAGACGGTCAAAGGCACCGACGGTCAGAACATTCTGGTCAAGTACAAGGACGGCGAAAAGAAAGTCGTGGTGCCGCCGGAGACGCCGATCGTCACCTTCGTCGCGGGCGACAAGTCCGAAGTGAAGGCGGGCGCCAAGATCATCATCTTCGGCGCGGTGAAGAAAGACGACGGCACGCTCGAAGCCAACCGCGTCAATATCGGCCGCGACGGAATCACGCCGCCGATGTGACGCGAGAGACTTTAGCGTAATATCTCAACGGGTCGTCCCCGCGAACGCGGGGATCCATAACCACAGACGTTTATTGTACGCCGGGCAGCGGCCACAGCTTTGGCAAACACGCTCTTCGGTGGTTATGGATCCCGGCTCGCGCTTCGCTTGGCCGGGACGACGGTGAATTTTTGATCTCAAACTGCGATCACGTGGTCGTCGATTTCGGCGATGGTGTTGACGCCGCATAGGCCCATGGTGGTTGAGAGTTCGTTGCGGATGATGTCGATCGCCTTGGCGACGCCGGGGCCGCCATAGGCGCCGAGGCCGTGGATATAGGCGCGGCCGATCATGCAGGATTTGGCGCCGAGCGCGAGTGCGCGCATCACGTCCTGGCCGGAGCGAATGCCGCCGTCAAACATGATCTCCATTTGCGAGCCGACGGCATCGACGATCTCCGGCAAGACCTCGATCGACGACGGCGCGCCGTCGAGCTGCCGGCCGCCATGGTTGGAGACCACCAGCGCCTGCGCGCCGGTCTTCGCGGCTTCTTCGGCATCCTCGACGTCGAGAATTCCCTTAAGGATCAGTTTGCCGGGCCAGATGCTCCTGATCCATTCGACGTCCTTCCAGTTCAGCGTGGTGTCGAACTGGGTCCCGATCCACGTGCCCAGCGAGGTGATGTCGTCGGTGCCTTTGAGATGGCCGACGAGGTTGCCGAAGGTGCGGCGCTTGCCGCGCAACACGCCGGCCACCCAGGCTGGTTTGGTGGCAAAATCGACGAACTTCGATAGCGTCCATTCCGGCGGCACCGTCATGCCGTTCTTGATGTCTTGATGGCGCTGCCCGATTACCTGCAGATCGACGGTCAATACCAAGGCGCTGCATTTCGCCGCGATCGCACGCTCGATCAACGCCTTGATGAAGCCGCGGTCCTTCATGACGTAAAGCTGAAACCAGAACGGCTTGTCGACATTGGCGGCGACGTCCTCAATCGAGCAGATCGACATCGTGCTCAGCGTGAAGGGAATGTTGGCGGCGTGCGCGGCGCGGCAGGCGTGAATTTCGCCGTCGCCATGTTGCATGCCGCACAATCCGATCGGCGCCAGGATCAGCGGCAGCGCGGCGGGCTCACCGAGAATCGTGGTCGAAAGATCGCGCTTGGAGACATCGACGAGGATGCGTTGGCGGAATTTGACCTGTTGCAGATCTTCACGGTTGGCGCGCAGCGTCTCCTCCGCATAGGAGCCGCGATCGGCGTAATCGAAAAACGCCTTGGGCACTTTGCGCATATGAACCTGGCGCAGATCCTCGATGCAGGTGATGTGTTTCATGGACGTTCCGCGAGCCTTCTTGTTTTCCTAGAGCCTTTTCCGTTCCGATTGAATCGGAACGGAGGCTCTATTTCTCTATTTGACGCGTTTTCTTGACGCGAACCGGTATCCACTTCGCTCGAAAACGCTTTAGCTTTGAGACTTCATCTAGCATGGTTGAGCCAGCCGCCAAATCGCTTCAGGCGGGAATTCGGCGGCCGAAGAGGAGGCTATCCATGACCGGACCGCGCTCCGACCCCAAAGTGCCAAACGACCGCAAAAGCAGAGAGAAGCGCCGGCTGGACCAGGCTCTGGAAGAGGGGCTTGAGGAGACCTTCCCCGCCTCCGACCCAGTGAGTGTCACCCAGCCGCCGCCGACGAAAGGTGATCGTCACGTCAGGCGCACGGACTAGCGCTGGCATGCGCGGCCGTCCGATGGTCAACATAACCCATGTATTACAATGGGTTATAAGCCTATTTTGGGATCGCGGGCCGGTAACCGTTCATCATATTTTTTGAGGCCATTTTTGTGCCAAAGGCATGATAAGCTTTATACGCCGTAATGGCGGACGTCTTAGGTTTCTGGCCGGGTGGGCTTTGAAGGAATCCTGGGCGATGGCTGGGGGTCACATGAGTCGCAAATACTTCGGTACCGATGGGATTCGGGGCCGTGCCAATGGTTTGATCACGCCGGAGCTCGCGCTGAAGGTGGGGCAGGCGGCCGGCCTGGTGTTTCAGCGCGGCGACCATCGCCACCGCGTCGTCATCGGCAAGGATACGCGGCTTTCCGGCTACATGATCGAATACGCGATGGTGGCCGGCTTCACCTCGGTCGGCATGGACGTGCTGCTGCTCGGCCCGATGCCGACGCCGGCGGTGGCGATGCTGACCAAATCGATGCGCGCCGATCTCGGCGTGATGATTTCCGCTTCGCATAATCTGTTCGAAGACAACGGTATCAAGCTGTTCGGCCCGCAGGGCTTCAAATTGTCCGACGACGTCGAAAAGCAAATCGGACAGTTGCTCGACGAGTCGCTCGACAAGCGGCTGGCGCAAAGCGCGAGCCTCGGGCGCGCCCGCCGCATCGACGGCGTCCACGACCGCTACATCGAATTCGCCAAGCGTACCTTGCCCCGCGATCTCAGCCTCGATGGCCTGCGCGTGGTGGTCGATTGCGCCAACGGCGCGGCCTACAAGGTGGTGCCGGAGGCGTTGTGGGAACTCGGCGCCGACGTGATTTCGATCGGGGTCGAGCCGGACGGGTTCAACATCAACAAGGAATGCGGATCGACTTCGCCGGAGGCCTTGAGCCGCAAGGTGCGCGAGATGCGCGCCGACATCGGCATCGCGCTGGACGGTGACGCCGATCGGGTGATCCTGGTCGACGAGCGCGGCCATCTGGTCGATGGCGATCAGTTGCTCGCGGTGATCGCGCAGAGCTGGAAGGAAGACGGCCGGCTTGCCAAGCCCGGCATCGTCGCCACCGTGATGTCCAATCTGGGACTCGAGCGCTTTCTCGAAGGTATCGGGCTCGAGCTCGTCCGCACCCCCGTCGGTGATCGCTACGTACTCGAACAGATGCTGAGCCGGGGCTACAATCTCGGCGGCGAACCTTCCGGCCATATCATTTTGTCGGACTACGCCACCACCGGGGACGGCTTTGTCGCCGCCTTGCAGGTGCTCGCGGTGGTGCAAAAACATCGCCGCCCGGTGTCGGAAGTTTGCCACCGTTTCGATCCGCTGCCGCAGATTCTCAAAAACGTGCGCTACCGCAGCGGCAAGCCGCTCGACGATGCCGAGGTCAAATCGGCGATCGACGCCGGCGAAAAACGCCTCAACGGCCATGGTCGTTTGCTGGTCCGCTCCTCGGGCACGGAGCCGGTGATCCGCGTGATGGGCGAGGGCGACGACCGCATTCTGGTCGAGGAAGTGGTCGATCGCATCGTCACGGCGTTGGGCGAGGCGGCTGCGGCTTAAGCCACGGCGACCTTCCGCGATCTTAGTATCCGGAATCACAAATTGGTATTGCAGCCCATCCTTCGAGACGGCCGCTTCGCGGCCTCCTCAGGATGAGGTCTAAGGTGTTGAAACAAAACAACCTCATGCTGAGGAGCGAGCGTTGCGAGCGTCTCGAGGCATGGGCAACAAGCGACTCACTAACCTCGCATAGCCAGTACTAGCGCAGTTATTAATCGCATCGCAGCTATTATCGAATGACGGTGGTCGACGCAGCTCCGGCGTCGTAGGAAACGCGTATTGCCTCCCGCGAATCTTTTGAAGGGAATCGTCCGTTGAACAAGCCGGTCGTCGTCTCCGAGGAAGCGGTGGTCGCGCCGGTGATCGTCTCAGACGTGGCGTCGGCCTCTGTCGCGAAGGCAAGCGCCGCAGGGCCGGCCTATGTGGTGCTCGGCGGCATCAGCCTTTCGCATTTCCTCAACGATACCATGCAGTCGCTGATTCCGTCGGTCTATCCGATCCTGAAGGAAAGCTATGCGCTCGACTTCACCCAGATCGGTTTGATCACGCTGGCGTTTCAGTTTACCGCCTCGCTGCTGCAGCCGGTGGTCGGGCATTTCACCGACAAAAAGGCGCAGCCGTTCTCCCTCGCGATCGGCATGGGATTTACGTTCTTCGGCCTGTTGCTGCTCAGCGTCGCGCAGCGCTACCCGGTGATTCTGATGGCGGCGTCGTTGGTGGGCTTGGGTTCGGCGGTGTTCCATCCCGAGTCGGCGCGGATCGCGCGGCTTGCCTCGGGGGGACGCTACGGTTTCGCGCAATCGGTGTTTCAGGTCGGCGGCAGCTTCGGAACGTCGATGGGCCCGCTGCTCGCCGCCTTGATCGTGGTGCCGTTCGGCCAACCGAGCATCGCATGGTTCTCCTCGATCGCTTTTCTGGCGATCATGATCCTGTGGCGGATCGGACGCTGGTACAAGCCGCAGATCGGCGTGAAAAAGACGATGGCGATAGAGGCGCATCCGGACGCACCGAGCTCTCGTCGGGTCATGACGGCGCTGGTGGTGTTGGTCGCGCTGTTGTTTTCCAAGCAGCTCTACGTCTCCGGCCTGTCGAGCTATTACATCTTCTATCTGATCGACAAGTTCGGAGTTTCGACCCAGACCGCGCAGTTCTATCTCTTCATCTTCCTCGCCTCGAACGCGGCGGGGGCCTTCTTCGGCGGTCCGCTCGGCGATCGCTTCGGCCGCAAATACGTGATCTGGTTTTCGATTCTTGGCGCGCTGCCGTTTACGCTCGCGCTGCCTTACGCCGGCCTGTTCGCGAGCGCGGTGCTGACCGTGTTCATCGGCTTCATTATTTCGTCCGCGACCTCGTCGATCATCGTGTTCGCGCAGGAATTGATGCCGCATCGCTTCGGCATGATCTCCGGATTGTTCTTCGGTTTTGCCTTCGGTTTCGGCGGTCTCGGCGCCGCGTTGCTCGGCAAGGTCGCGGACCATGCCGGTATTGCGTTCGTCTACCAGGTTTGCGCGTATTTGCCGGCGATCGGGCTGCTTGCAGTGTTGCTGCCGAAGCTGCCGAGAACCGCGCACTGAGCAAGTTCAGTGGCGCGGACTGCCTCCATCCTCCATCAATACATTGTTAGCGATTGTGGCCGGACTGGCGATTGTGGCGCGCGTCGGCGCGGACAACGACGAGAGTTGTTCGGGAAATATCAACCTTAAAAATTAGGGTTAAGTGGCGCTTAAACATTTGGTGGCATCGTCCGGCGGTGAGTTTCGAATGTGAGGCCTTGCGTTGTCTGCCTCACCGGACAAAAGGACGAAGCCAATGCGTTGCGTAAAGTTTTTGATTGCCGCCGGAGCGGCATCACTGCTGTCGTCCATGGCGCTTGCCGCCGACCTGCCATATGCGCCGCCATACGTGCCGCCGGTCGAAGAGTTCGGCGGCTGGTATCTGCGCGGCGACATCGGATTCAGCAATCAGAGCGTCAACAATATTAGACACTCCGATCCGGCGCGCTATCAAGGTCTTTCCAGCTTTGATGAGAAAATAGGGTTTGATACCGCAGGCACATTTCAAATTGGTGCTGGTTATCAATTCAACAACTGGTTTCGCGCTGACGTCACCGGCCAATATCGCGGCCGGGCTAACTTCAAGGGCACCGATTTACTCACGTTCCCCTTAGCCACCCCGAATGGAGTCCAAACCTTTAACGGCATTGACAACTATAGCGCCAGCAAATCCGAATGGTTGTTTCTTGCCAACGCTTATGTGGATCTTGGCACCTGGTGGGGTGTGACCCCGTTCGTTGGTGCTGGTGTGGGAACCGCGCTTGTTACAATTTCGAACTTTACCGACACCGGTGTGAACAATATAAATTTTAATGGACTCGGTGCCGGCCCCTTCCCGAGCGGCCCACCAGTTGCAAGTTTTGCGGCGGCGTCGAGCGGCTCGAAATGGAATTTTGCCTGGGCCGCGCATGCAGGTCTAGCGTATAAGGTCAGCCCAAATATAACCCTGGAACTAGCTTATAGCTTCGTCGACCTCGGCAGTGGCACGACAGGCACCATTCGAGCATTTGATAGTCCTACCTTGGGCAATGTGTTCAAGTTCAACAACATCACCTCGCACGACCTGAAGCTCGGCGTGCGCTGGGAACTTGAAGCCCCGACGACTTACGCGCCGCCGTTGATCCGCAAGGGCTGATCCAAGGGTCGATCATCGTCGCGGCGATCTTAAGGCTTCCCTAACGGCGCGGGTTCCTGCGTCGTTAGAAATGTCCAAGAATTTCGATTTAGTTTTGGCCAATTCATTTTACCTGACTGTAGTATCTTCTCGTCTAGGGAAAAGACCTCGCAACCAAGGGGTCAATTATGATCAATCTCTTTGCTCGTTTCCTGCACGATGAATCCGCGGCCACTGCCATCGAGTACGGCCTTATCGCCGCCGGCATCGCACTTGCGATAATCGCCGCGGTCAATACCCTCGGCGTCACGGTTAACGGAACCTTTACCTCGATCAACACCTCGTTGAAGTAAGTAAGATCCGACGGTTAAGCAGCTCTCATTCAATTTCAATTCGGGTCGAAAGCCGCCACCAAGCTTCATGCTGGGGCGGCTTTTCTCCTTCCGCGACCGTTCAGGCTGCCGCGTGGGTTCTGCCGCGCGGTGGCTGAGGTTTCGATAATGGGCTGCAATTTCATCTAATGGAGCAGCTTTTTCTTAATCGATCTATAAGACGATGAATGAACGGTCAGAACCTCAACAGGGAATATCAATGATCAATCGCTCGATTGCGAACTACCTGCGCCGTCTACGCGGAACTGGTATTTAACGACGCGCAGCATGCAAAACGCTGCGGATGCGGCCGTGATCGCGGCTGCGACCAATGCCGGGTCCAATTACGATGTCGAAGCCAAGGCTGTCGCGGCGACATATGGCTTTGTCGATGGAACCAACCATGTCAGCATAGCGGCATCCAATACGGCAACCTGTCCTGACGGCAGCACCGCTTGTTACAGCGTGACAATTTCAGGTGCTGTACCGCTGCTTTTGTCCCAGGTTGTGGGCTTCAAGGGCGATACCAACCCGAATGGCACCCTGGAAAAGAAGTTGAGTTCTGCCTCAGTTGCCAAGGCAGGTACCCAACCTCAAAATCTTTGCTTGTTGGCGCTTGCCTCAAGCGGCGCCGCTCAGGGTATCCGCACCGACGGGGCGCCCGTTTCCAATTTCCACGGCTGCAACGTCATGTCGAATACCGCGGCGCAGTGCAACGGCTCCAACCTCGGGGCCGGTTTTGGTTTCGCCCACGGCACCAGCAGTGGCTGCGGCGTTACACAGGTTTCGAATGTTCCGGTCGTGACGGACCCTTACGCTTCGCTCGCGAGCAATATTCCCCAGCTTAGCTCCAGCGGCTGTGCCGGAAATTACCCGCAAGAAACGACCCAAGGCAATCACGTGTCGCAGTATCCGTCTCCGCCGTCGCCTCCGTTGCCGGCTGGGGTTGTAACATTGAACGGACCCACTACTCCTTTTACCGTGAACTTGAGTGGCGGAAATAATTTCGCGTGCGGGGATCAAGTGCTCCAAGCAAACGTGACGATCAACACTCCGGCCGGCACTCCCGCCGTTCTCATCATTGAAAACGGTCTACTAGATCTCAATGGGCACACTTTAACGACCTCAAGCGGTTCCGGAGTGACGTTGATTTTTTCGGGCTCCAATGGGGCGTTCAGTCACGAACCCACCGACACCCCGGGCGGCGGTGTACTCGATCTCGCCGCGCCGACCTCAGGACACTGGTCGGGCGTCGCGATTTATCAAGACCCCATTAAGGGCGCCATCGACAAAGCCACCAACGGCCAACAGTGCCTTGTCCTGGTCGCCGATAATTTTCTGATCAACGGCACGGCCGGAATTTTACAGACGGATATCGGTCAATGCGCTCAAGCGGGATTGACGATGCCCACCGCGAAAACCCCCGGGAGCGTCGTGTTGGTTCTATGAAACAGGGTCAAGCAGCACGGTTGAGACGTTCGTCGCCGAGGGATCTTACGCTCAAACTCGCCGGTAGAACCAAGGCGATTTGGGTCGACCAGCGCGGTGTGGCGGCCGTCGAATTCGGCTTCTTTGCCATCTTTCTGTCGTTCGCTCTGGCGAACGTTACGGACGTATCGATCTACGTCTACCAGCGGATGCAGGTGGATAACGCCACGCAAGTTGCGGCTCAAGCGGCGCTAAAGACGTGCTCGTCGAAGTTGCCGGCCACAACGAGTTGCACTGGACTGACAACCGCGGTCAATAATGCATTGGGAAGCACCTCGCTTGGTGCGAGCGTTTCCCTGATCTCCGGCTCGCCGTCGGAAGGCTATTATTGTGTGAATTCTTCAAACGCGTTGCAATTAGTCAACGCCGTCACGTCCCCCAAACCGGCCGATTGCACGGCCGCCGGTACGCCGAGCTTGCAACCGGGTGATTATATTCAGGTACAAACGACCTTTAGCTATACGCCCCTGTTTGGCCGCCTTAGTGTGGCCAGCGCTTTTGCAACACCAATCACTAGTTCGGCAATGTTGAGATTGGGATGAGCGTGAGAAACCGTCTGAAATCTTTGCGTCTCGACCGGCGGGGCACCACGGCGGTGGAATTCGCGATCGTTGCGCCTGTTTTCATCGGGCTGCTTATCGGTACGGTTTCATTGTCTGTTGGTCTTTTTCTGATTGGAAGCCTGCACTATGCCGTCGAAGAAGGTGCGCGCTGCGCATCCGTCAAAACGGCATGCCAGGTCAGCGGAAGCCCTGATGCAACCGCAACCATCGCTTATACACAAAGCCGTTATTTCGGCCCGAATGTATCACCCATCTTTACATACGCCGCCGCGGCCTGCGGCAACTCCGTGAGCGCGTCGATCAATTACTCGCTTGATGTGGGACTTAAAACCTTCACAATTCCAATTTCCGCCAAGGCCTGTTTCCCCTAATAAGGCCTGTTTCCCCTTTTGCGCTACGCGGCCCTGCGGGTTAGCGGCACGGGACACATCCCGTGCCGCTTTTGTTTTGCGCTCACATGCCTGCGACAACGTTTGGTTAAGGTTAACGGAGGATGATCGACACCGGGTGAGGTGTGCCCGATGGAGCGTTGCGATGCGTAGTTTTTTGCTGGCGGCGGTGATGCTTGGCGTGGTGTCCGGTGCGCGCGCGGCCGACTTGCCCGATTTCCTTCGCGGAAGTTATTCGCCGCCGGCGCCGAGGGTGAATTGGGAGGGTTGGTACGTCGGCGGTCAGGTCGGCTACACCTCGTCCAATATCGATTTGACTAACGCACCTCTAACGCAGACGAACTTTTTGCTGCGTAATAGTGTGATCCAAGCGCCGGTCGCGCAACTCGGGCTGTTCAGTGCGGAGCATGCGCAAGCCAATGGCTTCGGCGCTTTCGTCGGACGAAACTATCAGTGGGACGACATCGTTTACGGCCTTGAGGCGAATTACATCTTTCTCAACAATCTTTCGGCTTCCGCGCAAAGCCAGCTTGCGCGCAGGTTTGACAATCCCGGCGGTCTGAAGCCGCCTGCGGGCCACATTGACCGATTTGACGTAACGCTCACCGGCGCTGCGTCGCTTCAGATCAAGGATGTCACGACGTTTCGCGGTCGCGTCGGTTGGGCGACCGGCAATTTCCTGCCTTATGCGTTCGGCGGTCTGGCAATCGGCCGCCTTGCGGTGGCGCGTTCCGTAACCGTGCTTGCAAACGAGTTCGATGTTTTCGACGGGGTCGGTAGCGGCGGCACCCCGATCCACACCGAAACGCTGATATCCTCGCAAATGCTGTCGCAGGCGGAGGTCAGGGGAAACAATTACACGGCGGGGTATACTTTCGGACTGGGGACCGAGATGTTGCTGTTCGGAAATGTCTTTGCGCGCGTCGAATGGGAGTACGTCAAGTTCCTTTCCGTCAAGGACATAACCAGCGATACGAACAGCGCGCGCCTCGGTATCGGCTACCGATTCTGATACTCAGGCAGACGGGAAATGATACGGTTGGTCCGATGCAATTCCTGTTCGGGAGCCCACGCAATTGATGAAAATCCACGGCGATATCAATTCGGGTAATTGCCTGAAGGTGAAGTGGGTCTGCGACAGGCTCGCGCTACCCTACACATGGATCGACATCGACACGCTCAAAGGCGAGACCCGCACTACGCAGTTTCTCAAACTCAATAGCGCGGGCCAGGTGCCGGCGGTCGAATTCGACGACGGTCGCACGCTCGCGCAGTCCAACGCCATCATCCGTTACCTCGCCCGCGGCAGCGATCTCATCCCTGCGGATGCGTTTGCGGTGGCAAAGATGGATGAGTGGCTGTTCTGGGAACAGTACAGCCACGAGCCCTACATCGCGGTTTGCCGTTTCCAGATGCGCTATCTCGGCAAGCCGGCTTCCGAACTCGATCCTGACAAGGTCAAGCGCGGCTATGCGGCATTGGCGCGGATGGAACACCAACTCGCCGTCACACGATTTTTGATCGCCGATACCCTTTCGCTCGCCGACGTCGCGCTGCTCGCCTATACGAGGGTCGCGCACGAAGGCGGCTTTCATCTTGACGGCTATGGCGCCGTGCGCCGCTGGATCGGCGAGGCCGAACGGTCGCTTGGGTTGCCGCCGGCGCGCTAGGAGCCATCATGACCGCAACTTCCTCTATTACCATTCGTCGGGCGCGGCGCGACGACGTCGGCGCCATCGTGCGGATGCTGGCGGACGACCCGCTCGGCAGCGCGCGCGAGCGAATAGAAGACCCGCTACCGCCGTCTTATTTCGAGGCGTTCGAAGTGCTCGAACGCGCCTCCCACATCCAGCTCACGGTCGCGGAAGATGGTGACGGCACCGTGGTCGGCTGCCTGCAGCTTTGCGTTTTGCCGGGACTAAGCTCGCAAGGCGCCTCGCGCGGCCTGATCGAGGACGTTCGCGTCGCCACGCATTGTCGCAGCCGCGGCATCGGCGGCCAAATGATACAATGGGCGATCGGGGAATCGCGCGCCAAGGGATGCAAGCTGGTCGAGCTGTTCACGCACAATAGCCGGGTCGATGCCCAACGATTTTACGCCCGGCTGGGATTTCAACCGAGCCATGTCGGGATGACGCTGCGATTTTGATATAGCCGCTTTTCGACCCAATTCGAGGCGGCCTTGCGGCGATTGCGAAACGCGCTTCGCTATTGGTTTGGATTAACGCACGATAAACTAAGCGATCTATCGTAATTTCTTTTGCGGAACGAACGTGACATCATGCCGTTCTCGTGGGCCTCGGGCATTTGGGGACCGAAATGACGAATTTTTCAATTGTAAGAATAGGCAAAGAATATGTCGTTCAAGCTGACGATAAAAGCATTTTGAAAGTTTCGAGCAGACGTCGCGCCGTGCGGCTTGTGTCCATTGCGACAGAATTGCTGGATTCACAATCGACTCCGCCATTGGCGCCGGAAGCGCCTGAGGAGTCCTCAATCGGCCGTGATCCCAATGTCATGGCTGACCCTTGCCCAGATACCAGCGAAGTTCCTTGACGATTTAGGGCGATTCCCGTATTCACCGCTGCGGGACACCTCCCCCCAACGGGAGGCTTGCTATCTGGAAGGGTAGATTATGACTGCAGCGAAGCCCGCTTTGCGGCCGCACGTGCCGCATTTTTCGTCCGGCCCCTGTGCCAAGCGCCCCGGCTGGAACCTCCAAAATCTCAAAGAAGCAACGCTTGGTCGTTCGCATCGTGCGAAAGTCGGCAAGGCCAAGCTCAAACTCGCGATCGAGCTGACGCGCGAGGTGCTCGAAGTGCCAGCCGGTTACCGAATCGGCGTCGTGCCGGCATCCGATACCGGCGCGGTTGAGATGTCGTTGTGGTCGCTGCTTGGCGCACGCTCTGTCACGACGATTGCCTGGGAATCTTTCGGCGAAGGTTGGGTCAGCGATATCGTCAAGGAATTGAAGTTCAAGGACGTAACGCGGTTGTACGCGCCTTATGGTGAAATTCCTTTTTTTTGCAAGCTGAAGACGGCATACGATATCGTCTTCACCTGGAACGGCACCACCTCGGGCGTGCGCGTCCCCAATGCCGACTGGATCAAGCCGGATCGGCAAGGCCTCACGATTTGCGACGCGACGTCGGCGGCGTTCGCGCAAAAGCTCGATTGGGCCAAGCTCGATGTGGTGACGTTCTCCTGGCAAAAGGCGCTGGGCGGCGAGGCCGCGCACGGCATGCTGGTGCTTTCGCCGCGCGCGGTGGCTCGGCTTGAGAGCTACACGCCGGCCTGGCCGCTGCCCAAAATCTTCCGCATGACCAAGGGCGGCAAGCTCAACGAAGGCATTTTCGAGGGCGAGACCATCAACACGCCGTCGATGCTGTGTGTCGAGGATTATCTCGATGCGCTGAATTGGGCCAAATCGATCGGCGGCCTCAAGGCTTTGATCGCGCGCGCCGACGCCAACACCAAGGTGCTCGCGGACTGGAAGGCAAGAACACAGTGGATCGATTTCCTGGCAAAGGACCCGGCGATCCGTTCCAACACGTCGGTGTGCATGAAGGTGGTCGATCCCGCGATCGCGGCGTTGCCTGTGGACGCGCAAAGCGACTTCGCGAAGAAGCTCGTGGCGTTGGTCGAGAAGGAAGGCGTCGGTTACGACTTCGCGCATTACCGCGACGCGCCGGCCGGCTTGCGCATCTGGTGCGGCGCCACGGTGGAAGCCAACGACGTCGCGCTGCTGACGCAGTGGATCGATTGGGCCTTCGCCGAGACCAAGGCTTCGCTTCCGAAGGCGGCGTAAGTTCTCTTTTTTAACCTCGCCCCGCTTGCGGGGAGAGGTCGGATTGCAAAGCAATTCGGGTGAGGGGGACTATCCGCGAGTTCGAGTCTGTCGATAGAGCCCCTCACCCCACGCTCTCCCCGTAAGAACGGGGAGAGGGAGAAGATATTGCATCGCGTGCGACCTCCCGCACGAGCCAGGTATCAACATTCTCGTTTCAGGATCACACCAATGACAAAACCCAAAGTTCTCATTTCCGATGCGCTGTCCCCGGCTGCCGTGCAGATTTTCAGGGATCGCGGCATCGACGTCGACTTCCAGCCCAATCTCGGCAAGGACAAGGAAAAACTCGCCGAGATCATCGGCAATTATGACGGGCTGGCGATCCGCTCCGCGACCAAGGCCACCGCGAAAATCATCGAGAGGGCCAAGCGGCTGAAAGTGATCGGCCGCGCCGGGATCGGCGTCGACAATGTCGAGATACCGGCGGCGACGGCGAAGGGCATCATCGTGATGAACACGCCGTTCGGCAATTCGATCACCACCGCCGAACACGCGATCACGTTGATGCTGGCCTTGGCGCGCGAAATTCCGCAAGCCGATGCCTCGACGCAGGCCGGCAAGTGGGAAAAGAACCGCTTCATGGGGGTCGAGATCACCGCCAAGACGCTCGGCGTGATCGGTTGCGGCAATATCGGCGCGATCGTCGCCGATCGCGCGCTCGGTCTGCGCATGAAGGTGATCGCGTTCGATCCGTTTTTGTCGCCGGAACGCGCCAAGGACATCGGCGTCGAGAAAGTCGATCTCGATGAATTATTCAGGCGTGCCGATTTCATCACGCTGCACACGCCGCTCACCGAGAAGACCAAAAACATCATCGACGCGTCCGCGCTTGCCAAGATGAAGAAGGG
>WNFO01002461.1_pt1 | contig 15262 bp, 15 predicted proteins | sample 5400251 | NCBI WGS metagenome assembly WNFO01 (sample SAMN13153354, study PRJNA577476) | soil metagenome | isolation source: 100 cm saprolite under Madrone tree | place: USA:California | collected 2016-06-14 | reverse complement strand
GCACCACGGGGATGATCGAGGCGAACAGCGCCGGCAGGTGCACGCCAACCACGCCGCCGCGCAACAGAAGGGACTCCCGGCGGGGGCTCACCGTCGAGTGCGCGCGCAGGAGCACCCCCTCGACGGTGCCGACGCCAACCCACGTCATCGTCTCCTCACGCACGTTGAAGGCGGCCACGCTCATCACCGCACCCCGGGTCGCGGCCAAGCGCCCGTGACAGCTCTGGATCAGCGAGATGACCGGCTGGCGCGCGTCGCGCTCGAGGCACCTCACGGCCGCCAGGGCCGCCCCGGCGGCCTCGGCGCCGTGGCCCAGCCCGTCCACGACCGCCACCAGCGCGCCGTCCGGGGTCGGTGTGACCAGATACCGGTCGCCCGATTCGACCTGCCCCGGCAGGACCATCTCGGCGACGGCCCACTCGATCACCCCGGTCGTTACCGTCGCCATTTTCTCACCGTGACCGTCGTCCCCTTGCCGAATCTCGAGACGATGTCAAACTCGTCCATCAGCCGGCGCACCCCGGGCAGACCGAGACCGAGGCCGCCCGACGTCGAGTAGCCGTCCTGCATGGCGAGCGGGACGTCGCTGATCCCGGGACCGTCGTCCGTCGCCACCACCTCGATGCCGCGCTTGGTGCCGTTGTCGACTCTCCGGAGGACGATTTCGCCGCGCACCGCGTAGCGAACAATGTTCCGCGCGAGCTCCGAGATCGCCGTCGCGACGACGGCGAGATCAGTGGAGGACAACCCGCACTGCGCCGCGAGTTCGCGCCCCTTTTGACGAGCGGTGACGATGTCGACGTCGGCGCCGACCGGCACCCGCACCTCAACCGGGATCGCTGCGGCCTTCACGCCCGGATGCCTTTCCCGACCGGCCAAGGTACGCGAGTCCCTCCTCGAGGTCGAGTGAGGTCGCGACGCCTTCGAGCGTGAGCCCGAGCTTGACCATCGAAAACGCGACCTCCGGCTGGATGCCGACGATGACGGTCTCCGCACCGCGTAACCGAATCATGTGAGCCACATCGCGGAGAGTCCGGGTGGCGAAGGAATCGATCACGTCCAGCGCGGTGACGTCGACGATGACGCCGCGCGAGCGGAGACGCCCGACCTGCTCGACCAGGACGTTGCGTAACTCCTTCAGATCGTCGTCCGTGAGGGCAGACTGAACGGTCGCGATCAGGTAGGGGCCCTGCTTGAGGATCGGGACCTGCACGGCTCGTCCTCGCTTAGGCGGGCTGTGCTGCGGACTCCCGCGTCAGGACTACCTTGTATCCCAGCAGCCGCTCGGCCTCCTCGATGCCACCCTGGAGGTCGCCCACGGTGTTCATCTTCCCCAGGTCCACGCCGATGTTGACGAGCGTCTGAGCGATCTCGGGCGACAGGCCGGTGACGATCACGATCGCGCCGAGGAGCCGCGCCGCCTCGACCGTCTGGACGAGGTGGTTGGCCACGGGCGAGTCGATGTACGGGACGCCGGTGATGTCCAGCACCACGACCTTGGCGCGGTTGGTGCGGATCCCCCGCAGCAGCTGCTCCGTGAGCTGGCGCGCGCGCTGCGGATCGATCACGCCGATGATCGGCAGGATCAGCAGGCGCTCGCGCACCTGCAGGACCGGCGTCGACAGCTCTCGAATGGCCTCCTGCTGTTCACGAATAATGCGCTCGCGCTCCTGGACGAACCCGACGGCGACCGTGATCGCGATGCGATTCGCGGCGGGTTCGTACGCGTCCAGGATGCGGTTGAGCTTGGTGAAATCCTCGTGGTACTTCGCGAACAGCGAGCGCGCGAGCACGTCGCGGAGGAGCAGCACGATCCCGACGACCTCGTGCGTTTCCACGCCACGGGGAATGATGCGCTCGGACAGGTTTCGCGCGTACGCCTGCAGCGCCTCGTACGTCCCCGTCTCGAGCGCCTCGACGTAGTTGTCGTAGACCGACGTCGCCTCGGCGAAGATTTCTTCCTTCGTCATCGCCGTCAGCAGCTGGGCCTCGGTGATGAGCCGCGCCCACTCTTCGCGCAACTGGGCGCGTTGCTGGCGCAGGTGCGCGACGAGCTCGCGGAGCCGCGAGGCCGTGGACTCGACACGGGGTTCAGTGGCGGTCGCTTGACCCTGGCCGTTACTCATTCCAGCACCTCCTGCCATTCACCGGTCATCAGGGGTTTCCCGGACCCCTCCGTGGGCATCGAGAGCGTACCGTGCGGGGCCCGTCTGTCAAGAGACCCCCGGGTGTCTCGGATGCCCGCCGGCGAGCCGCCCCTCTAAAGGCCCGCCGAACTTGCCGAAAGCCGTTAGGGAGGACGACAAGCCTGAGCGCGTTCAGTCTAAATCGGGAGGCGGCGGAAGTTATATCAGGCGATCACCCGATTTGATGGGGGGAATATCCCCCGCTTTCCTCGCCGGAACTTCGGGACCGGGCCCGGGTGGGGCGAGGACCCTCGGGCGGGCCGGCGAGCCTGGCGCGGCCGGCTCAGGACTTCCGTGGCGGCAAGCCGCGAAGGCGTTCGTCGCCGCCTCTGGCCGGGCCGGAGCTTTCAGCCGGGCTCCCCGCGCGCCTGGGCGTCGAGGCAGCGTCTGAAACGTCATCCGCAAGAGTTTCCGGTCAGATAGACTCGACCCTCGTCCACAGAGGGCCCCTCGCCTGTGGCTCGACTTACTGAACGACGACCTTGACGACGGTGATTTTGCCGTCGCTCTCCGCGAGCGTGAGTGTTCCCTTTCCCTTCTTTTCTTCGCCCTTGACCATGACGGTGATGTCGTCGACCGACACACCGGTGACCGCCCCGCCCGTTCGAACGGTGGACAGTCCCTTGAACGGGAAGACCAGCGTCACGTCGGTCTTCTTTGACGTGACGTCGATCACGGAGTCCTTGCCGTCGACGCTCACAGTCACCCTGTCGGCGGCGACGGTCGCGAGCTCCTCCCAGTTTCCCCGCCCCCATGCGGTGAGAAACTTCGCGGCGGTGTCGATGTAGCCGGCCGCCTCGACGCTCGTGCTCGCCACGAGCAGTGCGCAACACGCCACTAGCCCTACTGTCTGTCGCTTCATTCGCCTCCCCCCCCCCCGCCCCCGACCGACCAGCCCCTCACCCGCCTCAACAAGCAGGCGGACCGACGGTGGGCTTTCTTTGGTGAAGTGCGGTCGTCGCGCATCGATTAGTTCGCGTCTCCCCCCATAGCGCCCTTGTGCGGCGCCACGTCGAGGGGCCTGACGACGACGTCAGCCAGTGCCTTTTTCCCCGTCCACGCATTGACGTGGTTGCCTGGGCGCACGCCGCCGAGAGCGATGACCCTGTGCACCCCCCGGGATCGGCTCGACGCGCGAGACAACACCGATCGCGGGGACGGCGACGAGGATCCAGCTGCAGCTTCAATCAGCTCGGGAAAGCTCGACGGGAAGGGCGCGGGCACCCGCGTTCCGAGCTACCCCGGAGGACAGCGACACGTCCCTCCGGCCATGCGCGCGACGGACATCCGTCCACCGGCTCGATTCTATCACCGCCGGCCACGAGATCCGAGGACAGCGCAATCGTACGGGGCCGCGGAGACCCGGGCGCCCCGGTCAGCGCCCTTCCTCGACCCATGCGCCGCTGGCCACCCGGTCGCGACCTGCGTGCTTGGCCCGGTACAGTGCGGCATCGGCCTCCCGGAGGACCTCCTCCCAGGTCGAGCCGTGGCCGGGAAACGTCGCGATGCCCATCGACAGCGTGACGGGCTCGAGGGTAGGCTCAAGGATGCGGAGGCGTTTGAACTCCCTCCGCAGCTCTTCGGCCCGGCGCCGCGTGACCTCGAGCGACGCGCCCGGGAGGATGAGCGTGAACTCGTCGCCTCCGTAGCGGCAGGCAATATCGTGCCCGCGTGTGCGGGTTCGCAGGAATTCCCCGAGGGTCCGGAGCAACCGGTCTCCCGCCTCGTGGCCGAAGCGGTCGTTGAAGGGCTTGAACTGGTCGACGTCCAGCATGACGATCCCGAGCGGCGAGCCGCTGCGCCGAGCCCGGTGCGCCTCGCGCTCGAACGACTCGGTCATGTAGCGCCGGTTGAAGAGGCCGGTGACCGGGTCGCGGACGACCTGATTCCGCAGCATCTCCTGCAACCGCAGATTGCCGAGCGCCGGCGCCACGTGCTCGGCCATGCCGGTCGCCAGGCGCCGTCGAACCTCTCGCCCGCGGTCCAGCCTGCTGGCTGGGGTCCCCCCGTCCGGCTCATCTCGAAGGTGCAGGATCCCAACCGCCGCGCCTTGCGCGACCAAGGGAAGGCACAGATAACCGGCGGCCGGCGGGGACCCGAGATGCTTACAGAGCAGGGCGGATTCAGGCGCGTCGACCACATGGGCACGGCCGCGCCGCAGGGCCCAGCACTGATCAGGCGCGAAGACCGCCTCTGCCGGTGGAGGCCCGCCCCAGTCGGCGACCACTTCCACGAGGGTCGTTGAGGCGTTCAGCACCGCGACGACACCGGACCCGATCGGAAAGAGTCGCGGGCCGAAGCTCCGGACCACGCTGTAGGCTTCCTCCGAGGTGTGGCAGCCCTGAAGTAACTCACCCATCTCGCTGAGCAGCGCCATTTCGCGGTTGCGCTGCTCCAGGTCGGCCACCAGCCCCGTCAGCGCCTGATTCGCCTCCCGGAGGGCCTGCTCGGCCAGCTTGCGCTCGGTGATGTCGCGCGCGGCCCCGAGACAGCCGATGACCTTGCCGTCCTTCGTCACGCTCGTCAGGTTGGCCTCCACCCAGACCAGGCCCCCGCCCTTCCGCACCAGCTGGGTCTCGAACGACGGAGCCACCTCCTGGCCCGCCCGGACCGCGTCGAGCCGCGCCTGCGCCTCCCGCGCCCCCTCCGGGGTCAGGAGGGACACGATGGGGGCCCCCAGCAGCTCCTCCACCCGATAGCCGGTCAGCTCCGCCCCCCGCGAGTTGCCGAAGACCAGGCGCCCCTCCATGTCGAGGAAGAAGACCGCGTCCGTGATGTGTTCCGTGACGAGCCGGTACCGCTCTTCCGACTCCCGGAGGGCCCGGGCGAGCCGCTGCTTCTCGAGCGCCTTGTCGAGCGTCGCCACCAGCTGGCGCACGTCGAACGGCTTCGTGAGGTACCCAAAGGCCGCGCCGTTGATCGCCTGCACGGCGCTGGCCACGGAGGCGTGACCGGTGATGACAATCACCTCGGTCTCGGCGGACGTGGCCTTGATCGCCTCGAGGAGGTCGAGCCCGGAGACGTCGGGAAGCTTCAGATCGACGATCACGGCGTCGATCGGACTCGACACGAGGGTCTCGAGCCCGGCACGTCCGCTCGTGGCCGTCCGGACGGTGTGGCCCTTCAGCTCCAGGATGTCCCGAAGGGTCTCGCGCGTTCCCGGCTCGTCGTCGACGACGAGGATGTGACTGGCTTCACTCATGCGGACTCTCCCTGCCCCTCGTCCGTCCGCCCGGCGACCCGACAGAGCGGAGACTCACCGGGTCGCGCCCGCCGCCCGCTCGATTCCCGCCGGCGCTCAGGGTCGACTGCGCCATCAGCGGGGGCGAGCTCCGGGGACCCGCGTCGCGACCGTCATTCGAAGGGCACCGCGTCAGGACGTCGCCGGTCGCGCCCGTGGCGTGCGTCACCGGTGGGCCCCTCCGACCGCGCCACCTGCGTCAGGAGCGCGAGCAGCCGCTCCACATCGAGCGGTTTGGGCAGGACGGCGAGGGCGGCCGCCCGTCGGGCCTCCTCGGCGAGGTCGTCCCGCGCGAACGCCGTCATCATAATCACGGCCAGCTGCGGGGCCAGCGCCCTCATCCTCTTCAACGCCTCCACGCCGCTCAGGCCTGGCATCCGGACATCCATGAGGACAAGGTCGGGGTGAGTCTGGGTCACCGCCCTGACGGCCGCCACCGCGGAGCTCGCGGTGGTCACCGCGTACCCGAAGACGGACAGAATGTCGGCCAGCGTCTCCGCCATCCCCGAATCGTCGTCCACGACCAGGACCGATCGTGCAGTCACCGCGTCAGCTCGTCGCCTGGGCCACGGGGAACCGCACCTCGAAGCGGCTCCCGCGTCCCGGGGCGCTCTCGACCGTCACCACGCCGCCGTTGGCTTCGACGAGCATCTTGGCCAGCGCCAGCCCCAGCCCGATCCCCTTGGCCTTGGTCGTAAACAGCGGCTGGAAGATCTTCTCCAGGTGCTCGGGCGCGATGCCGACTCCCGTATCCGCCACGGCGACCCAGACGCTGTCGCCGCCCGCCCCCGCTTCGATCGTCAGGGCGCCCCCCTCCGGCATCGCCTGCGCGGCGTTCGTGATGAGGTTGCTCACCACCGACCCGAGCTGATCGTGGTCGACCAGCAACTTGGGCAGATCCTCGGCGAGCTTGAGCGTCACGGTGATGCTGTCGGCCAGGGGAAGTCGTTCCAGGCAGTCCCGGACGAGCGCGCTCAGATCGGCCCGCGCCCGCGCGGGCGGCGCGGTGCGGGCAAAGTCGAGGAGATCCGTCACGATCCGGCTTGCCCGGTCGACCTCGCGCTCCAGGATGTCGAGATGCCTGCCGACCTTGTCCTCGGCCGGCAGCACCATTCTCAGGTAGTAGACCGAGTTCTTGATGACGCCCAGCGGGTTCCGCAACTCGTGGCTGATTCCCCCGGCCAGCTGGCCGAGGAAGGCCAGCCGGTCGAGCTCCTTGACCCGCCGACTCAGCTGCCGCGTCTGAATCGCCCGGTTCAGCGAGGCCACAAAGTACTCTCGATCGATGGGCTTCTGGATGAAATCGTACGCGCCCCCCCGCAGCGCCTGGACGGCCAGACTGTGCTCGCCGTGCCCGGTGATCAGCAGCGTGGGCGTATCCGGCCGGAGCGCACGGACCTCGGCCAAGAGCTTGAGGCCGTCCATCCCCGGCATCTTGATGTCGCTGATGATGGCGTCGTAGTCGGTCGTCGCGATGCGGTTGAGCGCGGCCGACGCGGAGTCGCAGGTGTCCACCGCCAGGCCGCCGGCGCGGAGCCGCAGAGTCTCCGGGAGCGCCTGCAACAAGGCGGGGTCGTCGTCGACGATGAGCACCCGCGCCGAGGTCATGGCGGGGACGGCTTCCTTCCTTCGTCCGAGGCGAGCGGGAGCTGGATCACGAAGACAGCGCCTCCGCCGGGGCCGTTGGTGACGCCGATCGTGCCGCCGTGCTCCTTGATGATCCCGTAGGTGATGGACAAGCCCAGGCCGGTCCCGCGCCCCACCTCCTTCGTCGTGAAGAACGGGTCGAAGATACGCTGCTCGAGCCCCTCCGGAATCCCGGGGCCCGTATCGGAGAACGTCAGGTGGATGACCCGCTCCCGGACGGCGCAGGCGATGTGAACGATCTTGCGCGGCGACTCCGCCACCGCGTCCCGAGCGTTTGTCAGAAGGTTGATCAGCACCTGTTCCAGCTGGATGGAGTTGCCGATCACCACCGGCTCCGCCGGGCTCAGGTCCAGCTCGACTTCGATCTCGCGGAGGCGGAGCTGCTCGTGCATGAGCGAGAGAGCCCGCTCGACCACCTGGTTCATCGACACGGCCTCGCGGCTCACCGGCGCCACGCGCCCGAACGTGCGCAAGTGCGAGATGATCTCCGTGGCCTTGCCGACCTGCTGCATGGTGTTGCGCAGCTCGCGCACGATCCGTCCCCTGTCCACTACCCCGAGCTCGACGAGGTCGATCGCGTTGCCCACGAACAGCCCGATGTTGTTCAGCGGGTTGTTGAGTTCGTGGGCGATCCCGGTGGTGAGTTCTCCGAGCGTGGCGAGCTTGCCGGCCTGGACGAGCTGCTCTTGCTTGTCGCGCAGTTCCTGCTCGCGGCGCTGGATCTCGGCGGTGGTCTCCCGCAGGTCGCCCATGATGTGGATCATGGCCTTGCGGCTCACCTCCAGGCGGAGGTTGGAGGTGTGGGAATCCTGGAGAATGTGCAGCAGGGCGCGCCGCGAGTTGTCGAGGCGCTCGGTCTGGCGGCGGAGCCGCCGGCGGTCCTGCTCGTAGTCGCCGAGGATGTGGAGCGTGGCCTTCCGCCGGTTGCCCAGGCGCTTGTTGAACTCGTTGAGGTCGCCCATGATGTGCAGCATGGCGCGGCGCTGCTCGTCGCGCTTCTGCAGGCGGACCGTCAACAGCCTGACCTGCTCGCGCAGCCGCGCCTGAGCCTCGACCCCGCTGTCCAGCTCCGCCGCCTCCCGCGTGCGCTCGTTCATCACGGTTCGCCGGTCGGCAGGCGTCAGGCCCGCTCGCTCTCCCCCTTGAGCCGTGCCACTTCCTTCCGGAAGCCCTCCAGGTCCTTCTCGAGGGCGATCATCTTGAGCTCGCGGCCGACGACCACTTCCTCGAACTTCTCGAGGTCCAGGATCTTCTCCTGCAACTCGGTCTTGGACTTCTCGAGGTCGCGCACCACCTGCTCATAGGCGCGCATGTCGCGGAGGATGCCGATGGCGCCGATCACCTTGCCGTCCGGGTCGCGCAGCGCCGAGGCGTTGAGCGTCGTCGGGATGACCTCCCCGCTGGCGCTCCGGGGGTTGAGCCGCGCGTTCCGCGTGACCCCGCGCTCCACGACCTCGCGCAGGGCGGCCGTGAATTCCCGGGTCTCCTCCGGGCTGATGAAGCGGGACAGCGATTGCTCCAACACCTCGTCCGTTCGAAACCCGAGCAGCGTGGAGACGGCGTCGTTGGCCTGCAGGATCTTGCCCTCGAGGTCGGAGACGAACACCGGGTCCGGGGCGTTCTTGATCAAGCTCTCCGCGTACGCCCGGGCCTTGTCCAATTCCCGCATGTCGCGGAGGATGCCGATGGCGCCGATCATCTTGCCGCCCGGGTCGCGCAGCGCCGAGGCGTTGAGGCTGGCCGAGATGACCTCCCCGCTGGCGCTCCGGGGGTTGAGCCGCGCGTTCCGCGTGACCCCGCGCTCCACGACCTCGCGCAGGGCCGCCAGGAACTCGCGCGTCTCCGCCGGCGAGATGATCCGCGAGAGCGACTGCTCGATCAGCTCGTCCGGGCGGAACCCCAGCAAGGCGAAGACCGCGTCGTTGGCCTGCAGGATCTTGCCCTCGAGGTCGGAGACGAACACCGGGTCCGGGGCGTTCTTGATCAGGCTCTCCGCGTACGCCCGGGCCTTGTCCAATTCCCGCATGTCGCGGAGGATGCCGATGGCGCCGATCACCTTGCCGTCCGGATCGCGCAGCGCCGAGGCGTTGAGCGTCGTCGGGATGACCTCCCCGCTGGCGCTCCGGGGGTTGAGCCGCGCGTTCCGCGTGACCCCGCGCTCCACGACCTCGCGCAACGCGGCCGTGAATTCCCGGGTCTCCTTCGCGCTGATAAAGCGCGACAGGGACTGCTCCAACACCTCGTCCTGGCGGAAGCCGAGGAGCAGGGAGACCGCGTCGTTGGCCTGCAGGATCTTGCCCTCGAGGTCGGAGACGAACACCGGGTCCGGGGCGTTCGCGATGATGATATCGGCGACCAGCGCGCGGTGAGACTTGGCGCCGTTGCCGTCGGTGCCCACCACGGTCGACTGCGTGTTCGGCTCTGTCCGTTTAGTCATCGGTCACCCGCTCCTCGTCCGAGCTCGGTACCGGCTCCGGTCGCCGGCGTCGGTCCTGCCCGGTCCGACCCCCAAAGGACCAATCGTCGCCTGCCCGCGCGCTAAGAAACGGCCCCTTCGCCGTGACGACGCGAGATTCCCCGAACGGTCGCGACCCGTGTCAAGCTGCTGACAGTCCCCCTCACGACGGAGGCGTCGAACCAGCTGCAACAAGGGCGCCAGGGGCGCCGGGGAGAGCTCGGGATCCCCAGGCGGTCGGCGTAAGTGCCTTGGCTAGCGTCGTTCCCGCGTATCCGCCCGTCTCGACTGGCAGAGAGGCGTCGGGGGAAGCGAGGGGGTTGGCGTCAGGGTTGTCTCGTCTCGGAACAGGCGCTGTCAGAGGGAGGACGACGCCTGCCGCCGCCAGCGGATAGATCGCGGCCACTCCGTTTCAGGGTCCCGAGTGGGCGGTCGACCGCGCGCCACGGCCGAGGCTCAGGTCTCCGCTTCGTCCTGCGGCGAGCCGGCGCCGGGCTCCGGGCACCCGAGAGCCTTCAGCGCGGCGCGCGATCTGATCCGAGCTAGACGTTCTTGCTGAGCGAGGCGAGCCCGGCCGTCACGATCGCAATCAGCCCGAACAGCCCAAGGCGCACGAGGTCTGCTCGACCGAATTGGAAGCTGAAGACCGGGGGCAGCACGAAGAAATCGAGGAGGAGGGCGCTGACGAGCGTCGCGGCGACTGCCGATCTGAAGCCGCGAAATCGGGAAACGAGGAAGATGGCGGCCAGGAACGGGCTGCCGACCATCGGGTCCAACCACTGCTGGGCGAGCTCGTCGACGACGAGGGCGAGGCCCGGGGCGATGATGATCCACGGGAACGTTCGTATGCGCCACATACCAGACCTTTCGACGCAACGGCCGTGCCAGCGGACAAACGGCACTCAAGCCACAGCTTTAGGCGTGCAGGCCAGGCTCGGCGCAGGTCTGGTTGGCACGGCAGGGCCGCGGGGCGTGCCCGGCGGGCGCTCCGGCGTGCGCCGGTTCGCGCCGCTCCCGAGGACGCCTCGGACGTGCCTGATCCCCGGCGACCCGCGGGGGAGCGGGTCGCTGTCGCCTCGAGGGCCGCCGGCTCCTCCGCGCTCCGCTCTAGAGCGTCGCGAAGCATGCGGCCGCGCCAGCGGTGCAGAACGCCAGGCGGTCCGACGGAGTCAAAGGCGGGGCGACGGGACGGGTCACGCTCGGCAGCAAGCGCCCTGGAGAGGACGGGCGGCCGCGCTCGTACCGGCGATGCGGTCGTCCGGGACCCCGCGCTGGGGACGAGTCGAACTACTCGGCAAACTTGTAGCCCTGGCCGTGCACGGTGAGAATGTATGTCAGGTGATCCGGGTCAGGCTCGAGCTTCTGGCGGAGTCTGAGGACGTGGGCGTCCACGGTGCGCGTGGTCGGGAAGCGCTCGTACCCCCACACCTCGTCGAGGAGGCGCTCACGAGTGAGGACCTCCCCCCGGTGCTCGACGAGGTAGCGCAGCAGGTCGAACTCCTTGCGTGTCAACCGGACCTCTCGGCCCGCTCGGAAAACCTGCCGGCCGCGGAGATGTACCCGAACGTCGCCGAACGCGAACTCCTCAAACTTCTGGCGGGGACCGGGGCGACGCAGGACCGCGCGCACGCGGGCCAGGAGCTCTCGGAGCGAAAACGGCTTCGTCACATAGTCGTCGGCGCCCAGCTCGAGCCCGAGCACCCGGTCCACCTCCTCCCCGCGCGCCGTCAGCATGATCACGGGCACGTCGACGCCGCGCTGGCGGAGCTGGCGACAGACGTCCCACCCGCTCATGCGCGGCATCATCACGTCGAGGAGGATCAGGTCGGGGACCTCCTGGAGTGCCAACCGAAGGCCGTCCTCGCCGTTGTCGGCCGCGAGCGTCCGGTAGCCTTCAAAGCGAAGGTTGTCGCTGAGCCCACGCACCATCTCCGGCTCGTCGTCGACGATCAGGATCGTCGGCACCGTCGGTGCCTCACGCCGTCGACGCCCGCCGCTCGAGGGGGAACCAGAGCGTGAACCGACTGCCGTATCCGGGCCTGCTCTCGAGGGTCACCCGCCCGTCGTGCGCTTCGGCGATATGGCGCACGAGCGCCAGCCCCACACCGCTCCCCCGGTGGCCCTGGGTGTCGCTCCGCCCCACCCGGTAGAACTTCTCGAAGATCCGCTGGTGCTCGCCGAGGGGGATCCCGATCCCCTGATCGGTGACGCTCAAGGTCAAGTCGCCCCCGTCGATGCGAGCGTCCACCGCGAGCGATTTGGTCTCACCGGAGTACTTGATGGCGTTGTCGATCAGGTTGGCCAGCGCCTGGCCCACCGCGGCCGCGTCGAGGGGGACATCGGCCAGGTCGGCCGCGACCTCGACCCGCACGTCGAAGCCCTGCTCAGCGAGGAGGTAGTCGAACGATTCGACGGTGTCACGGACGAGCGGCTCCACGGCGGTCGGGGCGATGTCGTAGGTCTGACGGCCGCCCTCGATCCGGGAGAAGTCGAGGACGTTGTCGATCAGGCGGGAGAGGCGCTCGCTCTCGCGGATGACCACCCGATAGTACTCCTGTCGCCGGCCCTCGTCGGCGACACGCCCCATCTCGAGCGTCTCCGCGAACATCCGGATGAGTGAGAGGGGGGTCTTGAGGTCGTGGGAGACGTTCGCCACGAAATCCGCCTTGAGCCGCGCCATCTGGCTCTCGCCCCTCACGAGACGATACGTGGCCACGAGGCCCGCCGCGATCACGACCAGCAGGAGACCCCAGGCGGCGGTGAAGAGCGTGATCTGCCGACGCGCCGCCGCCCGGGGCGACATCCCCGCCGGCTGGTAGAGGGCCACCCGCCATGCCGGCAACTCGTCGCCGACCGAGACGGTGACGACGCGGTCGGCGCCCGCCAGAGGAACCCGGCTGTACACCGGGCGCTCGTCGCCGTCGACCACGGCCACGATACTCGGGCCCTCCACGGCGCCCACCGTCCGGGGGAGGATGTCCCGGCGGAGGACGTCGAGGTTCCATGAGATCGCGGCGAGGACCGGCGTGCCGCGAGCCGGCCGGAGCACGACCGCCAGGATGGGCTGCCCGTCGATCACGAGGGAGCGGCGTCCGCCCCGCTCCCAAAAGGCGTCGGACATCTCCTGGGGGACCGCCGTCAGCATCGCGTCCCTGTGCCCGGCCTCAGCGGTCGGAAAGAGGAGGCGGCCCCGCCGGTCGAACAGGTAGAGGTGCTCGACGAGCGCCTCGGGCGCGAGCAGGCGGTCGAGGCCGTCCGGCCTGAAGCCGGGGCGCTCCACGAGCCCCCGGAGGCGGCTCACGACCTCGTCCTCCCGCTGGCCGAGGACCATCCGGATCTTCTCGGCGGCCATCGCCGCCATCGCGCGCGACTGCTCCCGGAACAGCAGCTCGGCCGACGCTTGCCACTGCCGGAGCGACATGTACCCGAGGACGGCGACAACCGCGGCCGGCAGCATCACCGCCAACAGCGCAAAGACCGAGAAGCGGGCGAGGGAGGCTTCCCGGTCCCCCCTCATTCGCGCTCGGCCAGGAGCACCCGGATGACCGCCTCGGTCTCCTCGTAGCCGCCCTCGCCGATGTGCTGGTGGCGGATGACGCCCTTTTTGTCGACGAGGACGGCCGTCGGCCACGCCCGGATCCCGAAGCGGTTCCAGATCGCGTAATCGTTGTCCTGCACCACCGGATAGCTCACCTCGAGCCGCTTCGTCGCCGCCACCACCCGCTCGCGGGACTTCTCCCAGGGGAACTCGGGCGAGTGGACCCCGATCACCGTCAACCCCGTCTTCCCGTAGCGATCGTTCCAGGCCCGCAACTGCGGGATCACGTGCTGGCAGTTGATTCAGCCGTGCGTCCAGAAGTCTATCAGCACGACTCGCCCCCTGAGGGCGGCGAGCGTCAGCGGCGGGCTGTTGATCCAGGGGGCCCCGGCGATTTCGGGCGCGGGCTGCCCGATCGTGAGCGGCGCGGCGGAGACGGCCGCCGCCAGGGCGAGGACGAGCATCGCGGCGCCGGCGACATGATACTTCATCACGGTCTCCTTGGCGCCGCCGCCCGCTGGTTCATTTCTTCTCCGTGCCCTGGTCCTGCATCCTGCCCTTATCCTGCATCATCTCCTTGTCGGTGGACATGCCCGTGTCCTTGGCCATCCCCGCATCATCTGTCATCATCCCCTTATCCATCGTCTTCTCGCCGGCCGTCATGCTGTGCGCACACCCGGCAACGAGGAGGACCGACCCCACGAGCACCACGAGCTCCCGCGTCCATTGCCGAAACGAAGTCCGCAAACGCCTGTCTCCTTTCAGGTGAGAAGGTGAGTTCCAACGCCGCCGCACGATACGGCGGAGCCCGTCCACGGCGCGGACACCCAGCAGAAGCGCCAGTATTCCGGCGTAGTAGTAGGGCGTCACCCGGCCTACCTTCGCGAGCCAGATGAAGTGCACGACGCCGAGGACCCCGATGACGTAGACGAGCCGGTGCAGCCGCGTCCAGGCCCGCGCCCCGAGCCGCTTCACCATCCCCGCCGTCGAGGTGGCGGCGAGCGGCACGAGGAGGGTCAGCGCGCACATGCCCGCCGTGACGAACGGCCGCTTCAGGATATCGGCGAGCATCGCGTGCCAGTCGAAGAACTGATCGATCACCAGCCAGACGGCGAAGTGGAGCGACGCGTAAAAGAAGGCGAAGAGGCCCACGAGCCGCCGGAGGGGCATCTGCCAGCCGATCCCGAACATGGTGCGGAGCGGCGACAGCGCGAGGCTCGTGAGCAGAAGGCGGAGGGTCCAGTCGCCGAGGGTGTTGGTCAGGAAGCTCACGGGGTTCGCCGTCAGGTCGTTCGTCCAGTACCGGTAGAGGAGCGCCAGGAGCGGCGACAGGCAGCCGATCCACACCCCGGCCTTCAGCGCGGTGCGACCCCGGCGGGTCATGCCTCAATAGTCTCGGCGGAGGTCCATCCCCGTGTAGAGAGATGCGACCTCGTCGGCGAAGCCGTTGAACGGCACCGTCTTGCGCCGCCGGAACTCGCCCAGGCGGCGCTCGGTCGCCTGGCTCCAGCGCGGGTGATCGACGGTCGGGTTGACGTTCGCGTAGAAGCCGTACTCCTGCGGGGCGGCCGTGTTCCAGGCTGTCTTCGGCTGCTCGCGTACGAGGGTGATCCGCACGATCGACTTCGCGCTCTTGAAGCCATACTTCCATGGAACGACCACCCGGATCGGGGCGCCATTCTGGTTCGGCAGCACCTGGCCATACATCCCGAACGTCAGCAGCGTGAGCGGATGAAGTGCCTCGTCGAGGCGGAGCCCCTCCGCGTAGGGCCAGTCGAGGCCGGCGAAGCCCAGAAGCTGTGGCTTCTGAGCCGGGAACTGCTCGGGATCGAGGAGCGTCGTGAAGGCGACGAACTTCGCCGAGCCGAGCGGCTCGACCCGCTTGAGGAGGGCGGAGAGCGGATAGCCGATCCACGGAATGACCATCGACCACGCCTCGACACAGCGGAGCGGATAGATGCGCTCCTCGAGGGGCGCCAGCTTCATCAGGTCGTCGACGTCGAAGCGGGCGGGCTTGCGCACGAGGCCGCCCACCTCCACCGTCCAGGGCCGCGGGTGCAGGAGGTGGCCGAGCCGCGCCGGGTCGTCCTTGTCCACGCCGAACTCGTAAAAGTTGTTGTAGGTCGTGGCCTCGTCGAGCCGGTTGGTCGGCTCCGTGGTGCTCCACCGCGGGTTGCGCAGAGCCGGGAGCGGCC
>WNFO01007731.1_pt1 | contig 15264 bp, 17 predicted proteins | sample 5400251 | NCBI WGS metagenome assembly WNFO01 (sample SAMN13153354, study PRJNA577476) | soil metagenome | isolation source: 100 cm saprolite under Madrone tree | place: USA:California | collected 2016-06-14 | reverse complement strand
TGTCTTATGCGTGGTATCCACTACGATGCGACAGTCTTCACAGTGCTCCAGGTGACGCTCCAGTTCCCGCACTAGTTCAGGATCAAGTTCGCCGTCGAGGTAGTCAGAGATCTTATCGATGACTTGTCGGCATCGCATTGCGGGCATCCTTTCCGAAATACTTGGTCAATTCCTCGCGCAACTTTAGTCGCGAGCGTAATAGGCGTGTCTTCACTACCGGGATGGACAGGCCGAGCAATTTGGCAGTCTCCTCGATCGAGAACTTCTCTACGTCACGCAGAGTGAAGATTGTCCGCGACTTTAAGTCCAGTTTCTGGATGACTCCCGCCAGGATCTGCTGGAGTTCGCCATTCATGCATGCCTTTTCCGGATCGTCACCCCAGCTCTCGATTTCCAGAGGGATGTAGCTGCCATCTTCGCTTTCTCGCGGCTCGTCGAGCGAGGACTCTTTCCATAAAGCGCGTTTTCTGAGCTTGCCCAATGCCACGTTCACCGCGATGCGCACCAGCCAAGTGTAGAAGCGCGAGTTCCCCTGAAACTCCGCTATCGCGCGATAGGCCTTTAGCGACGCTTCCTGGAGGACATCCTCGGAGTCATGGTGGTTGCCGGTAATACTGACACCAAGACGGTAAATGTGCCGACTGTACTGATTCAGCAGCGTGACGAAGGCGTCTGAATCTCCCGCCTGTGCCGCGGCCACGAGGGACTGCTCGTTGTCTAAATGGGTCGGCATTTTTGGAGACTTGGTTTGTCTCGGCGGTGGATCCTCTCCGACCGCGATCCACCATAGTACACAGATGGACCAACCGGCAAAAAGTCACAAGGCAGTGAAAAATTCTTGCGGTCTGGCGGCCACCCGAACCCCAACCTTGGCTGGCTCCCTCCCGTGTATCCAGGTCACGGCGGCAAACCATGTTCCGAGATAGCTAAGAGAATGGTCTAGCTGTCGGGGTTTTGATGGTAACAGCGCTACCGATCTGGCGTGGGCGGGGAAGCGCTCCGTACGCTACCCACCGAGGTGCGGATTTCACGGCGGCACGCCTCTGCGGCCACAAACAGCCGCTTGTTAAACTCCACGCCTTCGTTCGCTTCATCCGCACACTACACAGATGGACGAATCGGCAAGAAGTCACAAGGCAGCGAAGAATTCTTGCGGTCTTATGACTACCAACTGGAGGACCTTCCGAAAGGGCGCATTTTGGGGAAAGGATCGATCCTGTAACTTTCAGCGGTGCTTCACATCCCATGTATGCGCCCAGCTTCCTCGGCGTCAATTCGAACGTGAATAGGAGAAAAGTTCATGAACAAGATGATTCGCAGGTTGATGACAATGTGTCTTCTGGCAGTGTCGCTTTCGGCTTTTGCACAGTCTGGCGATGCCATGAAGCAGGACAGCATGAAACAGGACGACAGTATGAAACAGGGCGACAGTATGAAACAGGGCGACAGCATGAAGAAAGACGACATGAAGAAGGACAAGAAGTCCAAGAAGAAGGCGAAGAAGGACGACAGCATGAAGAAGGACGACATGAAGAAAGACGACAACATGAAGCACGACGACAGCATGAAGCAGAACTAGCACCCGCCTGCGTTTTTCAAGTTCGAGTTCAGGGTAGCTGGTGCGGGCAATATCACCGACTACCTTGAGACTCCTCCTCGGCCCCAATTCAGGAACACCTGCGCCGGCTCTTAATGCACTGGTCTTCTCGAGCGAAGGTCTTCTCGAGCGAAGGTCTGCCGATTGCTATCAGCACAAGCTGAGATCAGGCGGTCAGATACTTTTTCATGCACCGGACGCAAGGGGCATATCCCTGTCGCAGCGCTTCCCGGGCCTGGATTGTCTGAATGTGGGCTTTGTCGTGGATGAAGGGGCACCCAGCTGCGTGAAAAGTTTTCCCATCCCCCGAAACGATCACCAACATATCCGGGGGCACGCCAGCACCGGGCTGTGCATGTTCTGAACGCAGTTCTGGACGGCTGAAGACCGAAGATCTAGCCACTTCGAAACTGCCGGCGACCAGGACTACCGCGGCGGCGGCGACCATCCATCCGAGAAAGCTTCGGCGGTTACCAGGCATATTTTCTTCCAGTCTCCGGTGCAAACGGTGGCTGAACCCCAGCGGCACTTCGAACATCCTTTCGTCGCCGTACAGCTGAACCACATTGCGCGTACCGTCAAGCACAGCTGTGCAGTGCTTGCAGCCACGGAGATGGTCTTCCATGGCAGCGCACAGGCTTGCATCGACTTCACCGTCAAGGTAATTCGAGATCTCCCGCCACACTTCTTCGCAGCTGACTACCATGGCTTCGTCCCCTTAGCAAGAAACAGCTTACTGCTCCAGCTACCGCCGAACCCCGGCGCCAGCAGATCGCGCAGCATCAGCCGCGCCCGCAGCAAACGCGTCTTGACCGATGCGGTTGAGATCCCAAGAGCCTTGGCGGTCTCTTCGATGCTCAAGTGCTGCATATCGCGCAGGACAAACGTTTCGCGGTACTTCTCTCCGAGCGAGGCCAACGCTTCGGCCAGCTTCTGCCGGATTTCCTTGCGTTCCAGGGTCTCCAAAGGGATTTCGCGCCAGTCGGCAAAGTCGCGGGGAGTATAGTTGCCTTCCTCGTCCTGACGGTCAACGATCGGCTCCATAATGTTGGCGTGTTCTTTCCTTCTCCACATACGCGCCTCGTTGATGGTGATCTGGGTCAGCCAGGTGCTGAACCGCGCCTCCGCACGGAACTGCCGGATGTGCTTAAAGGCTTTCAGCACCGCCTCCTGGGCCACGTCTTCGGCATCGGCCTCATTGCGCAAGATGGCAAAGGCCGCAGAGTACACGCGCCTTTCGTAAGGCCGGATCAGCTCGTAGAAGAGATCGTGCTCGCCGTTCCGGATACGCTGGATCAGCATCTCTTCGTTGAATAGGTTCGCTGGAGGTTCCAGCGAAGTCACTTCTTCCGGCATCGTTCCTCACCGTGAGCGTCACTGCAGTTACAGACCGTCACTATTCTGATCGGTATTCCGGGTCCTTCTTCCATCCTGTGAACATGGACACGAAGTTATTCCAGCCATGGAGCACCACCATCACCAGATGCCCGAACACGAACGCCAGCATCGCCCACATGATCAGGAAATGCCACAACCGCGCCCAGTGAAAGCCGCCCATGATCCACGCTAGCCACGAGAACTGGACTGGTTTCCATATAGCGAGACCCGTCAGCACCGACAGTACGCCCAGTCCGATCGCAGAGGTGTATGCGTGCTTCTGCAGCGCGTTGTAGGCTTCCCTGGCGGGCGGCTTGGGGCCGAAAAGGAAGTAGTGGCGCACCATCGGCCACACGCCAGGGAGATCACGTCGTGCAAAGAGCATCTGCTTGTAGTTTCCGCTGAAGATCTGGTAGCCGATATACAGCAGTCCGGTCCCGATGTAGATCCACATAAAGGTGAGGTGCCACTGGAGCGCGCCTCCCAGCCATCCGCCGAGCGCGAAAGCTTTGGGCCAGTTGAGGAGATCCTTCTGTGGGATTTTTGCTCCGAAGCTAGGAAAGGCGCGGAAGATCTGCAGACCGCTTCCGGCCATCACGAACAGCGAGACGGCGTTCACCCAGTGGCAAAGGCGGACCACGAATGGGTGTTCATACACCGCTTCTGTTACTTCTCCTGTCTTCACGTTTTCGATTGCAATCGCGCGAGTTGCCATAGTCATCGCTCCGCGCTACAGACCATAGAATTCAGAGTAGCCTTGATCTTCCCAGTAGCCCGCCCTTTCCAGTACATGGCTCACTTTGAGGTTGGTGAGATACTTTGCCTGCTTGTAGCCAATCTTCGTGGGAACGCTCAGACGCAGCGGAGCGCCGTGTTCGTGCGTCAGCGACTGGCCGTACATTTCGTAGCAGAGCAAAGACTGCGGATGCACGGCGGTCGCCATGTCGAGCGACTCGTAATAGTCATCCGCACATTCGACGGTCACGAAGCGGGCGGTCGGATCAGCGCCGATCATCTTGAGGAAATTCGGAGAGGCGCGCGCCGCCGAACCGGCCAATCACGTCCCATCCCTCGATGCAAACATGCCGTGTGTTTTGCGTACACTTGGTCAAGGCCTGAATCTGCGCGAGAGTGTACTCTCCCGGCTTTTGTAACCGCGCCCGTCACCGTGAGAGTCCACTTGTCGAAATCCACTTGGGGGTCATCGATGTCGTAGTCGTTAATCGGGAACTTATCGAGAGGGTCAGCTCTGAGTCAGCAAATGTGGGCGCCAAATGGCCGGAGCGGAAGAGCCTTGCCGAGGCCCAATCGCTGAAGCCAAGACCGCCCTTGAGGAGTGGCTTCTGCAATTGCGGGATGGCAAAAGCGCCCAGCGCTATCACCGGTGTGAGTTTCAACAACTCACGCCGGCTGATGGTTTTGAACTTGCGGCTGTCGGTCCGTGAGTACATAACCGTTCTCCGTTGCAGACGATAAGAGACAGACGTTAAATGAGATTTACGAATCAGCAAAATGTTACAAACCGACCGTCTGCGTAGGGACAATATCACCGGGCGGGCTCTGGACCCCACCGCGCCGCCCTCTCCTTCACGAGCAACCCACAATCGAGATCGGTGACAAAATCAGAAACTTATCGTTGTGTGGTCCGTCAAAGTGTACGCAATTGTCCTCCGCTCAAAAACATTCGCAAACTCTGTAACCTTTTCTCGGGCGAATCGCTCTCATTCACACGCGGCGCTTGAACCATTGGGGCACCGGACTGCGTGTGTTCGGTTGCTTTATTGATCAGGCGGCATGCGACTAAAACCATTGGAGTTAACTTAATGCGTAAAGTACTTCGCACGTCAATGAGTCAGTACCGGTCTATGAAGGTAACTTCCGTCTGCTGCAGGACGTGGTGGTGTCGGCCGACCGGACGTTCATCGGTTCAGTCACCGACGCCTAGACAATTACCCTGAAAGGGACACTCTTCTACCAGGCCTGCGACATCGTGAAATGCTATCTGCCCCAGAAATCTGGCGTCTCTTGGGATGTGCGAGTAATGCCACTGGATGGAGAAAGATCTCCGGATGCGATTCGGCATAAGTAAATTTAACCGCGTTGGGGAAGGTGTTCGGGGTATGCCCCAAGAGCAGGAAGTTTGAAAGCGCCAAGTGGGCATCCGGCTTATGTGAGGACGCTCAGTCCGTCCTGAGGTGCTCTGCCTCGAGCCAGAAACAGGGAGGATCCATGCAAAATGTTTTGCAGGTTGACGGCCAGTTTCCCGGCAATCGCCAGCTGAAGGTGGGGCGACCTGGTTATCCACGAATAGACCGTCGAATACGAGCGGTTGTTGAACACCTACACGCTAATTTGTGCATGCGCATATCGGTCGCCGACTTAGCACGCTCTGTGAATATGTCTCGTTGGCACTTCTGTCATCTTTTCAAGGCCGAAATGTCCCAATCACCATCGTACTATATGCGGACATTGAAAATGCGAGAGGCACAGAGGATGTTGTTGGAAACGTTCTTAAGCGTGAAAGAGATTAGAGCGACGCTGGGCAATATCGACCGCAGCCACTTCAGCCGTGAATTTAGAAACTACTGTGGTTTGACGCCAACTGAATTTAGAAAACGTCTAAACAAGTCACAAGCGCAAGATCCGACACACTACGCTTCCAAGTAGCAAATTCGGCCACACCTTATCCTGTACCTTGCTAGCTGCTGACGTATCCGATGTGCAGCGTGCTGCTGTAACAGCACGACTCATGTACCAGGAGGTAGGAAATGCAACAAATAGTTCGCACGTTGTTTCCGATTCGTGGAAGAAAAGGTAGACCGGTGTCCTCGTACTCCCCCGCGGGCAGGCTATCCATCGCTGCTCTCGCCATTCTTTCCGTCGGTGGTTTGCTCTCTAACTCTGCTGCTGCGCAAGCATCGGCTCAAACCCCAGTAACAGGGATTCGCGTCAAGCAACCGCTCTCGCCAGAAATCCTGGCCATGCACGCTCGCGCTAGGCGTCCAGTAGCCACAGCGCCGACGAGCTTGGAGCTGGCATCCACTACCGCACCAGCGCCGACGACTTTCAATTCCGAGCAGGGGCCCGGCCCCGGCCCGATCGGTCCCGGCCCGGGATGCAATTTGTTTCCGGCGCCCGCTTCCATAGGAACTTCAGTTCCTCTATCGTACTTTGGACCGCCGCCTTCTGACACCAACCGCAGTTTGGTCGGGCCTGTTCAATTGCTCGATACTGGCGTCGTTGATGTCGCGCATGGAACCATTACCATACCGCTTTACTTGGGCCATCTGAAGGGAAGCGGGAAGAATGTGTGGTATATCTTGACCGATGTGGACGACTCCAATGTCGCTGCCGAGTTGGGTCTGAATTTCTCCACCAAACTCACTTTCGCGTCGCACTCCGCCAGAACAGGAAACCTCGATGCTAACGGAAATATCGTATTCGACGCAGGCACAGTGAACTTTAAGCCTGAACGGAAGATTATTCCTGGCCCTCCGGGTCAAGAATTTCCTCCTACGTTTGCGACTCCGGGTTCCGTTGGGGACGCGAACTATGGTCCGCTCGTCAGAATCGTCAATGCCGCAAATGTGATTTACAACGCTCCCATGGTGGCTTTCGACGTGAACGCCAATGAGATCAGCTTCCCCAACGGCAACGTGGACTATACCAAAGTGCACGACCAGGTGGTGGCTATCGATCCGGTCAGCATGACGGTAACCATTAATCTGATCAACGGCTTCAGTTTCGGGCGTCCGGTGTGGTATCTCTCAATGGACACAAGCATTCCACTGGGAGCGGCCATTGAACACAACACTTTCGCTCCGCTGATGCAAAAACTGCTGTTGGGCCACGATGACAGCTTCGCCAGTCCTGTCGAGCGTATTTTCATCAGCACCAACGGACCCGAGTCGGGCTCTTGCAACAATCCACTGCGGCAAGGGCTTTCGGCCGATTTGGCTGACGGCTTCAGACCGAACAACGTCCTGGGCGGAATCCCAACCATCGCGCTCGATTACAGCCCGTACTGGGATGCACAGTTGTTCGAATGGACCCAAGATGCGATCGACCAAGGGTTCCGGGGACAGGTACGTGAAGAGTTCCAGATTCTCAACTTTGTTCAGGACAAGTTGCTCACTGGGCCAGGTGGAGCGGCGTTTGGGAGCTCGGGCTTCTCAATCAACTGTCCGATCGTCCAGCGCCTAGATTGACCGCGGGCTTCTCAACTCTCGGAAAAATGCCCGCCACGTCGGTTACCGACAGAGCGGGCATTTCTCTGTGACACGGTATTCTAGGTGACTTGGCTGACCTGCCAAAGCGGTGCGTAGTTAGGATCAGTATGCCAGATCACCAGGCAACGAAAGGATGCAGCTATAGGGCAGCAATCTTAGGGATGCTGAGAAGGTAAGTCAACGGCGGGTCGAAAAGATCACGCGAAGACAGTGAGTGGATTGTACGATTAAAAAACCCCACGTTCATAAGCGGACTTCTGGTATTGAAAACCCAGTACTTCGGACCGGATTCAGAACGGGTAATAAACTGATATTTTTTAGCCGCGAGAGGAAAGTTTCAGTGGTGATCATGGTGGCAAGCGAGCGGTTCTGCGTTTCGACCTTCGATCGGAATCCGGAGACTCAGACTTGCTCTGCGCCGACTCCACAGCAGCGCGGGTTCGAAATCGTTCACGAGGACACCGACAAGATCAGCGGCGCAAAGGCGAAGGGTCCGGCAACTCGACCAGATGTTGGCCGCGGCCCACCGTTGCGAGTTTGATGTTGTGTTGGTGTGGGCCGCCGACCGTCTCGCTCGCAGGGTGCGGCATCATTTTCTGGAAGCGCTCGACACCCTTAACCATCTCGGTATCGAGTTCGTGTCATTGCGCGAGAACCTAGAAACAGGGGGCCCGCTCGGCAGGGCGGTCGTTGGAGCGGGACCTCATTATTGAAAGGGTTCGCGCCGGCCTCAGGCGCGCCTGGCTCGAAGGACGTCAGCTCGGCTGCAGGCCCATCGAGATCGATCGCTCATCTTTGCTCCGCGATCGAGCCCGTGGACTGAGCCTGGCCCAGCTGGCCAAGGCATACAAGATTTCCCGAACCAGCGTAGCAAGGGCGTTGAAACGGTCAGAAGACGCTGTACCGACCCCCCTTCCACCCGCTTCGGCCAGCGTTGATAATATTCCACTTAAACACCTCGCAAACTGTGCGCTGACGCTGTACCGGAATTTTATAGATTTTGGCGGATCAAGCGTAGTCAAGTTATCTCACGCTGAGGTGATATATGGAAAAGCTGACAGACGGAGCACTAGATCTTCTGTTTCGGGAGGCTCGATCCCACAATGCGTGGCTCAACCAAGCGGTTAACGACGATACTCTCCGTCAGTTGTATGATCTGGCGAAGTGGGGTCCTACCAGCGCAAACGCCGGGCCGGCTCGTTTTGTGTTTGTTCGGTCACAAAAGGCCAAGGAGAGACTCCGGCCAGCGCTGGCGCCGGGCAATGTAACAAAAACGATGACCGCCCCTGTTACCGTCATCATTGCGTACGACCTGAAGTTCTACGACAAGCTTCCAAAGCTCTTTGCGCACAATCCAGCAATGCGTGAAGTCTTCGCAAACAATCCACAACTCATTGAAGTGACTGCAAAACGTAACTCGTCGCTTCAGGGTGCATATTTGATGCTTGCAGCGCGTGCGCTGGGACTCGATTGCGGACCAATGTCGGGGTTCGACAATGCCAAGGTTGACGAGGAGTTTTTCGCGGCAGGAAAGTGCGAAGAGTGCGAAGAGGAGTTCTTCCCCGAGGGTCACGTTAAATCAAATTTCTTATGCAACATCGGTTATGGAGACCGTTCAAAACTTTCTCCCCGTAGTCCGCGTCTGGAATTCTCCGAAGCGTGTACGTTGTTGTGAGTCGATGGATCGAGAGCGCTTTACTGGATCAGTGGGCTGATGACAAACGAGGAGGGCGAATCGTCACAGAATGTGTCCGCGGCAATCAAAAGGCTAGCGAGGTTGGGGCCGAAAGTCATCGACGGCAGGTGCAAGGGAAGGGCGATCGACTTTGTGGGTCGAGTCAGGCGTCCCAAGCCGGAAAGCGCGGACGACATTCCAGTTCGGAAAAGGTCGTGAATTGATGCTCAGCATGCCGGTGATGCTGACCGTCCGGTGATCATTAGGTAAGGCGAACCGGAATAGGCGAAACACCACCGCCTGAGACGGCTCGGCCAGCACTTGGGCTTGGGCCACAGCCTGCCACGTTGAGAATTGTGATCGTGATGTCGCCGGTGGCGGTTGCTCATGCGATGAAGGCCGTCATGAAACCGATGACTGTGACCTGTCCGTTTGGTTGCCTAACCTGGTGTGCGATCAAAGTGCTCGCGACCCTCGGCCAGACAACGCTTCATGCCGCGACCGCGGAACAGAACGGAGATGCGCCCCTCGATACCGGCACGGAAGCGCTGTCCCTTCTTGAACGCGGAACTCTTCTCGTAGGCTTCGCGCTGGGGTGTTTTCTTCCCCCCGCGTTGTGGGATGGATATTACCTTGACCCCTTCTTGCTCGCACATCTTCACATTGTTCTCGCTGTAGAAGCCACGATCCGAACCGTAGAGTTGGGGGGCATGGCCGAACCTTTCCCGGTGATGTGCGAGCGAAGCTGCGACCTGATCTTCGTCACACGGGTTTCCGTCCAATACCTTGTATTGGGTGATGAGGCCCTGAGCGCTTTCCGCGAGAAAGATCTTGTGACCGAACTCGATCGGCGTTTGCACCTTGCCGCGCTTGATCAGATCGGTATGGGGTTCAAAGATGGAATAGATTTTCTGGGCGGTGGGCACCTGCTCTCCCTCGAGCACGCGCCGGCGGGCCTGATCCACGACCTGTTCCCCCAGTTCGCAATAGTGCTCGATTTCCTTGCGGAGTTGGCCAAGGGTCAAGTCGGCGACCAGGCCTTGGCCCTTCGCTTTCCGGGTGCGCTGAAGCACTCCGCGCGCGCCGCTCACCACCGCCTGGGTAATTCCGATGAGCTCGCGATATTTCCTGGTTTGTTGTTCGTGTCGTTGCTTCGTCGTCATGCGCTGGATCTGTTGCATGCGCCGCCGGGCGGCTCGTGAATGATTGCGGAACCCTTTGACGGCCTGCCCCACGGCCTCGCCCAGGTGGGCCACCAAACGCGTGATCACGCGCACCGTATCCCACAATAATGTGTTGTCGGTGGGGTGATGAATATCGGTCTCGACTACGGTGCTGTCGACCCGGAGTTGATTGCCATCCTCCAGTCCCCGATCAATCGCGGCTTGCACGAGCAACTCATTGACGGCGTGGAGCGTCTGGGGAGTAAGGCGATTGAAGGCACGGTGGAAGGCGTCGTGTTTGGGTACCGTCTGGCTGCGGAAATCGGTGAAACTGCGCAGGGTGTAGCCGTCGGCGATGCGTTCGCTCAGTTCGCGAAGGTCCCAGCTCTTGACGCGCATTAAAACCAGCGAGCGCAAGACCTGGGAGGGAGTCAAGCCGTTGCGGCCCGTGGCCGGGTTCTTCAGGCCGCGCTCCAGATCGCTGCGTACCTTCTTGATCATCCCTTCGTGCTGGTCGAGAAAGTTGGAGATGGTCTGGAGAACGGGGTCCAGGACAATGCCCTGCTGGATAAACTCCAAGTCGGCAAAACTCACTTGCGGGGGCTCGGCTCGGCTCATGCTCCACCTGGTGGGGAATTAGTTCTATCTCGCAGCACTATAATGCTATCGGAATGCTAAGAGCAAGCAAAATTCCCAAAACCGCAGCGGTGTATCATCGAAAAACCAGGAAAGGATGCCGCTACATCATGCGCAGCCCACTCCAGTCGCTGGAGGCAAAGATCGCCCAGATCAAACAGGAGATCACCGGGCTCGGGGCGGACTTGCAGCCCGGCCGTTTGACACAGCAGTATAACGTCTGCGGCAAAGCGGGATGTCGTTGCAAAGCCACACCCCCGCAAAGACATGGCCCCTATTATCAGTTGAGTTTCACCCGCAAGGGGAAAAGCAGGACGCAATTCGTGAAGCGGGAAGACCTACCCTTGCTGCAACAGCAAGTGCGGAATTATCAGCGATTAAAAACTCTGATGGATCGATGGGTCGCCTTGGGTATGGCTCTGTCGCAGCTCCGGCTCCGCCAGCAGCAGGAGTTGCGAATGGTTTCAGCCCCGAAAAAACGCGCCCAAGCGCGCGTTTCCCGGCAAACACCGGCCTGAGGCTTAGGATTCCCATCCTGGGTCGCGGCGCAGAATCGCCTTCTGTCACGGGATTACGCGTTTCGCGACAGAAACTAGTCTAGCCGCGGAGGTGCGGTATGGCGCAAGAAAATAGCATTCTGATCCGGCGCTGGTTTGAGGAGGTATGGAACAGCGGGCGCATCGAGGCAGTGGACGAAATGGCATCGCCCGACGTGATTGGCCACGGACAAGCCCAGCATGCGACCGACATCGGACTTAAGGAGTTCAAGCCTTTTGTGATGGGATTCCGTAGCGCGTTCCCCGATCTCAAGGTGACGATCGATTACATCATTGAGCAAGGGGACAAAGTGGTGGCTCGTTGGACGGCAACCATGACGCACAAAGGCGAGTTTCTTGGCATCGCGCCTACCGGGAAGAAAGCGACCATTACGGGCACTTCGACCCAGCGGATTTCGGGCGGCAAGATCGTTGAGGGCTGGGATAACTGGGACCAACTGGGGCTGCTGGTGCAGATTGGAGCCGTTCCCGCGACGCAACTTTGTGGCGCCTGTGGAACGGCGGTCGGCCTAGTCTTAGTCTAAGTCTAGGCTGTTGTGGAAAAATGTAAGGTTGGAGAATAACCCACCACGGGGCTGAAACCTAGTTCATCTTGAGCGCCTTGGCGCTAACGCGGCACTCTTCCACGGTTGTACCTGCATCGGGTTCGTTCCTGCCGTACGCCTCCCGGTTAAAGATCCTTCGACTCCGCTGCACCTTCGCGGAGCGAAGTTCCGGCTCCCCTCACGATGACATTATGGGAAGGGAATTTGATAAGCTGGAGCCTGGACGTTCCAGGCGCTGAGAGTGGAATCCCATGCTACTTCACGGTATTTTTCCTCCGATTACGACGCCGTTCTATCCTGACGGCAACATCTACTTCAAGAAGCTCGAGCACAATGTCGAGCGCTATTCCAAGACTCCTGTGGCTGGCCTGACCGTATTGGGTTCGACCGGTGAAGCAATCATGCTCTCGGACGAGGAGCGGCGCCAGGTGCTGAAGGCTGCACGGGAAGCTAGTGCGCCGAGCAAGGTGCTGATCGCGGGAACGGGCATTGAATCGGCCATTGAGACCTTGCGGCTCACTGAGTATGCGGCTGAACTCGGTTACGACGTGGCCCTGGTGCGCACTCCGCACTTCTACAAGAGGGTGATGCAGTCCACGAACATGCTGGCCTTCTATCGCACGGTGGCGGATCGCTCGCCGCTGCCGGTAATGATCTACAACGTTCCGGGCTTTACGGGATACGACATCCCAGCGGAGGTGGTGGTGGAACTGGCGGGGCATTCCAACATCATTGGGATGAAGGAATCGGGCGGCGACGTTGAAAAAATCCGCAAGATGGTGGAAGCGACGCGGCAGGTGAAGCGCACCGCCACCGTGACTGAGACTTTCGATGCCGTGACCCCGCGCATGCTCAAGGCGTCCAGCAGCAGCAACGGACAGGGCGGCGAACTGGTGCAGGTCGCGGCGCTGGGTGGCGCAAAAGCGTCGTCCGCCGCAGTCAGCGTAGTGAGTGGGATAAAAACCCGGCAGAAGGAAGTCGGGTTCCAGATAGTAGTGGGCTTGGCGCAGAAGCTGGAGCCGTCGCTGCAGGCTGGTGCGGTAGGCGGTATCCTCGCCTTTGCCGATGCGGCACCGACCGCCTGCTACGAGATATACGCTGCCTGGAAGGAAGGCGACGCGGAGTTGGCCCGGTCGAAGCAGGAACGAATTACCAAGGCCACCTCGCGGGTCTCGGGGGAGCTCGGGATTCCAGGCTTGAAGTATGGAATGGATCTGAACGGTTATTTTGGCGGCCCGGCGCGTTTGCCGCTGTTGCCGCTGACGGCCGCACTGAAGGCCGAAGTGGAGCAATTGCTGGCGGATGTTCGGAACTGAATTGCTGGGATTGCCTGGCGGCAGCCCCCAAAAGAGCAGAACCACCAAGGAAACGAAGAAAGCCTAAGGTGCTATAATTTGAACGAACGTTCGACCTATGGCCAGTATTTCTCCCATCGGCTCCCAGCTCCCGGCGCGGCGTCGCGGGCTTATTTCCGGGCCGCGTTTAACGACTCGCTTTGATCGACGCCTGGCCAAGATACTGGTCCATGCGACGAATGTTTTCTACGAAAAGGGCTATGCTGCCGCGTCGATGCGCGACCTCGCGCGTGTCAGCGGCGTTTCACTCTCTGGCCTGTACTACTATTTCAAGTCCAAAGAGGAACTACTTTATCTGATCCAGAAAGACACTTTTGCCACGATTGTAGTGCGGTTGCAGGAGCGACTGCATAACATCGACGATCCGGCGGAGCGGATTCGCAGCCTCATCCTCAATCATCTGGAGTACTTTCTTGCCAACCAGAAGGCGATGAAGGTTTTATCCCACGAAGATGATGTGCTGAAAAATGAATTTGGCAGCGAAATCGCCGCCATCAAACGCGAGTATTACCGCATCTGCATGGAACTTCTGGACAACTACAAGCGCACAAGAGGACTAGAATTCTCCAGTAGGACGGCGGTGCTCAGTCTGTTTGGGATGATGAACTGGATTTACACCTGGTATAACCCCCGAGTCGATGCCAATGCCAAAGAACTGGCACGCGAAATGGGAGATATTTTCTTGCAGGGCATTGGCGCCAGCGCGGCCAATGGGTCGCGCAAGAAGAAATTTGTATTCTCGAGCTAAGACGAAATTTTTGACGATTGCGAAAAGGAGTTTGAGCATGGCGACTACAGTACAGCCAGCAAGCGGCGAGACTACCAGACAACTGATCAACTACCGCGTCGATGCCGGCGTGGCGGTGATCGAACTTTGCGACCCTCCGGCGAATACTTATACCTACGAGATGAACCGGCAGCTGGATGAGGCGATTCTCAAGGCGCGGATGGACAACGATGTACACGTGATTGTGCTTACCGGGGCAGGGGACAAGTTTTTCTCGGCGGGCGCGAATATCAAGATGCTGGCCAGCGTCGATCCGACATTCAAGTACTACTTCTGTCTGCACGCCAACGAGACCTTGCTGCGGCTGGAGCACACGCCCAAGCTGGTAATCGCTGCCCTGAACGGGCACTGCGTTGGGGGCGGGTTGGAGATTGCCATGGCGGCGGACATTCGTATCGCGCGACAGGATGCGGGCAAAATTGGGCTGCCGGAAGTGAATCTGGGTGTGCTGCCTGGGACTGGCGGTACGCAGCGGCTCTCGCGCATGGTGGGCAAGAGCAAGGCTATCGAGCTGATGGTGACCGGAAACACTTTTTCTTTCGAGGAAGCGAAAGAGCTGGGGATCATCAACGACATTTACGAGCGGGACAATTTCATGGAGAACATTATGGAGTACGCCCGGCAATTCTGTCCGCCGAATAAGGCTGCAAAAGCGGTGGGACGCATCAAGCGTGCGGTGCAGACGGGATGGGAAATTCCGATGGAGTCGGCTTTGGCGGTGGAGCGGGAGAATCAGCAACTGCTTTTTCAGAGCGAGGACGCCAAGGAAGGGTTGGCGGCATACGTGGAGAAGCGTCCGGCTACGTTCAAGGCCAAGTGACCCACCCACTAGCATGCACGACTCCGACGATGCTAGCGCTTGTGTATTTGGAAGGCGAAATGAGCTGGACGAAGCGGCTAGTCCCTGTTGCTGCCTTTGCTTTGCTGGTCGCTTTGACGTTTGCGTGCCGGAAAGTTCGGTTGGTAGTAGGTCGTACGGAGAACTGGCCTGAAGCGGAAGGACAGGTCGTGAGCACCAACCTGATAGATCACAACCATGAAGGCGCATCGGCGGAGATTGCGTACTTATCCTCGGTCCGGGAAATTTCCTACGGCGAACATGTGCAGCGCCGCTTCATTGATCTCAACCGAGCCTCGAATTTCGCGGATGGATGCAAAGAGATGAGATCTTAGTTCAGCACCATCCTCACCGGCCGAAGAAGTGGGTCGTGCGGCAAACGTTACATTGAGGTGTTATGCCAGGCAAAGTCGCAAAGATCGGAACGTTCAGTGACTGGGTTGGACTGTTTGACGATTGGCGCAAAGACATTGGCGTCAACCACGACGAAATTGCCAGCTTCAAG
>WNFO01011959.1_pt1 | contig 15265 bp, 18 predicted proteins | sample 5400251 | NCBI WGS metagenome assembly WNFO01 (sample SAMN13153354, study PRJNA577476) | soil metagenome | isolation source: 100 cm saprolite under Madrone tree | place: USA:California | collected 2016-06-14 | reverse complement strand
CCACAGGGCGAGCGCGCCCAGCATCGCCACCGCCCGCGTCGCCGCCGCGGTCACTCGCGCACCTTGGCGACTTCTTCCCTCACGACGCGCGTGATGTCGCTTTCGTACTGCGTGAACTCCGGCGCGAAGCGGTCGCGGACCTCCGGCAGCTTGACTGGAAAGATTTGCTTGATACGGCCCGGCACCGACGTCATAACGGCGACGCGGTCGGCCAGGTAGACGGCCTCGCGAATGGAGTGGGTGACGAACAGGATCGTCTTGTGCTCCACTCGCTGGATCCGCGACAGCTCGTCCTGCAGCACCTCGCGCGTCTGGGCGTCGAGCGCCCCGAACGGCTCGTCCATCAGAATGACCGAGGGATTGTTGGCGAGCGCTCGGGCGAGGGCGACGCGCTGCTTCATTCCGCCCGAGAGCTGGACCGGAAACTTGTCCGCGTGGGCGCTGAGCCCGACCAGGTTGAGGTACCGCTCGACGGTGCGCCGCCGCTCGGCGGCGGGCCGGGATTGAAGCAGCGGTCCGAACTCCACGTTGCCGGTCACCGTGAGCCAGGGGAACAGCGCGTACTCCTGGAACACCACCCCGCGTTCGGGCGCGGGCCCGCTCACCGGACGGCCATCGACCAGGACGGTGCCGGTCGTCGGCGCGAGAAATCCGGCGACGATGTTCAGCAAGGTCGACTTGCCGCAGCCCGACGGACCGAGGAGGCACACGAACTCGCGCTCGGCCACGTCGAGATCGATCTCCCCCAGCGCCGGCGTCGCGTGGCCCGGCGCCCCGAACGATTTGCTGATGCGCTGGATCTGGATCTTGGGGCCGGCCATGGTCACGCGGGATGCTGCCAGCGGGTCAGGCGGCGCTCCAGCAGCCGCACGAGCCCGTTGCCCGCGTAGCCGAGCAGCCCCAGCACCACGGCGGCGCCGAGCATCTGCGGCACGAGGAAGAAGTTGCGGCCGTCGTTGATGAGGTAGCCGAGGCCATGCTCGGCGCCGATGAACTCGGAGATGACGATGACGAAGAACGCCAGCGCCACGCCGAGCCGGAGCCCGGTCAAGATGTCCGGCAGTGCGGCCGGCAGAATTACGCGCGTGAAAAGCCCGACGCCGCGCGCGCCGAGGCTCTGGGCCGCCCGCAGGAGGACCGGGTCGATCTGACGCACGCCGGTGATGGTGGTGAGGAAGATCGGGAAAAACGTCGCGTAAGTGATGAACCCGACCTTGGAGGTCTCGCCGATCCCGACCCACACGATGAACATCGGCAGCATCGCCAGCGGCGGGATGGGCCGGAGCAACTCGACGAGCGGCTCGACGACGTGGCGGATCGGCGTGAGATGCCCGGCCGCCAGGCCGAGTCCCACGCCGAGGGCGGCGCCGGCGCCGAAACCCAGCGCGACACGCTCGAGCGTCGCCGCCAGGTGGATCCAGAGCTGGCCCCGGACCGCCATGTCGAGCACGTTGCCGAGCACGAGCCAGGGGCCGGGCAGGAAGATCGGGTTGAAAAGCTTCAACACCACCACGGCGCCCGAGAGCAGGCTCCAGAGCGCCAGGAACGCGGCGATGGCGCCGAGGCGTAGCGCGAGCGCCCGCCCGCGCGGCGGTCGGGAACCCCGAAGTCCCGCGTCCATCAGCTCGGACACACTGCTCAAGAATGAGGCCACCAGCGAACCCCTCGCGATCGCGCCCGAGTCTAGCAGAGCTAGGGGGTCCCGGCGGCGCGACACCAAGGCAGGACGCGGTTTACGCGGAGCCAGGGATGCCAGAGGCCTGGCCGATGATCGTGCTCAATTCTCTTGTTCACGCGCGAGGCTGACCCTGCCGGTCGGCCGCAAGGGCGAGTGCCACAACACGGTCAAGTTCCGCGAGAATGACCGGCTTGAAGATAAAGGCGAACGCACCATTGCTCAGGGCCTCTCCTCCACGTCCACGTTGTCCACGTTCGGCATACCCGAGACTACGAGTACAGGGACTGGATTATGGAGGGCGCGCATCTGCTTGAGGAACAGGAGGCGTGCGCTCCTAGGCCGAGCCGGTCCCATCTCATGGAACCCTCGGCGGCGCCGCTTACCTTTATACGTGAGTGCGGAACGGAAGGTACGTGGAACCGATACCCCTGGTGCCGCGTTTTCGGAGTGGAGGTGCGCCGATGCGTGGAGTTTGTCTCGCTCTCGTGCTCGCGGCCGTGGTGTCGATCGCCACCGGAAGTGCAGCGGCGGCGAACTACACACAGGAAAGCCTCGATCGATACTTCCGGGTCGAATATCAGGTGGAGCCGAGCGCCGCCCGGCCCGTCGTCAGCGGCTACGTGTACAACATGCACCCTGGGCTGCCGGCCGATCGCATGCAGCTCGCCATCGAGGCCCTCGACGCCTCCGGCAAGGTCGTCGGCACCTCCTCGACCTGGATACTCGGCGGTGTACCACCCGGCAATCGCGGCTACTTCAGCGCGCCGGTCATGCCGGCCGCGTCGTATCGGGTCCAAGTGCTCTTCTTCGACTGGGGTAAGGGCGGCGGCTCGTAGGAGGGCATGGAGAGAGTCATGAATCCGAGTGCTGCTCTCAGGAGTTGGCCGCGTTGGTCGAGCACGCTTACTGGATCACCTGATCCGCCCGCTGTAGTAGAGCCTGCGGGATCGTGAGCCCGAGGGCCGAGCGTAAGCCGCAGCCACCCGTCGAGCCGCTCAAGCCCGTCGAGCCGCCGCAGCCGATCCAGCCCGTCAAACCCGTCGAGCAGACGAACCCGGTCGAGCCGGTCAAGCCACCTGACGCGCCCGCCCCCGTGGGCGGAGGCTCCTGAGGGAGCCTCCTCTAGAGGTGAGACGAGCCTAGAAGGCTAACCGCACGCGGGCCGCCATCAGGTAGCCATCGTTCGCGGTCCGACGCGTGTGCACTCCGTTGAGGACCTCGGCCGTGTCGAGCGCGTGTCCCACCTTGAGATACGCCCCCTGCAGATCGAACGCGGTATTCGGCGCAAACCTCCACGTCAGGCCGAGATCCATCTCGGTGCCGATGTAGCGGGAATCGCCCTTCACCCAGCTCTGATCGTCCACCGTCGCGCGGTTCGTATAGGTTTGTTGCGGAGCGAGGACAATCGTCGTGTCCGTGTCGACCTTCTCCGCCGTCCACGTCGGGCTCACGATCCCATAAAACGCGAGCGCCTGCGTGACGCTGTACGTGGCCCGGAAGCCTAGCTGGGCGCGACCGAACCGATCGTAACCGACGTTGGTCGCCATGCCGACGCCGGGGCCGCCGCCGCCGTTGAAGTAGTCGACGCCGGTGGCGATGATCGCTGCCCACCCGTTGTAGTAGCTTCCATCTTCATCGAGCGGCTCGAAGTAGCGCTTACTCAAGGAAAGGTTGTCGCGGGCCTTGTTGCCCGTGCTGTAGATAGCACGGAGCTCGAGGAGCAGCGGACCAAGCTGGTAGCTGCCGATCACGTCGAAGAGCCAAGCCGCCGCGTCACCCTCCACCCGCCCCACTGACCCGTTCGTTCTGATCGCCTGAGTGTTGTAGCTGCCCCACTGGTAGTAGAGCGTCGGATCGAGTCCAAACGGGCCAATGCGCAAGCGCGAGTCGATCCCGACCGTGTAACGGTCTTCGTGATCCGTCGCGTCACCCGCCGCGGTCGTGCCCAGGCCCGCTACCGGTGCCGCATTAGTTAGACCACCAGTCGCCAACCCGCTGTTCATTGAGCCGCCGACCGTGCGAATATTGGTGGCGTTGCGCCGGGCGGCGGTGGGCGTCGTGCCGTCGGCGTGGAACCACGAGAACAGCGGCTTCAGGTCGAGACCTTTGAACGGCGTCACCTCGGGGCTCACGATCACCGCGTAGTCTTTGCCCCGGTTCGTCCGCGCCGCCGCCAGCGCCCGGTTACCGCCGGCGAGCTGGTCCTCGAGCATGACGTAGGCGAGGCTGAGCTTGACCTCTGGCGTGAACGTCGTGATCGTCGACACGCCGGCGAAGTCGCCATTGGCATAGGTGATCTTGTAGTTGGCGAGAGTGCCGAAGGGCTGACCGCCCGCGCGGGCCACGGTCTGCACCGGGATGAAGGGCAGGAGGCTGTCCTTGCCGGTCAGGTCGAACTCCGTATAGATCCACTTGATCTCGAACAGTCCGGCCACGTCGGTGTTGAGGTCTAGACCGCCGCCGGTGCCGAATTTGCAGCCCCCGACGAAGCCACAGACCTGCCCGCTGTTGTTCCCCGGGAACCCGCCGTCGTTCGAGCCGGTCTGGCCGTAGTTGAGGTCAAGCTCGATGCCGAGCACGGCCTTGGTCCGCCCCACCGCGAACTCGAAGTCAGGGCGGAACCGAGTCCGCGCGTACCACTCATGATCGCCGTCACGGGCGAAGTTGCCATCGTAAAAGTTCCGGCCCGCCGAGGTGACCTGATCGAAGAGTCCGGTGATCGTCACCTTCGGCGCCGGCGTCTGCGCGAACGCGGAGGACCCGAGCGCGACGAGGACCAGGAAGGCGGAGAGTGCGAGGACGAGCGATTTCCTCATTGCGAACCTCTCTGTTGACGTCCTTACCCGGGTTTCCCAAATGGACCCATGTCGCCATCTCGTAGGGACGAACGGGCGGGTCGGAACCTCCTTCCGGGAGCGGCCGCCTGCGTGAAGGGTTCTTCGGGAAGCTGCGGATCGGAGATTACCGCTCGCTCCGGTGCGACGTCAACGAACAAATCACTCGGCCGTCACCTTTTGTACCTGAAGAAACATTAAGGAACACCTGTCGCTCGGGGCGCTGGAGCGGGACGGACTGTTGGCTGGTGGTGATTCACGAGTGAGTTCCGTCCGGATTCGAATCCGAATGAGGTTTCATGTGAAGCCGAATTTGGCTTAAAGCGAAAGCCCCGCGATGTTGACTCACGCCCCGAGTCGGCGGGGGATTCACAACTTGTAAATCTTTTACCCGCGCGGCGAGACTCGCGATTCGACGGTGACTCAACACTCCCGCTCAGTGGGATGCCTATCGCGATCGCGATAGCGATACGTGCCGAATGATTTATCCGTCGAGCCGAGAAATTCGCGGTGTTGACTCACGAGGAGCGTCTCGCGAAGAGAAGTCTCTTCGTCTTTCCTCGCCTCCCGCGGGAGCATACGGCGGAGTCGCTCAGTGTCCGCGCCCCACTCGACCGGGACGCCGTACCGCTCGCGGAGCGTCTCCGCAAGCATCGCGTCCTTGGTGAAGACATACAGATGCCGCGGGTAGGCGCAACTCTCGCCCGCCACCCGCGCTCGTGCTGAATGATCTTGCCCCACAGCGAGACTTCGCCCACCACGAGGACGCCCGGGAGCGGAGCCGTGCCGATCGGCGGCACTTTCGTCCAGCCGACTTCGTCGAGCAGCATCGGGTGGCACACCGTCCAGACGCCGCAGCGGCAATGCTCATCCGGCGGCTCGTGCGGAGCCTCCGGACACAGCGCCTCAAGGGTCTGTCGCGGTTTCCAGACGAGCCCGCGCTTCTAGATCGGCCGGAGCAGCCCCTCGTGCGGCAGCACGTGCCCGCAGCGCCAGCCGATGAGCGGCTCGCAAACCCTCCGCGTCGATCGCGCCGCGACGGGCGACGGTCAGGTCAAGGAGACGAAGACCCACGAAACCCGGACGGTCGACCTCACCCCGGATGTGGTCGCCACGCTCAAGCGGCATCTGACGTGGCTCAGGGCGGAGGCGCTCCGCCTGGGCACTGGAGAGCCCGAGTGGTTGTTCCCGAGAGCCGACGACACACTCGTGAACAAGAACTATGCCGCCGGCGTCTTTCGTCGGATCCTGAAGCGGGCAGGCCTCCCGCACTACCGCGTCTACGACCTCCGCCACACGTTCGCCAGTCTGCTGCTCGCCGAGAGCGCGCCGATCACGTACGTCTCGGCGCAACTGGGGCACTCGAGCCCGGCCTCGACCATGCGGTTCTACGCGCGCTGGCTCCCGAGCCAGGGAAAGCGATGGGTCAACGCGCTGGATCGGAAGACGCGGCCGCGCGTGGCTGCCGAGGGCAACATGGAACCAGAAAGTGGAACCAGGACCGGCGGCATCTGGACGGCGCGACGGTTTTCCTCGGTTATTTTGGCCCTTCGCTCTAAACATGCGGGAAAAGACGGGGCCGTCCGGCGGAACCGAACGGCCCCGTGTCAATCAAGTCTGCCTCAATCAGGGGTGTGCCCGATAAAAACCAGAGTGTGCTCAATGGAAATAGATGTGCGCTCCCAAACTACGAACCCACGTTCCTCAGCCGAACCCGCTTCGGAAGTCTGCCCGACCACCTCGGCCCCGTGTCGAACCTGCAGCGGTCGGCTCTTCGCCGGCCGCGCAGAGGGGCCCGCGCAGCCGTGGCCGTTTCCCTCGAGCCTGATGATCGGGTTCCTCGCCGAAGCGCTGACCGAGGAGATCACCGTCGACCCCGAGGAGCTTTCCGAGGCGCGCTGGTTTCACCGCGATGAGATCCGGGAGATGGCCGACGATCCGGCGCGGGCGTCGCTGCCGGCGCCCATCGCGATCGCCCATCACATTTGCCGGCGATGGTCGAACGGCCTCGACAGCCTGTGACCGCCGTTCATCGTTGGAGGGAGTGAACGCCATGTCCGTAGCGATCCTTCGGGACCTGACCGAGCACGCGACGCAGCGGGAGTTCGAGGAGAGGAATATCTAGAGAGCCTCCGGGACGGCCGACCCCTGTGGCTGATGGGCGAGCGGGTCGAGGACGTGACCGCCCACCCGGCCTGGCCGGCTGCGCTCACAGCGTGGCCGCCGTCTACGACCCGCAGCACGACGTCGCGCACCAGGAGCTGCTGACCATCCCGTCGCCTAGCACGGGCCAGCCGGTGAGCCGAGCCTATCAGCTGTCCAACTCGGTCGATGATCTCGCGCGCCAGCGGCGCATGTACGAATTCCTCGTATGCCGGGCGGGCGGCGGCGCGGCGCGCCTACCCCAGCATCTGGCAACGGTGGTGCTCGGCCTCTACGACATTCGCGATCTCCTGGGCAAGGAGGATCCCGCGTTTACCGAACACGTCTCTCGCTATTTCGAGTACTGCCGCGAGAACGACCGCAGCATCGCGACCGTGTTCAGCGATCCCCTGCACCATCGCAATCACCCCGTGTCCAAACAGGAGCCCTTGCGCGTCGTGGCGCGCCGCCCCGGCGGCATCGTCGTGCGAGGGGCCAAGGGAGTAGGAACGCCGGCCCCATATGCCAACGAGCTTTTCTGCATGGCGTCGCCCCGGCCCGATCTCACGCCCGAGGAGGATGTGTACTTTGCGACGCCGGTGAACGCCGACGGCGTCAACGTCATCTGTCGCGAGCCGCTGGCGTCGTCGAACCCCGCAGGACCATCCCGTCAGCCCCTCCTGGAATGAGATGGACTCCATCGTGGGAGATGGACTCCATCGTGGTGTTCGACGACGTCTTCGTCCCGTGGGAGCGGGTCTTCTATCTGCGGCAGTCGCCGGCCATCGATCTCGCCTTCGAGGCGCGACTCTTTCAGGGCGCCGTCGGTCTCGGTCCCTGGTACGTGCTGGTGCGCATGGCCGTCAAGGCCGACGTGCTGCTCGGGATCTGCGCGGCGATCACCGACTCGCTGGGCAGCGCGGCGCAGCCGGCCGTCCAGACCGCTCTAGCCGATGCGATGGTCTATCTCGAGACGCTGCGCGCTTGCATTCAGTCGGCCGAGGCGAATCCGGTTCGCTCGCCATCCGGCCTGGCGTTGCCCAACCCGACGACGGCGCTGGCGGCCCGGACGTTCGCCATCGAGCGCTATCCGTCCCTCTTGCAGCACATCCGGGAGCTCTGCGGCCCCGGTCTCCTGATGGCTCCGGGCCAGGCCGATCTACACAACGCGGACATCGGACCGCACCTGCGCCGCTACTTCGTCGCCCACGACGAGGGCGCACCCGAGCGCTTCCGGCTGCCCAAGCTGGCCTGGGAGTACGCCTGCGATTCATTTGGCTCGCGCCAGCTCCTCTTCGAGATGCACAACGTCGGCAGCCTCGCCACCAACAAGCAGCGGCTCGCGAGCACCTACGACACGCGTCAGTGCATCGCCCTCGCCAGGGAGCTCGCGGGCATTGCGCCGCCGGCTGGCCCGCGGCGAGCAGACGCGGCAGAGCCGAGCGGTCGGTAATAGCTGTCCTCGATCCATTTCTTCGCCATCCTGACGGCGTAGTCATCCGCTTCTCGCGCCGTGTCGAATGTCACGGTGAGCAATGCGCGCACGTCGTGCGTGCAAAACCTTCCACCTTCGAAGATGCTCACCAGCGCTCTGGGCCACCAGCGATCGGAATCTCCTCGAGAGGATCGCGCCTCGATCTGCCATCCGATGTACACAGTCACGCTCATCGTTGTACGCCGCTCCTCAACTCTTGGTCGTGACAAGTTCGCCGCCTCGCTGCGGCCCGGCTGCAGCCAGGGTGCCAGGTACGGCTTGACCATCGCAGAGCCTGGAAATCGCGACGGCCCAGCGTGGTCGACTCGGACCCGTGAGGCGGCACCGCACACCCCGGGCCTACTGACGAGTGCCATGTTGGATCACGTTTGACAGTCGAGCGTCTCGTCATTGACGGCGCGCTCCGTGGAGCGGCGTGGATGAACCGATCTTCAGGAATCGTTCGCCCTCTAGTCCTGAGCGCGTCATCGGCTAGACTCCTCGCCAACCATCCTCCACAGGGGTCTTTATCCGCCAGCTCGGGCTCGCGGTCATCCTCGCTCTCAGTTGGACGTGTGTGTCGGGCGACGCCGAGGGGCAGCAGGCGCAAGAGCCGAAAGCCGCCAAGCTCGGCTTTCTGTTCGGCGGGACGTCGTCGTCGCCGGCCATCGCCATCGAGCCGTTCAAGCAGACTTTGCGAGAGAGGGGATGGATCGAGGGACAGAACCTCACGCTGGTCTATCGATACGCGGACGGATACTACGAGCGGCTGCCGGCGCTGGCGCGTGAAGTTCTGGACCGTCGCGTCGCCGTGATCGTGACGGACGGCACGCCGCCGACCCGCGCCGCCAAGCAAGCGACCACGACGGTTCCCATCGTCATGGCGACGACCGCGGACCCGGTGGGCACTGGGCTCGTCAGCAGCCTGGCGCATCCGGGCGCCAACCTCACCGGGGTGTCCTATTTCTTCTCTGAGATCAACGGCAAGCGAATCGAGCTGCTGAAAGAGGCTGCGCCGCACGTCGCCCGCGTCGCGGTGGTCTACAACCCGCTCAACCCAATTTCCGATCCGGCTGTCGTGGCTCTCGAGACCACCGCCGAGGCGCTCAAGATGCGGACCCAGCGCTTGGCGGTCCGCACTCCCGAGGACTTCGATGCGGTGCTAGCACTGATGACGCGGCAAACGGTCGACGCGGTCACCGAGGGACGGAATATCACGGTCGAATGGCGATTCTCTGGTGCAAGCGATGAGCGCTTGAGTAACCTCGCCGCGGAGCTCGTACGTCTCAAGCTCGATGTGATCGTCGCGATCAATACCCAGGCGTCCCTCGCCGCCAAACGCGCCACCACGACGACGCCCATCGTGATGACGCGGGTGTCTGACCCTGTGCGGACGGGACTAGTGGCCAGCTTCGCCCACCCAGGCGGCAACATCACCGGATTGAGCAATTTTTCAGACGAGCTGAGCGGCAAGCGACTGGCGGTAATCAGAGAGCTCATGCCGGCGGTCTCGCGGCTCGCGGTGCTCTGGAACGTTGGAAATCCCGGCATCGAGCTCTCAGTGCGAGAGATGGGGCGGGCCAGTACGCAGTTCGGCCTCGAGCTTCACCTGCACGGCGTGAAGAGCGCCGACGACGTCCGTCCCTCGCTCGAGCGCGTCGTCCGCGAGCGCGCCGGCGCGCTGTTCGTATTCGACGACGTGCTGATGATGACTCACAAGACAGAAATCCTGAATTCGGCCGCCAAAGTCCGGCTGCCCGTGATCTCTCAATACGCTGAGCTCACCGAGGCCGGCGGCCTCATGGCCTATGGACCGGATGTCTCCAACATGTACCGGCGCGCCGCCACCTATGTGGACAAGATTCTTAAAGGCACAAGACCTGCCGATCTTCCTATCGAACAACCAACGAAGGTCCAATTGGCCATCAACCTAAAGGCCGCGAAGGCGCTCGGGCTGACAATTCCTCAGACGCTGCTCCTCCAGGCGGATCAGGTGATCCAGTAGGGCACAGTCGGACTCGACCCGCGCCTGGGCCTCAACCCAGGGGGGCGACGCGCTGGATCGGAAGCCTAGTGGAATGTCCAAGCAAGCACGGCATGAAATGCTGCCTGGCACTGCTCATTGAACAGTAAGAGCAGCCGGGACCGCCGGCCGCAAGGTACCGACCCCTACCTCAAAGGCGCCCATGTCCGGCGCGGTGCCGGAGTACGGCCACGCGGAGTCGAGACTGTTGAAGTTCGGGAGCACGACGCCCTTGTCGACGCAGGGGCTGGTCGCCCCAATGTGGAGCGCGGAATCGATGAATCCCGGATTCGCATTGATGCCGTGCGCTTCCTGCCCCGTGCCCCGAAAATCCGTGAACGTGTTATAGGTGGTGCTGTTGTTCCAGCTCGAGGCGTACGTCCCGTGCACGATCCCGCAGTTGTAGTCCGTCGTCACGGCCCCGTTAGGCGTCGCCTCGAACATCATGGCCTCGACGACCGTGGCGTTGTTGAAGATCCAGTACGGGCCGGAGCCGACCGAAGACGTCCCGCAGTTCATCGCCCAGTTTTCGCTCCCGGCAACGCCCGTCCCGTCCATCGAATTGTGGAACGCGAAAAGTGGACCGGAGGGCCCTTTGAATCCGCAGTCGCCCGCCGACCGAATGATCTTGCAGGTGTTACGGAAGTAGTAGGACGGGCCGTAGGGGTTCGTATTTGGGCCAGAGTCAGTGTACTCGTTACTCATGCAGGTGTTGGCACCGGTCGTCCCGCTGCCATCTTCGGTGATGACGTTCCCCCAGGCTCGGACATTGAGGTTTGACCCTTTGAACTCGATCCCATCGTCCACGTAGCCACTGACCGTGTTCCGCGCGATGTCCACGTTCGTCAGCGGATTGTTCTGGCTGTCCTGCGAGATTGCGTCGCGCGTCCCGTTGCCGACGACCGTGTTGTCCGCGACGACGCAGGTCGTGCAGGTGAACAACTGGATGCCCGTCGCCGGTCCATCGTAGGTGGGGCTCTGGACGCAACCGGCAAGATTCGGATGCCCGGCGACCAAGTTGTTCAGCACGTAGACGTGGTCTGCACTTCCAAAATCAGTGATCTTGATACCGGCGTCCTCACAGTGCGCACCCCCGGCATTACAATTTGGACCGGCAGCGCAGAGCCGCGAGAAGCCCTGGATCACGTTGTTGGTGATGCGGAGGGCGTGATTGCCGTTGCCCGTCGTGATCCCGTGGAAGTCTGACGGCCCGAGGATGAAGTTTTTGAGGATGATGTAGTTGGCGTTGAGCGCGATGTTCTGGGTCGTCCCCAAGCCAGAGATCGTCGCAACTCCACCACCGTCGAGGACGATCCACGCTCCCGAGTTCCCCGAACGCGATACTGTAAAGGCCGCGTAGGAGCCCGCCGCCCACACCAAGGTATCGCCGGGGTTCGCCGCCGCAAGGGCGGACGATTGAGACGCATTGTCCATGATATTTCGCGTCGTTCCGCTGCCGGTCGGCGGGCTATGGCTCAGGGTCGAGATTGTGACGAGCGCAGGCTGGGCGCCCGTCACACCGTCAGGGTCGGTCCAGGTGACTTGGACATCATAGGACGTATTTGCGGCCAACCCGACGATTGCGCCGCGGGCTTGATTGGCGAATGGATTGGCCTGGCCGGCGATGGTCGCGCGACGATCGATGAACGGCGGGTAGGCGTTCTTAAATGCCCCTGAGCCCGTGACGCGGAACTGGACGGCGACGGCCGCATTGGCGTTGGCATCGCCCGTAAATGGCGCCGTGACGCTCAAGGACTCGAAGGTAGAGGTGACCGTCACTGCGCCGGGCGTGATGACGTTCTGCGCCCCCGCCGGCGCGACGAGAAACAAGAGAACCATCACGATCACGATCACGACGCCGCGCATCAGTAGCCCACCCTGTGGTTCCGGTCGGGTGCCGCTGCCGCCCCAACTGTTCGTCATCGTTTTCCTCACTTGGCGCTCTAGTTCAGCAACCCGAATGCCAATCCAAGCTGCTTTACTTTCTATTTATTTAAACGCATCCACGTGAGGGCAGCACGACACGTGACGGCACGAACAGTCGATCCCCTGACAGTCGCTCGGCGATGCGCACCTTACAACTCGACGTGTTGCTTCAGTGAATCTTCAGGTTCGACACGGTACATCTGGTGTCGATCGTGCGACTGCCTCTTCGTGCTTGCCATGATCCTCTCGATGACCGTTGGCGAGTTCATCGAAGTTCAGCAGCTCGCTTCCGCCGATCTGCTCGTGACGTGGAGTATCCGAAAGCAGCCTGGGTCCGGCGGGCTTTAGACAGATTTGTCGCTATGCGGTTCGCGAGGAAGGTCGACGGAGACAACTACATCGTTCAGTATCGAGAGATTCGCGGCGATCCGATTGAGCGCTTTGTTACAGCCAAAGTTAAGGAGACTAGAGTTCGCGTAAGCAAGCGAGGGCTCCCCGACCTCACCGACTTACTCGGCTCCCATCGCCCCCACGGCCCCCTGACCGCCGACGCCACGGAGCCCGCGTGGAATGGGTATCTGCTCACCGATTGACACACGGTTTGTCCGGGGGTCTACTCCCCGGTTTACGAGCCGCAGTCGTACTGGTACTACTGTCCCAGCGCCAAGGGCTACTATCCGACCGTTCCCACGTGCCCAGAGGCGTGGATCAAGGTCCCGCCGCGAGCGCAGTAGAAGACCGTACGGGCGCCAAATAGCTTGAACCCGTCACCACGGCCGCGTTGCCGTGGCCGTATATCCAATTCGCGGGGCTGGATCTGCTGCACGCCGCGTCGCTGAACTAAACCCCCAAGATCGCCTCGCGGAGGGGGGCTCCCCGTGGTCGACACGTTTCGAACTTTTTGCCTGGCTCCCCCGCCTGAAGTCAAGCGACTCTTCGAAAGCCTACGGGAGCTTCCTCGGGCCGGATAGGCGGTTGGGCCCGGGCAGACGCAATTCGAACCCGTGGTTCAGTCGCGATCACGTTTTCGCCAAGTCTCTTCGATAGCTGCTGATCGGTAGCCCCCTGAAATTCCTCGACGCGACTAAAACACGCAGCTGCAAGCTCCTTCAAACATCGGCGGCGACTCTGACGACGACGCCGGGCCAGGGGCTCACGATGACCCCGGCTGGGCGGACCTCCTCGTCGATGTCGCGAATCAGTCGACGGAGACGAGCGGCGTTCTGGCTCGACAGCTCGCGCTGGATCCAGACCGCCTCGCGCGTCGTTGTTTCGTAGGTCGCGTAGGAGATGTCGATCGAGCCAATCGCCAGGCCCGCGATCACGCAGAGCCAGGCGAAGACGCGCATCACGTCCCGGAGCTTGCGCATCATATGGCATCGCTCCAGGAGACCCGGACCTGCACGTCATGACCGGCAAGATCGGCAGCACGCACGGAAACTCGTGTCCCAGCCGCGACGACTCGAGGAAACGGGAAGCTGCCGGTGGTCGAGACTTGCATCATTACTTCTTCCTGCCCGGGTTCACCGATGGCGAAGTCGAGAGACGGGATCCCGAAGACGGCGAGCAGTTGTTTCATCGCATCCTCGGTGGCGTCGACGGTGATTATCGGTCGGGATGCTTTCGGTGCACGCCAGTTGCCGTGGAAAACGTCCATTCAGTGTGTTCCCTTTCTCAGCCCCTCGAGTTGGCGCCGGACCCGCGCCTTCTCCTGCTTCCGCAGCCGTCGGCGAACGAGCTGGGCCACCACGCGCTTGGGGGCCCCAGCTCCCGCCGATGTTCGAGGCTTTCTGCTTCTTGCGAGCGGCGCCGACGTTGGGCATCAGGCGATTCCCAGGGCTTCCTCGACGATCTTCCGGACCGCAAGCTTGATCAGTTCGCTCCGCTCCGAGGTATTCCCGGCTCCACTGGATGCCTCCTCTTGCCGCCGGCGCCAACCGGCGAGCTTGGGTTTCGAGTTCAAGCAAGAGTGCATCCCGTCTCGTTATCCAGTAAGAGTAGGACTTCGTCCTTTTCAGCCAAAACTAACCTACATGTAGGAGAAGAGTAACGAGCAACTCGTGCAACGTCCACCCCGACCGTCGCAATACTCTGTTCTTAGATCGCCGAGCCCCTCGACGTCCTGTCTGCCCGACTTCACGGTTAGTCTCCAGCTCGGCGCTCGATGATGCGACCGAGCCCACACCAGAATTTCCGGAATACGAAGCGGAATTTTCAGAACGCGCAAGCAGGGATTTACCAGCCTCAGTAGCAGCGTTTGCCGGATTCCCGTTCCATCCACAATAGCTAGACTTCAGACCATCTCGGAGGGAACGGCGATTGTGAAGACCCACGGCAGGGCGACCGGCGTTTCGGCAACGACGTCAGGGCGCAGCTCGCCGAGCCCGTTGCCGAGATCGAGGAACGACTTACCCGCCGGGGGCTGCCACGGGTTTGCCCCCGCATACTGGTCGGACACCGTCCCGCTCCGCGTCCTTCGTGTCGAGGCGCATAAGAAGGGGAACAGCAATGGCCATCCCAGTCTCTGCTGAGATCGCGACCGTATATCGGCTACTCGACGGCAGCCTTCACCACGCGCGGTGTGGCCGGCGACTGATGGTGCAAGGCCGCAGCACGGAGGAACTGCACTGCTACTGCCTCACGTGCGCCGAGTCGGTGTGGCTCCCGCTCTGCGCGCTCGTGCGCCCGGCGGCCGCTGACGGCACGATCGCGCCTCCCTGGAGCTGAGGCGGCCATGAGTAGCGAGCTCGTCGACACCCCCAACCTCGCCTCATCGTACTGTCCTGGCTGCAACCCTGAGCGGGATCCCCTTCGCGAGATTCTGACGGTGTGCTGGTGTGACGAACACCGACCCACGTGTGAGGGCGCCGAGGACGCGAAGGCGAGCGTCGACCGGCTCGCGTGGAGCTCAGTTGGCGAAGCTAATGCCGAAACGAACCGCCCCTGGTGCGCATGGGTGCACCGTAGAGACCGGAGGTAATAGCCATGAAATGGCGATCCGCCACGCTCGACCCAGACCTCGACGGGAACGACTCCCCGGCCCTCGAGGACAAGCTGCGTGAGGCGAACCGTCAGCTCGTTCAGGCGTTCAATCAGAACGAGAAGCTCGTCAACGCGCTCTACGAGGCGCGCGAGCAGATCACCGCGCTCAAGGAAGAGGTCGACAAGCTCTGCGCCCCGCCCTCGAC
>WNFO01003398.1_pt1 | contig 15266 bp, 19 predicted proteins | sample 5400251 | NCBI WGS metagenome assembly WNFO01 (sample SAMN13153354, study PRJNA577476) | soil metagenome | isolation source: 100 cm saprolite under Madrone tree | place: USA:California | collected 2016-06-14 | reverse complement strand
ATCGCAAACCCCCGCACTAGCCTTGAAACACTGCCATACTGAACTGGTCAGAGGTGCCCGCACAATGCTCTACACGCCTGGTGAGAAAGTTCCTCATTCAGGTATTTACACTGTGACGCATGACCCAGGGCACGCGAGATAGCATGAAGTTACCTGCATCAAAGGCCGCAAGTTTCCGCCCTGCAGAAATTGCAAAGCTACCCGGTTTGAGTTGAAGAAAGTGACTATCCACGTCGAAAGACCATAGATATTTCAACCGCGAAATGTCCCGCACAAAGTAGCGAGCCACAGCCAGGCACTTCGGGAACTTGTCTTCGTTGACGTGGCGTATAAACTCAGCGGCGTCCACTTTGCGATATTTACGGCAGGGTTTTGGCTCCGGCGTCTTCACGCGGAGAGCCTAGCACAGCATCTAAGATCTCCGGCAACACATCGTTCGCCAGATGCTCGATGAATCCGTTCGATGTGCTGATGACCTTTTTGCACGCAGGACAGCCAAGCACGACAACGCCTTTCCCGCCCTGTGCAATTGAAGGCGGATCATCTACGAAGTGCTCCCACGAATGGCGTTTGAGTTCGCGCTGTGCCGCTTGAAGGATTGAACATTTGTCTGCCATGAGATGTTCCTTTGGCAGAGATGAACGGGAAGCAGATTGTAGCTCTTCGCAAAGAAAGATGACGAAGGAATTTTAGTTAATGTCGGAGGGTGGAGGAACGGGATAAGAAATGGGACTCTCCTTGAGTTCCTCCCCGAACAAGCGGGCACCACCCTAGGCAATCCCCCTGTGTAAAAGATGTGCAAAAGTTCCGGAAATTGGGGAAAAGTTATGCCAACGAGTTTGTAGATCTGTACCTGCCACCTAGCAATCTTCAAGACGCAAGACGCATAGTTTCTTGACCTTACGCCGGAGTAGCCGTTGGTGGCTGTCTTGCAAGAAACATATTGGGGTTCAGAAGAACCCGCCTCGTGGTACCTCCCAAGTATGCGGGTTTGCCTTCTCTTCCTCAGTAGGCAGGAGAGCAGCCGTGAGTCCGGATAATGCGATAGAACGAATACTTGAGCAGTCAGCGGAAGCCCAAATGAAGAGACGCGAAGCCGCTGAGGATTCCCTGGCATTTCACAAATTGTCGGGAGCGATAACAGCATACGGCAAAGCACTCGCGCTTCTCACAGCACTTCAACAGCGGAAAGAATTCTACACAACAATCGGTCTTGTCGACACACTGGACGATTCTTGCGCCACATATTGCTTAACCGTTACTCAGCTAACCGCTGCAGCACACTCGGAGAATTCAAATTGAGCAATGCAAAAGAAAATGGAAAGGGGCGATTGCCAAGAGCACTTGCCCTTCATTTTCGGTAGGGATCCTACCCGATGTCCGATGATCTTAAGAAGAAAGTGGAAGAGCATCGAGGAAAGACTGCGTCGTGGTGAGCGAGAACTCGACAGCTTGAGGCGGGAGATGAAAGAGCAACTCCTTGCAGGAATGCGGGAAGCTGGAGGTGTCGGATGTCTGCGAAGATAACGATTTTTCGTAATAAGAAAGACGAAGAGGTCGCAAGAGTCACTTTCGATGAAAACTTTCCTCGGGGTTGGCGTATTGAGTCCAAGGCGCAGCGAGGCTTTGACCACAAGTTTTCAAGCGAGCAAGCGGCTTGTGATGTGTGGCATCAGGATTTCGACCGGGAAACTGGGAAGCTGCGGAAGTAGTGCTAGTCGCCAAGCGGCGGCCTTTGGGGACAGGAAAGCTGGGCATTCTTTCACCCCTTGGTCTAGGAGTAAAACAAAAGCTTTACGAGGTATATGGGTGGCTGTTCCGAGGTCTGTTTCACAATGTGAGCAACAGCGTCGGTGACCGCAGCCTGGAACATTACACCCTCGACCTGAATGCCAGCAAGGTTCACACGCACGAGTTGGCCCGATTTGAACATCACGCCCGCGCAAAGATCCTCCCGCTGTGAGAACTCAAATGCAAGCCGTTTCCGATGGGGCTGCTTCAGCAGGAACTTACGGCGGAATCCGTACCTGCATCTCAATCTGTCCGAAGAGCACGAGAGAAAGTTGGGTCTGATTCGGTAAGCGTATCAGAAATGGGTGTTCTTGACTTCAAACGGCACTCGACGTAGCCTCGCCTCAATCCTTTCGATCAGGCCAAGCAGCATTTCGACCGTCATGTCAAAGGAGCTTCGCGATGGCAAAGATTAACTGGGGACGAGTGTTTCTCGGTGGTTTGCTCGCTGGTTTAGTGATCAACATATTTGAGTATGTCACGAATGGAGTAGTGCTCGCGGCCGATTGGGATGCGGCAATGAGAGCCCTCGGTCGGCATCTTCCGATGAGCGCGATAGCTGTCTTCGTTGTCGGGGGCTTCATCTCAGGAATCGCAGCGATCTGGCTTTATGCGGCTGCCCGCCCACGGTTCGGTGCAGGTCCCAAGACCGCAGTGTTGACGGGTTTTGCCTATACGGAAGCGCGTACCCAACCACCCAGTATCTCGGCCAGATGCCACTGGGATTGTTTCCGAAGCATCTGTTGGTTATTGGATGCATCGTGGGTTTGCTCGAGATCATCGCGGCCAGCGTAGTGGGTGCTTGGTTGTACAAGGAATGATCGCCGTTCAGCTCATGCAGGGTGCTTTTAAAGGAAGCCTGTTCGAGGGAAGCAAAGAGGCTCTGCTCCGAGTGCTCCCGATACTTCTGTGACGTACAAGGCGGTGAATACGAATGTGACGATTAACCGCAGTCCGAGCTGTCGTGGAGGTGAGTGAGCGTACATGTTTCAATTCGAACCCACTTCTCCCGACGCCGTTAACGGATGCCTGGGTAATAGGCCGCCACTCTTCCGGTTATTCGCCTTGAACGAGCCAGGGAGGCACGTGTCCGGTTACCCGACTTCCATGATAAGTCCGTGTCAAGAGGGCAAAAGCACGCGCTTTGGAGAAGCGCGTGAATGAAAATCTTTAGGGCCTTCAGCTCGCCTTCGTGCCTCTCGGCGGTGGTTCCTGCTCGATCCAGAATCGAAACAGAAGGCCCGATGTATGATCGGGCCTTCCGATTTTTCGACGAAGCAGGGACAGCTACCTTGAGGAGGCGGCGAAGGCCTTGGTTTTGCCGAGCTCAGGGACAACGCCGAGCTGCTGCATGAGGCCCAAAGCGTCCCAGTTGACAAAGCCTTCGAACATTTTGCCGTTCGTAAAACGGGCAATGCTAACACCAGTGATGTTGAATTGCTTGCCTGTTGGGGCAATGCCGTTGAGTTCGCCCTTATGGGTGCCGCGGCAGGACCAACGAGCCACTACGGTTTCGCCTTCGGCAACGATGTCCTCGACCGTGAAACGAATGTCGGGGAAGGCATTGCGGTAAAGAGTCACTCTCTTCTTCTCACTATCGGGGCCTCGGCCAACATCAGGCGTCGAACTGTCGTGGTGAGTGTAAGTAGGTGCGAAGAGCTCGTCTACCACAGGCACATGGCCCTTGTTCCAAACTTCTTCGAACAAACGACGGACGTTAGTTTTGTTTTGTTCAGACATGATGAATCTCTTTTTTGAAAGACACGAACTTCCTTCTCGCATGTGGCGAGTTGGGCTTGAGCGATCTGGCCTGTAACCGCTGGCGTCTTGGATTTGCAAACCTGTACGTCGAACAGGAGGTAGGGCCCCGCGCGAGGGAATAAAAAAGAACCTGATAGGTTCTGCCCTGTTGGCGCTCGATGCGGAGCTTGTCCCTTAACAGAAACTGCAAATGGACTGAGAAGCGGGAGTTTCGCCTCAAACAGCGAAACCTCGAACTGATACTGTTCCTCAGGAGGGCGTGTGTCAAGGAGAATCGAAAACCTTTTTTGTGCAAATGGAGCGGCGGTGATTCGGAGATCGATCTCCGAGATAAAGAACAAAAAACGCCGGTGCAATGGGCGTAGGCGGTACGAGAAGACATCGAGTGAGCGACTTCCCGGGATCAATCGAGGAACTTCTCTCGCGTACACGCGAGCCCCTGTGGAAATCCGCAAGAAATCTTCTGGACTTTCTGCGAATTTCCGCGCATAACGTCTACACCAATCAGCCCATCCCAAAACTTTTCACATGGAGGTCAAATCATGCGAACCAACAGGTTTGCTATTTTCATAACGACACTGCTGCTCGTGGCGCTCGCTCTGAACGTTTCCGCCGCCGCAGCCGATCAGCAGTCTGGGACCTGGAAGATGAACCCTGCCAAGTCGAAGTACAGCCCTGGGCCAGCACCGAAGAGTATCACTGTAACGATCGAATCTGACGCGGATAGCATCAAGCTCAGTTCGGACGGAATCGACGCCGCTGGGAATCCGACTCAGGTCAAGTACACCGCAAAATACGACGGCAAGGACTACCCCATTACCGGCGTGCCGAACGCTGATACAGTAGCGCTAAAGCGGATCGACGACCGCACGACCGAGTCCACTGTAAAACAAGCCGGCCAAGTGGTGATGACCGTGACATCGGTGGTCTCTAAGAGCGGAAAAACGCGGACCTCGACATTCAAAGGCAAGGACGCGCAGGGACAGGATGTAAATAACGTCGTCGTTTACGACAAACAGTAAAGCGATTTTTCCAACTATTGGTGATGTGACCCGGGGGGTCTCTCCCAGAATCGTTGGCGAGCCTGCGTTGATCCTCGCACCACAGCGCGAGGTATTGCCTGAAAGTTCGTCCTACTCGTTCTGGAACCCCAGGCAATGTCTATCCAGGAAATCTATGTATTTATATTGTCTTGCGCCACTTGAATAGAAGAGTTCGGTGCTTTGGTGTTCTTACATCCCTTCTTGACGAGGATTTGTATGCTCACGGGCGCACCTTCTGGTCCGGCACCGGGGTCGCCGCGACTGGCGGTTTCGGCGCCTCGCACACATATTTTTTGATTGCTACTTGGGAAATCAAAAAGATAGTTTTTTGATTTCGCTTTTCTGGGTTGTCTTTGATGTATTGAAGAACCAAGTCGAGCGTAGTTCTGAGTGTCGCGTTATTGGGGATACAAATGCGCTGACCGGTGTCGGACCAATTGAGCGCGAGCGTGCCGGCCACGCCAGCAACGTAGGCGAGACAAACGTCAGGCGGACGGTTGTTGTCATATTGACAAATCGCCAAGAAATCGTCGCCCGTGTTTATTATGTCCGAAGTTTTCTGGCCCTTCGTTGCGCTTGAAATCGTCAAAGCCAAAACTGCCATGATTAGAGTTTTTATATATCGTGCCTTCATGCCTGTGCCTCCGAAAATGTATTGACCGGCGCGAGTTCAAATTCCGCCATCGAGCAGGGTTGCCGATTTCTCGACGCCCCTGACATACGAAACCTCACTGGGAAGATTAGCGACGAGCAATAAGATGAAGATTTCGAGCTTCATCAGGCACCTCCGTTCCCGCTTTAAGACTTCGGGAGAAGAATGCAGAGTCCTTCCGTAGTCAGCAATGGGGCGAAAGTACGAGAGGATGAAACTGAAGTCCTAGTGGGCTCGCGAGAAGTCGCCTTGTGTTTACCTATCGACTTGGAAGCCGCATTCCGATTCCGCCCGAGAAACGCGCATTTATGAGAGTGGGTGGAGGGGGCCCACGCCTCGTTCCAGATGTGTCCGAGGCTCGTGTGCATATGAGGATTTCCTCTGTCCCTGGAGAGACGCCGACCCCAATATCAGCAACCTGGAAGCGAAAGCGCAGTACATTGGCTGGCCCCTCGGGATTGTGGCCCAGTGACGAGGTACTCTCGGAAGTAATCCACATGCCTGATCACAGCGCTTACCGGACATGTGCCTAGGTGTCCACAAACGAGGCTCTGGGAATCTGGCGACCCCAGATGCCATAGCAAGTGTGCCCATCGAGACTGTCTCATCCGAGGAGTGCAGTCGGGAAACTTGGGAACAACTTGGGAACAAACATTGCCGAATACCGTGCAAAGCCGTGATGCAAGACATAGGAAAATGCTAGACGAACCAACTACTTAGCGTTTCTGCTCTTACCTTGGGCGCAGGAGGCCCCCGGTTCAAATCCGGGCGCCCCGACCACTAACTCACGGAACTAGCTGATTTTCTTCTTGCGTAGTATTTCCACTATTCTCCAACTTGCGAACACTTGGGAACAATCGTGGTGCCAGCCGATGGAGTATCCGGACGCACCAGAAGTGGATGTTCATGCGTAGGAGTCCTGCTTGATTTCACAACTGCCGAAAAAAGGAGAGATCACTTTGAGTTACTGGTCAGTTTGCCGCAGCATTCAGGGCGTGCCGGCAAGGAGGAGCGATCCCACCCGCCACCAAGGGCCTGGACGAGCGTAACAGCATCTACCATGCGGCGGCCGAGAATATTCACCGCAGTGACTTCGTCGGAGAGAGCGGCACTCTGAGCGGTTGTTACTTCGAGGTAGCTGGTGACACCGCCCTTGTAACGCGTGATGGCGAGTTCCAGATATTTCTGAGCTGCGGTGACTGCTTTGTCCTGAACCTGAGCTTCGTGCTCGAGGATCCGCAATGCAGCTACGTTATCCTCGACCTGTTGAAAGCCGGTCAGCACGGTTTGGCGATAATTGGCGACGGCCTGATCATACGCAGCGATGGCTTGGTCTGAGGCGGCCCGACGCCGCCCGACGTCAAAGAGAGTAAACAGAGCAGATGGCCCAGCCGACCACAAAATGCTGGGGCCGGAGAGTAATGTTGTGGGAGAGCCACTTTCAAAGCCTCCTGCGGCCGCCAAATTGACGAGCGGATAGTAAGCGGCCTTGGCGACTCCAATCTGCGCGTTGGCGGAGGCCATGAGGCGCTCTGCAGCTGCGATGTCGGGCCGCCGTTCGAGCAATTCTGAGGGCAGGCCCACGGGAATCGGGGGAGGAGGCATCTTTAGAGGCAGAGGAGCGAGACTGAACGACGCCGGGGGCTTGCCAATTAAAACTGCCACTGCGTGCTCGTACTGTGCTCGCGCAACTCCAACATCAATGGCCTGCGCGCGGGTTGTTTCCAGTTGAGTCTCGGCTTGCTGCACTTCCACATCGGAAGCAATACCCCCGGCAAACCGAGTCTTGATTAACTCCAAGGCTTGCTCATACTGCGTTACGGTGGAATTCAGAAGCTGCTCCTCGGCGTCAAGCACCCGGGCCTGAAAGTAAAACAAGGCCAACTGGGAATGCATAGAGAGGTTGACGGCTGCCAGGTCGGCTGCGCTGGCTTGTGCCTGTGCGCGATAGGATTCAACGGTGCGGCGTACGCGCCCCCAAAGGTCGATTTGGTAAGACAATTCGAAAGGAATTTGGAAATCGTTGTAGGTAATGCCATTGAAGGCTGCGCTGCGAGGTTGACGATTGCCGGACGACTTGGTGCGGGTGGCGACCGGATCCACAGCGACGGTTGGAAAATAATCGGCCCGCTGATAGCGGAGAAGTGCACGAGCTTGGGTATATTGGGCTTCCGCCGCCTTCAAGTTTTGGTTGGAGACGTTGACCTCAGCTTCGAGAGCATTGAGTTGAGAATCCTGAAAAATCTCCCACCAGTTGCCGCCGAGATTCTGGTCATTCGGCTGGGCAGGTTTCCAATCGCCAACCTCCTTATAAGATGGAGGAACTTCTGCTGCGGGGCGCCTATATTTCGGTCCAACTGTGCATCCGGTCACGTGGAACGCAGCTATCGCGAGCAGAACCATCCGACAAGAGGTTTGGCGCCGGCGCGCAACCCCGATCAACTTTCGAGCGCGTTTCACTTGGCATCCCCGGGCAATGTTGCCTGAACGATTTGGACTTGCTGTCCGGTAATAAGGGAGTCGGGTGGGTTGACAATGACCTGATCGTCCGGCTTGAGGCCGGAGACGATCTCGATCTGATTGCCAAAATCATGCCCTGGAGTAACGGCAGAGAGTACGGCTTTTCCGTCTCTTACAACGCCGACCTGCAAACCCTGCGAGCGGAATATCAGGGTATTGACGGGAAGCAGGAAGGTAGAGGCCTGTGTGGGGACAGCCAAGTGGACCTCTGCATAAGAGCCGGTGAGCAGCGTGCCGGTAGGATTGTCCACATCGATTTCAATCAGCAAAGTGCGGGTTGTCACCGTGATGGCATCGGCAGTGCGCACCAGCTTTCCTCGAAATCTGCGGCCCGGAAACTCAGCGAGACTCAGATCTGCTGTCATGCCGACTTTGACCCCTTGCGAGTATTCCTCCGGGACGTTTACGTACACACGCAGCTTTCCAGGTTGAGCGATGTGAAAGAGATCGGTCTTCACTCCGCCACCGCTGCCGGAGTTGATCAGGTCACCGATATCCGTGTTTCGCGCAGTGACGACGCCGTCGAACGGGGCGTAGATCTTTTCAAAAGATACCAGTGCCGTGTACTGCTCCACGGCCGCCTGGTCTGCTGCGACAATGGCTTTATTCGCGTTGTAAGTACCGACGGCATTATCGACGTCCTGCTGGGACACAGCATTGCTTTTCAAGAGTCCCTGATACCTGGACTTGGTGATGGCAGCGAGCTCGAGATTTGCCTGTGCGGTTAGCAGGTTGCTGCGGGCTTGCTGGAGTTGCTGGTCGACTTCTGGCGTTTCGATGACAGCAAGCAGTTGGCCTTGCTTTACGCGCGCTCCCATGTCGACATACCACTTCCTTAAATATCCGTTGGTCCGCGCATAGATCGGTGAAGTGATGAACGGTTGTACATTCCCAGGGAGGATGATCTCCTGGGCTGGCGCAGTTTGTTTTGGCGAAACAACCGACACCGCGGTGAGGGCGACTTGCGCAGTTTCCGCCTTCAACGTTGTGCGGGCTCTGACACGGGACCAGATGCCTGATAACAGGAGAGCGCCAACCACGACTAAAGCGATGGTCAGAACCAACCATCGTCTGTTCGGGGGCGTTTGTCCCGTTTCATTCAATGGGAGTGTCTGCGCTTCGGTTCTTTTTATATCTTCAGTTTGAGACGACATAGTGACTCCGTATTAGTGCTTACCGCGCGTTTCCAGCTTGAACCGGATGCCGGCGTGAACCCTGCAAAACGCTGAAAAATGCTGGGACAAAGAACAGCGTCGAAACCGTAGCGAAAATCAGGCCGCCAATGACCGCCCGGCCAAGAGGCGCATTTTGTTCCCCGCCATCCCCTAGTCCCAGGGCCATGGGCACCATGCCGATGATCATGGCCAAAGCGGTCATCAGCACGGGCCGAAAGCGCGTGAAGCCTGCCTCCAGTGCGGCGCTGATGGAATCGCTTCCGTCCTGCATTTTTTCCGTAGCGAAGCTAACGACCAGGATGCTGTTGGAGGTTGCAACGCCCATGCACATGATGGCTCCCATGAGTGCGGGTACGCTGAGAGTCGTGTGCGTTATAAACAAGAACCACGCAATGCCGGCGAGCGCTGCGGGCAGCGCGGAAATCATGATGAAAGGATCCAGCCAGGACTGAAAGTTAACCACAATCAGCAGATATACGAGCACGATCGAAAACACAAGCCCACTCAGAAGACCGACGTAGGACGCTCGCATCGTCTGAACCTGCCCACGGACGACGACGCGAGAACCGCGCGGTAACTGCTGGCGTGTGTCGTCAATGATCTTATTGATGTCGCCAGCTACGCCACCCAGGTCGCGTCCCGTCACAGCGCCAAAGATGTCAATGACGGGCGCCACGTTGTAATGAGAGACCACTGCCATTCCCGCCCCCCGTTGCGTGGATACCAGACTGGCCATGAGCGACGGAGGAGCCGTTGGGTCCGTGCCTGTAATCGGGATGTTCTCAACATCTTGCAATGTGTCCGTGCGATACTGCGGCGTCTGAGTGGCAATTTGATAGCTAACACGATTCTTTGGGTCAACCCAGAATGTTGGTGAGGTTTGGAAGCTGCCACTCAATGACACCAGAAGATTTTGCGCAATATCGTGGGCGGTGAAACCAAGTTGCTCCGCTTTCGTACGCTCAACCCTCAGGCGCAGATAAGGTTGATCGAAGGGCTGCTGGATCCGCAGATCCGCCGTTCCTGTAACGTATTTCAACTTGCTGAGCAGCGCATCCGCAAAGCGCTGGTTTCCCTCCAAGTCGTTTCCGACGACCTGTACATCGATTGGAGCTGGTAGGCCAAAATTAAGGATCTGGCTGACCATGTCGGCAGGCAAGAATGCGAAACTCGCACCCGGAAACTGTTTTGGGAGTGTCAGACGAAGGTGATGAATGTAATCATCCGTTGGATGATGCTTGACGGAAAGAGTCACAAGAATGTCGGCGTCCGATGTGCCGATCGGAGCCGAATTGCTGTAAGAAAGATTGATGCCGCTGTAGGGCAGACCTATGTTGTCAATAACGTTGTGGACTTCGCTTGCGGGAATCTGCTGTCGAATCGACTGCTCGACCTGATCGCAAAGGTTGGCGGTTTCCTCGATACGCATCCCGGTAGGCGCACGCAGATGAAGCTTGAAAGAGCCGCTGTCAACGCTGGGAAAGAAGTCCCGGCCTAGCCAAGGAATCAGAATCGCGAGAGAGCCAAGGCAGCTCACGAAGAACGCAATCAGGAAAGCACGTCGGCGGTGCAGGCAAATCTCCAGAAGGCTGCGGTAGCTGTGACGAAACCTCTCGAAGGCCTCTTCAAAACGCTTCTGAAGCCGTACCAGCGGGTTGCGGCTTGGGGCGCCCGCTTCGTGTTTATCTCCCCGCAACAAGTACTTGGCCATCGTGGGGACGATCGTCCGGGAAAGCAGGTAAGAGGCCAACATAGCGAAGACCACTGCTTCGGCGAGCGGCACAAAGAGATACCGCGCCACGCCGGACAGCAAAAACATCGGAGCAAACACAATGCAGATCGAAAGTGTGGATACGAAGGCAGGTGTCGCGATTTGCGACGCGCTGTCGAGAACAACTTCATCCATGCCCTTCTCCGGTTCCGCCTCGCGGTTGCGATTTATGTTCTCGACCTCAACGGTCGCGTCGTCCACCAGAATGCCGACGGCCAGGGCGAGCCCTCCGAGCGTCATGATATTGATCGTTTCTCCGATCGCGCTAAGCACAATGATGGAGGTCAGGATTGCGAGAGGGATCGAGGTCGCGATGATAACGGTGCTTCGCCAACTGCCGAGAAAAGTGAGGATCATGAAGGCGGTGAGACACGCGGCAATAAGCGTTTCTCTGACCACTCCACTGATCGCGCTACGAACAAAAATGGACTGATCCGCCAGCGGTGCTATATCGAGCTGCGGTGGGACCGTGGTCTTAATTTGAGGCAGAAGCGCCTTGATGCCAGCGATTACGTTCAGAGTTGACGCATTGCCCGCCTTTTGGATTGTCAGCAACACGGAGCGCTGGCCGTTCACGCGCACGATATTCGTCTGTGGCGGAAAGCCATCGCGCACCCAGGCAACATCTTTGATGTAGATCGTAGTACCGCCAATCGTCTTGATCGGGATTCGGTTCAGGTCGGTAATTGTCTGCGGTGCCGCATTGGGAATCGAAACATCGTATTCCCTGGACCCGATCTTGGACGTTCCTGTGGGCAGGATTAGATTTTGAACGCTGATCGCGTTGACCACATCCAGCGCAGACAAGCCCTTCGACTGCAACGCGGTCGTATTCAGGTCCACCTGCACTTGGCGTTGTTTACCGCCATAGGGATAGGGTACAGACGCACCAGGCACGGTGATGAGCTGGGTCCTAATGAAATTCAGGCCATAGTCGTTGAGTTCTTGCTCAGACAGGTTTTGCCCCGAGAGAGCCAACTGGAGGACGGGGACACTCGACGCGCTGTAGGCAAGAATGAGAGGCGGCGTCGACCCCGCAGGCAACTGCTTGAGTTGAGTCTGAGAAACCGCCGTAATCTGTGCGATGCCCTGCTGAATGTTCGCGGTTGGCTGCAGGAACACTTTGACAACAGCAATTCCATACAGCGATTGCGATTCGACGTGCTCGATATTATCAACCGTGGTGGTAAGCGCCCGTTCTGTGATGCTAACGATGCGGTCTGCCATGTCCTCTGGTACCAGGCCGTTATAGGTCCAGATGACGCTGACAACGGGAATGTTGATGTTCGGAAAAATGTCCGTCGGCGTGCGAACAATCGCGAGCGCGCCCAGGATCAGAATGAGTATCGACGCGACCACAAACGTATAAGGCCGGCTCAGTGCTAGTTTGACAATCCACATGATTCACCCCCCGGCTTGGCCGGTCCGCAATAACCAAATTGACCTTAGGTCTTATGCCTCGGGGTCTTGGCATTCAGGGTCGAGATCAATTGCTCGGCTGCTGGGGGCACGGCGACTTTTCCGGACAGAACGATGTCCCTCGCGGGAATATTTTTGCCGTACACACGACGGTTGTCGCCATTGTCCGGACGGATTGTGGAGCCTTCGAGGGAGATTCCGGCAAACAGGCCACGCGCCCTTGAGTAGCTCAAGATTTCGGAACGCAGGGTCGCGTCCGTGTCGGCCGACGCGTCGCGGCCGACCGGGCCTGCGGCGACTGAAGCGTCGCCTCCCAGCTTGACCTTGCTGGCGAGGATGCCCCTGGCGCCGCTCTCATTCATAACGAGCAAGACAAAATCCGTAGCTTGTCCGCCGATCTGAAAGCCGAAGCTGCCGCCCTCGAGAGCCATCATCGTGGGAGCGCCCCACGGTCCCCGGAAGTCTTCACCCTTGCGGCACGACATAGCGCCGCGCCCGTAGCTTCCGCCAACGATAAACGCGGCCTTTAGCACGGAGGGAAAGACAACCACGCAATCCGCCTTGTCGAGCAAGTCCTGCGGAATGTTGTCAGGAACGTCGAGAATCTCTTTCAGGACCGTGCCACAATTTCTCAATCGGTCGTCATCTTTGGTTTGGTCCGATGCGTTCGCCGCCTCAGCGAGGAATGGCAGGACAGCCAATAGAATGCTGCTGAGGCAACTCGAAAACTTTCGCATGTGATTACCTCCGGTAGTTCTTCTTACTTCAGATCCTGTCCTGTACGCTGCAGCCCGGATGCCACTGTGAAACGCGAGCGAGAATTTCAGGAAGTGGTTGAAAACAGAGGCGCTTAAGAAGGGGGGCTGAGATTATGTGCTGGAGGATCGAAGAGCGAGGAGTCCAGCGCGTAGGAGGGTTGTCAGCATGCTGACAGGGCGCCTTTCAGGGTGGAGATCGACGTACCGAGAGGGATAACGAATCTGGACGGGACCTCTCCGTAACGAAGGGTCCGAGCCCGGGCTGAACGTTCTTTGCTGGATAGAGTTACGCAATCACGCGGGGGACCCGTCGAGTTGGCATTTGACCACGACAATGGTGACGTCATCATGGAAACCAACGTCGCCGCAGAAATTTGTCGCGCTGTTGAAGATATTGATCGTGAGCTCTTCCGCGGAGAGTGAAGAACCACCTAGCACTACCGCGGAAAGGCGCTCCAACCCGAATTCTTCGCCAAGCCGGTTCTCTGCCTCAGTGATGCCATCCGTATAGAAAACCAGCACGTCGCCTGCGCTAAGGTCAGCTGAGGCCAGTTCGCAAATCTCGTCTGGAGATAGTCCGATGGGTGGACAAGACGAGTTCATGCGCGTGAGCGTGCCCGTCTTTGCTCGAAACAGAAGCGCGGGATTGTGGCCACAGTTCACGTAATGGATTGTCCGTTTGTTTGTGTCGATTTCCGCAACCAGCAACGTCACGTACCGCTCGGGATCTGAAACGGCGCCGATCTCGGTATTCAATCTTTTCACTTGCTCCAGCATGTTTCGGTCCCGATTCGCCTCAAGCCGCATGGCTGCCGCCGTCGCGGACATTAACAGAGCGGCGGGAACGCCTTTTCCGGCTACGTCGGCAATCACGACCTGAATGGTATGCGCGTCGATGGGGATGTAGTCATAGTAATCGCCGCCTACGCCCCGCAGGGGGAGCATCATCCCGGCTATCTCGAGTCCGTCAATAGCTGGTTTGCCCGAGGGGAGAAACAGCCGTTGGACTTGCGCGGCCAGCTTCACCTCCTGAAGCAGGCCGTCACGTTGCTCCTGGACCGTTTTGGCAAGCGCCTCCCGCTGTCCCACATACCGCTGGATGACGTAGACAACAAAGGCGAAGGACAACGCCGCGGAGAGGTTGTGGAAGATCCGAAGTCCCGGTTTGATATTCCGTGGAGAGTAATAATCATGGAACAAGATACAGGCGGCGATGAGGCTGTAACTAACTTCCCTGCGTAGGAAAATCGCGGCGAGGCCAAGAGGGAGGATGTAGAGGTAGACAAGCGAAATCGCGACAACGAGATGGTCTGCGTACGCGACCGCGCCAAACGCCCCAAAGACCAACACCAGTGGCAGCCACGCCGGTCCATCTGAGGCCACACCCTTTCGCAGGAGAGGTAGCAACGGAAACCTTTCGCGAAGACCGCGCCACTCCGCGGGCTTCGATTCCGGCGTGTAGGCACGCGCTAGGTCAGTCATTCGAATAAAACTCCGCAGCCTGATGCACTATGTTCTTAGTCCACGTGGTTCCAGGTGGAATCCGGGTCATAGGCGGTCATCGCTTGTGCAATCTTTGTGGTGTCGGGACCCAGGTCCTTCTCGTAAATGGCTCCCGATTCATCCACGATGAAGGTCATGACCCCCGACGAGCGGTACTCGGCGGGATAGGCAATGAACGCGAATCCCCCGGTCATCACACCATCGACGACATAGCTCTTCGCTCCGCCCGATGCGTGAGGTCCTTGGCTCGTGAGGATCCGGAAAAAATAACCATTGAACGGGACTGGATCGCCGACCTGGTTCTTTGAACCTGTTCCGTACGCATACGCGATCAGAGCGTTGATCGGGCTATCGAACTCGTCGTAAGCACCGTGCCAGTACAAACCATCGTGGCGGCCTTCCTCGCTGACCAGTTTCTGCGCAAATTGCTTTGAGAAGCCAGCCGGCGCGCGCGCAAAATATTCCTTTTGCGCTTCGACCAAGTCTCGGCACGCATCCTCGGCGGCGACTTCATTTCTGCCGATGCGCCGGAATAGGATTTCGTCCTTGCCTGCGTCCGTGTCGAAATACCACTTTCCCTGCTTGTTCACCAGCGGAATCGGAAACGGCCAGTTTTCGGCCCCCACAACCAGGGTTACCATTCCGTTCGGCTCTGTCACAAACCGATGCATCGCCTCGTATCTGATGACGAAGCCGACCCGAGCATCCGCATCTTCCGTTGGATCGCCGGACGTGAGAACTTCTTTTGCGGCTGGTCCCAGGACGCCCAAGGGCGATTGCTCATCCTGTGACTGCATGGCCACAAAGAGAGCGTGCGCGGCATCTTGGGCCGTGACAAAAGTTTGTTGGCCGGCCTTCTGCGCGAACGTCGGC
>WNFO01009626.1_pt1 | contig 15267 bp, 17 predicted proteins | sample 5400251 | NCBI WGS metagenome assembly WNFO01 (sample SAMN13153354, study PRJNA577476) | soil metagenome | isolation source: 100 cm saprolite under Madrone tree | place: USA:California | collected 2016-06-14 | reverse complement strand
GGAGCGCCTGTTGACGGACGGATCGCGGCGCCACCAGCTCGTCGCCGGTCTCGTCCCGCACCGCGGTCGCCAGCACCAGATCGCCCGGAGCGAGCGCGGGATCGAGGCCGCCGGAAAACCCGCAGCTCACGACGAGACGGGGATGCTGCTCGATGACGGCGCCGCGGGCGCCGCCGCCGACTCCGACGGCCAGGGCGGCCACGTCGGTGCCGGAGAACCGTCCCCGTGCCAGGTTGCCGCGGTGCGAGAGCCCGAAGGCGCGCGCCACGCTGCGCAGCTCCCCATCGAGGGCGACGAGCAGGAGGATCGGTCCGGACTCCCGCCACTCGCCCCATGCAGACGTGTCGCGCGGCTCGAGCGTTCCCTTGCGGCGCTCCCACATCTGCTGCGACTTGCGGGCGGCATCCTCGCCCGTGAATGCGATGTCCGCGACCTCCGTCAGGGGCACGCGCACGCGGTGGGCCGCTGCCTCATCGAACAGCTCGACGTGCGTCGTGCTCCGATCGTAGACGAACCCCACCAGCTCGGAGCCGTCGCTGCGCCGCAGCGTGATGTAGCCGCGATAGTCGAATGCCCGCTCCACCAGCTCGGCCACTCGCGAATCCGTCATAGCCGTCCCGTGATCATGGCGGCGACGGTCGCCCCCATCGCCCGCGGAGAATCAAAGGCGGCTCGAACGGCGCTGGGCTCGAATCCGCAGTGCACCATGCAATCCTGGCAGCGCGGATTGCCGCTCTTGCGGCCGTACTTCGACCAGTCGGTGTCTTCCATCAGCTCGCGGAAGCTCCTGGCATACCCGTCCTGCAGCAGGTAGCAGGGCCGCTGCCAGCCGAACACGTTGTACGTGGGGTTTCCCCAAGGGGTGCATTCGAAGTCTCGCTTCCCCATGAGGAATTGCAGGAAGAGCGGCGACTGGTTGAATCGCCAGCTTCGCCGGGAATCCTCGAACATCCGCGCGAACAGCCGATGGGATCGCTCGCGGCGGAGGAAATGCTCCTGGTCCGGCGCCTTCTCGTACGAGTAGCCGGGCGAGATCATCATCCCCTCGACGCCCAGCTCCATCATGTCGTCGAAGAAGTGGCGCATCCGTTCCGGATCGCTCCCCTCGAAGACGGTGGTGTTGGTCGTTACGCGGAAGCCGCGCGCCAAGGCTGCGCGGATCGCTTGTACTGCCGCGTCATAGCCGCCTTCACGGCACACCGAAAAATCGTGCTCGGCGCGCGGTCCGTCCATGTGGACGCTGAAGCTCAGGTACTTGCTGGGCTGGAAGTCATCCAGCTTGCGCTCCAGCAATAGTGCATTCGTGCAGAGATATACGAACCGCTTGCGGGCGACGAGCTCGCGCGCGATCCCCCCGATCTGGGGGTGGAGCAGCGGTTCCCCGCCGGCGATGCTGACCACCGGCGCGCCGCACTCGTCGGAAGCGTGAACGCAGTCTTCGATCGAGAGGTTTTTCTTCAGGATCGACGCGGGATACTGGATCTTGCCGCAGCCCGTGCAGGAGAGATTGCAGCGGAAGAGCGGCTCCAGCATCAGCACGAGGGGATACCGCTCACGGCCGGCCAGGCGCTGCTTCAGCACGTACCGAGCGACCGTCACCATCTGCGCCACGGGAATGGCCATTCAAGTCCCCTCGTGCTACCGGACCTGGCGCCCGGCGAGCAAGCAACCCAGTTCATGCTTCAAAGGCACCTCTTCGCCGTGCCTTTTTTGCAGCCGCACCAACACAAGATGCTCGAGCTTCGATAACGTAGCGCTCTCTCTTCGCGGGCGTTCGCCGGAGCGCGAGCCAATCGGCGGGCATTCGAGAAGGTGTTTGCCATTTTCTCTTGCGAAACGCCACTGCCGTGGATGCGGGACCAATGCCGCTCGATGCCGATCTGATGGCCATCCTGCTCGACGCCGCGGACGGGCTGCGGCTGGTGGAGAAGAAGCGCATGTTCGGGTTCGAGGCGCTCTGGGGCGACGGACGGATCTTCGCCCTGGTCTGGCAGGGGCGCATTTCGTTGCGGCTTCCCGATCCCGCTGCCGCCGCCGAGCTCGCGGGCCTTCCCGGCGCCGCAGCACTGACGATCGCCAAGGGCAAGACCCCGCAGTCCGGCCAGCGCTGGATCAACGTGCCGGAATCATTCCACGACGACCCGCACCAGCTGCGGCGGTGGGTACGACGCGCGTACGATCTTGCTCTGCTGCAGCCACTCCCACCAAGGCTCAAGCGTCGCACCCGCCGCGCTTGAAGTCAGAACACTTTCTGTGTACTCAGGGCGGCGCCGATGCGCACCGCCATTCTGACGGATATCCACGCCAACCTGGAGGCGCTGACGGCGTGTATCTCCGCGGCGGAAGCGCAGAAGATCGATCGGTTCGTTTGTCTTGGAGATACGGTCGGTTACGGAGCTGACCCCAACGCCGCCTGCGAGCTGGTCCGCGCGAGGTGCGATTTCGCCGTCCTCGGCAACCACGACGCGGCCGTCGCCGGGCGCATGGACTACAGCTACTACTACGCGGCCGCGCGCGAAGTGCTCGACTGGACCGCGCTCCAGCTCTCGAAGGAGAACATGCAGTGGCTGCGCGGGCTGCCGTACCAGGTCTCGGAAGGCGAGGTGACGTACGGGCACGCCTCGCCGCGCGATCCGCAAGCCTTCGAATACGTCTTCGCCCTCGAGCAGGCGGAGGATCTGTTGGGGCGCACGGAGAAGCTCGCCCAGCTGACCTTCATCGGACACTCGCACCTGCAGCGCGCGTTCCAGCTCGGCAAGCCGGTGAGGGACGTCTTCGCTGAACGCGTGCGCATGGACCCGAGCCGGCGATACCTGGTCTCGATCGGGAGCTGCGGGCAGCCGCGCGATTACGACCCGCGGTCCTGCTTCGGGATCTGGGACGATCAGTCCCGGATGGTCGAGTTCCATCGGGTGCCGTACAACGCCGAGCGGACGGCCCGGAAAATACTGGAGGCGGGGCTCTCGCCGCACTTCGCGCGGCGGCTCTTGCATGGGGTTTGAGATGGCGCTGGACTTTCCCAGGCACCTGCTCGAGCTGGAGGCGCTGACCCGGCCCCAGATCGAGGGATTGCTCTCGCTGGCGGCGCGCTTCAAGCGCGAGCGGGCGCGGGCGCGCGCCGGGGAAGCGCAGACCGACCGCCGCAGCCTCTTGCGCGGCAGGAACGTGATCACCCTCTTCTTCGAGACCAGCACGCGCACCCGCAGCTCCTTCGAGGTGGCGGCGAAAGCGCTCGGCGCGGACGTCCTCATCTTCCAGAAGGACGCCTCGAGCGTCGCCAAAGGGGAGTCGCTCGAGGACACCGTGCGCAATCTCGATGCCATCGGCGCCGATGCGCTGGTGGTACGCCACCCTGCCGCCGGCGCGCCGAGACTCGTCGCCCGAGCGGTGCGGGCGAGCGTGATCAATGCCGGCGACGGCGCCCATGAGCATCCGACGCAAGGCCTGCTCGATGCGCTCAGCCTGCGCGAGCGCTGGGGCACGCTCGAGGGCAAGACCGTGGCCATCGTGGGCGACATCGCGCACAGCCGCGTCGCGCGGTCCAACATCCATTGCTTGAGCAAGCTGGGCGCGCACGTGCGCGTCGGCGGCCCCTCTACGCTCATCCCCTCCGGCATCGAGGAGCTCGGCTGCACGGTGGCGCGCTCCTTGGGCGACGCGCTCACCGGGGCGGACGCGGTGATGGCCCTGCGGATCCAGAACGAGCGCATCGCGGACGCCCGGTTGCCCGGCGCGCGCGATTACGCGCGCACCTGGGGGTTGAATGCGCGCACCTTGGAGATGCTGCCGAAGGAAGCGCTGGTGCTGCATCCAGGCCCGGTCAATCGCGGCGTCGAGATGTCGAGCGACGTGCTCGATTCTCCTCGTAGCCTGGTGATGGACCAGGTGGATTCCGGCGTCGCCGTGCGCATGGCCGTCCTGGCACTGTGCTTGCGGGCCGAGGTGCCGGCGTGATCATCCTCGACTCCGGCAGGGTGATCGATCCCGCCAACCGGATCGACGGCACCCGCACGGTGCTGATCGACGGCGACCACATCCGCGAGGTCCGCGAGCAGCCCGCCACGCCGGCGGAGAAGCTGGTCCATCATGTGATCGACTGCCGGGGGCGCTGGGTTTTGCCCGGGCTGGTCGACCTGCACGTGCACCTGCGCGAGCCCGGCGAGGAGGGGAAGGAGACCATCGCCACCGGAGCGCGCGCGGCCGTCGCGGGGGGCGTGACGACCGTGGTTGCGATGCCGAACACGAAGCCGGTCTGCGACAGCGCGGCGGTGGCGCGATTCGTCGCGGCGCGTGGGCGCGAGGCGGGGTTCGCGCGCGTGATCCCCGCGGGCGCGATCACCCGCGGATCTCTCGGCGAGCAGCTCGCGGACATGGCCGAGCTGAAGGAGGCGGGCTGCGCCTGCGTCACCGACGACGGGCGGCCGGTGATGTCGGCGGGCGTGATGCGGCGGGCCCTCGAGTACGCGCGCGACCTCGACTTGCCCGTGATGGTGCACGCCGAGGACCTCACGCTCAGCGCCGGCGGCGCGATGAACGAGGGCCCGGTGGCGACCCGCCTGGGGCTCAGCGGAGTGCCGGCGGCCGCCGAGGTGGCGATGGTGCAGCGAGACCTCCTCCTCGCGGAGACCGTCGGCTCGCGTCTGCACGTCGCTCACGTCAGCGCCAAGGGGAGCGTGCGCGCGATTCGCGAGGCGAAGGCGCGCGGGGTGCGCGTCACCGCCGAGGCGGCCCCGCACCATTTCACCCTCACCGACGATGCGGTGGCGGGCGTCCTTCCCACCAGCGCGGCCGGCCAGCCGGCGGGCGAGCCTTATGACACGCACGCGAAGATGAGCCCGCCGCTGCGCGCCGAGAGCGATCGCCAGGCGATCATCGCCGGCCTGAGCGACGGTACCATCGAGGCCATCGCCACCGACCACGCGCCGCACGGCGCACTCGACAAGCAGGTCGAATTCGTCCATGCGCCGAACGGCGTCATCGGCCTCGAGACCTCGCTCGCGCTGACGCTCGCGCTGGTGCGGGCGGGGGAGCTGCCCCTGGGGCGTGCGGTCGAGCGGCTCACCGTGGGCCCGGCGCGCTGCTTCGATCTGCCCTACGGGACGCTGGCAGCAGGGGCTCCGGCCGACGTCGTGGTCGTCGATGCAGAGAAAGAATGGAAGGTGGATCCGCAACGGTTCTACTCGAGATCGCGCAACAGTCCGTTCTCCGGGTGGACTTTGCGGGGGAAGGCCGTGAGAACGTTCGTGGCGGGCAAGCTGGTCCACGAGGAGGGAAAGTGACGGTTGCGAGGAGGGCGACGCTGGCGCTGGCCAGCGGCGATGTATTCGAAGGCATGGCGGTCGGCGCCGAAGGCGAGACCGTCGGCGAGGTCGTCTTCAACACCAGCCATACGGGCTACCAGGAGATCCTCACCGATCCGTCCTACGCCGGACAGCTCATCACCTTCACCGTCAGCGAGGTGGGAAACTACGGGATCCATTCCGGAGACGAGCAGGCGGAGACGGCGCAGGCGGCAGGCCTGATCGCGCGGCGGGTCTGCAAGGAGCCGTCGAACTGGCGCTCGCAGCAGTCGCTGCCGCAATTCCTCGAGCGCAACGGGGTGGTCGGGATCGAAGGGGTGGACACGCGCAGGCTGGTCCGTCTCTTGCGGACGAGCGGGGCGCAGCAGGGGATCATCGACAGCACCGGCGCCTCGCCCAGGGCGCTGATCGAGCGGGCCCGCCGGGCGCCCGGCATGGAAGGGCAGGACCTCGCCACGAAGGTCTCGACGAAGGCGCCGTACCGCTGGGAACAGGGCGTGCCCGGCCGGGAACCGCAACCGAAGCGCCACGAGGTGATCGTCGTCGACTACGGCGTCAAGCGCGGGATCCTGCGCCAGCTCGTCGACGTCGGCTGCGGCGTCACCGTGGTTCCCTCGCGTACGCCGGCCGCCGGGATCCTGGCGCGAAAGCCGGACGGCGTGGTGCTCTCGAATGGCCCGGGCGATCCGGCGGCGGTGGTGGGGGCGGACGTGCAGGCCCGGGACCTCCTGGGCAAGGTCCCGGTGATGGGCATCTGCCTCGGCAACCAGATCCTCGCGCTCGCCATGGGGGGAAAGACGTACAAGCTCAAGTTCGGTCACCGCGGCGCCAATCATCCCGTGCGGGACGTGATCGGCGACAAGATCGACCTGACCTCGCAGAACCACGGCTTCGCGGTGGATCCGAAGTCGCTCGAGGGCAAGGTGCAGGTGACGCACATCAACCTCTACGACAACACCGTCGAGGGCATCGCTGCTCCGGACCTGAGGATGTTCGCGGTGCAGTATCATCCCGAGGACAATCCTGGTCCGCACGACAGCCGCTATCTCTTCCGCCGGTTCGTGCAGATGATCGAAGGCGGCTCATGATCCAGCCCCAGGTCGACATGCTCCTGCAGTACTTCGGCCGGGAGGTCGACGAGCTGGTGCGGGCCAAGGAGGAGTACTTCCTGCAGACCGGAGGCGAGGTCCACGCCGATGACCGCTGCTACGAGCAGCGCATGCAGGCCTTCTTCAACTGGTTCTTGTTCGACCGCAGGCGATCCGACGGATCGACGCCGGTCGAGAAGTTCCTGCGCGAGAAGGGCGCGGACCTGCCCTCCAAGGACAAGGAAGTCCTGATCGGCTGCACGCAGTCGCGTCTCAGCCTGTACGAGTACCGGGGCACGCGCGGGTTCTTCTCCCGGCCCTCCCGCGGCCAGATTCGCGTCCGCGACGCGATCACCGGGGACGACTTCGACGTCACCGAGCGCCGGCAGATGCACGGGCTGGACATCGGCGACGTCTTCGAGTCGCGCCTGGTGCCGGTGAATCGCACCTATCACTTCTCCACCAGCTTCACCTACCATCCGCGCGAGGTCGTCCCGGAGATCCGCAGGGAGATCAAGCGGCGCAAGAAGAAGGGCGCGGTGGAGGCGCGGCCGCTGATCTGGGAGCTGGAGCGGATGGCGCTGCAGCACGAGCGGTTCCGCAACGTGAGCATCCACGCGATCTACAACTTCCAGACGCCGTTTCTCTCCAAGCGGCCGCGGACTCCCGAGTTCCAGCAGGGGGGCTAGCCGCTCCTGCGCCAAAGGCGCGGGTATGCGGCTATTGTTGTTGGAGTGTACAGGTTATCAGCGCGCGATCAGCGGACGGTGCTCTCCGGATCGTGATGCGTCGGCGTCCCGGGGAACACGACCGTCTTCAAGAGCTCGCGGCGGTTCTTCTCCACATCCCGGTCGAGAAAGGCGCGGGCTTCGCCCAGCCGATCGAGCAGCCGCTTCGGCTTGCGCTTCATCTTCGGGTCGCCGAGCAGCGCGTGCGTAAGCCAGGGAAAGACCGCGGTGACGTCGGTGTGCACGTAGACCGAGCCGGCCTCGACGGCCTCCACTGAAACCTTGCCCCAGGTGTGCCCCTCGCCGGCGGGGCAGCTCGAAAGCGCGCCGTTGTCGACCGGGTCGACGCAGAATTGCAAGTCGATGTCGAAACCGGCGGCGGGAACGAAGAGGATCTGGTCCAGCAGCGGCTCGCCCTGCAGCGTGTAGTTCTTCGGGACGCCCCCGCCCAGGATCCAGATGGCAAGGCGCTTGGACCCGTGGTGTCGAGCCCAGTGCTGCACCGCCGCCATCGCGTACACGTCGTCGTTGATGTCGATCTCGAACCGGAACGTATCGGGAAAGAGGCGCCGGAGCTTGACCGCGTTGAGGAAGATCGAACCGTCCTGCACCGCCCCGACGAAGATCGGCACCCCGTGTTTCCAGCATTGCGAGAGCAGCGAGGGCCGCTCGACTCCCAGCCCCTTCTCGATCTTCGCGATGTCGCGCCCGAGCAGGGCGTGGAACTCGGGCGTGGTCATCTTGCGCTGGTAGTCCGGGGCCTGCATCAGCGCCGAGAACAACTTGTCGGTGTCGAGCAGCGCTTCCTCCCAGAAGCCCAGGTCGTAGATGCGGATCACGCGCGCAAGCCGCAGCTGCAAGTCGCCGGCGTTGGGGTTCACCTCGCGGATGGCGTGGCCGATGATGCGGTGGGCGTCGTGGTACAGGTTTGCGCCGGTGGTGGTCAGCGCGCTGACGATCCCCCGCTCGATCAGCGGGATCAGGCAGCTCTGATGAAGGCCGGCAGGCGTCATCGCGCCGCTCAGGGTGAGGAAGATGCTGCAGTCTTCCTCCACCGAGCGGCGCATCAGCTCGTACGCGGTGCGCTCCTGCCGTCCCACGTACGCGCCGAAGGCGTGCTGGAGGAGGTCGTGAGGCGACTCACGGCCGGTGATCGGACGCGGATCGACGGTGCGGGCCTTCTCGATGGGCCTGCGCAGCTGGGAGCGGGTCGCCATGGCGGGCGCGCAATCTACACGATAAAGAGCAGCGCATGTGCACGCTGGTCCTGCTGCAGCGCCCGGGTGAGCTGCTCGCGGTTTCGGGAAACCGCAACGAGCTGCTCGCGCGGCCGGCGAGCGGCCCGCGCGTGGAGAAGGGCGTGCTTGCGCCTCGCGACGAGCTCGCGCACGGAAGCTGGCTGGGCCTTGCGCTGGCGGAGCTCCACGGCGACCGGCACAACGGCTTCCATCTGGCGTACGCGGACCTGAGCGACGCGTTCGTGTCCTGGAGCGACGGATTCGCGGTCCATCATCTCCCGCTCGCGGCGGGTCGGGTCCACGTGATCACCGAGCGCAGCTTCGGCGCGGGCGAGGCCGCGCGCGAGCGGTCCGTCGCCTCGGCGTTCGCCGGACTGGAACCGGATCTGCGCGCGTGGCGCGAGCCGATGACCAAGCACGCGAGCGAGCCGCTGGAGAGCGCCTGCGTGCATGCCGATGCGGTGGGCTACGGGACCCGCTCATCGCTTCAGCTCCTGGTTCGGCCCGCCGGCGCGAGCGCGCTGTGGACCGATGGTCACCCCTGCGTGAATGAGCCGCGCGACATCTCGGGGCTCGCCGCCGCTCTATTTTCGCCGCCCCGGTAGCAGGCCCTTCGCGAAGCCGCGCGCGAGCGACGGCACTTCCCGGAGCGCCTTCACCAGGGCGAGCGCGAGTTGCAGGGGGGAGCTGCCTTCCGCTTCGACCTGGACGCGCTCGCCGGTCGCGTCCTGCGCCATCCCGCGAGCGATGGTGTGGCGGCCGTCGGAGCGGATCTCGACCACCAGGCGCGCTACCACCGGGAGCTCGGGCTTTTTCTCCAGCTCTTTGCTCATGTACACCGGGAACATGGCACTCCCGGCGCCCGGACGCACGCTCCGGATGCGAAAGGAGGAGGCATGATCGAAGTGGTCGAAGGCGACATCACGCTCCTCGACGTCGACGCCGTCGTCAACGCCGCGAACGCGACGCTGCTCGGCGGGGGCGGAGTCGACGGAGCCATCCACCGCGCCGCCGGCCCCGAGCTGCTCGCCGAGTGCAGGACCCTGGGCGGCGCCAGCACCGGCGAGGCAAAGCTGACCCGCGGCTACCGCCTGAAGGCGCGCTACGTCATCCACTGCGTCGGCCCGGTCTGGCACGGCGGCGATCAGGGCGAGGCCGCCCTGTTGGCCTCCTGCTACCGCAACGCCCTTTCCCTCGCCGCCCACCACCGCCTCGAGAGCATCGCCTTCCCCGCGATCTCCACCGGCATCTACGGCTACCCGCTCGAACCGGCCACGGAGATCGCCGTCCGCGAAGCCCGCGCATTCGAGAAGTCCCACCCGGACGTCCGCATCATCTTCTGTTGCTTCTCGAGACCCGACGCGGAGACATACAAAAAAATCGTTGGCATGCCCGGCGGTTGATCTGGAGCCCTACCGCCCCCGCGCGATCGCGATCTGCTCGAACGCCCGATCGACGTTCGCGAACATCTCCCGCCGCACCCGGTCGTCCCCGTCCACACCCTGCAGCGCCTTCTTGAACTCGTCGACCTCCACGACCGCGAGCGCCCGCTCGTCGCCGTCCGGCGTCACCCAATGGTCGCGGATGGCGGATACCTGCGCCGCGGCTCTGCGAGCCATCGCCGCCACCGCCTGTCCGTCCTGGGGCGATTCGCCCGTTCTGGCCAGCACCCGTACCAGCGCGTCCACCGCACCTTGAAGCTGCTCGCGCGCCGCGCCGTCGGCCTGGTGCCGCCGGGCCCTCTCGTTGGTCGCGCCGCTCGCTACGCCCACGCCCTGCAACTTGCGGCCGCCCTCCGTCCGTATCGCGCCCGTCCCCTCCGAAAGCCAGGACGGCGTGGCGTCCGGAGCGCCGGCCCGCATGGCCTTGCCTCCGCCCCCGCAACAAAGGGCCAGGACCGCCGCGGCGGCCAGCAACACCGTCCTCATTGCTTTCCTCCGCCCTGCACGAGAAAGGCCGGGTCGATCCCGAGATCGCGGATGACCGCGCCCCAGATCTTCTCCACGGGAGTGTCGAAGATGCGCTTCGAAGAGATGCTGGCATTGAGCCAACCGCCGGCGACCATCTCGCGCTCGAGCTGCCCGGGGCCCCAGCCGGCGTAGCCGAGGCAAAGACGGTATGCGGCGGGATCGCCGGCGAGCAGCGTGCGCAGCGCGTCGGTCGAGACGGAGAGATAGACGTCGTCCTGCAGGTGAACGGAGTCGGCCACTTCCGAGCGGCGATGCACGAGGAAGCCTCGTTCGCGCTGGACGGGGCCTCCGATGAACGCGTTACCCGCTTCCGCGTGCACGTCCATCCCGTGCTCCTTGCCGATGTCCTTGAGGCCGATGTCGCTCAGCCGGTTGAAGACGATTCCCATCGCCCCGGAGTCGTTGTGCTCGATGAGCAGCACGACGGAGCGGGCGAAATTCGGGTCGTCGAGTTGCGGTACCGCGATCAGGAGCCCCGGGGCGAGGTCGCTCACCGTTTAGCCCGAGAAGCCGTCCATGGAGAGCATCCCCCGCTTGCCCTCCTTCTCCTTGTTCGCCTCGGCCGTGGGCAGCGGCTCCTTCTGCTTGTTGATGTTGGGCCATTTCTGGGAGAGCTCCGCGTTCAGCGCGACATACTCCTTCCATTTCTCCGGCAGGTCGTCCTCCGGGAAGATCGATTTCGTCGGGCAGACCGGCTCGCAGGCGCCGCAATCGATGCACTCGTCGGGGTGGATGACGAGGAAGTTTTGTCCTTCGTAGAAGCAGTCCACGGGGCAGACGGCCACGCAATCGGTGTACTTGCAAGCGATGCACGGCTCGGCGACGACGAAAGCCATGGATGGGTCTCCTGGCGTGGGATATTTCGCTGCTCTCTGGCACGAACCCTATCACGCCTGCAAGAGCGACGCGGTCTCGTGCCGTGTAGTCGGCGCGGCGCGGCGCGGCTACATTGCAGGGCAATGAACCGGCACGCGGAAGCCCGCAGTCACGAGACCAAGGACGCGGGACGTGAGGTCCGCGCACGGCTGTGAGATGCCTGAACGGCGATGCGCGCGTCGAGGAAACCTACCGCAGCGCCCTCGCGGGCGAGCGTGCCCGACTGCTGCTCACCGATCCCCCCTATTGTTTGCTGACGCGGCGGCGCAAGGGGGGAGAGGTGCGTGACAAGCGCGCGGGCGTGAAGATCGATCGGGAACCCGTCGTCCGCTTCGCTGACGTCCGCGCTTATCGCCGTTTCACGGAGGAATGGCTTCCCAAGGCTGCGGCGCACGTCGAAGGGCCTCTGATCGTGTGGACGAACTTCCTCGGCAAGGAGCCAATCCGCGCCGTGGCCCGCGAGCTCGGCCATGGCGAAGCGGGCGAGTTTCTCTGGGCGAAGCGCACCTCGCAGCATGAGGGCAACGAGCAGTTGCTGCGCGTGTACGAGACGGCGCTGGTATTCCTGAGGACGCCGCTGCCACAGCTGCAGGCGGGGGATGTGCAGCGCGTCTGGTGCGTCGCGGCGGGCTACGACGACGACGGCGAGGCAGGCCGCTGGGGCAGTCATCCGAATCACAAGCCGTTTTCGGTGCTGGAGCCGCTGCTGCGTCAGTGGTCCCGGCCGGGCGATCTGGTGCTCGATCCGTTCGCCGGCAGCGGCAGCATCCCAGCCGCCGCATTGCGCTTGCAAAGGCGGGTCGCGTGCAGCGAAATAGAGCCGCAATGGGCCGCCCTCGCTTCGCGGCGGCTTTCGGGGGTGCATCGTTGAAGCGGCTGCTGCTGGTCCTGGTCCTCGCCGCCTGCAGCGCAACGAGGCTCACGCATCTGCGCGGGGGCTGGCGGTCCTGTCATGCGGCGGACCCCAACGCGGTCGAGTGCGGCGGCAAACAGGTGGCGCAGGTCGAGTGCTTCCAGCCCGGGGATGAAGCGTGCGGCGCCCTCGCGGTGCGATACGCGGACGGCGAGCGCGTGTTCCTCTCGCGGCCCGCTGGATTCGAGCCAGGGCAGGAGGCGCCGATCGGTCCACCGACCGCCATCCGCCCGGAGCTTGCATCGGACGGAAGCATGATCTGGTTCGGGCGGCCGCAGAGGCGGGGCGAGTACTGGACGGTCTTCGAGCTGGATACCGGGATCACCCGGGAGGTGGACGCGGTCCAGATCTTCAAGATTCGCGAACGCGATCCGCACAGCATGCCGCTCTGGGTCGCGCAAGCGGCCGCCCCTCGGTAGCCACCATCAGGATGGTCTTCGCCTGTCGACGCCGCGGAAGGAGAAGAGCAGCGCCTCGAGCCGGTCAGGCCCTTCGCGCTCCAGGTTGGCGAGGTTCGCCTCCGCGATGCGTTCCGCGAGGCTGAGCGGGCTCGCGAGCGCCATCGCTTCCTCGAGCGAGAGGTTCGCGGTGTCCACATAGCGCGAGCCGCCGTCGTTTCCGCCGCGAACGGCCCGGAGCACGGAAGCGCGCACGAGCTGCAGCGTCGGATCCGGGCTGCGGCGGATGAACTGCACGGCCCGATGGGCATCGAGCAGGTCCCGGGGCAGGTCGGGGTGGAAGGCCACGCAATAGAACGGCGCGTCGCCGCCATGAGCTGCGAACATACGCTCGCGCAGGCCGGCGCAGAAGGAGGCGAAGTCGCGGGCCGACTGCTCTCCCGAGGCAGGATCCTCCGGAAAGATGAGAAGCGCGACTTCCACGGCCTGCTCCGGCAGCGCTTCGATCTGCCGGATGGCCGGGAACGCCTCGTCGCGGCTGTGCAGCACGCGGCGGTGCAGCCTTCCCGATTCCCGGCAGGGCCTCGCGTACGGACACAGCCGCAGCGCCTCGACGAACTCGCGCAGATACCGATCGCTCCGCGCCAGCGCTTGCTCATCCGTCGTGGTCACGACCGCTGCTCCGTGTTACATCGAGCCTCCCAGATGCCGCGAAGAAAAGACCTCAAGTCCATCCTCCTGCTCGGCTCTGGTCCCATCGTCATCGGGCAGGCTTGCGAGTTCGATTACTCGGGCGTGCAGGCGCTCAAGGCGCTGCGGGAAGAGGGGTACCGCACTATTCTTTTGAACTCCAACCCGGCGACGATCATGACGGACGCGGAGTGGGCGGACCGCACGTACATCGAGCCGATCACGGTGGAGGCGGCCGAGCGCATCATCGCCGTGGAGCGTCCGGACGCGATCCTGCCCACCATGGGCGGGCAGACCGCGCTGAACCTGGCGGTGCAGCTCGCCAAGGAAGGGATCCTGGCGAAGTACGGCTGCCACCTCATCGGCGCGCAGCTCGAGGCGATCGAGAAAGCCGAGGACCGGCAGCGCTTCAAGGACTGCATGACCGCGCTCGGCATCGACGTGCCGAGATCGGGCATTGCGCACGCGCTCGACGACGTGATGCGCATCGGACACGAGCTCGGGTTCCCGCTCATCCTGCGGCCCAGCTTCACTCTCGGGGGCCTCGGGGGTGGAATCGCCTACAACCGGCAGGAGCTGGAGGAGCTGGGGGCGCGGGCGCTCGGGTACAGCCCTACGCACGAAGTGCTGATCGAGGAATCGGTCCTCGGCTGGAAAGAGTTCGAGCTGGAGGTGATGCGCGACAAGGCCGACAACGTCGTGATCATCTGCAGCATCGAGAACGTCGACCCGATGGGCGTGCACACGGGCGACTCGATCACCGTGGCCCCCGCGCAGACGCTCTCCGACGTCGAGTACCAGGCCATGCGCGACCTGGCCCGGCAGGTGATCCGCGCCATCGGCGTGGAGACCGGCGGGTCGAACATCCAGTTCGGCGTGCATCCGAAGACGGGCCGCATCGTGGTGATCGAAATGAATCCGCGGGTGAGCCGGTCCTCCGCCCTGGCCTCGAAGGCGACCGGGTTCCCCATCGCCAAGATCGCGGCCAAGCTCGCCGTCGGTTACACGCTCGACGAGATCACCAACGACATCACCAGGACGACGCCTTCGAGCTTCGAGCCGGCCATCGACTACTGCGTGGTGAAGATCCCGCGCTTCAATTTCGAGAAGTTCCCGCACGCGGATCAGACGCTCACCACCAGCATGAAGTCAGTGGGCGAGGTGATGTCCATCGGGCGCACCTTCGCGATCGCGCTGCAGAAGGCGCTGCGCTCGATGGAGAACCGGACGGACGGCCTGGACTCTCCCCTCCGGCGGGAGGGAATGCGCGCGGAGTATTCGGCGCCGGAACTGGAGCGCATCCGGCAGGAGGTGAAGACGCCCACGCCACGCCGCCTCTTCTGGATGGCGGAGGCGTGCCGGGCGGGCATCTCCGTGGAGGAGATGTATGCGCTTTCGGCCATCGATCCCTGGTTCATCCGGGAGATCCAGGCATTGGTGGACGCGGAGCGGGAGATCGCAGAGTCCTCGAGGAAGTCCGGCGCAGGCGCACAGGTTCCCGATCTCGTCCACTGGAAGCGCCTGGGCTTCTCGGACAAGCGGATCGCCCGCCTTGCCGGCCGCAGCGAGGCGGACGTCGCCCGCCAGCGCGAGGCGATGGGCCTGCACCCCGTCTTCAAGCGCGTCGACACCTGCGCCGCCGAGTTCGAAGCGAACACGCCGTACCTGTACTCGAGCTACGAGGACGAGGACGAAGTCCGCCCGGATGACCGCAAGAAGGTGCTGATCCTCGGATCGGGACCGAACCGCATCGGCCAGGGTATCGAGTTCGATTACTGCTGCGTGCAGGCCTCCTTCGCGCTCAGGGCCGCCGGTTACGAGACCCTGATGGTGAATTGCAATCCGGAGACCGTGTCGACCGACTACGACACCTCCGATAGACTGTACTTCGAGCCCCTGACGCTCGAGGACGTCCTGGAGGTCGCCCGCCGCGAGAAGCCAATCGGGGCCATCGTCCAATTCGGAGGGCAGACGCCGCTCAAGCTCGCCCGTGGGCTGGAGAAGGCGGGCATCCGCATCCTCGGGACCAGCGTCGACGCGATCGAAGCCGCCGAGGATCGCGAGCT